>WBZT01002004.1_pt1 | contig 14503 bp, 13 predicted proteins | sample 5204241 | NCBI WGS metagenome assembly WBZT01 (sample SAMN12344358, study PRJNA552823) | activated sludge metagenome | biome: Activated sludge suspended growth; feature: Nitrification reactor; material: Wastewater; isolation source: activated sludge from nitrification reactor of wastewater... | reverse complement strand
GCCCTTCGATCATCGCCGCCTTGAGCAGATCCTGCTTGCTGCGAAAATGGTAGAAAGGGCTGCCCGAACACATGCCGACCGCCTCGGCAATGTCGCGCGTGGTGGTTGCCGCGAAACCCTTCTCGACGAACAGACGGGCGGCGGCGCGCAACAGGTCGGCGCGGCGACTGGCCTCGAACGCTGCGCCCTGCCGCTTGCGGCCGCTGGGCACGACGCTCAGAGCGTCGCTGCCACGCGCGTACCCTGATCGATGGCGCGCTTGGCGTCGAGTTCGTTGGCCACATCGGCGCCGCCGATCAGCGACAGCGGCACGTTCAACTCGCGCAGACCCTCCTCGAGTTCACGACGCGGTTCCTGTCCGGCACAGATGATCACATGATCGACTGGCAGGCACTGCGGCTGGCCATCGACGACGATGTGCAGGCCGGCATCATCAATGCGCTCGTACGTCACCCCGGAGAGCATTTGCACGCCGCGTCTCTTGAGCAGCGTGCGGCGAATCCAGCCGGTGGTCTTGGCCAGCCCGTCGCCGACCTTGGCCGCCTTGCGCTGCAGCAGCCAGACCTGGCGGCGCGCTGCGATCGCGACCGGCGGTTTCAGGCCGCCGCGGTGGGCAAACTCCGGGTCGATGCCCCATTCCTCCTGAAAGCGTTCGAGTTCGTCCTCCCCGTCGTCGGTGTGGGTCAGGAACTCGGCGACATCGAAGCCGATGCCGCCGGCACCGATGATCGCCACGCGTTCGCCGGCGACGCGATAGCCTTCGATGAGGTCGACGTAGGAAATCACCTTCTCGTGCTCGATGCCCGGCAGCTCGGGCCGACGCGGCACGATGCCGGTGGCGAGAACAACGTGCTCGAAGCCCGCTTCTGCCAGTTCCGGCGCTGTGCAACGCTTGCCGAGTTCGATCGTCACGCCGACGTGGCGCAGCCGGTGATCGAAGTAGCGCAGCGTTTCGCTGAATTCTTCCTTGCCCGGAATCCGCCGCGCCAGGTTGAACTGTCCGCCGATCTCGGCAGCGGCGTCGAACAGGGTGACCCAATGGCCGCGTTCGGCAGCGGTCAGCGCGCAGGCCATGCCGGCCGGACCGGCGCCGACCACCGCTATCCGCTTCGCTGCCGTCGCCTGCTTGATCACCAGTTCGGTTTCCCGGCAGGCGCGCGGGTTGACCAGGCAGTAGGTCAGCCGACCCTCGAAAATCTCGTCGAGACACGCCTGATTGCAGGCGATGCAGGTGTTGATCTCGTCAGCCCGCCCAGCCGCCGCCTTGTTGACGAAGTGGGCGTCGGCCAGGAAGGGGCGGGCCATCGAGACCATGTCGGCACAGCCGGAAGCGATCACCTCCTCGGCCACCTCGGGTGCGTTGATGCGGTTGGCCGTCACCAGCGGAATCCCCACCTCGCCCATCAGCCGCTGGGTGACCCAGGCGAAGGCCGCGCGCGGCACCATCGTGGCAATCGTCGGGATACGTGCCTCATGCCAGCCGATACCGGTGTTGATAATCGTTGCGCCGGCCTCCTCGACCGCCTTGGCGAGGCTGACGATCTCCTCCCAACTGCTGCCGCCTTCGACCAGGTCGAGCATCGACAGGCGGAAAATGATGATGAAATCAGGCCCGCTAGTCGCCCTGACGCGGCGGACCGTCTCCACCGCGAAGCGGGCGCGGTTGTCGAAACTGCCGCCCCAGGCGTCCTCGCGGAAATTCGTCTGCTGGACGAGGAACTGGTTGATCAGATAGCCTTCCGATCCCATCACCTCGACGCCGTCGTAGCCGGCGAGTTGCGCCAGACCGGCGCAGCGCGCATAGTCGTTGAGCGTGCGCTCGATCTCCTCCGCGCTGAGTTCGCGCGGACGAATCGGCGAGATCGGCGCCTGCACTGCCGACGGCGCCACCGCGCCGCGATGGTAGGCGTAGCGGCCGGTATGCAGGATCTGCATGGCGATCTTGCCCCCCGCCTGGTGTACGGCGTCGGTGATCTGCCGATGCTTTTCGGCCTGCGCTTCGTTTTCGAGCGCTGCCGCGCCCGGCATCACCACGCCGTCCTGGTTGGGAGCGATGCCGCCGGTAACAATCAGGCCGACGCCACCGCGCGCGCGCTCTGAATAAAACGCGGCCAGCCGGGCAAACCCGTTCGGCGCTTCTTCGAGGCCGGTATGCATCGAACCCATCAGAACGCGATTCCTCAGCTTCGTAAAGCCGAGGTCGAGCGGGGCGAGCAGGTGGGGATAGGTGCTATGGGGCATTTTGGGGGAGTCTCCTGGGAGGCTTTAGAGGTGGGTGGCGTGACTAACAATTAGGCAAGCAATCGCTTGTTCCATTATTGCGCAGGCTGGCCGCATGTGCAAGACAATCCACCCCGCGCCGAGAACGTCCAGGGCACGCTGCTGATCAGTTACCATGACTCGAGGGATGTGCTCGCCGCGTCCGCGGGTCTCACGCCAGAGCTTGAAGCGCTCTTGTACCTGTTCAAGGCTCTCCCCCTCCCTCGCTTCCACCACCTTCGCCGCGTCGCTCATCCTCTGCTCCCCTCTTTCGGTTGAAATCGCAGCGAACGTTACCAAAGGCGTTCAGAGATTTCATGCAAGCTTGCCGGAGGGACACGCGAGCTGGCTGTCTCATCGCCATGGGCAAACTAGTTGGAGGCCGTCGCGGGCCGAAAGGGAACATCGGCATCTGACCTGCTACGGCATAGGGAATTGATCAAAACTCTCGTGCAACGGCATCCCTCAGAGGAGCGCTCTGCGCACCAGAACATCAGGCATATTCAGCGACATGGGCCTACCTCTGCGCTCCCGCCGGCTAGCAGACGCAGAACGACCTCGCGCAGATGCTCCGGCTCCGCGTCCTGCCAGCGACCGGGCACGCAGTACTGGTGGGTAAGATAATGCAGGAAGGCGCCGCGCAGGCGCTCCTCCACCGGCCAGGCAGGGAAACGCCCTACCAGCGCCAGCATCTCCTGAGCCGAGTCAGCATGCATCACCACCCCCTCGACATTGAAAAAGGCCTGGCCCAAGGTCAGCACCGGCTTGTCCAGCATCACGCTTTCCAGACCGACCGTAGAGTTGAGGCTGATCACCAAGCTGCTGGCCTCGATCAGCTGCTGGGTAGAATTACCGTTGGCGAACAGCAACCGGGCATGGCAGCGCTGGTGCAGGTCGGGATACTGCTCGCGACTCGAGGGGTGCTCCTTGTACACCACGCTCCAGTCGCTCTCGCGGACAATCCGCTCGCCGAGGCCGAAAAGCTCGCGCATGTTGCGTACCCAGGGCGAGAACAGACGCACCTGGGTATCTCTGTCGTCCTGGAAGGGGATGAAGATAAAGCGCGTCGGCAACTCTATCGGCGGCGACCTTTCGCTGCGCGGCTTGCGCGCGATCAGTTGGGTCAAATTGCGGCCCGCCTCGACTTGGACTCGCGTGGCATAAGCACGATAAAAGGCGGCATCACGCGGTACCGAGTTACGGTAGTTGACCCCCTTGGCATCCAGGGTTGTAGTTCCGGGCAACAGGCCATTCTCGAAGAAGAAAGTACGCGTGGCTGACGGCAGTAACGCCAGCAGCAACTGACAATAGCGATGGGATCCGTTCCATACCACTACTGCGTCCGGCCGCTCGCGCTGTATCAGCGCGGCGCAGCGCAACGCCATGACCAACATTTCCAGGCGTAGCAGGAGGCGATACAGGCCGCCCTGATACTTGCCCTTGACCCGCCGTTCCTGGCATTTCTCCTCGACCAGCGCCGACCAGTTGATCCGCGGAATGACGCGCAACAACACCCCCAGCTTTGGCCAAGGCATCTGCCCAGGAACAATCAGCTTGCCTTGTAAGCCGGGCTGCGCCAGCAGCCTGGTGAAATAAATGGTCTGATGCTTGGCCAAGGAGAAAAAGAGAAACTTGCTCATTCGGATTCCATCTGTTGTGGCAATACAACGCCCTGGTATAGCTGGCCATGCAGAACCGCCTCCAACCCAGCAATCGTGTGTTCCAAGCCACGGCACCCTTGGCTCAGATGAAAATCGGCAAAAGCCGCGGCCACCTGCACACGGGCGGCATAGTCAGCTTGAATCTGCTGTATGCGGGCCTGCAAGGTAATCGCATCGTCGATACAGGGGCCAAAGAATTGCTCTTGGGAGAAAACATCATGCTGCCCGCTGGCGTTGACGTAGATGACCGGCCGGCGCGCCAGCGCTGCCTCGATCACCGCATTGGACATGATGTTGATCACCACACTAGCCTGCGCCAGTGCCTGTGCCAAACCACAACCAGCCGGCAGGACCTCGACGTTGGGCAACTGGCCGGCAGCTTCCTGCCAGAACGGGACTTGGCTGCGCGGATGCGCCTTGATCAGCAGACGATACGGCGGGTGATGCGCCGCCCAATCTCGCAGCAGCGCATAGGTTTGCTTATACCCAGGCTCCTTTTCCTTATCGGGGCCAACCCCCAGCACCAGCACTCGCCGCCAGCCCGGCTCGGCCACCGGCAAGTCATAGGCCGTATCGACCATGTGCGAACCCGCCAGGACGGCCGTTGACGTGCCAAAGCGAAGTGCGCGCGCCCGCAAGGCTGCGAGGGAGCTATGGCCGAACAGGAAGTAATAGTCGTAGTCGTTCATGCCCAGCCGACTGGAACTTTCCACCGTCGTGGCGTGGGCGAGATGCACCAGCTTGTTGCCTCGTGTATTCAGCGCGAGACGCAGAAAGGGGCTATAGAGACTGCCATTGCGGTCGTTGAGCAGAATCCGTGGTTGGTGATGCTCCACCAGCCACTCAGCATACGCCGCGAAACCGAAGTACCGAGTTGGCACCGCACAAGGCGGGGACTTGAGCAGACGCTCGCGCAGAACGGTCCGAGACTCCTGTAACGCCGTTTCCACCAGGCAATGGCCTCGAGCACGCAGAGCAGCTATCAGCAATTTCTTTCGCTGTAAAGCAATGACTTTGGGGGCTGACTGCAGCAGCAGAAAATCACATGGCTGCACTGCAATTGACTCGGCCAGCCGGTGCTTGGCACGTATCCCGAACCACCAGTCAGCCAGTGCCTCACGCACAAAGCGAAGCGCACTACCCCAAAAACCATGCTGTCCCCGCAGCACCAACCAACGATAAATATCCAACTGCCGCGCTTTTTCTGACCAGTCGTTACTTGCCACTTTCAGCCACCGAAGGGTGGAAACCACCACCTTCATCAATCAACCAGCTTTGCGTAGCAGCCAAATCGCTTAAGACGTCCGCGGGCGGTATATCAACAGCTTTCCAAGCATTCTTCTTGAAATGCAGAAAATGCAGGTAGGGGAATTCCCTGCTACCGTCCTTGGCGTTGGTCAGGCTGCCCGCCTGCCAGCGCCAGTAGGTCGGGTAGTCCTGCGAACCATCGGTCCAGGCTCTCACGCCATTAGGCGTACTGAAGGCTTCCTTGAACTCGGCCACCCGGCGCAACGGGTTTAAGCACCCGACGATGACGAACAGCGGTTGGGGAAAGTTCTTGCGCCAGAGGAATAGACGGGTGAAGCCACTTTCATCCAGCCGACGATTCTTCTGATCCTGAAGGCGCGCCTTGAAGTTATGGATACGCCAGAAAAGCTCACGCAGGGCAGGCTTGTTGCGCAGCCGGCAGAGGTGCCCGGACACCCGGCGCTCATGGGTCGAGAAAAACTTGTAGCGTTGCAGACGCTCGTCGGTGAAATAGGCCCGCAAATTGCCGTAAATCAGGTCCAGATCCCTGAAGCCCCAATAGTCGTAGCTCTGCACATCGGCCTCATGCAGGTAGCCATGGGCCGGCTTGAGATCACAGAGTTTGTAGGCGCGCTTGGGTGCGAAGGTGAACCCCAGACGCTGCGAGATCCAGACACAGTAATCAGCAAAGCTGATGTGCCGCTGCTCAACGTTCGGCGCCAGATTATCGATACGCGGGCAATCACTGATCAACAGCCAGTGGATATCGGCGTTGGCGCGGCAGCTCTCGACGAAGAACGGCATCCAGAACGGCCACTGGCCAAAGTGTGGAAGGATAAAAAGGATGCTGGGCGGCTTTTGCATCATTGGACGACCTGTTTTAGGTGCCAGAAGAGCGGACGGACCGCCTCATCGGAATACGCCTGTTTTAGTTTTGCCAGGCTGCGCTGCTGTCCCTGCGCCAGCTCAACGGCCGAAAGCGCCTGCACTCTCTGCAGGCACTTCGCCAGTGCGTCAGCATCGCCCAGAGCAAACAGTTCGCCAATCCCCTGCACGACCTCGCGCCCTCCCCCGCAATCGGTGCCTATCACCGGCACCCCGGCGCACATGGCTTCGAGCAGCACCATGCCAAAGGGTTCATGGTCGGAAGACAGGGCAAAGACATCGAAGGCCTTGAAATAGCGTCGCCCATTGGGCACCTGGCCGAGAAAGCGTACCCATTCGTTCACTCCGAGTTCGGCGGCCAGTGCCCTGAGTGAGCCTTCCAGCTTACCGCTGCCCATGATCGCCAGCAGGCTGCCCGCCGGAAGTCCTGGCAAAGCCTGGGCGAAGCCGCGCATCAGGGTGGCCTGATCCTTGTCCGGGTGCAGGCGGCCGACATTGCCGACCACCCACGCCTCCTGCGGCAGGCCCAGATGCGCGCGAGCGGCTTCACGAGGCACCTGCTCAGCCTGCACTGTCGCAATGTCGATCCGGTTGTACAGGGTCTCTATCTGTTCCTGCTTCCAGCCCGACAGATGATCACGCATCTCGTCACGAACCGCGTTTGACACACCGAGGAGCAGCAAACGCTGCTGAAAGCGATTGATGAACCAGCGGCGCATTGGGCGCTTGTAGTTACCGAAAGCATGATGCACACCAATCACCGGCAAGGGCGTAGCCAGCAATGCGATGTAGATCGGTTTGAAACGATGAGCGATGCACACTTCGAAATGTCGGGTTGATGCAATACGCCTCAGGGCAAGAGTAGGCCTGAGCTTGAGTCCGCGCACTTGTCTGCGTGAGTAGTTTAAAAAAATTACCTCATCCGAGGCCGATCCCTGCTCGACCTCGATACTCGGAGCACCAGTCAGGTAAACGGTGCAGACCCTGTAAGGTGTACCCTTGAAGAGTGCGGCGTACTGCCGCGCACAATCGAGAAAAGGCCCGTCGTAGCCGTGGCAGAACTGCAAAACCCAAGGCTGCGATGCCGAATCGACTTCATGCATGTTCAAACCAGGTCTCCCCATACTTGACCACCCAGTAAAGTAGCCCTCTGAGTCAAGACAAAATTGCCTCGGTTTTAAGCGGCTCGTGCGACTTCACCAGCAGCTGGACGGCGCTGCCCCGGTTTTGCCTTTGTTTGGTTTGCTGTTGCTTTGTTTTGTGCGGTTGATTTTGCTTCTGCGGGGGAGAAGCCCCTGTTCCGCTACGCTCCACAGCGGTTTCTCCCCCCGCGCCGGCAAACTGATCCACGATCTTCGCCCCGCCACCGAGCGCGGTGCGATACACGATCTCGGGCGTTTGCTGGCCCAGCGACTGGTGTGCACGCTCGCCGTTATAGAAGGCGAAGTACTCGGTCAGGCCGACCCTCAGCTCGTCCATCGTGGCATACCCCTTGAGAGACACGTCCTCGTGCTTGACGCTGCGCCACAGCCGCTCGACGAAGATATTGTCGAACACTCGTCCCCATCCATCCCTGCTGATGACAATCCCTGCACGGGTCAGGACGTTCGTGAAGGCTTCGCGGGTGAACTGCGCGCCTTGATCGCTGTTGAAGATCGCCGGCTTGCCGTGAGTGCGCAAGGCCTCCTCCAGGCAATCGACACAGAAGACCGCGTCCATGCTGTTGCTGATGTGCCAACTGAGCACTTTGCGGCACTACCAGTCGATGATCGCCACCAAGTAGGCGAAGCCACACGCCAGCCGGACGTACGTGATGTCGGTGCTCCAGACCTGGTTGGGCCGGACCACCGCCACCCCACGCAGTAGGTAAGGATAGACCCGGTGCTCCGGGTGCCGCCGACTGGTGTGCGGACCCGGCGCCCGGCCAGAGTCCCAACAGGCTCATGTGCAGCCGGTCGGCTTGAGCGCCTGTCGGTGGCTTTCGTTGCGCAGGGATCGTGGCCACGGCAGATCCTCGCCAGGACGCATGGCTGCACCCGGGCACACCCTCTTCAGGCTCGATCCAGGCGCGCCGCGCCAGGACAGGCTGATCCCGGATTTTTTTGCGCCAGTCCAGTTCTATCTTCAGCTTGCCAACCTCGCTGTACAACACCGCCAGCTCCCGATGCGCTGCCACCGGTTTGGGCCCGCGCTTACCTTCGAACAAGGTCTTGGCCTGCTCCTGGATCGCCTTCTTCCACTGCCCCACCTGCACCGGGTGAACTCCGTGCTCCTGGCCAATCTCGTTGATCGTCTTGACCCCTCGCAAGGCCTCCAGACCCACCTTCGCCTTGAACTCGGCGGTGTGCACCTGCCGCGTCTTCACTTCGCTCACCGCTTCTCGCTCCTCCAGGGCAGGGCACAGCTTAAACCATTGTCTGAAATCCGGGGACCACTATACTGGCGTCGACCAACACTGACGGGAAGCCCCCATGCCCCAGCGCAAGCAGGAGTCCACAATCCGACCACCGCGAACAGGTTACAGCCACGTGGCGCGGATCGCGGTGCAGGAAACCACCCTGCGCGTCAAGGAGATGCACAGCGCGATTGCCGACAAATCGTTCAACATCCTGCGCCGAGTTCCACTGGTTTCCGGGCCGGCGCGGCTCGTCCAAACGGCTCACGACGCCATTTCGGCCGCAGTCTATGCGACGATTCGGCACAGCAGCGGCGGTTTGTTCGCGGCGGCGGCAATGGTCGAGAAACAACACACGGGCGGCTCACTGAGCAAACCTCCCGGACGCCTGGCCAGCGGTCTGCGCAGCGCCCTTAACGGCGCTTTTGGCGACCATCTTGCCGCCCACAACAACCTCCTGGCGATCGACATGGCGATCCACGTGCATGGCGCACCTCTACCGCTGGACGCCGGCTCGCTGAGCAGCACGTTTCCCGACGCCGGCACGGGTCTCTGCATTTTTGTTCATGGACTGGGTTGCGATGAGCATTGCTGGGAAACCAGCCGCAATGCCCAGGATTCCGAGATCCATTTTGGCCATCAACTGCACAACGATTTTGCTTACACACCGCTCTGCCTGCGCTATAACTCGGGCCTGCCGATCGCGGAAAACTGCGCACAACTGGCCGCTCTTCTCGAAGAGCTGCTGGCAAACTGGCCACAACCCGCCAGCAAACTGCTGCTCGTCGGCCACAGCATGGGTGGGCTGATTGCCCTGGGGGCCTGCGATCAGGCGACGGCAGCCGGAATGCAGTGGCCGCAGGCAACGCGAATGCTGATCTGCCTCGGTTCCCCGCACCTCGGCTCACCACTGGAACGACTTGGCCACTGGACAAACTCAGCTTTGAACCTCTCGAAAGTCACCGTCCCGCTCGGAAAGATTGCCGCCGCGCGTAGCCAGGGCGTCAAGGATCTCCGACATGGCCCTGGGGTACCGCACGCTACCCGCCACGCGCACACCATCGCCTTCCGGTTTCTTGGCGCCAGCCTGGCCGAAGATGTGGACCACCCGATCAGCGAGTTCCTGGGTGATGGCCTGGTCCCGCTGAGCAGCGCCATCGCGCATGCGCTAGAAGGCGACGTCCAGTGCGCGAAGCTCGGCAAGCTGGGCCACATGGCGCTGCTGAATGACGCCCGCGTGTATCGGCAGATCAGAAACTGGATCGCCGCCCTCGATGACGCCGCGGCCTAATGAGACAGCCGGTCGTAGAGGGCGGCGAATTCGCGGCTCAGCTTGTGCCGGGGGTCGAGGTAGACCATCGGTAGCGCCTGGTGGTGTGACTCGCGAATCTTGATCGACAGCGACAGGAATGCGTCGAGGATGGGCAGCCCCTCAGCACGTAATTCCTCGACCAGACGCAGCGGCAGGTTGGCACGCGCCTGATACTGGTTCACCACGATGCCTTCGACGCGCAGGCTGTGATTATGGTCGCGCTGCATCTCACGCACGCTGTCGAGCAGCGAATACAGCGCGCGACGCGAGAAATCATCGCAATCGAACGGGATCAGGCAGGTATCGGCAGCGATCAACGCCGAACGGGTGAAAAAGTTCAGGGCCGGCGGGGTATCGATGAAGATCTCGTCGTAGCCTTCCAGTTTGTCGAGTGCCTCGCGCAACTTGTACATCTTGTAGCGCGATTCGAGCTTGAATTGTACTTCCTCGAGTTTGGCGTGCGACGGCAGCACGGCCAGATTGGGGAATTGCGTGTGCACGACATAAGCCTCAAGCGTTTCGGGAAACAGCTTGTAGCCAAGGATATCCTCGAAGAAATTGGCCAGGGTTTTCGTTTGTTCGTCCAGCGCCTTGCCGAGCAGGTAGCGGGATGAGTTGGCCTGCGGGTCCAGATCGATGAGCAGAGTCCGTCGGCCACGGACGGCCGCAATCGCTGCCAGGTTGCAGGCGATAGTCGATTTGCCGACGCCTCCCTTCTGATTGAAAACGACGCGGCGCATGACCGTTTCCCCATGAGTGGTAAGGATTTCGTGCAAGTTTAGCCATCTTCGGCGATGGCGTCGAGCGGCGAGCCGCCAGGCGATCGCTGATACCCTTGTTGGCTGTTACGCCAGCTCGCCGATCCTTTGGGCCCCCTGCCAGGCACTGGCACGGCAGAGGTTCAGCAGGCGTCTGCCAGCACCTGATTCAGCCAGGCTTCGATGTCGCGCAATTCCTCCAGGCAGACTGCATGCTCGGTGGCGTAGCCCTTCCATTGCAGGGGGTAGCCCTGCGCCTTGAGCAGTTTCGCCGAGCGTTTGCCAAGGTCGTAAGGGATTACCGCATCGGCACGCCCATGCCCCATGAAGATCGGCACGTCCCGGTTGGCCTGCGGCGCCTCCGTGGCAAGGGTTTCCGCGAGCGGCAGATAACACGACAGAGCAAGGATTCCGGCCAGCCGCCGCGGGTGACGCAGACCGGTGTGCAGGGCGATCACGCCGCCCTGCGAGAAGCCGGCGAGCACGATGCGCGCGTCCGGAATGCCGCGCGCATTCTCGCGGGCGAGCAGGGCTTCGATCTGTCGCGCAGATTCACGCACGCCTTCACTTTCCTCACGGCCGGGCGCAAAATCGGGCGTGACGATGTCGTACCAGGCGCGCATCACGTAGCCGCCGTTGATCGTCACCGCCCGCATCGGCGCATGGGGAAAGACAAAACGGAGCGCCGGCAACTGGTCAAAGTCGAATTCGTCCACGATCGGCTCGAAATCGTGTCCGTCGGCTCCAAGTCCGTGCAGCCAGATGATCGCGCACTTGGGAGACTCCCCGGTCTGCCGTTCAACGGTGGGAAGCAGCGGGGTATCGGGAGAGGCGGGAGGCTGGCTGACAGTCATCGAAAGCGTCCTTGTTATTGACAGCCGTCATTCTAGCAGCCAGTCCGTGTCGACCGAGGTTCCTGGCGGCGCTGCTCGGCGTCAGTCCTTGCGGATTTGAGCGATTACCGCTCGAGTGATCGCTGCCGTACCGTCCTGGCCACCAAATTCGATCGGGCGGACCAATGTCAGCGCTTTTTCGACCGCGTGCTCGAGGATACGCGCGCCATGCGCCAGGCGGGGCTCGGCATGCTGGTCAGCCAACCAGTCGAGCATCAGTGCCGCCGAGAGAATCTGCGCCACCGGATTGGCGATGCCTTGACCGGCGATGTCCGGTGCGCTGCCATGGGCCGGCTGGAAAACAGCGTGCTGGTCGCCAATGTCGGCCGACGGCACCAGACCGAGGCTGCCAATCAGTCCCGCCGCAAGATCCGAAAGGATGCCGCCAAAAGCGTTCTCGGTCACCAGCACGTCGAAATCCCACGGTGACCTGATCAGGTTCATGGCCGTGGCATCGACGTAGGCACAGTCAGTCCGGACCCCAGGGTGGCTCGCAGCCACCTCGCTGAACACCCGGCGGAAGAAGGCCATCGACAAAAGAACGTTGGCCTTGTCCACGCAGGTGACCTTGCCTGGACGCCTGCGCATCTTGGCGCGTCGCTCGGCGACGCGAAAGGCAAACTCCGACACCCGGCGGCTACCGTCGCGCGAGATCATCATCGTCTCCCAGGCGATCCGGTCCTCTTCCACCGTCCCGCGGCCGCGCGAATACAGCAGGCCCTCGGTCTGCTCGCGCACGATCACCAGGTCGATCGCGGCTGCGCGCTTGTCGGCAAGCACCCGCGGCAAGCTCGGATAGCTACGCACGGGACGAATGCCCGCGTAGAGATCCATTTCGACCCGCAGATCGAACTGGGTCGATATCTCCGTGCCATCCGGGTAGCGCACATCCGGCAGGCCGATGGCACCGAACAGCACGGCATCGGCGCGTTTGCACTCGGCCATGCTCTCCGCCGAAAAAGCAGTACCGGCTTTCTGGTAATGCGCAGCGCCGCCTTCCAGGTGGCGAAAATCGAAGCCGATGCCGCCCAGGCGCTCCTGCAGCACGTCAAGGACCTGCAGGCAGGAGCCCATGATTTCAGGGCCGACACCATCGCCCGCAAGAACGGCGACGTGGAAGCGTGCATCTCGTCTCATCATCATTTTTTCCTTGTTGCGCAAGTGCAGTGGCCAGCCTTGGTGGCAGCTCGGGCCTGCATCCGTATCAACACGTCCAGAATCGGAGCCGCCAAGCCACCCACAGCAAACCACATGCTCGGTGATCCCCCCGCCGGCGAGGCCATCCGGGGCAGGAGCGCTGACCTTGCCAGCGCGGTGCACGGCGATGATGCCATCGCGCACCCTTCGCCAAAAATCGGTATGGACAGCCGGCGATACGGAGACACGCCGCAGCAGAGGGTTCTTGGCGACCCGTATCCTGTTTCAGAGCGACAAATCCCCGACTCCCAGCAATTGTCACACGACAATCTCAACCCCTGTTGCCAAAAATCTGGCAAGCGCGGCAAAGTACGGGACCCGCTGGCGAACTGGCAAGCGCGGGGTCACCCACATTACCCGCTGCGAACGGTGATCGCTCTTCCTGACCCAGGCCACGAGTTTCATGACCGTGTACCTCTCCTCCGGATTCCCGTTCGAGCAGAGGGCAAGCCCCATCCCCCTACCTGAAGGCAAAAGTATTTCAGATCAGACGGATAAAAGTAAACTGAGAGCCTCATGGCGTGACCGTTCGGGTGTCGAATTCGCTCGAGATAACGGGGAGGATCAGCCCGAATGGATAGTAACAAGGGTCAGCGGCCGGCGGAACAGGTGAAGCGATTGGAGGCAGATTTTGTCCACTCAGTGGGATCGGCGCTCGGGCACGTGATCACTTCGAAGCTGTTGATGCAATCGACGATGGAAGAAGTCGATGGTCGGCGCGTTGGCGGCTGGCGGCTGTCGCCTGTAACCGCGCCACCTCCGCAGCGACTCGTTCGCCAGCAAGCTCGACGGCGGCGCCAATCGTTGGATCGAGGTGCTGGTCATGCTCTGCGGGGTGGCACTGTTTGCCTTGCTGAGGTCTTGCGGGCTCTCCCTGTTTCGCGACGACCAGCAGTACGAAGCGACCTCGCACGGCATCGGTGTGGGGCAATGGATGGGCTCGATCGGGCTGCCGCGGCTCGGCGCGCTGATCACACTGCGCATCGTCGGACGGCTGCTCAGGCTGTTCGCCTGGCCAATGGCCGCGCCCGTGTCGGACGATGCGCGTTGCAGGGGTCATGGTGATGCGGCCGAGTGCCGGCATGCTGTGAGTGCAGCCGGCACTCTTCAGCCCACGCTCGATCAGTCGCGCAAGGCGCTCGCGCTCGCACACCGGATGTAAGTGCCCGCGCGCCTGAGGGCATCATCCGGTCAGGACGGCATAAGGGGCACGTTCCAGCGTCTGTGCGAGCACCGGATGCCGACCAGCCAGACGCTCATCAAGGCGCGGGAGTCGAAAGCAAAATTGAGGAAGGCCGGGAAGCCACGGAAGAAGTCGGGCGGCAGATTCTGCGCTTCGTCGAGGATCAACACCGCCAGGAGCTGCTTGCCATCCGCCGGCTGCTGGATGTGCGCCTCGATTTCCCGCCACAACTACGGCCGGCGATGGCTCGGCGCCAAGCCGAGCGACTGCGCCAGGCAGCGGCACAGATCAAGGCACCCGAAGTCCGTCTCCGTAGGGTAGATCACCTGATAGCGATGCGGATTGATCTTCGCCGTCAAAGCAGGCAGCGCCGCCGTCTTGCCCACCCCCGCCTCGCCGGTCAGCAGCCCGACTCCCGGCGATTCAGCAGCCCCTGAAAGCGGTCATGCGAACGCGCCGTAACCGTTCACACCCCTTCACCTTCGTGCCCAAACGACGAGTCCAGGACGTGGCCGCTGAAGCGGTGAGGCTCTCATGCTGCACTGCACGGAGGGTCGGCACAGCCTCAGCAAGGGGCGACAGAGGCGTGGTCAAACGGCCTCGCGGCCTGGTGATGGGCAGCACCTACGGCTGCAACCGCGGAAGCACAAGGTGGCGGGACCTCTTGCCTGCGCAGCAAAGCTCCCGCCCGGAGACGAGCAGACAAAGCGCT
>WBZT01002003.1_pt1 | contig 14505 bp, 14 predicted proteins | sample 5204241 | NCBI WGS metagenome assembly WBZT01 (sample SAMN12344358, study PRJNA552823) | activated sludge metagenome | biome: Activated sludge suspended growth; feature: Nitrification reactor; material: Wastewater; isolation source: activated sludge from nitrification reactor of wastewater... | reverse complement strand
GGTCCTGCGCGCCCTCGTCGCGGGCGGGGTGCGTGAGGTCGTCCTCGCCCCCGGCTCCCGCTCGGCGCCGTTCGCCCTCGCGCTGTATGCCGCGGACGCCGCCGGCGACCTGCGCCTGCACGTGCGGCTCGACGAGCGCACCGCCGGCTTCCTCGCCCTCGGGCTCTCGGTCGGGTCGCGCCGCCCGGTCGCCGTCGTCACGACGTCGGGCACCGCCGTCGGCAACCTCCTCCCCGCGGTGATGGAGGCCCACCACGCGGGCCGGTCGCTCATCGTGGTGTCCGCGGACCGTCCCGCCGTGCTGCGGGGCACCGGCGCCAACCAGACGACCTGGCAGGACGGGATCTTCGGCCGGTTCGCCCCGTGCGTCGACCTCTCGCCGGAGGCGACCGAGACCCAGGTGTTGCAGGCCGTCCGGGCGGCGGTGGACGGCGCCGGTCCCGCGCACCTCAACGTCCAGTTCGACGCCCCGCTCGTGCCGGGGCCGAGCCAACCGTGGTGGCCCGGACCGGGCGGTGCGCGCCCCGCCGGTGCGCGCCCCGCCGATCGCCCTGTCGAGCCGGCCGACGGGCCCGAGGCGCTCGAGCTGCCCGCCGGACCACGCACCGTGCTCGTCGCCGGCGACGACGCCGGGCACGCCGCCCGAGTCCTCGCCGAGACCGCGGGCTGGCCGCTGCTCGCCGAGCCGACCTCGGGATCCCGCGCCGGCCGCCATCCGATCCGGACCCACCGCCTGCTCCTCGGGGCCGGCAGCGGGGCGGGGCGGGAGCTCACCGCGCAAATCGAGCGGGTCGTCGTCGTCGGCCATCCCACCCTCTCCCGCCCGGTGAGCGCCCTGCTGGCCCGTCCCGACGTGCAGCTACTCGCGGTCGCGGGCCGGGCGGGCGTGGCGACCGACCCCGCCCGGCGGGCCTCCCGGCTGGCGGTCCTCCCCCGACCGGCCGCGCCCGGCGCCGGCGAGCACGCCTGGCTGGCCAGGTGGCTGGCGGCCGACGCCCAACTCTCCGGCCGGGTCGACCGGTTCCTCGCACAGCTGCCCGAACTCGACGCCCTGCACGTCGCGGCCGAGGTCGGCGCGGCCTTCGGGCCGGGCGAGACGCTCGTGGTCGCCGCCTCCAATCCCGTGCGGGACCTCGACCTCGCCTTGGCCCCCTATCCCCCACGCGAGCGCCGACTCGTCGTGGCCAACCGCGGCCTGTCCGGCATCGACGGCACCCTGTCCACGGCGATCGGGGTCGCCCTCGGCCGCCCAGACGCCCCTCGCACCCGCGCCCTCGTCGGGGACCTCGCCTTCCTCCACGACGCCTCGGCCCTGTTCCTGGGCCCGGACGAACCCCGCCCCGATCTCACGATCGTCGTCGCCAACGACGACGGCGGCTCGATCTTCGCCCTCCTCGAGCAGGGCGCGCCCGACTACGCCCCCGCCTTCGAACGGGTCTTCGCGACCCCGCACGGCACCGATCTCGCCGCCCTCGCGGCGGCGAGCCACACGGCATACACGCGGGTGCAGTCGCGGGCGCAGCTGCGGGCCGCGCTCGCCGAGCCCGGGCGCGGGCTGCGGGTGGTCGAAGCACAGGTGTCCCGCGCCGACCGCCGGGCGACCGCCGCCGCGATCGCCGCCCTCGCCGAGGACCTGCCGGCCCCGGGGGGTATGCCGTGAGCGCGACGGTCGCGCGGTCGAGCCTGGCCATGGCCGGCGGTTCGGTCGCCTCGCGGATCCTCGGGGTGGTGCGCCAGTCGCTCATCACCCTCGCGATCGGTCAGGGGCTGGTCGGCAACGCCTTCACGACGGCCAACACGCTGCCGAACATCGTCTACATGGTGATCGCCGGCGGGGTCCTCAACTCGGTCTTCGTCCCCCAACTCGTCAAGGCGGCCGCGCACCCCGACGGGGGTCGCGAATACACCGACCGGCTGCTCACGCTCACCATCTCCGGCTTCCTCGTCGTCACCGTGCTCGTCACCGTCGGCGCGCCCCTGCTCGTCAAGGCCTATGCCGCGAGCCTCACCGGCAGCGCCTTCGAACTCACCGTCTACTTCGCGATGATCACGCTGCCGCAGACCTTCTTCTACGCCCTCTACGGGCTGCTCGGGCAGGTCCTCAACGCGCGCGGCCGGTTCACCGCCTTCGGCTGGGCTCCCGCGGCCGCCAACGTCGTCGCCATCGCTGGGCTCGTCCTGTTCCTGCGCAACTTCCAGGGTCACGCCACACCGGCCGAGTGGACGCCCGCGATGATCTGGCTGTTCGCCGGCTCGGCGACCGCGGGCATCGTCACCCAGGCGCTCATCCTCGTCGTCGCGCTCTGGCGCGACGGCTTCCGGTGGCGACCGCGCTTCGGCCTGCGCGGGGTCGGCCTGCGGGCGACGAGCCAGCTCGCCGGCTGGGCGATGGCCTCGCTGCTCGTCTCCCAGCTCATCTTCCTCGTGAGCTCCCAGGTCATCTGGCACGCCACCGGCTCGACCGAAGCCTCACCGACCGACGGCGGGGTCTTCGTCCCCGGGATCAGCGTGCAGTCCAACGCGATGCTCGTCTTCATGGTCCCGCACGCGCTCGTCACCCTGTCGATCCTCACCGCGATCTATCCGCGGATCTCCCGGTGGTCGCGCGACCGCGATCTCGCGGCGCTTCGGTCGGACTACGTGCGGGGGCTCACCGTGCCGGCCGCCCTCACCATCCCGGCCTCGGCCGCGCTCATCGTCCTCGCGGTGCCGATCATGGGTCTGCTGTTCACCTCGCGCAATCCCGCCGAGATCCCCGCCTCCGCGCTGGTCCTCAGCGCGCTGGCCCCCGCCCTGCTGCCCTTCGGCGTGGACACCCTCAACCAGCGGATGTTCTACGCCCTCGAGGACGGCCGGACGGCGCTCACCGAGCAGGTGGTCCTCACCGCTACCGCGGTGACCGTCGCGCTCGTCGCCCTCACGGTCCGGCCCGAATGGACCGTGCCGGTCATCGCCCTCGGCCTGGTCGCCTCCAACACCGCCGCCACGGCATACGGGATGCGGGCCCTGCGCCGACGGATCGGCGACTACGGGGCGAAGGCCGTCGTCCGCACGTGGGTGCGCATGGCGCTGGCCTCGGTGGGCGCGGGCTATCTCGCCTGGGGCCCGGCCGTCCTGCTCGGTCGCTCGACCGCCTCGTGGGGGCGGCTCGGCTATGCGGTGACCATCCTCATCGCAGGCAGCTTCTTCACCATGGCCTATCTCGTGCTCGCCCGGCTCTTCCAGGTACGTGAGCTCGCCGTCATCGCCGCCCCGCTCGTCAACCGACTGGACCGCCGCCCGCCCGGCCGGCATCGGGACGACGACTGAGCACGGCGTATGCCGCGGTGAGCCGCTCGCGCCACCACGCCTCGCGGGGCGGCGGGGCGGCCCAGCGCTCGAGCAGCGCGGGATCGGCCTCCAGCCGGCGCACCGCCAGCTCCCCGTGGCGGGGCAGGAGCGGCTCGGCCGCGACGTCGCCGGCGAGCAGCTCGCCCGTGCCGAGGCCGCAGGCGTGCGGCAATTCGGGCAATGCCGCAGCCAAGGCCACTCCCGCAGCGAGCCCGACCGAGGTGTCCAGCGCCGAGGAGACGACCGCGGGCAGCCCGCAGTCCGTGACGATGCTGAGCGCCCGGGCGACCCCGCCGAGCGGGGCGACCTTGACGACGACGAGGTCGGCGGCCTCCTCACGGGCCACCCGCAGCGGGTCCTCGGCCTTGCGGATCGACTCGTCCGCGGCGATCGGCACGCCGACCCGGTCACGGGCCAGCGCCAGACGCAGCTCCCGCAGCTCCGGCACCGTGCGGCACGGCTGCTCCGCGTAGTCGAGCCGGTATGCCGCCAGCCGCGCGAGGATCGCGCGCGCCTGCGCGACGGACCAGCCGCCGTTGGCGTCGACCCGGATCCGGCCGGCCGGCCCCAGGACGTCGCGGACCGCGGCGACCCGGTCGAGGTCCTCGTCCGGCGACCGGCCGGCCTCGGCGACCTTCACCTTCGCACTCGTGCAGCCGTCGAACCGGGCCAACACCGAGGCGACGGCCGAGGCCGGCACGGCCGGGACGGTTGCGTTGACCGGCACGCGCGTGCGCACGGGAGCCGGCCACCCGGCATACGCCGCCTCGACCCCGGCGGCGAGCCAGCGCGCGGACTCCTGCGGCGGGTACTCGAGGAAGGGGCCGAACTCCCCCCACCCGCTCGGACCGTGCAGGAGGGCCACCTCGCGCAGGTCGATGCCGCGGAAGCGCACCCGCAGGGGGATCGCGACGACACGCAGGCCGTCGAGCAGTTCGCCCAGGTCGGGCAGCACCGACAGCACGGTCAGCGTTCGCGGGAACTGAGCACGCAGAACTCGTTGCCCTCGGGGTCGGCGAGAACGGTCCAGCTCACCTCGCCCTGGCCGATGTCCAGGCGGGTCGCCCCGCGGGCGACGAGGGCGTCGATCTCGGCCTCGCGATCCTGACTCGAGTGCGGGGCCAGGTCGAGGTGCAGCCGGTTCTTCACGGTCTTGCCCTCAGGCACGGGCACGAAGACCATCCCCTGCCCGGCGGCGAGCCAATCCTCCAGGCGCCCGATCGGGTCCGCGGTCATCGCCTGGGGGATGACCACGACCTCGTGCGGGTCCTCGTAGATGATCTTCCAGCCGAGGGTCTGGGCCCACCAGCGCGCCTGGGCGGCGATGTCGTGACAGTCGATGACCACGGTGTAGAGACGCAGCGCCATGGTGGCGATTGTCGCACCGGGACGGCATTCCGCCGGGCTTCGATATGGTGTGCCGAGTGAGCGCCATCGTCGACGTCAGCGCGACCTTCGACCCGGGGAGGTGGACGGAGGTCCCCGGGTTCGCGTTCACCGACATCACCTACCACCGGGCGCGTGAACTCGGCTGTGTGCGCATCGCCTTCGATCGCCCCGAGGTGCTCAATGCCTTCCGGCCGCACACCGTCGACGAGCTCTACCAGGCCCTCGACCACGCGCGCCGGACACCGGATGTCGGCGTGGTCCTGCTCACCGGCAACGGTCCCGGTCCGGCCGGCACCGGCAGCGCGGGCAAGTGGGCCTTCTGCACGGGCGGCGACCAGCGGATCCGCGGGCGCAGCGGCTATCAGTATGCCGTCGCCGACAGCGTCGACCCCACGGCCGGCGGGGTGGACCAGCGCCGGGTCAAGGCCGAGGGCGGGCGGCTGCACATCCTCGAGGTCCAGCGGCTCATCCGCACGATGCCCAAGATCGTCGTCGCCGTCGTCGGCGGCTGGGCGGCCGGCGGCGGGCACTCGCTGCACGTCGTCTGCGACCTCACCATCGCCTCGGTCGAGCATGCCCGGTTCAAGCAGACCGACGCGGACGTCGGCTCCTTCGACGCCGGCTACGGCTCGGCCTACCTCGCCCGGATGGTCGGCCAGAAGCGGGCCCGGGAGATCTTCTTCCTCGGGCGGGTCTACTCGGCGGCCCAGATGGAGGCCTTCGGCGCGGTGAACATCAGCGCGCCCCACGCGCAGCTCGAGGACACCGCCCTGCAGGTCGCGGGCGAGATCCTCGGCAAGAGCCCCCAGGCCCAACGGATGCTGAAGTTCGCCTTCAACCTCGTCGACGACGGGCTCATGGGCCAGCAGGTCTTCGCCGGCGAGGCGACCCGCCTGGCCTACATGACCGACGAGGCGCTCGAGGGTCGGGACCAGTTCCTGGAGAAGCGGGCACCGGACTGGTCGCCGTTCCCCTGGTACTTCTGAGCACGGGCCCCGGACGAGCCCCATGCGTGTGACCCCTCTCCCACTGCCCGCCGGGCCGGACGTCCTCGGTGCCCTCGACCGACTCGTGGCCGCCGTCGAGGGCACCGGCCCTCCGCTCGCCCCCTGCCCGGCCGGCGGCGCCCCACCCACGTTGCCCGCCCTGCGCGCCGCACAGGTCCCGCCCGAGCTCGCCCTCGTCGTGTCGACCTCCGGCTCGGCCGGCACCCCCAAGCGGGTGCTGCTCACCCGTGACAACCTGCTCGCCTCCGCGGACGGGGCGCACGAGAGGCTGCTCGGTCCGGGAGCCTGGCTGCTCGCGGTCCCCCCGCACCACATCGCCGGGATCCAGGTGCTGTTGCGAGCCTCGCTCGGCACGGGGGAACCGACAGTGATGGACCTGTCCGGCGGCTTCACGGCCGCCGGTTTCGTCGCCGCCGCCGAACGGATGCCCTCGACGGGCTATCCCAGCTACGTCTCGCTCGTGCCGACCCAGGTCTCCCGGCTGCTGCTCGACCCGGCCGGCCGGGACACCCTCGCCGCCTTCGACGCCGTGCTCTGCGGGGGTGCGACCACGCCTCCCGGGTTGGTCGCCCAGGCCCGCGAACACGACATCCGCCTCGTCCTCACCTTCGGGACGACCGAGACCTCGGGCGGCTGTGTCTACGACGGTATGCCGTTGCCGCTCAGTCACGTGCACATCGACAACGACCGGCATGTCACCCTCGGCGGGGCCACGGTCGGGCATGGCTACCTCACCCGGACCGGCGTGAGCGAGGACGGCTTCTACACCGACGCCGACGGGGTGCGGTGGTTCCGCACGGAGGACCTCGGGTCCCTCGACGACACCGGACGGCTCGTCGTCCACGCCCGCGCCGACGACCTCATCAACTCGGGCGGGATCAAGATCGCACCCGGCCCGGTCGAGGACGCGCTCGTGCGCTACCTGCCGGGAGTGCGCGACGCGGTCGTCGTCGGCGTGCCCGACGACGAATGGGGCGAGGTCGTCGCGGCCGCGGTCACCCTCGTCCCGCGCGCCACCCGCGCCCCCAGCGCGCAGGACGCGAGGGCCGCCCTGCGTGGGGTCGTGCCCGACGTCGCCCTGCCCAAGCTGCTCGCGGTCGTCGACGCGCTGCCGCTGCGTGGGCCGGGCAAGCCCGACCGGGTGGCGATCGCCGGCTGGTTCGTCGCGCGCGCCTAGACTGGCGCCCGCCATGGCCACACTCGCCCAATGGGCGCAGGGCGCTCGCCCCCGCACCCTTCCCGCCGCCTTCTCGCCCGTCCTCGTCGGCACCGGTGCCGCCTACGCCGAGGGCCGGGGTGACACCGGGTTGGCCCTGCTCGCCCTCATCGTCGCCCTGGCCCTGCAGGTGGGGGTGAACTACGCGAACGACTACTCCGACGGGATCCGCGGCACCGACGACCGACGGCTCGGTCCGGTGCGCCTCGTCGGACAGGGCCTGGCCCCGCCCGGGGAGGTGAAGCTCGCGGCATACCTCGCGTTCTTCCTCGCCGGACTCGTGGGCTTCTCGCTCATCGCGCTCTCCGGAGCGTGGCTGTTCGTCCCGATCGGTGTTGCCTGCATCGTCGCGGCCTGGTTCTACACCGGTGGTTCCCGGCCCTACGGCTACCGCGGGCTCGGCGAGGTCATGGTCTTCGTCTTCTTCGGGATCGTCGCGACGCTCGGCACCCTGTGGACCCAGGCCCACCGGCTCACCTGGGCGGGCCTCGCGGGCGCGGTCGGGGTCGGCGCGCTCGCCTCCGCCATCCTCGTCGCCAACAACCTGCGCGACATCCCCACCGACGCGGCGGCCGGCAAGCAGACGCTCGCGGTCCGGATCGGCGACCCGGCGTCTCGCAGGCTGTGGTTGTGGCTGGTTCTCGTGGCCTTCGCGATGGTCGGGCTGGCCGCGCTCTCCCGGCCGACCGCGCTCACCGGGCTGGCCGCGGTCCTGCTCGCCTGGCCGCCGCTGGCCGCCCTCCGGGCGGGGGCGACCGGCTCGGCCCTCGTGCCGGTGCTCGTGCGCAGCGGCCGGCTCGAACTCGGCTATGCCGTCCTGCTCGCGGCGGGCCTGTGGGGCTCGCGCCTGCTCTGAGTCGGATTCCTCGGCCCTGATCGGCTCTGCTCGGGCCGGGTCTGTTCAGGCGGGCTCAGGTGCGGTCGGCCTCGGCGTCCTCGGCGAGCTCGTCCGCAGACCGCTGGACAGTCCCCTGAGAACGGGCCTCGGCCCGGGCGGCAACCCGCTCGTTGATCCGGTCGGAGATCCGCTCGCGCTGGCCCCGCAGCAGCCAGAAGGCCAGCGCCATCGAGACCAGGGCCCCGATGAGCACGGCGAAGAGCATCTGGTCCTGACCCACGACGTGGTCGGGCGCGGCGAGCGCGAACCCGCCCCACGCGAGCGCGAAGCACACGAGGAACAGGACGAGCCGGGACAGCGAATACTTGAGCACGGACAACAGCCTCTCAGACCCCGGTCACAGCCCCGAATAGGAGTGCTGACCGACGAAGAACACGTTGACGACGGCGAAGTTGACCACGACGGTGACGAAGCCGGCGATGGCGATCCACATCGCCTTGCGCGGCTCCCAGCCGGCGGTCGCGCGGGCGTGCATGTAGGCGGCGTAGACGACCCACACGACGAACGTCCACACCTCCTTGGGGTCCCAGGTCCAGTAGGAACCCCACGCCTTCTGCGCCCAGATCGCCCCGGCGACGAGGGTGAAGGTCCACAGGATGAAGCCCACCATGGCCAGCCCGTATGCCGTGCGCTCCAGGCGCGTGGCCGAGGGCAGCGCGTCCAGGAAGGCATCCCAACGACGACCACGGGGGGGCGTCGACGCGTCCACCGGGTCGAGGGAGGCGGACTCCCGGCGGACTCGCAGGAGATAGACGACCCCGACCGAGAAGGCGAGCGCGAACAGGCCGACGGCGAGGATCGCGACCACCACATGGATGACCAGCCACACGCTCTTGAGCGCCGGCATGAGCTCGGCAGCCTCGGTGTAGAAGGCGAGCAGGGCGGTGCCCAGGGTGAGCAGCACCGGCCCCACGACAAACAGGCCCAGCCACTCCCAGCGGTTGCGCTTGACGAGCACGCTGAAGGCGACGGCGGCCGCCGCGGCCCCGGCCGTGGCGAACTCGAACATGTTGCCCCACGGCGGGCGCATGACCGACAGTCCGCGCAGCGCGATCGAACCGACGAGCAGCGCGGTGGCCAGCCAGGTCATCGACGTCGCGCTGCCGGCGAGTTTGCGGGCGCGCACCGAGGGCCCCGGGTATGCCGCGTCGCCCGCCGAGGGCGCCGGGTCGCCCGCCGGGGGCTCGTCGCCGCGGGTGACCGCCTGCGTCACCCCGGAGCCGGTGGACTCGGCTGCTGCGCGACCGCCGGCCGTGACGAGTTCCCGCTCGGGCGCCACCAGCTGGGCCGCCTTATCCGCGCGACCGGACGCCGGCCCGAGGGCGGCGAGGTAGGCGGCATACAGGAGCATCGCGACGGTGAAGACGACCATGGCGGAGTAGAGCGCGAGGTTGGCGTAGCCGGCGAGCTGCGGCGACGGCGCAGCGAGGGGTGCGAGGGCGGTCATCGTCGGCTGGCTCACTTCCGTCGGGCCCGGGATCGCCCCGGGTCGGTCTCGCTCAGCGCCTGGGTGAACTCGGCGACGAAGCCGGGCAACCCTGGGTCGGCGTTCTTGGACAGCGCACCGACACGAACGAGGGTACGCGAGGAGTCCTCGGGGTCGGGCACCGCCCGCACGAAGATCCGCCGCCGACGCACGAGCAGGGAGGCGACGAGGCCGGCGACGGTGAGGAGTGCGGCGAACAGGGTGAGGCCCTTGCCGGGGTCCGAACGCACGGAGAGCCCGGCGAAGCGGGCGACCGAGTCGAAGGTGATCGAGCCGCGGCCACCCGGCAGGGTGGCGGTCTCGCCCGGCTTGAGCCGGATCGCGAGCGGGCTGCCGTCGGCCTTCGGCACCGGTGTCATCGAGGTCGTCGTGAGCGAGAAGACCGACTGCGGGCGACCGCCCGGGAAGAGGTCGCCCTCCCACACCGTGAGCGCGAGCTCGGGATTGCGCAGGTCCGGGAACTGGGAGACCGGACCGTTGGCATAGGTCGGCTCGGCGGTGGGCAGGAAGAAGCCGGAGAAGCCGAGCATGGCCGGGTTCGCGGCCGGCACCTTGATCGCCCCGACCGAGGTGTAGAAGCCATCCTGGGCGAGGAACGGGGTGGCGTCCCGGTAGAGGATCGCGCCGCTCGCGTCGCGGACGGTCACGACCGGCGCGTAACCGTTGCCGAGGAGGAAGACGTCGACGCCGTCGAGGGTGAGCGGCGAGTTGACCGAGAGGGTCTGTTGCTGGGTGGCCCCGCCGAGCGCCTGGGCGGTCGTCGTGTATGCCGTGAAGCCGCGCGGGGCGCCGAACTGGGACCCGCCCACCTGGTCCTCGAAGCGGACGTCGAGCCGGTCGACCCGCACCGTGAACGGGGGGACGGAGGCGAGGTCGACGAGCGGACCGGCCGAGAAGGTGTGGTAGGCCCGGACGGTCGAGGCGAAGGTCTGGCCCTCGGGCACGATGACATCACCCCGCCAGCCGAACAGGTGCCCGACGGCCACCCCGACGATGACGATGCACAGGGCGACGTGGAAGACGAGGTTGCCGGTCTCCCGCAGGTATCCCGTCTCGGCGCTCACCGAGACGTCGTCGTGCGCGTGCACGCGATAGCGCTTGCGCCGCAGCGATTCCCGGGCTGCCTCGAGTGCGGCGGTCGGCGGACCGGCATACGTCGTCTCGGCGTGGACGTCGAGCCGCTCGAGTCGCTGCGGTGCGCGGGGCGGGCGCGCGCGCAGGGCGTGCCAGTGCAGCCGGCTGCGCGGGACGATGCAGCCGACAAGGGAGACGACGAGCAGGAGGTAGACGGCCGAGAACCACGGGGAGGTGAAGACCTCGAAGAAGCCGAGCCGGTCCAGCCACGGCCCGACGCCGGGATGTTCGGCGAGGTAGTCGGCGACCCGGGTCGCGTCGATCGACCGTTGCGGGAAGACCGAGCCGGGCACGGCGGCGACCGAGAGCAGCAGCAGGAGGAAGAGTGCGGTGCGCATCGAGGTGAGCGTGCGCCAGGCCCAGCGCAGCCAGCCGGCCGGGCCCAGCCGCGGCTGGACGACCTCGGTCTCGGTCGGCTGGGTGGTCATTCCGGCGCTCACAGCACCACCTGGAAGCCCGCGACGACCTGGGACTGCAGCCACGCGACGAGACTCTCCCACAGCCCGCTGAGCATGAGCAGCCCGACGCCGACGAGCAGCAGGCCGCCGGCCAGGTGGATCCCCCGCTGATGGCGCCGCAGCCAGGTATTCGCCCGGGCCGCGCGCGACCAGCCGGCCGCGACGAGCAGGAAGGGCAGCCCCAGGCCCACGCAGTATGCCGCCGCGAGCACGGTGCCGCGCGCGACCGGGGCATCTCCGGCGAGGGGGGCCGCGAGGGCGTAGATGGCCCCGAGGGTGGGGCCGGTGCACGGGGTCCAGCCGACGGCGAAGACGGCGCCGAGCAGCGGGGCACCGGCAAGCCCGGCGGCCGGGCGCCAGCCGGCGCGCAGCTCTCGCTGGCTGCCCCAGCGGGCTCCGACGCCGAGGAAGACCAGGCCCATGACCACGACGAGCGCGCCGCCGACCCGAGTGAGGGTGGCCTCGTGCCCCGTGAGAGCCGACCCCGCCGCGGTAACGGCGAGCGCACCGAGGAGGAAGACGACCGAGAAGCCGAGGACGAACAGGGCGGTGCCGAGGACGACCCGGGACCTGCGTGGTGCCGCCGGCCCGGCGTCGGACAGTCCGGTGACATAGCCGAGGAAGCCTGGCACGAGGGGGAGCACGCAGGGTGAGGCGAACGAGACGAGGCCGGCGAGCACGGCGACGAGCGCGGCGAGCGGAAGCGCCCCACTGGCGATGGTGTCGGTCACTCGGCGAGCACCGCGTCGACGAGGGTGCGCAGGGTGATCTCGGTGACCGGTCCGGAGACCCGGGCGGCGATCCGACCCTGGCGGTCCAGGACGAGGGTCGTCGGCGTCGCCGGCGCCTTTCCGGCGAGGGCGACGACCGGCGCTCCCCCGCTGGCCTGGTCGTTGATCGACGGGTAGGTGACGCCCTTGGCCCGCAGGAAGGCGGCTCCCCGCTCGGGCGACTCCATGGTGTCGAGGCCGACGAAGGCGACCGGGGCCTTCGCCGCCTGGTATGCCGCCCACGCCTGTTGCAGGGCGGGGGTCTCCTCGACGCACGGTGGGCACCACGAACCCCACACGTTGACGACCACGACCTTGCCCGCCCCGTCGGCACCGGTCGACCACGATCCACCGTCGACGGTCGTCCCCGCGAGCACGAGGGGGGTGCCACGCGAGGCTGCGCCGACTTGCTCGATGGCCCCGGAGCCCTGGACGTAGCGGTCGTTGCCCTGGGCCGAGGCGGCGAGCGAGCCGTCGTCGCGCGTGCAGCCGGCGAGGGCGGTCGCGAGGACCAGGGCGAGTGTCGCCGCGAGTCTCATGCGCCCGCCTTGCGGGAGGCCAGGTGCTGGAGGTGGGCGGCGGGCTCGGTGTAGACGATCGAGGTGAGTTCGTTGCCGAGGTAGTGCAGGGAGGTGAGCGAGGCGAGCGAGCACTGGCGCTTGCGCGGGTCGTGCCAGAGCCGCCGGCCCTCGAGACGGCAGCGCAGGGTCCAGATCGGCAGCTGGTGGGACACCACGAGGGCCTCGTGCCCGCGGGCGGCGTCGCGCACGTCGGCGACCGCGGCATACATCCGGGCCGCGATCGCGGCATACGCCTCGCCCCAGCTCGGGGTGAACGGGTCCACGAGCCGGGACAAGGAGCGCGGCTCGAGCAGGGCCCCCAGGCTCGCACCGACGACCCTGCCCTCGAAGAAGTTGCCGGCCTCGATCAGTCGGCCGTCGACGTGGATGCCCAGGCCGTGGCTGTCGGCGATCGGCTGGGCCGTCTCGATGGCCCGCTCGAGTGGGGATGAGGCGACATGGACCAGGTCGCGGGCGGCCAGATGCGCCGTCACGGCCACGGCCATCTCACGCCCGAGCGCGGAGAGCTGGAACCCGGGCAGCCGACCATAGAGGATCCCCTGGGGGTTGTCGACCTCACCGTGCCGCAGCAGGTGGACGACGGTCGTCTCGGGGGTGGCCATGCCCCCATTCTTCCATCGCTCCGTCCCGATCCCGGGGCCGAGTCACGGGCCGGGCGACGTCCCCTGCGACTCGGGGTCCAGACCGTCCCGGACGACCGCCATCGCGTCGCCGAGCACGGTGAACTGCTCGGGGGTGAGTCGGTCGATGAGGTGCCTCCGCACGTCGTCGAGGTGTCGCGGCGCGATCTCGAGCACCTTGTCGTAGCCCGTGTCCGTGAGGGTGAGCAGGACGCCGCGCCGGTCGCCCTCGAACGGCTCGCGGGTGACCCACCCACGCCGCTCGAGCCGGCTGGCCGTGTGGGTGAGTCGGCTGCGCGACTGGACGACGAGATCCGCCAGCTCGGACATCCGTCGCTGCCGGCCCGGCGCCTCGGACAGCTGGGAGATGATCTCGTATTCGCTCAATCCCAGGCCGTATGCCGTGAGCCCCCGGTCGAGCGCCTCGAGGAGCAGCCGTCCCCCGCGCAGGTAGGCCCGCCAGGAGCGCTGCTCGTCGACCGACAGCCATCGCGGCTCCGCCTGCGCCCACTCGTCGGACATCCACCCCTGCCTTCCCGCACCGTCAGGCGAAGAATAGTGGTCCGGGCTCCGGTTTGGGCCGTGGTTCCGGACCCGATCCCCTCCGCACCCCCTCCGTGCGATCCCACATGTCGAGACTACGCCCTCGCCGGGAATAGTTGACCCATCAACTATGCTTCTTGTCCGTGACGGGTCGCCCGGCTCGTCGCGCGTCACGACGACAGGACCTCTCATGAGCAGCTTCCCCGGCCTCACCTCCGGCACATGGACCGTCGACCCCACCCACACCGAGGTCGGCTTCGTCGCCCGCCACCTCATGGTCGCGAAGGTCCGGGGTCGCTTCGCGACCGTCGCAGGCACCGTGGCGGTGGGTGACACCCTCGCCGACACCTCCGTGCAGGCCAGTGTCGAGACAGCCTCGGTCTCGACCAACCAGGCGGACCGCGACGCGCACTTGCGCAGCGGGGACTTCTTCGACAGCGACACCTACCCGGCCATGATCTTCGCGTCGACGTCGGTGACCGAGGACTCGATGACCGGTGAGCTCACGATCAAGGGCGAGACGCACCCGGTGACCTTCGAGCTCGAGTTCGACGGCGTCCAGGCCGACCCCTGGGGGAACACCAAGGCCGGCTTCACCGCGACCACCTCGATCAGCCGGGCCCAGTGGGGACTCACCTGGAACGCGGCACTCGAGGGCGGCGGCGTCCTCGTCTCGGATAAGATCGCCATCACCCTCGAGGTGGAGCTGCTCAAGGCCTGACCAACCTTTTCACGCACGCGACGGCGGGCGCGCCCCTCGGGCGCGCCCGCCGTCGCGCACCCGGCGCCACCCCTCTCACGCACCTATGCATTGCGTCACCACCCACACCACCCACACCACCCACAGCAAGGTCTGACCCGCGCCGGAACCGCCACGCCGCCAGCCGCAACGCCGCCACCCGCCACCCGCCACGCCGCCATCCGCCTCCTCCACCCGCGCACCCGCGCACCCGGCAGCCCTCTCACGCACCTATGCATTGCGTCACCACCCACACCACCCGCAGCGACGTCGGACCGCGACGGAACGCCATCCGCCTCCCGCCACCCGCCACCCGCGCACCCGGCAGCCCTCC
>WBZT01002001.1_pt1 | contig 14511 bp, 8 predicted proteins | sample 5204241 | NCBI WGS metagenome assembly WBZT01 (sample SAMN12344358, study PRJNA552823) | activated sludge metagenome | biome: Activated sludge suspended growth; feature: Nitrification reactor; material: Wastewater; isolation source: activated sludge from nitrification reactor of wastewater treatment... | reverse complement strand
GAGGTGTCGAGCAGCATCGACACGGTGCCGAGCACACCGGTCATCGACGTGCGCAAGTCCTGGCTGATGCTGCGGAGGAACTCCGTCTTCGTGCGGCTCGCCGCTTCGGCGCCGTCGCGGGCGAGCCCGAGCTCGCGGTACACGCGCTGCAGCGTTTCGACCTGGCGCTGGAGCGCTTCCTCGCGCGCGGTCACTTCACCCGACGCGGCGCGGTTCTCGGCGCTCGCGGCCAGCTCCAGCCGCCGCGCCACGCGTGCGACGGAGGAGCGCATCGCCTCGACCTGCGCGGCCTCGTCGTTCTCGGACGCGGGGTCGAGGACCGCGATCACGCCGAACGTGCGGCCGTGCGAATCGGGCACCGCGACGAGGAACAGCTTCGCCGGCGCGCCGGGGAACATCGTTTCGGACGCGAGCGATTCGACCGGGCGCCCCTCGCGCGTCGCCCATGCCGTCAGTCCGCCGACGAGCGGCTCGAACACGGTGCCGGCGACGTCGAGTTCGAACTCGGGATGGCGATGGCCGTGGACGACCGCGGCCCGCGAACGCAGCGTGCGGCCCTCGTTCTCGACCGCGGCGATCACGACGCCACCGGCTTTGAGCCGTGAGGCGATTTGGTCGGCGACCGTCGCGAAGACGTCGATCGCGGTCGCGCTCGTGGCGGGCGAACCCGCCGCGGGGGACTCGTCGCGCGAAGACCCGCTCATGCAATCACTCCGATGGGCCTCGCGGCCCGCGTATGCGTGGAATGCCGTCCACGACGCCCGTGCGAGACTCGTCGGGGACCGGGACGGTCGCGTGGGTGAGGATGGCGTCGCGTTGCCGGGAGTGTCGGCGGCGACGGGCGGGCTCTTGAGTGCGGGCGGGGCGGGAATCCGCCGCGGACTCAGGTCTTCTGCTTCTTCTTCTCCGCGGCGGGGAAGAGCACGTTGTTGAGGATCAGCCGATAACCCGGCGAATGCGGGTATTCGTCCAGCCGGGTGGCCGGGTCCCCGATCATGTGCTGGTAGTCCTCGGGGTCGTGCCCGCCGAGGAACGTGAAGGTGCCGCGCCCGAACTGGCCGTGCAGGTACTTGACCTCGTCGGTGCCTTCGACCTCGGCGAGTGCGGTCACGCCCGGCTTGATCTTCGCGCGGTGGAAGCCGGTGCTCAGCCCGAGAAACTCCGGGATCGCGTTGACGTGGTCCTGCGTCAGCATCGTCGGCACGGGATCGTTCTTGGCGCTGAAGTCGAACAGGGTGAAGACCGTGTTCGGCCCGCGCTGGTCCGCGTCGAATCGCACGTCGACGTCGGAGAAGCGGTTCGACACCGGGTCCATCTCGATGTGGAAGTCCCGGAAGGCCAGGGTGCGCGAGAAGTCGAGCTTGCGGTTCGCGTCGTAGTCGGGCGGGTCGCCGTCGTAGATCACGTCCGCAATGTCGAGTCCCTGCGCGGCGAGCGCGATGTCATACGTGTCCGTCGCGCAGCACATGCCGAACATGAAGCCGCCGTTGCCGACGAACTCGCGGATCGACGACGCGACCGCCGCCTTGAGCTGGGGCACCTTCGCGAAGCCCAGCCTGGCCGCCATCGCCTTCTGCACGCGCTCCTCTTCCGCGTACCACGGAAACGTGTGGTAGGCCGCCCAGAACTTGCCGTGCTGGCCGGTGAAGTCCTCGTGGTGCAGGTGCAGCCAGTCGTACTTCGCGAGGTCACCGCGCATCACGTCTTCGTCCCACACCCGCGCGTACGGAATGTTCGCGTAGTCGAGCGCGAGCGTGACCGCGTCGTCCCATGGCGGCGTGTTGGGCGGGATGTACACCGCGACCTTCGGGGCCTTCTCCAGCGCGACGCTCTCCATGTTCTCGTCGGCGATGGTCGCGCGGATGCTCGCTTCGTCCGACGCGGAGATGCCGGTGAAGGCGACGCCGCGGATGTTCGCCTCGCGCGCGATACCGGGATCGTCGGGCAGCAGGAACGAGCCGCCACGGTAGTTGAGCAGCCACTCCGCCTTCTGCCCCTGCTCGAGCACCCAGAACGTGAGCCCGTACGCCTTGAGGTGGTTGGTCTGCGTCTCGTCCATCGGCACGAGCAGCTTCGCTTGCGCCACGGACGTGCCGAGCGACGCGGCCAGCAGCGCGCCCGTGATCGCGAGCGGCCACGCCTCGACGATCTCGGCGAACGAGCGTTCCGGCTTCGCCGCGGCGGGCCGCTCGGCCTCGCCGCCCGCTTCCGCGTGCGCATCGCTCGCGGCGTCGTCCGGTGCCGCACCGGCGCGCGCGTCGTCCGGCGCCGGCACCGGGCCGCCGAAGCGGAACACGCGGACGTTCTTGCGCGCGCCGGGCAGCAGCAGCAGCGCGAGCGCCATCCCGAGCAGCGCGATCAAGGCGAGCGGGACCACCGCGAGTGCGCCGAGCGCCGCGCCGACGGGACCGACGCGATGGACGCGCGGCGTTCCGAGCGGGCGATTCGAGCCGAGCAGAGGCATGACGTCCTTCGCGGCCTAGAGCCGCCGGTCCTTCCGCAGCCGCTCGACGTGGCGGCGGATCTCCGCCGAGTTCCAGGCCTTCGGGTAACGGGCGAGGCAGTCCTCGAACTGCGCGAGCGCGCGGCGCTCGTCGTGCAGCCGCAGCCACGCCTCGCCCGCGCGCTGGCGCGCGAGCGGCGCGAGACGGTCGCCGGGCAGCGAGTCGGCGATCACGCCGACCGGCACGAGCGCGGCGCTCCAGTCGCCGGCGTCCGCATACGCGTCGTGCGCGGCCATCGCGACGTGGGCGTAGAGCGGCGCCGAGGGCGCGAGCGAGCGCCACAGCGAATCGGCCAGCGCACGCTCGCGCACGCGGTCGCCGCGCCAGCGCGCCCACGCGATCGTGCCGAGCGCGGGCAGCACGGGCGAGCCGGGTGATTCCTCGAGCAGGTAGGCGCGGTCGATCGCCGCGAGCGCGTCGGGCGAATCGGTCTGCTCGGCGGCGCGCAGGTAGTTCGCGAGCGCCGAATCGAGCCGGCCGGACCAGAACTGCGCCTCGGCGAGCGCGAAGCGCGCCGGCGCCCACGCGCGGGCGAGCGAGTCGAGCGCGGGCACCGCGCGCGACGGATCGGACGCGCGCGCCGTGTCGAGCGCTCGCTCGAGCGCCAGCCGCGGGTTGCCGCGCAGCGCGACCGCACCGCGCGCGAGCAGCGCCGACGCGTCGGCGCCGCGGCCGGCGTCGCGCAGCGTCTCCGCGACGTCGAGCAGCAACTCGGCTCCCCATTGCTGCGCCGGCACGTCGGCGAGGGCCGCGGCGATGCGCACGCCGTCCTCGCGCTCGACGCCGAGCGCTGCGCCGACCTCGCGCTCGCGCCGCACGGCGTCGAGGCGGAGCGCGTCGTCGAACATCGTGTCGGCGGCGACGCCGAACAGCGCTTCGCGCGCGGCGAGCGAGTCGGCGCGCACGCCGGTGCCGAGCGCCTCGTCGGCGAAGAGCCGCCGCATCGACACGCGACGCATCGCACGGTCGAGCGGCACGAGCGCCTCGGCGGCCTCGACCGGCCGGTCCTGCCGTGCGAGCAGGTAGGCGAGGCCGCGCGCGAGGTCGCCGCGCTGCGGCCGGCTCGCGCAGGCGCGGCGCATCGCGTCGGTGATCCCGCGCGCGTCGAGCGAGACGAGGCGGATGAGCAGCGCGCCGGCCCACGGGGCTTCGGGCGGCGAGACGATCCACGCCTCGAGCGCGACGTTCGCCGCATCGCGCGCGTGCCCGGTGCGCTCGAGCGCCATCGCCAGCTCGCGCGCGCCGAGCAGCGAATCGCGCCGCGCCGCCCTCTCGGCGCGCAGCCGGGACGCCGCGGCGGCGTCGCGCCCGCCCGCCGCCTCGGCGAGCGCGAGCTCGACGACGATGCGCGGATGGTGCGGCACCTCGCGGTCGAGGGCGACGAGCGAGTCGCGCGCGCGATCGGGCATGCCGCCGACGCGCAGGTCGACCGCGCGCTGCAGCCGCATCGCGCGTGCGGGATCGAGCGGCGTCACGGCACCCGTGACACGCGCGCCCGGCGGCAGGGGCGGTGGCGCCGCGGAGAACATGAGCGGCAGGTCGCTCTCGCGCACGCGGCCGCCGGGCAGCCGGTCGTCGCGCTTCGCCGGCGCGGCGGTCGCCGGCGTGGACGGCTTCGCGTCCGCGGCGCGCGCGTGCGGCACGAACGCCAGCGCCAGGGTCGCGGCGACGAGTGTGGCGGCGAATCGCGGTGCGCTCACTTCGGGCTCCCGTTCAGCCGCTGCAGGTAGCGCTCGATGAACGCGCGATACTGCGCCGGGTAGCGGTCCTCGTCGGCCTTCATGAGGTCGAGCCGCAACCGGTCGTTCTCGCGCAGCATCGACGCGGGCAGCGGCGCGGGTGTCGAGCGCGCGACGTCCTCGCCGCGTCGCGCTTCGCGCTGCGGATCGAAGTCGCGGCGGTTGATCGAGCGCTGCGCATCGAGCAGGCGCGAGAGGATGCGGGTCTCGCGCTCCTCGAGGTCGTCGCCGGGCCGGCCCTCGCGCAGCTGTTCCTCCACTTCCTGCATGTCGCGGTGCGCCTGATCGAGGCGGCCGAGCAGCTGGCGGCGCGCCTGCTCGTCGCGCTGGATCGACTCGAGCTCCGAGCGCAGGCGTCCCTGCTCGTCCGCGAGCCGGCGCATTTCGGCCTGCTCGCCGGGCGAGAGGCGCTGTGCGGTGCGCAGCTTCTCGGCGAGCCGCATCGAGCGCTCGTTGAGCGCGCCCTGCCGCTCGCCCATCTGGCCGATGCGTTCGCCCGGACTCTGCGCCTGGCCGGTCCCGCCGTTGGGATTCGAGCCGGGCTTGTTGCACATGCTCGCCTCGGCACCGCGCAACGCCTGGATCGCGTCGCCGAGCGCGCTCGCCGCGCTGCGGCCCTGCTGCTGAGCGCGGCCGCGATTGCCCTGCGCCATCTCGCGGCCCGACTGCGAGAGGTTGTTCATCGCGCGGCCGAGCGCCTGCTGGATCTCGGGCGAGAGCACCGGCGTCTCGCGGCCGAGCGCGGCGAGCGAGTCCGCGACGCGCGCGACGCCTTCGGAGAGGTCGGTCTGGCGGTTCGCCTGTTCGCCGGAGGACGCGCCGTCCTGCATGTTCTGCGCGGCCTCGCGCCCGAGCGACACGAGGTCCTGCGTGGAGCGGCGCACCGCGGCGAGCTGGCGCGCGGAACGCTGCGCCTGCGCCGACCGGCTGCTGCGGTTCATACGCTGGCCGGCCTGCGACAAGCTCTCGCTCGCGCGCTCGCCGGACTGCTGCGCGCCGGCGCTCTGGCTCTGCTCGCTCTGCTCGGCGGCCTGCATCTGCTGCTGCGCGGCGTCCTGCTCGAGCTGCTCGGCGGCCTGCTGCAGGTCCTGCTTCGCGTCCGAGCTCTCGGTGCTCTCGGCGGCCTCGCGCGCGTCCTTCGCGAGCTGGCGCGACTGCTCGGCCGCCTGCCGTTCGCGCGACGCGAGGTCACCGCGGCGCTGCGACGCGGACGCGTCGGGCTTGCGGCCGTCGGGCTTCGAGAGCGTCTCGTGCTCGCGGTTCATCGCGTCCTGCTGCTTCTTCAGCTCCTCGGCGCGGCGCGCGAGCGCGTCCATGCGTTCCTCGTCGCGCATCTGCTTCAGCAGCGCGAGCGAGCGCTCGAGGCTCTTGAGCAGCTCCTGGTTCTGCTGCCGCATCTGCGGCAGCGTCTGCTCCATGCGCGGCGTGTCCATCTTCTCGAGCGCCTCGCGCATGCGCTGCATGGTCTGGCGGAACTCGGGGCTCTGGATCTGCCGCAGCAGCTCCGACATCTCGCGCATCTTCTGCTGCAGGTCCTGGTGGAACGCTTCGCGCTCGGCCGCCTCGGCCATGCTGCGCTGCGCGTCCTGTGCGGCCTGGTCGATCTGCTGAGCGAGCTGTCGCTGACGTTCGAGCGCCTTGCGCATCTCCTCGGCGCGCTCGAACTGCGGCGGTGTGGCGACGCCGGGCCGCGGGGTCCGGCGCTGCATCTGATCGAGCGACTTCTGCAGTTCGCGCGCGTGCTCCGCGACCTGCTGCAGCGAGCGCTGCGCGTTCTCCTGGCGCTGGTCGATGTCGGCGTAGAGCTCGCTCATCGACGGGAAGCGCAAGCGGAACTCGGGGCTCGTCGCGCTCGCGGGACCACCCACGCGATCGTTGTCGCGCACCACGAAGCGGAACGAACCACTCTCGCCGGGCAGCAGCGCGAGCACGCCGGCGTCCCAGTCGGCGGCGACGCGCGCCTCGCGCGGCTCGCCTCGGAACGCCGCGAGCGCGACGTCGTGCCACGGTTCGCCCGCCTCCTTGCGCCATTGCAGGCGCAGGTCGGTGAGGCCCAGGTCGTCCTGCGCGAGCACGTCGAACGGAATCTGCGAGCCCGACGGCAGGTTCAGGTCGCCGTCCGGCGTGACGACGGTGAGTACCGGTGGTGCGTCGGCGAGCGCGCTCACGCGGTAGCGGTACTCGCCGGTGCCGGTCGCCGACTCGGCGCGCAGCGACCATTCGCCGTCCTCGCGCACGGGCACGCGGCCGCGCCAGCGCCGCGGCGTGATCGCGGTCCACGCGCCCGCCGCGGCGCCGGGCACGCGCGCGGTCAGCGCCTCGAGGTCGCGGTCGAACGTCACTTCGACGTCGGCGATCGAGCCGCGCAGCGCGGCGACGTCTCCGCTCGTGGACGCGCCGCTCTGTGCGGGCAGCCGCGCGTACGACGGCGCGCGGTACTCGAACGCGAAGCTCACCGGCCGCGGCTGGCCGGCGAGGCCGATGTGGTAGCGCGGGCTCTGCGTCGACAGCACGCGGACCGCGTAGTCGCGCGCCGTCGTCACCGGCGGCAGGTCGAAGCGCCAGCGATGCGTGCCGCCCTCGATCGCCTCGAGCTGAGGCGCCGGCGACGCACCGGCTCCGAGCAGGCGAGGCGCGCTCGCGGTGCCCTCGACGCGCGCACGCACGGCGAGCGTCGCACCGGGGGCGAGCGTGACCGATCCGGGCTCGACGGCGAGCGTGACGGGCGGCGCGGCGAGCGAGGGATTCCACATCGTGCGCCACGAGCGTCGCGCCGCGTCGGGCGCGAGCAGCACGACGAGCGCGATCGCCAGCGAGGCGGCGGCGGTCGCGAGCAGCGCGGCGCGCGCGCGCACGGGCGGACGTTCGCGCGAGATCGGCACGGCGCCGAGCGAACGCGCGGCCTCGGCGCGCAGCGCGGCGGCGAGTTCGCCCGAGGTGTGCGCCGCCGGGAGCGATTCGAGGTCGAGCGCGTTGCGCAGCAGCGAGCGCAGTTCGGGGAAGCGGTGTTCGAGCGCTTCGAGCCACGGATCGAGCCGCGGGGCCTCGCGCGCGAAGCCGTACGCGGCGGCCGCGACGGCGCCGGCGAAGCCGGCGAGCGTGATCACGAGCCGCAGCGTCGCGAGTCCGGGACCGCCGCGCACGGCGGCGCCGGCGAGCAGCGCGAGCGCGACGATCACGGCGGCGGCGGCGAGCGCGCGCAGCGCGTGACGCAGGGTCAGCGCGCGGCGGACGGCCGCGTGCTCGCGAGCGAGAATGGGCCGGAGCGTGTCGGGCGCGCGAGAGCTCATGGGTTCCTGGGGCGGCCCGGTCCGTGGGGAGCGTTCAGTGGGTCAGGGCGTAGTGGACGATGTTGAGCGCCATCCGCAGCGCCGCTTCGCGTTTCTCCGGCGGGTCGTGATGGATCTCCTCGTCCTCGAGACCGTCACCCAGATCGCAATCGAAGGAAAAGAATACACAGAGCCTTCCGCCGCGGACAATGCCGTAGCCGCGTGCCGGACCGCCATCGTGCTCGTGCACCTTGGGCGGGCCCTGGGGGAAATCGTAAAGCTGGTGATAAACGGGATGGTCGAACGGGACCTCGACGAGTTCGGCGTCGGGGTAGAGCCGCGCGATTTCGCGGCGGAACGACGGCGCCATCCCGTAGTCGTCGTCCACCCAGAGGAACCCGCCGCCGTCGAGCCAGCGGCGCACGTTCGGCACCTCCGCATCGGTGAGGCGGAAGTTGCCGTGGCCGGCGGCGAACACGAACGGGTACTGAAAGAGCGCCGCCGAACCCGGCTCGACCACCGCGGCGTCGTCGCCCGCGACGGGGATGGGCGTGCGTTCGCGGAGCACACGCAGCAGGTTCCGCAGCGAGGTCTGGTCGCCGTACCAGTCGCCGCCTCCGCCGTACTTGAGGCGCGCGATGCCGAACGCCCGGGCGCCGGGCGGCGTCACGGCCGCACGCGCCTGCGGCGCGAGCGGCAGCAGCGCGAGCGCGATCGTGAGCAGCAGAGACGGGAGTCGTCGGCGCATGCGTGGAATCCTAGCAAGAAGGGAGGGCCGGTCGGCCCTCCCTTCTCGATTCGCTGCGGTCGGCCGGGATGCGCTCAGAGACCCGGCCTCAGGGTGGCGTGCAGGCCCTCGTAGGGCACGAGGAACGAACCGCTGGCCAGGTCGCCGATCTTGAGCCCGCGATCCTGGAGGCGGTCCTGAAGCGTGTAGGTGCCGAACACGACACCGCCGACCGGGTAGTACATCCGGCCGGTGTCCTTCGGCACGCGCCGGTAGTCCGTTTGCAGCCGGTTGATGACGCGGCCCTCGGCGTTCACGGCGAACACGCGCACGATGAACGATTTGTGCATGAAGAACGTGAGCTTGTTCGTGAGGCGCTCGACCCTCGCGGAGTTGAACGCCGCGGTCTCGCCTTGCGGGGACTCGGCCGGAACGTAACGCAGCATCGTGCGGCGAGCCGAGATCGGCAGGCCTTCGTTGTAGTACTTCGCGCGGTCGGGGAACGTGATCTCCTCGACGTCGTCGAACGCGAGCACCTGCAGCCAGTAGCCCACGGCGTTCGGATCGGTCGTCCAGGTGATGCTCACCTGCGACGAGTCCGCCTGCTCGCGAGCCGAGCGGAAACGCAGCGTCGGGTTCGTGTCGTAGCTCGCGGGCCCGCGCCACGGCACCGTGTTGGACAGCGGCGACTGCTCGCCCACGATCCCGCTCACGACACCACGCACGAGCCACGCGGAGTTGTTGGGATTGTCCGCGGACGGCGTGCCGAAGAAGCTGTACCGCTCCCAGTAGGTGTCGAGCCACTTCTCGTCGGGCGAGAGCGCGTAGTCGAACACCGGCTCGAGCGCCCCGTTGGCCGCGCGGTCGTACACCTCGAACCGCGAGGCGTTCGAGCGATCCAGGACCAGGAAGTGGAGCGCGTTCTGGTACGGATAGTCGAGCGACTGCACACCGTCGACGAACAGGCCATTCACGTCCTGATCGAGATGAAACGCCGGCTCCTGCTGCGGGGGCCACATGATCAGGCGCACGTCGGGGTTGACGGCCCCTTCGAGCGACGAGCGGCTCGCGTCGGGGGTCGTGACCTTCTTCGCACAGCCCGCGGCGCCGAAAGTCGCGGATAGCGCCAGCAGCGCCACGAGGGCGGTGCTGAGCGCCGGGAAGGATCGATTCATCGTCTGCCTTTCGTCACTCCGCCTGAATGCCCTTGCGGCGATCCAGTGCGATCCAGATGTCGAGTGCCAGGGCGCTGGCCACGTACACGGACGAGTAAGTTCCGAACACGACGCCGACGAGCATCGCGAACGAGAAGGCGCGGAGTACCTCACCGCCCCAGATGAACAGGGCCAGGGCCGTCAGGAACACGGTGAAGGCGGTGATGACGGTTCGCGACAGCGTCTCGTTGACCGCGATGTCCATGACCCGCGAGTGGGTCTCCTTGCGGAGCACCTTGGAGCGTTCGCGGATGCGGTCGAACACCACGATGGTGTCGTTGATCGAGTAGCCGGCGATGGTGAGCAGGGCGGCGACGACCGTCAGGGAGACCTCTCGCCCGGTGAACATGAGGAATCCCAGGGTCACGAAGACGTCGTGCAGGAGCGCGACGACGCCGCCGACGGCGAACTTAAACTCATAGCGCCACCCGACGTAAAGCAGAATCACGCCGAGGCTGGTCAGGATGGCCATGACGGCCTTGTGCCGCAGGTCGCCGCCGACCTTGGGCCCGACCGTCTCGATGCGCCGCAGTTCGACCTGGGCGCCGTTGGAGTGCTGGGCGACCGAGGCCTGCACCGCCGCGAAGGGGTCCTTGATCTCGGTCTGGACCCGGATGAGGAACTCGTCCTTGGCTTCGCCGGTCATCTGCTGGATCTCGGCGTTGTGCATGCCGCCGGCGTCCATGGCCGAGCGCACCGCCTCGGCGGAGATCGCCGGGCTGGTGCGAACCTGCAGAAGCGTGCCGCCGGTGAAGTCGACGGAGTAGTTGGGGCCCTTCGTGAGCAGCCACCCGGCCGTGGCGAGCACGATGGCCGCAGAGAAGAAGTACGCGAGCTTCCGGTACTTCATGAACGGGATGTTGGTGCCGTGAAGGATCTGGAGCATGGCGGTCTCTCGATCAGATGCTCAGCCGCTCGACCTTGCCGCGGCTCAGCCAGAAGTCGTAGATCATGCGCGTGAACAGCACCGCGGTGAACAGATTGGCCACCAGGCCCGTGATCAGCGTCACGGCGAAGCCCTTGATCGGTCCCGTGCCGAACTGGAACAGGAACAGGCCCGAGATGATGGCCGTCGAGTGCGCGTCGAAGACGGTCCGGAACGCGCGGTCGTAACCCAGTTCGACCGCCTGCCGCACGCTGCGGCCGTTGCGCAACTCCTCGCGGATGCGCTCGAAGATCAGCACGTTCGTGTCGACGGCCATGCCGACGGTGAGCACGAGACCGGCGATGCCGGGCAGCGTCAACGTGGCGCCGAAGCCGGCGAGGCAGGCGATGACGTAGAACGTGTTCAGCAGCATCGCGAACACCGCGATGAGGCCGGACAGCTGGTAGTAGACCACCATGAACACCACGACCATGGCCGTGCCGATGAGGCCGGCCATGACGCCCTCGTGGATCGAGTCGGCGCCCAGCGACGGCCCGACGGTGCGCTCCTCGAGGATCTTCACGGGCGCGGGCAGCGCGCCGGCGCGGAGCACGATCGCGAGGTCCTTGGCGGTCTCGCGGTTGATGCTGCCGCCGGTGATCGACGCGTCACCCGAGGGGATCTTGTCGCGGATGAAGGGCGCCGACTGCACGACGCCGTCGAGCACGATGGCGAGCTGGCGGCCGACGTTGGCCGCGGTCACGCGAGCGAACTCGGAGCGCCCGCGCGGCGTCATCTTCATGCTCACACCCCACGCCGACGGGTTGTTCTGGTCGAGACCCGTGTTCGACATGGCGCTGGCGATCGAGCCGCCGGCCATCTCGGGCGTCTTCCGGAGCACGTAGAGCACCTTGCCCGTGACGCCCGCGCTGCTGACGTCACCGCTGCTCCAGATCATCTCCGTGTCCATGCCGAGGATCGTGTCGACCGGCGCGGACGCCAGCAGCTTCTCGATCACGGGCACCTCTTCCTTGCGGAAGAAGCCCTGATCGAGCATGCGGCCGGTCAGCGGATGCTGCTTGATCAGCGTGTCCGTGCTCGTCTCGCCGTGCGCGGACAGGTAGCTGTCGAGCTTGTCGAAGGCCGCCTTCGTCTCCTCGGGCGAACGGACGAGCTTGAACTCGAGCAGGGCGGTCTTGCCGATCAGTTCGATCGCGCGCTGTCGGTCGTTCAGGCCGGGCAGCTGGACCGCGATGCGATCCTGCCCCTCGATCTGGATCAGGGGCTCGGCGACGCCGAACTGGTCGATGCGGTTGTTGATGACCTCCCGCGCTCGCTCGACGGCGTCCTTGGCTTCCTCGGCGCCGAGGCGGGACTTGTCGACCTCGAGCAGCAGCTGCAGGCCACCCTGCAGGTCGAGTCCGAGATGGATGGCCTTCTTGCGAAGGTCCGCGAGCTTCTGCGGGTCCATCGCTTCCCGCTGGGCGGGCGTCATCTTGTAGAAACTGTAGGAAGGGTACAGGTACCAGGCGGCGGCGATCGTCACCAGCACCACGAGCACCAGCTTCCACTGGTCCGTGCGAGACATGGGATCCCCCATACGGTCAACGGCCGGGAAGGAGCGGGTCCCTCCCGGCGTGCGCAGAGCAGAATGAGGGCGGGAGTCTAAGGGCCGGGTCTACGGAGTGTCAACGAACGCAGCCCGTTCGTCTTCGGAGGCGGGCGCTGCGCGGGTCCGAATGGGACGAAACGGGCACTCCGGCTGGGACGGGGACGAGTTGGCGGCTCGTCCCGGGTTTGGATCGGACTTCTCTGGGGTGGGTCGGGGTTGAGGAAGTGAAGCGCGGATGGTGAGGTGGGTTCCCGGCCGGAGTGCCCGATCGGACGACGGCAAGTGCGGTGCCACGTCGGATCTCCCACTCGATCCCGCACCGTCTCCCTGAAGCCTCGGATGAGCGACCGGCTGTCGTCGCCGATGTCGCGCAAGTGACGGCGGGACACGAGTTGACTCTCCTGCATGCCCTGCCTATAGTGCCGCGCCTGACCGTACCGGGCCCATCAATTCCACGAGGAATGAGGAGTTCCCTTCGCATGATCACGCGCGTCCGTCTGGCGAGCGTCGCGTTTGTCTTGCTGCTCGTGAGCGCGTCCGTGAGCTTCGCCCAGCAGTCCGACACCACCTCCACGCCGCGGAGTGGCAAGTTGCCCAAGCACGGGGCCATCGGCGCGCAGGTCGGATCCTCCTGGATCTACGGTGGTGGGGACTACGGCAAGGGGTCGCAGCCTCGGTTTTCGTTCGCGGGCAGCTTCCGTTACGTCGCCTCGCCCCACTGGGGCTGGCAGGTCAATCCCTACTTCACCTGGGCCGGCTACGTGCCCTCGAAGCAGGTGCTGATCCCCGCCGTCGTGCCGCCGCCGACCTACGTCGAGCCGGATTACCTCACGCAGATCGCCGGCGCCAACGGCCAGCTGATCTTCCTCAAGTCCCGCGGACCTTGGCTGTGGCATTTCGGCGCGGGTCCCGCCGTCTATCGCGTGGTGATGCAGAACCACCGCAAGGTCATCAAGGACCCGGTGACGTTCAAGAAGCACCAGGGCACCTACCTCGGCGCCACGGCCGAACTGGGGACGGAGTATTTCCTCAAGGCCATGCCGAGCACGTCGCTCGAATGGACCGTCGGGTGGCACAGTGCGTTCGCCAAGCGCGACGATCAGTTCAAGAGCGGCTTCAACGACATTCCACAGGCCGTGGAGTTCCGGTTCGGAGGGCACCACTACTTCGATCTGGTGCCGAAGAAGAAGCCCGGCGCGATGCAGCCGCCGCCGGCGCACTAGAAGTGAACGAAGCCGCAGCCGACCCGCTGCGGCTTCGCCGCTTTCGGAGGGATCCGTCGTGAGCGACCGTGTCGACTGGGCCGGCAAGGTCGGCCCCGAAGCCCTGACCTTCGACGACGTCCTGCTGGTGCCGCGCTACGCGGCGCTCCATCCGAGCGAGGTCGAGACGCGTTCGCGCTTCTCGCGCCGCATCCCGATCCAGGTGCCGATCGTCAGCGCCGCGATGGACACGGTCACCGAGTCGGCCACGGCGATCGCGCTCGCGCGCGAGGGCGGCATCGGCGTCATCCACAAGAACCTCTCGATCGAGGATCAGTGCGCGCAGGTCGACCGCGTGAAGCGGTCCGAGAGCGGGATGATCGTGGATCCCGTGACGCTGCCGCCGACCGCGACCCTCGCCGACGCGCACGCGGTGATGGCGCGCTTCCACATCTCGGGCGTGCCGATCACCGAGGACGGGCGCCTCGTCGGCATCCTCACCAACCGCGACCTGCGCTTCGAGGACGATCACACGCGCCGCGTCACCGAGGTGATGACGAAGGAACGGTTGGTCACCGCGCCGGTGGGGACCACGCTCGAGCAGGCGCGCGACATCCTCTGGAAGCACCGCATCGAGAAGCTGCCGGTCGTCGACGAGGACCGCCGGCTGCGCGGGCTCATCACGGTCAAGGACATCGAGAAGCGCATCCGCCACCCGCTCGCGAGCAAGGACGAACTGGGACGGCTGCGCGTCGCGGCCGCCGTGGGGGCGGGCGGCGACTACCTCGAGCGCGCGATGGAGCTGCTCAAGGTCGGCGTCGACGCGCTCGTGGTCGACAGCGCACACGGGCACTCGATCGGCGTGCTCGACGCGACGCGCAAACTGCGCGCGGCGGTCGCCGGCGCCGACCTCGTCGTGGGCAACGTCGGCACGGGCGAGGGCGCGAAGGCCGTGGCCGACGCCGGCGCCGACGCGGTGAAGGTGGGCATGGGCCCCGGCGCCATCTGCACGACGCGCGTCGTCACCGGCGCGGGCATGGCGCAGATCACCGCGATCCTCGAGGCCGCGCGCGCGCTCGAAGGCACCGACGTGCCGATCGTCGCGGACGGCGGCATCAAGTACACGGGCGACATCGTGAAGGCGATCGCCGCGGGCGGGCACTGCGTGATGATCGGCGGCCTGTTCGCCGGCACCGAGGAGAGCCCCGGCGAGACCGTCCTGTACGAGGGGCGCCAGTACAAGGTCTACCGCGGCATGGGTTCGCTCTCGGCGATGGCCGCCGCGCGCGGCAGCCGCGAGCGCTACTTCCAGGAGAACACCGACGAACTCGCGAAGCTGGTGCCGGAGGGCATCGAAGGCCGCGTGCCGTTCAAGGGCC
>WBZT01001999.1_pt1 | contig 14526 bp, 17 predicted proteins | sample 5204241 | NCBI WGS metagenome assembly WBZT01 (sample SAMN12344358, study PRJNA552823) | activated sludge metagenome | biome: Activated sludge suspended growth; feature: Nitrification reactor; material: Wastewater; isolation source: activated sludge from nitrification reactor of wastewater... | reverse complement strand
CAGGACCATGGCCTGGATCTCCTTGGCCTCTCCACGACTTGGCAGGGTGCCACGAAACCCCTCCCCTGGAAGCGCTCGGACGCTCCAGCCGGCCTCGGTAGCGATGTCCGCCCCCCGGCGATTGGCGACGTCATCGACAAAGCTGGCGATCTCAAACGCTAAGACCGTCCATTCACTCGCCGTGAGGGTGTCCAGGTCCGTCTGAATAAACTTCAGGAGCCATCCCACCTCGCCATCTGCGGAGGTGAGAATCCGCTCTCTCGCCTTCGTCATCTCTCCGTGAAATTGGTCGTCGTGTGCGCCTCGATCAACCGGCATAGGGACTCCTTCTCCTGACGAGTGAATCAGAATCGCACTCCATCCTAGTACAGCCAAAAAAAGTTAGGACCAACGGGAGGCGTAGCGCTGAAATCGCTTGAAGAGTGTACCTCGCTGGTGGTAATGCGTGTCAATATAGGATATGCCTTACAATTGTGAGGCATAACTCAATCTATAACCATTACCAAGGAGGTGCCAGATGGTCAGTGCAAAATTGATCACGATTCGCGAAGCGGCGGAACGGCTAGGACTCAAAGAAAGCACGATCAGGAAATACATCCTGAAGCGGCAAATTGCCTACGTGAAGCCGTCGGTGCGAGCCGTGCGGATACCCATTGAGGAATTGGAGCGGATTCTGGCTGCCGGCCTGAGGCCGGCGATTCCTCACGCGGAAGGTGCCCGGTGAGCCGCTGGAAGGAATTCCGGCGGGAGCCCGTCGCCGGCGAATGGACCAGGAAGCAGAAGCGGGGCTATCACCGGGTGCGGTCGCTCCTGTGGTTCTGGGAATGCCATCAGTTCCAAGTGCTCTGGGTCACGCTCTCCACGGCAGAAGGCGGGGATGCCGAGAAGCTGACCTATCACCACAAACAACTGCGCCAAAGGATCGAACGCCAGCTGGGGTTTCAAGGATTGGAGTACTACCAGGTCCGGACAGAGGAAGGGCATGGCGTGCTCCATATCTTCTGGGCCTGGCGGGTGCCCGATGGGGAACGAGCGCGCCGGTTCTGGATCTCCCAGGAATGGCTCTCGGCCCAATGGCAGGCCCTGCATGGGGCTCCGGTGGTCTGGATCAAGGCCTACCAGCCCAGCCATCGTTCTCGGAACCGACTGAGCCGTTACGTCATCAGCCAATATGTTCAGGATCAATGTGGCTACGTGAACATGTGCTGGTCCTGGAAACGCTCGCTAGGGTTTCCCATTAGCCGACTGTGGGAAGAAATGCGGCACCAGTGGTCCACCAGGAATGCCTATCGCCGGATCAGGGGAGAGATCGAAATCCCAAAGATCGTCTTCCTGAAGACCTGGGAGGATCTGCTCTCGGGGCATCCCATTTGGTTCAGTGGCACCATTTTGCAGCTGGTGCTGGGGAAGGGGCTCGTCTATCAGGAGGTGTGGGCATGATCTGGCATCGATGCGATCTGAAGCTGCCGAGTCTATTTGGACCGGCCTGTTGCGGACGGGAAGCGACCACGTATGATCGTGCGCGCAAAGCCTGGCTCTGTCCTGAGCATACGAAGGAACGGCTGTGCGAGTTCTGCCAATTCGAACGCTCTTGGATGCGACTCTGTTATATGGAGAAGGATGTGACGTGCGAAATCTGGCTTTGTATCGACTGCGCGGGACTGGCAGGGCGACGGTGACGCTCTCTAATCAATTTCTCCCTGTCACCCGTCCACTATCCCTCACGGGTGAGAGGGAGTAATGCTCCTTCATTGCAAGGCGGCGATGCGGCAGCTTGGCCGCCCTGCTGTTCGATCGTTTATTACAAAGACAGAGAAAGGGCAGGGACACTGAAACCATGGGGAGATTGGTCACGCAAAGATTCCGCCCAACGAGGCCGCCCGGCCGTTCCGGACCACTGGACCGGACGGCCGGGGGGATCGGGGGCGCAGCCCCCGCTTCACTTGATCTATATGGTCAAAGTAGCATTAAAGAAAACCTGAAACAGGCTGACTTTACCCACGTAATAGTTTGTGCTACTCTGCGCAAACGTCTACTTAAGGTATTATCACTACTTAAATGGGGGCCTCGTGGCTATTCCAGACACTTTCTGCAAGGGGTTTAGTTCGGAGGTTGCCGTTCTTCGAGACAAAATTCGGATATTGAGGGACTCAGAACCGACTGATGATAAGAGTAAGCACGTCTTCGATCTCGCCAATGCAGTCTATGTCCTCTCAAGGCGGATTGAGGAGCTTACTGAAGATTAAGAGCGGAAGGGATGAAGCCGAATGCGTCCACAGAGTCTAGCCAAAGTGCTTATTCTTTTGCTGACCGTTGCAACCCTTGCCAGCTGCACTCCATGGCGAGTGGAATATCTTGAGGATGCAAAAGGGAGAGCAACTCAAGATGATGTTACTATGAAATTTGGACCACCTATGGGCGAAAGGCGATTGAGTACTGGCGATGCAGTTTGGATATATAGATATACCGGGGCTGATGTAGGGCAGTCAGGAGGCAGCACTTGGTGCCGGGAGTATGTCCTGAGATTCGACCCCCAGAGAATACTTAGGGAGTGGAACAGGCAAAAATGCTAAAAGCTTGCGTGGGGATTGCTCGTAAAGAAAGGGCTCTCAGCCAGGCACATGTTCCTTATTATATAACCAAGTTCGTGCTGTCTGTCTGCGCGCTGCTGTCGCCTCTCTTTGCCCTGTCGGTGCATGGGCAGGAGTCTTCTCCTGTGCCAGACTTCTATCTGCTTTTAGATCAATGCAAAACCACTGTCGGATATCTAGTGCCTTCAAATAAATCAATGGTTCAGATGGAATCAAAGCCGGTGAACTTTGCATGCCTCAGAAAATCACAGTACGTCAACTGTGACCTGATGTTTGCCGATGGGGAAAGCGCATCGATACAGTTCGAAGTGAAGCTCGACATCCCCCCTCATCTCTACTTGGCCAATAGTAACTTTAATGATTTTGTCGTTGTTAACAGTGCCGCGCATTCTGCTGTCTTGGTCACGCGGCTGCTTGAGGTCGAATATGCCGGATCTAAGGTTTGCCATGGGAAATTTACAACTCGATACGAATTTGACCGATTGCGCGAATTACAAAGATGACATGAATCCACATTCCTGGAGGTTATCTATGAATGATGTCTATCATTTAGAGCGAGATGCTTATCTTATCTGCCGATCTTGCCTGGCACGAAGATCTCCAGAAGAGGCGATGAATTTGGCCACTGGCATCACATCCGGTCGCTGCATGTTTTGCCGCCATATGGGTGAGAAATTGTTTTCCTGGAAGGCTCAGAATGAAGACCTGGTCAACCAGATCTAACTGCTCTGGAAGCCCTAGCGGTCGAAATGGATACGTTGTAGATACGCACTGCATTTTCATCGAAGAAATCTGGTCCCGGTTTTGGTCACGGTTCGGTCCCGGTTTTGGCCACGATTACAGGTATGCCTCCATCTCAACTGATCGCCATGGATTTGTAGCTAAGTGTTTGTTTCGTAATCTTAAAGTATCATTCTGTGCTCATTGATCGCCGTCAGTCTCTAGGGTGCTTTGTCCGACTTTGGAGCTGGCTACCTAGGTTCGATTCCTAGTCCCCCAGCCAATTTATCTGCTGACATGATTGCATGAGACCGCACGCATCTCAGGTCGAGATGTGAGATCGTTCGCTCACGAACTCTGCACGGTCTGCGCACGTTTTTCATCCAGTTCGGCCCAGCGGGCATAGAGTCGTTCCACCTCAGCCTGTGCCGCCACCAATGCCTGGCTTCGAGTCTGGAGCGCTGCAGCATCCGACATCACGGACGGTTCCTGTATCGCGGCTTGGCAGGCCGTGACCTCTTCCTCGGCTTTGAGGATGCTTTCTTCGATCGTGCCCCATTCCTTCTGTTCGCGATAACTCATCTTTTTCGGCTTGCGAGCGGGTGTTGCCGTGGCGTTCTCATCCTGGACGGCAGCAGGCCCGCCACTCTTCGGCTCCGGGGCGGATCCACCGGCCCGCTCTTGCGCACTTTCCCACTGGGCATAGTCGGCAAACCAGTCTACTCGTCCTGTGCCGTCCAGTCCCAGCAGGATAGTCGAGACACGATCCAGCAACCACCGATCATGGGTCACCAGCACGAGGGCACCAGGGAATTCCAGCAGGCTATCTTCCAGCACTTCGAGGGTTGGAATATCCAAGTCGTTGGTCGGCTCATCGAGAATGAGCAGGTCTGCGGGTTGCAACATGAGTCGGGCGATGAGGAGCCGTGCCTGTTCACCGCCGGACAGCTTCGACACGGGGAGATCCAGCTGTTCGGGACGGAAGAGAAAGCGTTTCGCCCATGAGGCCAGGTGAATCGAACGATCCTGATAGACGACGGCATCGCCCGACGGGGCCAGTGCGCGTCGCAAGCTCGTGGATTGGTCCAGGGACTCACGATGCTGTTCAAAGGAGACGATGCGCAAGGCCTCGGCTCGCGTGATGGTTCCCGAATCGGGCTCCAGCGTCCCCGCCAGTAACCGCAGCAGGGTGGATTTCCCGCTGCCGTTCGGACCGAGGAGTCCCAGCCGTTGGCCGGGTCCGAGGAGGAGGTCGAGATTGGTGATGACGGGTGTCCCGTTGAAGCTCTTGCTGACCTGCTCCGCGACCACGAGTTGTTTGGATTTTCGGCCCGAGGCGGAGAAGTCGATGCCGATGGTCGACTGGGCCGAACGGGATTCGGCCTGGTTCAATTCGTCGATGAGCTTGCCCGCTGATTGGATCCGGCCCTTGGCTTTGGTCGTGCGGGCTTTGGGGCCGCGGCGCAACCACTCCACTTCACGGCGGACGCGATTGGCTAGCGAGGCCTGGTAGTCGGCTTGCGCTTGAAGGGCGGCATCTCGCTGTTCGAGGAAGTCGCTATAACTGCCACGGGCTTCAAATCGGCCTTCGGGGTAACAGCGGTTGAGTTCCACCATGCGGGATGTCACCGATTCGAGGAACCGGCGATCGTGGCTGATGACAAGAAAGGCTTTGGCGAGATTTTTCAGCAGTTGCTCCAGCCAGATGATGCCTTCCAAGTCCAAATGGTTCGTCGGCTCGTCCATGAGCAGGACATCCGGCTCGAGCAGCAAGGCTTGGGTAATGGCCAATCGCTTCCGCCAGCCTCCGGAGAGTGTTGAAACGGTTTGTTCCGGGTCGGGAAAGGTTCCGATGCTGAGGGCCCTGGCGATCCGGCCACCCTGCTCGTGCGGATCAAGCCCGTCTTCCGTCAACGTGTCTTGCAGCACCTGTTCGATACTGTGGTGCGGGGGAAACTGGGGTTCCTGCGGAACATAGCCGACGCGCGTGTGGCGCCGCAGGGTTCGCGTGCCTTCATCCGGAGATTCGAGCCCGACAAGGATCTTGAGCAAAGTTGATTTGCCGGATCCGTTCGGTCCGATTAATCCCACATGATCGCCGTCGGAGAGTGCCAGAGAGAGGTCTGTAAACAGGGCTCTGACCCCATAGCTTTTACTGATCGATTCGCAACTCAACAGAATGTTCGGGGCCATACCCTGGGTACCTCTTTCGTCACGTTGAAAGCATGCAGTATACGGTGTGGCGGGGGCTCGGGGCTAGCGGCGCGGGAGGGAGTGGTCTACCGTGCCGATGGAATGGAACGATGCGTGTCTCGGGGCAGGGAAGGTGAGGCTCAGTGCGCCGTTCGAGCGCGTCCGGTGTGCAGGCGTTGCTGGAAGCAGGTCGGGCAGAGGTGATAGCCGCCCTGTGTGGATGTATGAAATGACTCCATCCCGGCCGTTCCGCAATCAAAACAGCGCACCTCGCTCACCACAGACCGTGGCAAGACGGGCGTGGGATCAATGCGCTGCAATTGATCGTGCAGCCGACGTGTGGAGCGATAGATGTGCCGGAGGAGCGGTTGGACTTCAGTTGCCGCACCAGGGATCGCCGCCTCGAGTAGGGAGAGGCGCTCGCGAAACGAGCCTGGTTCTTCACGCGGCTGTTCACTGCAAGGTTCCGTCACCATCGTTGAAGCTCCTTTGTCGTGGAGTGATGCCCGATCATGCGAGTGGCGATTCTCGTTCATCGACATGACACGGTTCAAGGGTGCCGAAGGCTGGAGTCCCCGTACTTTGTGTGGGACGGTGAGATGGGAGGATGAACTGTGGCCGGTCCCGTTCAGCGCGGGGTCTGAGCTTTCTCGATTTTGGCCCAGGTGTCTTTGAGTGTGACGGTCCGATTAAACACCAGCTTGGCGGGTGACGAATCGGGGTCGGCGCAGAAGTATCCCACCCGCTCGAATTGCACTCTCGTGCCGGGGGCGATCGAGGCGAGGCTGGGTTCGACCTTGCAAGTGGGCAATCGCTCCAGCGAATGGGGATTCAGGTGCTGGGTCCAGTCCTGATCGGCGGGAATTTTCCCTGGATCCGTAAGCATGAGGCTCTCATAGAGCCGTACTTCTGCATCGACGGCGTGTGAGGCCGATACCCAGTGGATCGTCGCCTTCACCTTCCGTTGCGCCTGCGCGCCGCCGCTCTTGGTTTCAGGGTCATAGGTGCAACGCAATTCCGTGACCTCACCCGTGGCCGGGTCCTTCACCACGCCGACACAGGTGATGATGTAGGCGTACCGCAGGCGCACCTCGCGTCCCGGAGAAAGGCGAAAGAACTGCTTCGGCGGATCTTCTCGGAAATCTTCCTGGTCGATATAGAGGGTGCGTGAGAAGGACACCTGACGCGTTCCGGCTGATGGATCTTCCGGATTGTTGACGGCCTCCAGTTGCTCAACCTGTCCCTCCGGGTAATTCTCAATGACCAGCCGCAAGGGGCGCAGCACCGCCATCACGCGGGGCGCGCGTTTGTTCAGGTCTTCCCGGACGAAGTGTTCCAGGAGCTGCATCTCGACCACGGCATCCCGTTTCGCGACGCCGATGGCTTCGCAAAAGGCCCGCAGGGCCTCGGGCGTGAACCCGCGGCGGCGGAGGCCTTTCAGTGTGGGAAGGCGAGGATCATCCCACCCGTTCACCAGCTTGCGTTCCACCAGATCGAGCAATTTTCGTTTGCTCATGACGGTGAAGGTGACGTTCAGCCGGGCGAATTCGATCTGTTGCGGATGCTGTGCAGTGCCGCAGTTTTCGACCACCCAGTCATACAGCGGCCGGTGGTCTTCAAATTCCAGTGTGCAGATCGAATGGGTGATGCCTTCCATCGCGTCGGAGAGGGGATGCGCAAAGTCGTAGGCCGGGTAGATACACCAGCGTGTGCCGGTGCGGTAATGGGCCACGTGTCTGATCCGGTAGAGCACCGGATCGCGGAGATTGATGTTCGGTGCGGCCATGTCGATCTTTGCCCGCAGTACATGAGTCCCGTCGGGAAATTCGCCGGCACGCATCCGTCGAAACAGATCCAGGTTTTCTTCGATGCTCCGGGTGCGGAACGGGCTGGCTTGGCCCGGCTCGGTCAGGGTTCCTCGGTATGTGCGCATGTCGTCGGCCGTGAGGCTGTCGACGTAGGCGAGGCCCTTCTGAATCAGGCCCACGGCGTAGTCGTAGAGCCGCTCGAAATAATCGGATGCGAAAAACATCTTGTTCTGCCAGTCGAAACCGAGCCAGCGGACATCGTCTTGAATGGCCTGCACGTATTCAGGATCTTCCGTGGTCGGGTTGGTATCGTCCATACGGAGATGGCAAATGCCGCCTGGATTCTCATTGGCGATGCCGAAGTTGAGGCAAATCGACTTGGCGTGGCCGATATGGAGATACCCATTCGGCTCCGGCGGAAAGCGGGTGACCACTCGTCCGTCATGTTTGCCGGCAGCACGATCGGCCGCGACAATCTCGCGAATGAAGTCTGAACGTGTCGGCGGGTCTGGTGTGGTGGACATACTGGTTGCGAGTCCGTCGCGTTGCAGGTGATGAATCGCGCATGGTTCTATCACAGAACGGCGGCGTGGGAGAAGAGGGCCTGGCGTCTCAGGCTGTGGCGAGTCGATTTTCCCTGGATCGATCGGAAGGACTATTTTAGAATCAGGCTGCTGCGGAAGGCGGACGTCTGACGGGCGCCGAGTAACGGAGAAGAAGAAATGATGAATGGTCGATGGAGCGCATGCGGACTGGTGGTGCTGCTCGGCATCCTCTGGGCGGGCGGAAGTCGGGCGGCTGAGCAGCACTCACTCGCGCTGTGCCAGGCTCAGCCGTTCGACGCCAAGATGCAGTGTTATCAGCGGCACTTGGAAGCAGTGCTTCAGGCAGAGGGCACAGAACAGGCGCTCACGATCTTGGAGCAGATCACGGTTCAGGATCCTGAGGCGTTGCGCGAGGCGCATCCGCTGGTTCATCACGTCGGCCAGCGGTCGTTTGCGCGCTATGGTACGGCACCGCTCGCGCTGGCCCACTGTCGAGACGTGTTTTGGTCGGGCTGTTACCACGGGGTCTTGCAGGCCTTCCTCAGCAGCCTTGAGACCGTCGAGCCACAGCACATTCTGCCCCTGTGCCCGATCAGCGAGACGGTCTCCGCCTATTCGTTTCAACGGTACAACTGTCTCCATGGGTTGGGCCATGGCCTGACCATTCAATTTCGCTATGACCTACTCAAGAGCCTGGCATTTTGTGATGCGTTGCCGGGCAGTTGGGATCGGGAGTCCTGCTATGGCGGCGTGTTTATGGAAAACATCGTGACGTTCCAGCAGGCACAACGGGCGCAGCCGGCGCAATCGGGCAGCGGTCATCATCACCATGAGGCGACGAGTTTCCTCAACCCTCAAGACCTCCTCTATCCCTGCTCCGTATTGAATGAGAAATATCTGCGGGCCTGTTATCTGATGCAGACCTCCGCCGTGTTGACGTTCCTGAATTATGATTTCGCCCAGGCTTTCACGCAGTGCGCTCGCGTGGAGGGAGAGCATCAGACGACCTGCTACCGCAGTTTGGGCCGTGACATCAGCGGCTATACGTTGCGAGATGCGGTGAGGGTCAACGAATTGTGCCGGCTGGGGCAGGCCGACCAGATTCGGCAATGTTTCATCGGCGCCGTGAAAGACTTCATTCTCACCGACGCCAATCCGGACCCGGGACTCGCGCTGTGCCGAAGCCTCGACGGGCCATTCAAAAAAGACTGTTATGCCACCGTGGGTGAAATGGTGATTCCCCTGTTCGACGACAAGGAGAAGCGGGCGCAAGCCTGCCGTAAAGGCGAAGACGAGTATGTCGATGCCTGCCTTGCAGTCGCCACTGCCTTTTAGTTAGGGGCCTTTCGGAGCCTCGGTCCCGCCACGCCCGGATCCTGCCCCCGATCAGCCCCGTATCTCGTCAAGCGCGAACCACATCTCGGTGGGGGGATGAGCGTGTGGCTCGTGACGAATGCCGCTGGCTACGCGCCACGCCCTCCATTTCAGTTCCTATGCTCGGTTTTTAACCGGATACGAATGACGCTTCACGGTCGCCGATGGAGTCGCGGGGAATCCGTTCGAGGTCAGGCGCCGGGCGGGGTCAGTACCTGGACCACGTGAAAATCCTTTTGCGCAATCATATGGCCGTTCATGCGGAGACGAAACTCATAGCGACCGGGCGCGGGGAAGAGGAGGGCGGGGATGTTGATGCCGAAGTCGGAAATCTGCAGTCGGTCTCCGATGACGATGTCGGGAAGCGATGCGCGGCAGACCAACTGGTCTGTATTCACAAACATCAGATCGATTTCGACGTGATACGTGCCTTCGGCGTCGGTCATGCAGAAGTACAGGCCGAGCTGATGGTGCTGAAACGGGAACGTCATCGACTGGAGGTGGGTGAACAGCCCGATCAGAGATTTTTTCTTGGTCAGGCTATCTTCGATGACGCAGTCGCAGACGAGGAACGCCTGTATGCTGGGCGACGAGACGTCAGTCATGAGATCCGGCCGTTGTCAGCCGAGCACCGCGGTGCCGCCGCGAGCCTCGAAGACATCCCCGAACAGCGTATGGGTTGATCCGATGCGACAGAAGTGCGACGTGATCTCGATGAGCTGGCCGCGGTGCGAATAGAATTTCCCGGTCGCCACGTGGATTTTTTCACCGGGTGCGACAGCGGCTTCCAGGACCGTTTCGCCGGTTTCCTGGTCCGTGACTTTGAGCCATGGCAGATTGGGAAAGAGGGTCGGCGGGGACTCGCTGGTGTTGAGTGAAAAGCGATTGCCGTCGTTGAACGCCCAGCGATTGCGACGCAGATGGGCCACATGATTTCCGCTGCCGTCATAGAGGTCGATGGTCAGCAGGATGCGCTCCTGATCCGGCGCAAGCTCCAGCACGAGCTGTTCTTTGCCTTGAACCCGGATGACTCCGTTGGTGTTCCGGAAAATGTTGGAACCGAGCCGGATTTCCAGGCTGTGCTTGTGCCGATCCGATTCGGCCTCATGGGAAGTGTGGGCTGGGTCAGGTTTACGTAGTTCCATGCGTAGAGATCTAGGGAGACCCGTGAACCTATTGAACGACGCACTCGACCATACGTTGGTGCCTGAGCAAGTGGGAGCAAGGTAGGCCCTTAGTCGGGCCCTGTCAAGTCCGTTCCGGCTGAAGCTAGGGGGAGGCGGGGCCTTCGCGCTCGTCGGAATCGGTGGCTGTTACGCAGATGGTGACTTCCTGCTCCGATTGGTCACGCAGAGGAACGGTGACGACTTGGGATACAGCCGCTCCGCCGGTCTTTGCAGACGCGGGGACGACCTTGCCGATGACCGGGCCATCACCGGCGTTATAGTAAATGGTGGTATAGGCAAGGTTAGTCAAGGGCTTGCCGTCGGTGCCGGTCGTGGGTTCGGTGTAGGCGACAGTAACGGTCGAATGTGGCGGCTTCACGCGGACCTTCGTCGTGGTTCCGCATTTTGTCCAGGCGCTTGAATAAGGGGGCGCAATGGTTCCCTCCAGAAAGCTCGCCCCGCAGCCGGCCAGGGAAAGGAAGGCCGGGAGCAGACCCGCGATCAAAACCGTTCGGAGGCGAGCGGAGCGTAGAAGCATATGTCTACTTTAGGCCAATTCAATAGGCTCCGCAAGCAGACTGAGCCCAATTCGATCTCGATTCTCTGTTCAGCAAGCTTTGGCAGCGTGTAGTTTGACTTGCTGTTTGAAAAGCCAAAACCCGCTATGGTACAGTCCTGCTCTTTCAGCTGCCTCGCAGATTGCCTCTCTGGTCCCATCGTCTAGCTTGGCCTAGGACGGAGCCCTCTCAAGGCTCAGACACGGGTTCAAATCCCGTTGGGACCACCAACCTTTTCACGCAGTTAGCACAAGCCGGGTCGGACCCACCCTCGGCATTGTGCTAAATTTGTGATAGTCGTCCTTAAACACCTGCACCGCGTCCCGCAAATTCTCCGGTGCGAGATGCGCATAGCGTTGCGTCATCCGTCCATCGCGATGCCCGAGCAAACGTTGCACCCGATAGAGATCCACACCTTTTTGCACGAGCGCTGAAGCAAAGGTATGCCGCAGGTCGTGAAAGCGAAAGTTCGTCACGCCCACGGACTCACAGGCTCGCCGAAAGGCCGTCGTGACCATGTCCGGCGTGACCGGTTCCCTGTCCTCCGTGTGTTGCAAGAACACTGGCCCGCTTGCGAGTGGTCGGGATGGTCTCACGGCTTCCAAGGTCCTCAACGCAGGATCACACAATGGAATTCCTAAACGATCCCCGTTCTTCGTGTGATCCAATAGGATCAGTCCCCGAGCCATATCGACTTGCTCCCACTGCAAACACACCACGTTCTCCCGGCGTAGGCCGGTATAGCGTGCCAGCATCACGATCGGTTGCAACCACGTCGGGCAGGCTTGGTAAATCCTCGCCAGCGTCTCGTCATCGCAGTACCGGACGCGAGCATTGTTCACCTTGCCCATCGACACGCGACAGACCGGATTATCACGGCACCATTCCCACTCTCGAATGGCGATATTGAAGGCGGTCTTCATCAAGGCCAATTCCTTCACGATGGTGGCTGGCGCGGCTCCCGCTTGTTGCCGTTTCCACTTGTACGCGGCAATTTCCTTCGGTGTGACCTGAACCAAGGTCTTCTTTCCAAAGACCGGTAGAAGGTGAGCCAGGACGCCTCGCGCCCGTCGTTCGCCATGACGGCTCGCTCCCACGACTCGTTCAGCCACGTAACGCTCGACCATCTCTTCAAAGGTCCGTTCTTGTTCTTCGAGCCGGTCGAAATAGCGACCTTCGACCAACTTGACCTTGATCTTTCCGAGCACCGCTTCTGCGAGTCGGCGGTCCGTACATTCGGTACTCCGCCGGATTTGCCGCCCCTGATAGACAAACGTCATCCACCACACTTTGTTGCGCTTAAACAGCCCCATCTGCATCCTCCTTCTGGATGAGGCCTGATTTCGGTCTAGTTTCCCCGTGACGGGGAGTATAGACCTCGGATTTCGCCGCTTCAATGAGATGGTCTAGGTCGCGGGTATCGTCGCGTCTGAGGGCGGGTAAGCGGCTTGCTGTGGCCGATTCAAAGGCATCGAGCCACTTCCGAATGTCTTCTCGTTCAAATCTGACGAGGCCATGAATGCGACGGCACGGAATTTTGTTCTGTGAGGCCCAGAGGTAGAGTGTGGATTCTTTGATGTTGAGCCAAGCCGAGAGCTCTTTGACGGTGAGCATGTGCAGATACACCGGGGGAGTCTCTCGACACCCCCAGTCCCCCTAGCATGGGCTGCCTGCGTGACCGCCGGCAGACCGGTGAAACCGATTGGGTGGTTGCTTGAGCAAATTGCGGTGTCGGTCTTTCCACCGAGCAATGCCCCTGACAATTTCGTTCAGTAGCCATTCTTCCCCTCCAGGGGTGGCACAAATGACCGCCAACATCGGCGTCAGGGTGTCACTCACCCATCGTTTCACGTTCTGCAGGGTCTGCACCTGCTTTTCCTGGGCTAATCGCCCCTTCTGAAATCCCTCCGTCAGGAGGGCGTACCACTCCAACACCGGAGCCCGGTACCGTTCTTCATCCTCGGCATCCTTCGGAATCTGCCGGAAATCCACATACGATCGCAGCAAGCCGACCACCAACTCCTTCCAATCGGCTTCGTCTAAACTGGCTAAGGCTCTCGCACATTGTTCGGCGCGATCCTTCTTGAGTTCGAGTTCCCATCGAGTCCCGTAGTCCTGCCAGTTCCCTTGGCCTTTGCTCTGGAGTTCGAGCCGCTTGTCATAAATCCGCAACAGGGTCTGACTCTGAGGACTCCCGAAATACATGGTTTCGCCGGTCGTGGCCCCGGTCCCATGCGTGAGGTTGGAGACAATATGCCGAACCTGAGCCGCCCTCGTGACACATTGGCCTGCTGATACTGCTTCGCGGATTGTTGACACTTGCACCGTTCCCCCACGGTCATCCAGGGCACAATCAATCCGCGTGACGTGACCCTGTTGAGCATGGACCCACTGGAGCAGGGTTCGGATCTGATCCAGTGTCAGGGCGGACGTGAGGCCGCCCGACAGATCCACATGGATTTCATTCGGACGACGGGGCGCATTCGTGCCCAGTTTGCCCATCCCGCGCAGACCCTCTACCCGCATCCAGGACAAGGGATAGCCTCGGAAGCCACCTTTCGCCTTGCTCCAGTCTCCACCCAGGACCTTCATGGTCTCTTGAGGGTTACTGGCCAGGACCGTAAACGCCAGCCAGTCGATGGTGAGGGTGAAGCCAGAATCCATGGAACCTATCGAACTCCTGTAATGAGCGCTGTGGGTAGCGCCCCCGTGTTACCAAGACGGGGGCCATTCCGCTCCGCCCCGCAGCCTCTCGGCATGCGGCGCGGACCGGCTTCGCCTCCCGCAGACGGACGACGGTGTTGTTCTGAACAGGGCTCCATTCGTGGTGTCATTGCATCCTTGTGACCGTTTCGTTGCACGCTCCGACCTTATGCAAACGCCACCACACAGTAAAGAACCCTCCAGGGGACAGGAGGGGTCACGAGGGGACAATAGAGGACAGATTTTGTGACAGCTACAACACGAAGGGAAGTAGGCGTATGGATGCGTATCTGCGCTTTAGTGCGCTAGTGGCGGCAATTGTGCGCATGGTCCTGAGACGAGACCTGGAGCGAATCAAAATCAGCTCGTTTTTGACTGGTGCGCGAAAAAGTATTTATCGGTTCACTGGAGGGCCTGCGGATCGTCAAATGCCTGAACTGAGGGGCAGCATGGAAAAATGCACGTTCAGATGAGACTTTGCAGTGGTACGTCGCCGACTTCAAGTGAGATGCAAGCCATTGAGTTTCATGAATTGATGGAGAGTAGAAGTAAAGCCTATGCCATGCATAGGTATGCTTTAGTGCGCGCTGGCGGAAAGCTCTTTTTCCGTGTGATGTACCATCAGATCCAAACCCCTATTGATACTCATCCCACGGTGATAGGCATAAGCGTCATGGTGTCGTTGCCGAAGATGTCGATGACTTTAACGGCGATAATGTAGCGGCCCGGTTTATCGTATGTGTGGCTAGCGGTTTTCAACTCAAGATCGCGGCTCTGGCGGGTGCGGAAGCTCTGCCACTCGTTCTCGAAGATGTAGGCCCCGGTCCAGCGCTCCTCGAAATCGTCGGCGGCTAATTCGAGTTCTCGTT
>WBZT01001997.1_pt1 | contig 14530 bp, 13 predicted proteins | sample 5204241 | NCBI WGS metagenome assembly WBZT01 (sample SAMN12344358, study PRJNA552823) | activated sludge metagenome | biome: Activated sludge suspended growth; feature: Nitrification reactor; material: Wastewater; isolation source: activated sludge from nitrification reactor of wastewater... | reverse complement strand
AGTCATTGGCGGCGACGAAGTCGGCGATCACGGCCAGATTCGCCTCGCTGCGCGCGATCGCCGCCGGTACGCCACCGATTGCCTCGATCCACTGCAGGGCATCGAGATAATCGGCGACGCATAGCATCGAAGGAGTGTTGATCGTCTCGCCGCGGAAGATGCCCTCGCTCAGCTTGCCGCCCGAAGTCAGGCGGAACACTTTGGGCAGTGGCCACGGCGGGCTGTAACTCTCGAGACGAGCGACGGCACGCGGACCGAGAACCAGCATCCCGTGCGCGCCCTCGCCGCCGAGCACCTTCTGCCAGGAGAAGGTCACGACATCGAGTTTTTCCCAGGGCAGCGCCATCGCGAAGACTGCCGAAGTGGCGTCGCAGATCGTCAGACCGGCACGATCGTCGGGGATCCAGTCGCCGTTCGGCACCCGCACGCCCGACGTCGTACCGTTCCAGGTGAACACCACGTCGTTCGCGAAATTCACCTGCGAAAAGTCGACGATGTCGCCATAGTCGGCTTTCAGCACCCTCGCATTAGCGAGCTTGAGCTGCTTTACGACGTCCGTCGCCCAGCCTGAGCCAAACGATTCCCAGGCGAGGACGTCGACACCGCGCTGACCGAGCAGTGACCACATCGCCATCTCCACGGCACCGGTGTCCGATCCCGGCACGACGCCGACGCGATAGCCCTCGGGCAGGCCGAGGACGCGCGCAGTTTCCGAACACGCCAGCCCAAGTGCCTTCTTGCCAAGCGCCGAGCGGTGCGAGCGACCGAGGGTGTCGAGCTGCAGCGCGTTGACGTCATAGCCTGGCCGCTTGCTGCACGGACCGGACGAGAAATTGGGGTTCTTGGGTTTTGCCGTGGGTTGCATGGTTGCCTCTATCTGGGAAAAAGACCGGGAGCTGGCGTTTCCGCAAACGTTCACCAGCGTGCATGGAACAAGCCCGCGATTATAACTCCCGGGGGCGGCATGGACACCGCCACAGCCGCGCTCTCCGCCACGGCAAGATGATCTGGTACGCAAAAAATGGCCGTCACGAGGTATGGTATCTTGAGCTTGTGGCGGTGCGACAGGAAGAGGGTGAATCGGAGTTACTCGCCGGAGTTTGCGAAGGCGGCGTTGCGATCGACTCGCATCCCGTCCGCCCGGCTGTGGAGACCGCTCCTCGTCTCTTCGCGTCCACTGAGCGGGTACCAGATCAATCGATCGTGTCTTGCGCTGGCAGGTGGCGACAGCAGCGATGGCGGCGATGTGTGCCGAGCCGAGTACGGTTGCCGTTTGCCAACCCGGCTCGCCAGGTGTGTTACGTCAAATGGGAGAAGAAAGATGAAGGATGTGGTCTGGGACGAGATACTGAGCGTCGGCGTCGACGAAATTGATCAGGATCATCGCAGGTTGTTGAACATTTTCAACCTGCTCAATCGTGCCGTGATCGAGGGCGACTCTGCGGATTACGTGGCAGCGACGCTGGAAGAGCTGATCAATTGCACCGTCTGGCACTTCAGCCACGAGGAGCGGCTGATGCTGAAGCATCGTTACGGGGAAACGGAAGCGCACCAGGCGGAACACCAGGATTTGATCAGGAGCGCCAGGGATCTGCAACGGGAAATCCTGCACGGGGACATGGTGATGATGGACCAGCAAATCGAGTACCTGGAGCGCTGGCTGAGCGAGCACATTCTTACCGCCGACTTGCGACTGGGTTCCTATCTTTCGCAAGTGATGGAGGCGCCATTGGCCCGATCCTGACCATCGAACGACGACGTGCTCGTCGACTCGACCTGTGGCATCGTCAGGGCACCGGCCGCCGTCGGCCGCCTCCTCATCCACCCGGACGGCGCCGCCTGACGGCGTGTGGCGCATGGCGTTCTCGATCAGGCTGCCGGGCACGCGCCCGACCATGCCGACGTCGGCGATGGCCGCGACCTGCGAGGGGCAAGTCTTTGTCCGAGCAAAGCCCCGAAGCGCAGCTGCACCGGGAGGCGGACCCCGGCGGCGTTCACGAGGGTGACTTGCTGCCCGCTGCCCCGGCTGCCGCCCCGGTTGGAGGGACGTAGTCGGGAACCCGGTTCTTTACTGCGGGGCGCGACTGGAGATAGGCGAACAGGGCGCGCAGATCCGCGTCCGGCAACTGCCCGATCGCCTGCCACGGCATCGGCGGCATGATCGGCCGGGCCACCCCCATGTGCTTGCCGGCGCGCATTGCCCGGATGAACTCCTTTTCGCTCCAGGCGCCGATTCCGGTTTCCCGGTCCGGCGTCAGATTGGCCGCATAGCTCGTTCCCCAGGGACCGACGAAGGCGGTCATGGTGGCCGAGCCGGCCCAGTTCCAGGCCGCATCCAGTTTCGGTGGCGGCGGCAGTTTCACGTCTTCGGGGTGGCCGGAGAGGCCACGCGCCAGGTCCTTTTCCGGGCCGTTCGCTCCCATCCGGAACGGTGTGTGGCAGGTCACGCAGTCGCCGCTGGCTACCAGGAAGGCGCCGCGCCTGATCTGCGCGTCGCGCTCGCCGGCGAGAGCGCCGGTCGCGATCAGGGTTGCCGCGATGGCGGCGGAGGTGCGAAGTGATGCCGGGAAGTTGTGCTGCATTGCTGGCTCCTTGGACGTTTGTTGGGAAAAGTCATGCGGAATGATGCCGACACAGCCGTTCGGCGGCCGATACGATCGCTTCCGGCCGGGGTACGAACGCCTGTTCCAGGGGGAAACTGGCGGCCACCGGGGCGTCGGGCCCGCCCAGGCGGACGATCGGAGCCTTGAGCGCGGCAAAGGCCTCCTCCGCCACCACGGCGGCGGTCTCGGCGCCGACGCCGCACAGGCGATTGGCCTCGTGCACCACCAGCAGGCGGCCGGTCCTGGTCACCGAGGCGAGAACGATGCCGGTGTCGAGGGGTTTCAGGCTCCTCAAGTCGATGACTTCGGCGGCGATGCCGGCTGCCGCCAGCGAGTCGGCGGCCTGCAGGCAGTGCTGCACGGTCTTGCCGTATGAGACGAGCGTCACGTCGCGGCCTTCCCGTGCCACCGCCGCCTGCCCGAGCGGCACCACCGCCTCCTGTTCCGGCACCTCGCCGGGCTGGTAGAGAAGACCGATGTCAAGGAAGAAGAGCACCGGGTTGTCGTCGCGGATGGCCGCCTTGAGCAGACCCTTGGCATCGGCGGGATTGCTCGGCATCACCACCTTGAGGCCGGGGCTGTGGACGAACCAGGCCTCGAGATTGTGATTGTGCTGGGCGCCGACTCCCCAGCCCGCACCGGTCATCGCCAGGGTGACGAGCGGAAAGGAAAACTGTCCGCCCGACAGGTAGCGCAGCTTGCCGGCACTATTGACCAGTTCGTCCATGGCATAGCAGAGGAAAGGGGCGAAGAGCAGGTCGATCACCGGGCGCAGGCCGGTGCCGGCGGCCCCCACCGCCGTGCCGGCGATGATTCCCTCGGCGAGCGGCGTATTGCGCACGCGCAGGGCGCCGAACTCGGTCAGCAGGTCGTGACGCTTGGTGGCGACGCCCTCGCCGAAGACGAGGACGCTGCCATCGCGGCGCATTTCCTCGGCAAGGGCAGCGCCGACGGCATCGTGAAGGGTCAGGGTGGGCATGGTATTTCCTCAGGCATAGACGCCGCTCGCCAGATCGGCGGCGGACGGGTAGGGGGAGGCGTCGGCGAAGGCGCGGGCCGCCGCGATACGGCTTGTCACCCGCGCCGCCAGCTCGTCCGCCTCGGCAGCAGTGAGCATGCCCGCGTCGAGCAGGCGCTCGCGGTACCGGGCGATCGGGTCTCGCGCCCGCCAGGCCGCCAGTTCCGCGGCGTCGACGTAGCCCTGGTCGTCCGGCTCGAAATGGCCACGGGTGCGGTACGTATAGGTTTCCAGCAGAAACGGCTGGCCGCTTTCGCGCACCCGGGCCGCCGCTTCGCTCGCCGCCGCGAGAACTGCATCGACGTCGTTGCCGTCGACGGTGCGGGCCACGATGCGATAGCCCGCCGCCCAGTCGGCGACGTGCTCGTGGCCGATCGCCTCGCGCCGATGAACGAAGGCCTGCCAGTGGTTGTTCTCGCAAACGTAGAGAACGGGCAGCTTCCACAGGGCGGCGAGGTTCAGCGATTCGTGGAAGCTGCCTTCGCAGGCAGCCCCGTCGCCGAAGAAACAGGCTACGATCCCGGGTTGGCCGAGCATGGTCCGGGAGAGGGCAACACCGGTAGCCAGCGACAGCTCGGCGCCGACGATGGTCGAGGTGAGGACGACTCCCAGCTCCTTGACCGAAATGTGCAGGGAACCGCTGCGGCCGCCGCAGTAGCCATCGCGGCGGCCCATCACCTCGGCCAGGAGGCGGCCGGGATCGGCGCCGCGAGCGAGCAGATGGCCGGCGCTGCGGTGGTTGGTGAGGATCAGGTCGTCTGCCGAAAGGGCGTTGACCACGCCGACGGCGGCAGCCTCCTGACCGACCGAGGTGCAGGTGCCAGGCACCTGGCCGGCCGCGCTGCCGGCGACGATGGCCTCTTCGTAGGCGCGAACGAGAAGCATCTGTTCGAGCAGGCGCGGATTGCTTGGCGTGGCGTTCATTCTTGCTCCCGTGGTTGTCACGGAAGCAAGTCTAGGCTGCGTGGAAATCCGCACAAGACGGGAAAAGCCCGCTTAGCCTTCTTTTAAGAAGCGCTGAATGAAGATTTAAGAAAAGCCGTTCCCTCAGCCTTCAACGAGTTGCAGCGGTCGTGCCACCGAAAGCGTGAACCGCCCCCTGCCGCTCTTGTCGATGCTCACGCCGGCGGCGCGCTCTTCCAGGCGTCGCTGCAGGAGGACGAGCCGCGCTTCCAGGTTGTCGCTCACTCCCGGCAGGCGGATGCGGGGATCGACGCGCAGCCCCTTGTTGGTGAAGCCGGTACGCCGCCGCTCGACGAAGTCGCTGAGCAGCGCCCAGAGGATGGCGCCGGCGACGCCCTTGATCAGGTAGTCGTCGTCGATGAAGACGCTGTCATTGGCGGCAAAATGGCGCACGACCAGGGGTGGACCGGCCGGCGTCGGCGCCGCCTCGTCGACAGGCGGAGTCTCGTCCGCCAGATCGTCGGCGTGCTGATGATGAAGAATCGCCAGGCCCAATTGCGCGGCGAACGCGACCAGCGCATCTTCGTCGTCGTAGCCGAAATGCAGATCGGCGACGCTCTCCACGTAGAGCACTCCGAGCAGGCGATCGATGGCGGTGATCGGCACGGCGAGCTGGCTGCGCGCCTCCGGCAGGCCGGGCAGGGGAATGGCCGTTTCCAGCGCATCCGCCTGCCCGTCGGCGGCGAGCCCGTCGCGCACCGTGCGTCCGTAGCTGTATTCAGCAGCCATGAAGCCGATGCGGATCGGCGTGCGCTCGCGCGCACAAATGCCGATGACGCCCGCGCCAACGGGAATCTCCGATCCGACGCCGGACTGAGCATAGCCGCGGCTGGCCAGCGTGTACAGTCGCCCCCGGCCCTCGTCATGCATCAGCAGCATGACGTGAGCGATGCCGAATTCGTCAGCCAGCGAAGCAAGTGCCGTCTCCAGCAGGGCGGCCAGATTGCCGCAGCCGGCGAGGTGCCGGTTGGCGCGGCGCAGAGCCGTCAGGTAGTTGACCGGCGGCGGTGGCGCCAGAGTCGGTCCCGGAATCGGCTCGATCGCCAGCACGCGGTAGATGTCCGAGCCGAGCAGCCGGAATACTCCGGTCATGCCGAAATGCGAGGCGATGCCCGCGAGCTTTGCCTTCATCTGCTCGAAGATGGGCCCGGCAGTCTCGGTACGCAGGTATTGCAGGGTCAGGCGGTACTGGGCCCCGGTCAGGTGGCTGCTGAGCAGCAGGCGTACCGGCGATCCGCCAAGGACGTTCTGCCGCGTCGTGTTGAAGAACTGGTAGGTCAGTGCGACGTGCTCGTTGTCGATGAACTGCACTTGCGAGAGATACGCGAGATTCGGCATTCCCTCGCGGTCGCTGGTGGCGATGAGACCGGGAATGACGCCGTCCAGGCACTCGCGGATGGTTTCCAGGCGCGGAGTCATGCCACTGCTTCGCCAGCCCTCGGGCCCGGCGTCTGGATGAAAACGGCGCACGGGGTGAACACCACTGCCGCCAGATCGAGCGGGTCGCAGGTGTATACGGTGCGGATGATCGCCTCGGGGACGCCGAGCGGCACCACTTCCTGGACGAACTCGTCGGTATGGCGACGGATGATCGCCAGATCGCACGGATCGACGGTGGTGATCCGTGCGTCCCGGCCCTTGAGTTGCAGAGTGCGGTGCGTGGACGGCTGGCTGAAGACACTCGCCACGTTCCCGCTGCGTTCGACGTTGGCAAGCAGATCCCGGCAGGGCGTTCGTTGCACGAAGATGGCAACGCGACCGTCGTCGAGCACCTTGCACGCCAGCCCACGGATCATCGACCCGAGACCGTCGGCGTCGCACGAGGCGAGATTGACGCTCACCCCGGTCTGGATGAAAGCCGCGTGTTCCTGGTCCAGCATGTTTCCCCCGAAAGAAGCGGGACGGGAGGATTCGCCCCCATCCCGCGAGTATCGTTCCCCTGCCGTGCCAGGGATAACCGGAAATCCGCCAACGCCTGGCGAGCGGTTCGAGTGCTCTCACGCAAGGTTCTACTTCGCTCCCGCCGCAGGCGGATTGCCGCCGCCCGTGTCATCGAGGTCCCAGTCACCGTGGGCATACCAGTCGTCACCGAGCAATTCGGCCGGGTGCTGCGTACGGTCCGACCCGTTGCCGCAACGCATCGAATCGGTGGCGCAATAGGAGTCGCAGCCCCAGCAGACGCGCTCGGGATGTTTCGGGTGGAGCGGAAAGCGCTTTTTCATCGCAGATTCCTCCTGCCGTTCGTACGGGTACCGCAGCGGCCGACAGCCGGTGTACCAGTCCAGCCGCGTCGGCGACACGGTGCGTGATTATCGCCCCGATTGCGCAGCTCGGGCGCCAACGTCAGGCACGGCCAGGACATCGACCTGCAGCGCGCGGTTCGCGGCTTCGCGTGCGCTGCGGCACGCAAGTCTGGATGCGCTGGTCCGTCGATCGGGTGCCTGCACCTTGCGGCGCCGCTGTCCACGCTGCTTGCCAAGGGCGGCATTTCGGTGGAAGCTCACGCCTGATGCGACGACGTCTTTTCGACTTGCCGCCCGACTGCCGGTTCCACGGCTGCATCCCCCCGACGGAGTTCCCCCCATGATCCAGCTCAACATCAACGGCAAACCCTGCCAGGTCGACGTGGCTCCCGATACCCCGCTGCTCTGGGTGCTGCGCGACACCCTTCATCTCACCGGTACCAAGTACGCCTGTGGCGTGGCTCTCTGCGGTGCCTGTACGGTGCATGTGGACGGCGTGCCGACGCGCGCCTGTGTCATTCCCGTTTCCTCGGTCGCCGGTCGCCAGGTGATCACCATCGAGGCGGTGGACCAGCAGCGCATTGGCCAGGCAGTGCAGGATGCCTGGCGAAAGCTGGACGTGGTCCAGTGCGGCTACTGCCAGTCGGGGCAGATCATGAGTGCCGTGGCACTGCTCGCCGCGAACCGCCAGCCGACCGACGCCGACATCGACGAGACGATGGCCGGCAACCTGTGTCGTTGTGCCACGTACCAGCGCATCCGCGCTGCCATACACGAGGCCGCCAGGGCGCTGGCGTGAGGAGACGAGAATGACCGGGATCGGCATCGCCAACCTCAGCCGTCGCCGCTTCCTGCGGGGCAGCGCCGGCCTTACCCTCGGCTTCGTCCTGCCCGCCGCCGGGGCTGCTGCCGTTCGCGCGGGCGGCGGGCCGCCGGCAGCGGCGACCTTCGCGCCCAACGCCTTCCTGCGCATCGGCACCGACAACACCGTCACCGTCCTCTCCAAGCATCTGGAAATGGGGCAGGGCACCTACACCGGCCTGGCCACCCTGCTGGCGGAGGAACTGGACGCCGACTGGCAGACCGTCCGCGTCGAAGGCGCCCCGGCCGACGCCCGGCGTTACAACAATCTCTTCTGGGGCGACGCGCAGGGCACTGGCGGCAGCACCGCCATGGCCAACTCCTGGGAGCAGATGCGCAAGGCCGGCGCCACCGGCCGCGCCATGCTGGTCAGCGCGGCTGCCCGCGAGTGGCAGGTGGCGGCCGCTGAGATCGTGGTGCGCGAGAGCGTCGTCAGTCATCCGCCCTCCCGGCGCCGCGCCACTTTCGGCCAGCTCGCCCGGGCTGCGGCGGCGGAGCAGGTGCCGGCCCGGGTCTTTCTCAAGGACCCCAGCAATTTTCGCCTGATCGGCAAGCGTGCCAACCGCCTGGATTCCGTCGACAAGACCAGCGGCAAGGCGCAATTCACCCAGGATGTCTTCCTGCCCGGCATGCTGGTGGCCGTGGTGGCACATCCGCCGCGTTTCGGGGCCACGGTGAAATCCTTCGACGTCGCTCGCGCCCGGGCAGTGAAGGGCGTCGTGGACGTGGTGCAGATTCCCCAGGGCGTCGCCGTGCTTGCCATCGACACCTGGTCGGCCAAGAAGGGCCGCGATCTCCTGACCGTCGTCTGGGACGAGAGCAATGCGTGCAAGCTGGGCAGCGCCGAAATCCTTGCACGCTACCGGGAACTCGCCCGGACTCCCGGTCAGGTGGCCCGCCGCACGGGCGATGCGGAAGCCGCCTTCGCCCGGGCAGCCAGGGTGGTGCGGGCGAGCTATGACGTTCCCTATCTCGCCCACGCCGCTATGGAGCCCATGAACTGCGTCATCCGCCTGAGCGCCGACGGCTGCGAGGTGTGGAACGGCGAGCAGATGCAGACCGGAGACCAGCACGCTCTCGCCCGCTTCTTCGGTCTCCGGCCGGAGCAGGTGCGCATCCATACCCTCTACGCCGGTGGCAGCTTCGGCCGCCGCGCCAGCAAGGATTCCGACTACGTGCTCGAAGCCGCCGCCATCGTGCGGGCGATCGATGGCCGGGCGCCGGTCAAGCTGGTCTGGCTGCGCGAGGACGACATGCGCGCCGGCTACTATCGTCCGCTCTTCCATCATTCGCTGGCAGCGGCCATCGACGCCGACGGCCAGCTCACCGGCTGGCGCCACCGCCTGGTCGGGCAGTCGATCCTCATCGGCTCCCCTTTCGAGAAGGCCATGGTCCGGAATGGCATCGATGCCGTCTCGGTCGAGGGAGCGGCGAACCTTCCCTACGCCGTCCCCAACCTCACGGTGGATCTGCACACGCCCACCGACATTGGTGTGCCGGTGCTCTGGTGGCGCTCGGTGGGCTCCTCGCATACCGCCTTATCGAGCGAAGCCTTCCTCGACCAGGTGGCCGCCGCCGTGGGCAAGGACCCGGTGGCTCTGCGCCTCGAACTGCTCGCTGGCCATCCCCGTCACGCCGGTGTCCTCAAGCTGGCCGCCGAGAAAGCCGGCTGGGGCACGCCGCTGCAACCTGGCATGGCCGGCGAGCGGCGTGGCCGCGGCGTCGCCGTGCATGAATCCTTCCACTCCTACGTCGCCGAGGTGGCGGAGGTGACCGTTGCCAGGGACGGCGGCGTGCGGGTCGACCGCATCGTCGCTGCTGTCGATTGCGGCATCGCCATCAACCCGGACAACATCCGCGCGCAGGTCGAAGGCGGCGTCGGCTTCGCCCTCTCGGCCGTCCTCCACGGCGAAGTCACGCTCAAGGAAGGGCAGGTGGAGCAGGACAACTTCGGCAACTACCCGTTGCTGCGCATCAACGAAATGCCGCTGGTGGAAGTGTACATCGTACCGTCCGCCGCGCCGCCTACGGGCATCGGCGAACCGGGCGTGCCGCCGCTGGCGCCGGCCGTCGTGAATGCCATCCTGGCGGCCACGGGCAAGGCCCTGACCCGGCTGCCGCTGCGCACCGCCGAACTGGCCGCCTGAGGTGGACGGACCGGACTCGCAGCTGCTCGACGCCGCCCGTCGCTGGGCGGCCGCCGGGCACCGCTTCGCACTCGTCACCGTGGCCCGCACCTGGGGCTCCGCCCCGCGCCCGCCAGGAGCCTGGATGGTGCTGCGCGACGACGGCCTGGTCCAGGGTTCGGTCTCGGGTGGTTGCATCGAGGACGACCTCATCGCGCGCATGGGCGCCGGCGAATTCGCCGGCACTGCCGCGCGCGTGGCGCGCTACGGCGTCACCGCCGAAGAAGCCCGGCGCTTCGGCCTGCCCTGCGGCGGCACGCTGGAACTGGTCATCGAGCCGGCGCCGGACCCCGCCGGCCTGGAAGAACTCGCCACTCGCATCGGCGCGGGGCAGCTCGCCCGGCGCACCGTGGACCTCGCCCGCGGCAGCGCCTTCGTCGGCTCCGGCAGCCCGGCCGACGCCGTGGCCTGGGATGGCCAGCGCCTGGTTACCGTGCATGGCCCGGCCTGGCGCCTGCTGCTCATCGGCGCCGGCCAGATCTCCCGCTTCCTCGCTCCGCTCGCGCAGACCCTCGGTTACCGCGTGCTGGTCTGCGACCCGCGCGTCGAATACAGCGCGGAATGGGACGTGGCCGGTGCCGATCTGCTTCCCGGCATGCCGGACGACGTGGTCGTCGAACTCGCCCTCGACCCCCGCAGCGCCGTCGTCGCACTCACCCACGACCCCCGCCTCGACGACCTGGCGCTGCTGGAGGCGCTCAAATCGCCGGCCTTCTACGTCGGCGCGCTGGGCTCGCGCGCCAGCAACGCCAGCCGCCGGCAGCGGCTGCGGCAATACTTCGACCTCACGGAGGGCGAAATCGCCCGCTTGCACGGCCCTGTCGGCCTGCCCATCGGCAGCCGCACGCCGCCCGAAATCGCCGTCGCCATCGTGGCGGAAATGACGGCGGTGAAGAACGGCGCCGCCGCCCGCTTTGGCCCGCCGGCAAACGCGGTCGAGGCGCCGCCCCCGGCAGGCACGGGCTGCCGCATCGGCTGAAGATGGGCGGCATCGTCGGCATCCTGCTCGCCGCCGGCAGCGGCAGCCGCTTCGGCGGCGACAAGCTGCTGCATCCGCTCGCCGACGGCACCCCGATCGGCGTCGCCGCGGCCCGCTCGCTGCGCGCCGCCGTCGAGCGCGTCATCGCCGTCACCCGCGAGGGCGACGACAGATTGGCCGACCTGCTCGCCGAAACCGGTTGCGAGATCCTCGTTGCCCCGGATGCCGCGCAAGGCATGGGGCACAGTCTGGCCGCCGGGGTGCGGGCGGCGCCGGCTGCCGACGGCTGGCTGATCGCCCTCGGCGACATGCCGTTCATCGCGCCGGCAACCCATCGCCTGATTGCGCAGGCGATCGCACAGGGACACTCCCTTGCAGCGCCGGTGTACGAGGGATCGCGCGGGCATCCGGTGGGCTTTGCTGCCGGGTGGTACGAACGCCTGCGAAACCTCGAAGGCGATACCGGCGGCCGGTCTGTCTGGCAGCGCGGGCCGGAGGAACCGCATTTACTGGCTGTCGACGATCGGGCGGTGATCCGGGACATCGATTCCAGAGGGCAGATGATCGGAGGACGGTGACGGCACCCGGCGGTGCGTGCGCGCCCAATGCACCACTGCGCCTGGCAGCGATGGCGAGGACACTTGCTGCCGTTGCGTCCGCACCGACTCTTGCGGCGACCTGCGACAAACCGATGCCGGCGTGCCGTGGCCCGCAGTGCCTGGGCCGTACGGCATTGGGAGACGCATGCCGCTCCAAGATCGGCCAGGATCGGCCAGGATCGGCGATTGACACCTGCACGCGGCGTCAGCGATACTTTTTGCATGCTCGGGAGGCCGGCCGTGCCCCGTGGATGCTGGGCGGCACGCCACCACGGCATGCACGGGAAGGGACGTCTTGGCGCAGATTTTCATCAGCTACCGGCGGTCGGACGCTTCGGGCCACGCGGGTCGCCTGCGCGACCGGCTGCGCGCGCACTTCGGCGACGACGTCGTCTTTCAGGATGTGGATGACATCCCCGACGGCGAGGAGTTTGCCAAGGTGATCGAGCGCGCGCTCGACTCCTGCAAGGTGGCGCTGGTCGTCATCGGGCGGAACTGGGTGAACGCGCAGACGGAGCAGGGGGTGCGGCGGTTCGAGAATTCGGACGATTGGGTGCGCACCGAGGTCGGAATCCTGCTGCGCCGTGGAATTCGCGTAGTCCCCGTCCTGGTCCAGGGCGCGTCGCTGCCCCTGCGCGAAGAGCTTCCGGAGGAACTGCAGGATCTCGCTGGCCGCAATGCGCGCGAACTGCGCGACAGCGCGTGGGATTCCGATGTGTCGCTGTTGCTCAAGAGCCTTGAAGGTGTCGTGAGCTCGCGCCGCAAGAGGCACACCGCAATCACGGCCGCGGTCGCCGCGGCGGTCATCGGCGGCCTCGTGTACGCCGGCCTTGCGGTCACGATCGGTGTCGGAAAAATTGTCGTGCCGCATCTCGAAGGCAAGCCCGCCGAAATGGCGCGCGACATTCTGGCCAGGGACGGGTTCAAGAGCGTTCACGAAGAGGTGCTGCCCAGTGCAGAGTTCGGGGCAGGGCGGGTGGTTCGCACCGAACCCCACGCGGGCACGAACGTCGCGAAGACGGACCCGGTGACGATCTTCGTTTCCGTAGGGTTGGCTGACGAGAAGGCACAATCGGGGCCGCAGGTTGCGACCCCCGGGGCTACAGCGCCAGGCGAGGCCGGCGGCGCCCATTCGGCGGCGGAGAAGAGTCTGGCGGGGAATCCGCCTTCGGATGCTGCAACGGCTGCTTCGGCGCAGGGCGAGGGAAAAGAGAAAAAGCCTGTGACCCGGGACACGCCGACGCCGCCACCGTCCTCGAGTGGCTCGGTGGCGGCGGCTGGCGAAAGTCTCAGCGTGGCGGGAGTATGGAAGATCACCCAGCGCAGCCCGAACGGCACGACAGCCGACGGCTTGTTGCGCATCGGAGTCACTACCGTGCAAGGCCAGCCCCCGAGGCTGACGGGGCGTGTGGATTGGAATTCCGAGGCTCCGGGACGGATCGTGCGCAGCGAGGTCGCGGGCACAAGGATCATGTTCGTGCTGCGTTACGCCGATGGTGTCGAGGGGACCTACACCGCGGTTCTCGATTCCTCGCACACCTCGATGACCAACGGGCTGACTGCATCGAATCGCGGTGACAGTGCCACCTGGACGGCGAAGCGCAGCGAGGCGAGGCAGTGACGACACCGGTCGCGGCCCGATCCCACAGCGGGCGGACAGGGGCCGACGGAATGTCCGTCCGGCGAAGCGCTATGGCCAGATTGCTTCGAGGATCTGGCTGAGACGCGCCCCTGCCTGGATCAACTCCGCCTTCTTGATCGAATTCATGGTGGTTTCGTAGTCTGGCGGCAGGGTGACGCTCCAGGCGGTCCCGCGCTTTGCTCCGAACTTGAGCGGCTGCAGTGCCTGCCTGGTATGCGTCAGCGTTTCGCTTGCCCACTTCGCCGGCCACTCCTCGACTGGCCCGGGCGTCAGCGGCGTGCTCCTGGCGAGCGTGATCCAGGAATTGCCGATCCTGCTCGCGCTCATCGACGACGGCACCTCGTCCCAATGATGGTGAAGATTCTCGCCGGCGGGCGAAAGCAGGAGGTCGTTTCCGCCTCGCGTGTCGATCGCCGGACTGAAATGGGTGCGATCGGGGTCGACCGTTCGCCCGGCTGCATTCAGATAGACGCCGCCGACGTGCAGCGGCTGGTGAATGTCGCCGACGTAGTGCGTCAGCAACAGCAGCGCCTCCCGTCGATCCTTGATCTGGAAAGGCGCTGGCGCGGGTTGCCCCTTGAGGACCAGGATGGCTGCGGTCAGGGCGTGCACGATGTCGTCTGCGCGCGCTCCGGTCACGTCGCTCGCATATCCGGCGCGCTGGATGGCGACGTCCGAGTAGTGGTACTCCTTGTGGCAGGAATCCTCGCTCGTCCTGAGGACGCAGTTCGCGTGGTTGCGCCGAACGAAATCGACCATTGCCGCTTCGCCTTCCGGGGTTTCGAAGCCCCGGCATTCGGGAAATCGACCGACTTCGCCATAATGGAAGCCGTGGTCCGTGGACACGCCTTTCGCGCAATCCGCCCAGACCGCTGCGTCGGCCAGCGTCAGCCCGCCAAGCACTGCCTTGACCTGCTCCGCGGTGTGCGTGCCGACCAGCAGACCATCGGCGATTGCGCCGACGGTCCGATGTCCGCCGGGTCCCCAGGCATGAGCGGGAATGGCGAAAGCGCCGACGCAGGCGGCGACGAACAGACGCAGGCAGGTCGTCAACATGATGATTCGATCTCCCGTGCTGGAGGGATTCGTCCGAAGGTAAAGGGCTTTCCCGAAACCTTTCGGGCCGGGGAGCAGCACCTTACCACTCCGGTCGATCGAAAGACAGGGGGGGCGGCCCGAGATGACGCAAGCGCGACTTCAAGCCGACCCTTCTCCCTTCTTGAGTCGCTTTCGTTCGCTTTGGCCTAGCTCGTCGCCGGAAAACTCGCTCACTTGTCCGCCCCAACGGCCCCGCCGAAGGACGTTCATGCCGGTTTGCTTGTCAACCGACCGGGTGGCGAAAGGGGGGCGGTAGTGGCGGAGTTGGAGCCGGAATCAGGCCCTCACGATCCGAGGGTGAACTTCTCTCGAACGCAGGGTCAAGGCTCATCGCGACC
>WBZT01001996.1_pt1 | contig 14531 bp, 11 predicted proteins | sample 5204241 | NCBI WGS metagenome assembly WBZT01 (sample SAMN12344358, study PRJNA552823) | activated sludge metagenome | biome: Activated sludge suspended growth; feature: Nitrification reactor; material: Wastewater; isolation source: activated sludge from nitrification reactor of wastewater... | reverse complement strand
GCCTGGCGCTGGGATATCGCGGTGCGGCAGACGGACGCGGAGCAACGGGTCAGCTACGAGGTGCTGGGAGCCGAGGCGGAATTCTGGGTGCCGGCCAAGGGCTCGCTCCCCGACGCGGCTTACGCCTCCTGCAACGGTTTCTCCAGCGCGAAGGTGAAAAACAGTTGCAAGGTGCCTCAGCAGATGTGGGGCGATCTCGCCGCCGCGCACGCCGAGCGGCATTACCACCTGCTGCTGATGGGCGGCGATCAGGTCTACGCGGATTCGATTTGGGAGGTGATCCCCGAGTTGCGCGAGTGGGCGGGCTTGCCGGTGGCGCAAGCCGTCAAGCGCGCCTTCACCGCCGACATGGCGCGAAAGGTGGACCAATTTTACTGCGGGCTGTACATCGAAAACTGGGGCCAGAAGGAGCCGGCGACGGTGCTGGCGCGCATCCCGACGCTGATGATGTGGGACGATCACGACATCTTCGACGGCTGGGGTTCCTATTCCCCCGAACTCCAGGGGTGCGCGGTGCATCAGGGCCTCTTCAAAATCGCCCGCGACTACTTCGCCCTCTATCAACTGCAACTGGCCAAGGGCGAGGCGCACCCCCTCGCGATACCCGCCAGCACCTCGTTCGCCTACGGCTGCACCCTGGAATCGGCGGGCGATCACGCCATGGCGATCCTGGCGCTCGACATGCGCGGCGACCGCGACGACGCCCAGATCATCGCCCCGGCCAACTGGAAAGCGGTTTACGACTGGCTCGATGCCCTGCCCGATGACCATCGGTCCCGCCATCTCCTGATTCTGTCGAGCATCCCCGTGGTCCACCCCGATTTTTCGCTCATCGAGAAAACGCTGTCTATCTTCCCCGGCCGACAGGAGCTGGAGGACGATCTGCGGGATCACTGGAACAGCCCGGCGCACCAGCAGGAGCGCTTGCGCTTCATCCATCGGCTGTTCGCCTTGAGCCAGGCTCGGCAATACCGGGTGACGCTGCTGTCCGGCGACGTGCATGTCGGCGCGGTCGGCGTGGTGACCAGCGCCCGCGACGGCGCGGGCGATCGTTCGGCCCAGGTGATCACGCAACTGACCTCGTCCGGCATCGTCCACCCGGCGCCGCCGGGAGTCATGCTGTTTTTCCTGGAAAGCGTCATGGCCAAGCAGCGCGCGGACGACCGCGACATCGCGTCCGAAATGACGCCGTTTCCCGGCACGCGCACCCACTACATCGGCACTCGCAACTGGTTGGCGCTGGAGCCGGACGAGAGCGGTCGCCTCTGGGCCAACTGGCACGTGGAAAACATCGCGCAGCCGGTATACCAAGGTGATCCATCCCATCGGGTACAAAATGCTCGGATAAGGTCGGGTCGGCGTGTCCGCGAGAAGATGGCCCCGCTCCTGTCCGGATGTGCCGACAGGCGAGCGGGGCCGGGCATCGCGGGCCGTTTTCCGGAGCGACCGCCGCGATTCGTTGAACCGTCCTGGAGACCGAGGGCCGTGACCGACCACGAGAAACCCCACCGCTACCGGCATCCGATCCTGCGCGGGATCGGCCACGCTCTCGGCTTGGCCTACGTGCTGGTCACGCTGCTGTTCGGGCCGATCCGCTCGCTCGCCCGCTGGCTGGAGCGGCAGCGGATCGTCCGGCGCTACGAGCGCCGGGTCGCCGCTTTCCCTCCGGCGGCCGGACTGGCGCTGTCGCTGCTGGCGCTGGGTTTGCTGGATCTGTCCAAAATCGCGGTCCTGTTGAGCTATCGCTTGGCGGGTCTGCCGGGGGCGGTCGCGGCGATGCTCTTCGCCAAGGCCAGCATCGGCTATTTCGCCCACGTCACCTGGCGGGCCGCCCGCCCGAAGGTGATCGCGACCTATCCCTGGGCGGCGCGAGCGGACGCCTGGGTCGGGGCGCAACTGACGCGGCTGCGCGGGTTTCGCGACCGTTGGCTGGGCTACCTGCGCGGCCGTTCCTGGTATCCCGGCCTGGTCGCCGTGATCGCGCGACTCCGGCAGGATCCCGTCCGCTGGGCCGGCGCGATCAAACGCCGAATGGCCACTTTTTTCGCGTCGGCGACAGCCTCAAAACCGAAATCGGACCGTTGAATGAGACAGGCAGGAGCGATCGACAGCAAACTTTGCCGGCCAGCGGATTCCGCTTCAGACCGGAAACGGTTGTCGAGCCTTCAGACTTCCTGACCAAACCGAACCCGTTCAAACCGGCCAACGCTCCAGGGGGCAATTCTTCGTGTCGCTAAGGGGGCAATTTATCCTGTCGCCTGACACCGTCTCCATCATCTTCTGCGCCGCCATCGTCTGTACCCACTCCACCAGATGGGGGGTGGCGCCACCCTCAATCAAGATGCGTGAAATCGACAGGGCTAAGGGACACTACCGAATTTTCTAGCCAAACCCAAAACCTTGTGGCCGGCTCACGGCAATGCCCCGCTATCTCAGATACACCCCGTCCTCTCCGATCCTGCCCGGCCCATTCAGCACATAAATGCCAGCGGAATTGCCCCGGACATGGAAGGAAATGCTGCCGCCGGACACGTTGATCCGGTTGCCGGTCACGGCATCCGCGTAGGCGCCGTTTCGGATATTGCCCACGGTGATGTCCTGATCGCCGCCCATGGCAAGACCCACGACCGCATAGCTTTCGCCGTTGTTGTAATCCCGGACAAAGCTCATGCCGCCGCCCCATTCGTTGACCTGACTCATGGGCGCTTTCTGCAAGGCGGGGATGCCGCGACGGATCAGGTTGAGTCGCCTGATGTGCTGATACAGCGGATGCGCCTGGGTGGCGGCGATGTTTTCATCGGTCAGATGATCGCCGAAATAAGCGCGCCCGGTGGTATCCAGGGTATCGTCGTTGCCGATGATGTCTTGCGGCGCGCCCTTCATGAACTCGACTTCCTCGCCGTAATACAGGCAGGGAATGCCGCGTATGGTCCAGAGCATGTTATACGCGGCGGCGGCCATCCACTGGTCGCCCCGGAAGCGGAAACGGAAATCATTGTCGGGACCGACATCGTGATTCTGTAAAAAGGTCACCAGTCGGGTGGCATCTCCGTACACCCAATCCATGCCCAGAATACCGCCGATACCGCCATAGCTTCCCCGGCTGACATTGTCCCGGAAGGTGGAAAACAGGGAAAAATCGAGCACCGAAAATCCCGAGTCGCCGCCCGAATTCGGATTGCGGCGATCATCGCCCAAGCGGGTATACCACCAGGGCCGGAGATCGCTGGGCGCGTTGTCGCCACCCAGATCGCCCCAGCCGGTTCCCTTGACCAGATTCTCGCCAAACACGAACAAGCCCGGCTTGTGCGCCTTCCAGGTGTTGACATACTCCAGCAGGTTCTCGCGCGAGAGGTGCTTGACGGTATCGATCCGCAGCGCGTCCACCCCCATGTCCAAATACCGATTGATCGCATTGATGAGGTAATCCTTGACGTTTTGCCGTTCCGTCGCCAGGTCGATGCAGTCGCCGGCCAAATGCTTGGTCTGAATCGCCACGCTTTCCCAATCGCCGCCGGCCATGAAGCCTTGCTGGTGAAACCACTCGGGGTCGAGCGTGTTGGCGTCCACCCCGAAGAAGCGGTTTGGATCGTAACCGGGACTCGGCACGGTGGCGCTGGTGCGCGGATCGACCAGCGGCACGCTCCCCGCCGGGTCGGAAGTTTGCCGCTCCCGGAACCAGGCGGGAGCCAGCGGGTTATCGTTATCCTCTCGATTGGGGCTGCGATAATCGCCGAGATTGCCCTGATAGGGGCCGTTATTGACCCGGCCCTGTTGCGAACCACGGGGTACGTAATACTTGATCGGCAAGTGATCGATCCAGACCTGGCCGCGAATGCCGTACTGCGAGGAGTGATTGACCACCACATCCTGGATGATCTTGATCCCGCGCGCATGGGCCGCGTTGATGAGGTCCTGATAAGTCGCGCCCGGCGATTCCAGGCGGGGATCGATGCGCGTCCAATCGTAGGCGTGATAGCCGTGGTAATCGAGGCCGCTGCGGTTCTCGACCGGCGGGGTGATCCAGATGGCCGTGAACCCTAGGTCGCGAAGGTAGTCGAGTTGCTGGATTAGCCCTCTGAAATCGCCGCGCCAATGCGGGTCCTCGGCCTGTCCGGTCGTGGCATTGAATTTGATCCGGTCGCGGCAGAAATAATTGTTGGCGGGATCGCCGTCGTAAAACCGGGTGGTGATCAGGAAGTAAATCGTTTCCTCGCGGAAATCCGTCGGCGCGCTGACGGGGCCGATGTTGTAGTAGAAGCTTTGGCGGGTTTCATTGCCCGCGCCATCGATGGCGAGAAACCGAATAGTCGCGCTGGAGGTAACCGTGATCGGATTGCCCGCCAATCCCGCCGTGGCGTCGCCCCGCGCGTAGACCGGCGAGGTCGGGGTCGGCGTCGAACCGTCCGTGGTGTAATACGCCACGACCGGCGCGGGCCGGTTATCGCGCAGGGTAAAAACCACATTGATGGGATTTTCATAGCTTCCATCGGCAACGCTGGCGGAAATGGTCGGCCGCTCCAGATCGGCGCTGGGATCGATGGTGTAAACGAAGGTGCTGATGCCCCCCACGTCGCCCGCCGAATTGATCCCGAAAGCCATCAGGGTCGTCGGCTGGGCGATTGCGATTGGCCCGGCATACACCGGGGACGTGGCGGTTGGCGGCGTGCCATCGGTGGTGTAGTAAATCGTGTCATTGCGGCTGCTGCCCTGCAATACCACCTGTTGGGCGGTCAGATAAACCCGCGCGGGCGGCGAAGCGGTAATCACCGGAACCTGGGGTCGTTCCGGGTTGGCGTCGTACCAATTATTATTCCGGTAATACCAGCCTTCCTGGTCTCTTCGCAGATTGCCGCTCTGTCGTCCGACCCCGTCGTTGAACACGATATTGGCCGTTTCGGCGGTCTCAAACCGATGGACAAACCAATCGTCGCCCTCGGCGGTCATGGCCACGCCCGGCCACGTCGTTTGGGGAATGGCCGGGTTAGTGTCCCAATAATGGATATTGACGGTATTGCGCCAATCGCTGGGCTTTTTGAAATGGACGATGAGCGGCATGGCGATCACCTCGCTGCAATAAACGCTCGACTTCAGGTGCGATGGTTGTCGATGAGCGGCAAGGAATTGCCGTAAATGACCTGCTGAACACCTTCCCGCGCCAGGAAATCGTGAGGGAAACCGGGTGCGATGGCACTGGCTGCATCAAGCCGTTGCACTTGCTCGTCGCTCAGCTTGAAATCTAACGACGCCAGATTGTCCTGAAGCTGGGAAAGTTTGCGCGCGCCGAGAATCGGAACGATCACCCCTCGCTTTTGCTGTCGAATCCAGTTGATGGCCACTTGCGAGGGCGTGCGGCCGATCGCGTTCGCCAGCTCGACCACGGCGGCGGCGATGCCGAAATTGCGCTCGCCCATCAAATCCTGACCCCAGGGACTGACGGAATAGCGCGCATCGGCAGCGGCGCTCTTGTCTGCCCCCGGGTTGTATTTGCCGGTGAGCAGGCCACCACCCAGCGGACCCCAGGCCGTCACGGCGATATCCATGGCCCGCGCCATCGGCAACAGATCGCGTTCGGGCGTGCGCTCGATCAGGCTGTACTGGATCTGCAGGCCCACGAACGGGCTCCAGCCGCGCAGCTCCGCCAGCGTATTGGCGCGGGACACGATCCACGCGGGCGCGTCCGAAATGCCGATGTACAGCACTTTGCCGGAGCGAACCAGATCGTCGAACGCCCGCATCACCTCCTCGACCGGCGTCATGAAATCCCAGGCGTGCAGCCAGTACAGGTCGATGTAATCGGTGCCGAGCCGTTTCAGGCTGGCGTCGAGCGCCTGCACCATGCTCTTGCGGTGGTTACCGCCACCGTTGGGATCGTCGGGGCGTCCGTTCAGCGTGTATTTGGTGGCGAGCACGAAGCGTTCCCGCTCGGCGGCGATGAACTCGCCCACATACTTTTCGCTGGTTCCGCCGGTGTAGTGATTGGCGGTATCGATGAAATTGCCGCCGGCTTGCACGAACGCATCGAAAATCCGCCGGCTTTCCTCCTTGGACGCGCCCCAGCCCCATTCCTCGCCGTAAGTCATGGTGCCCAGACACAGTTCCGAAACGCGCAAACCGCTATTGCCGAAGAGTTTGTAACGCATATCGTGGGGCTCCTTTGTCGCCTTTACTCTTCTCCCGCCAATCGGCGATAGAAGAAACGGCTACCTCAAGACTTACTTGCGTAGCAGTTTAAAAGCGTGATTGACGGAATTGACCCGGAAGAAATGGCGAATCCAGACCATCGCCATGGGTTCGAGATAGCGGGCGCATTCCATGTCGCCGATGTCGATCACCGACCAGCCAAACGCCTTGAGCAAATCGGTTACCGTAGCCTTGGCTTGATCGTCGTTACCGCAGATGAACATATCGGGAGGGCCACCGGGAAATTCCGGCCTGAACATATGCCCGCTGCCCACGATATTGAACGCCTTGACCACTCGCGAATCCGGTAGCCAGCGCTGAATCTGTTCCCCGGCGGAATCCGTGCATCCAATAGCGATCTTGGGAGGGATGCCGCCGGAGAAATCCAGCGGATTGATGGTATCGATCACCACTTTCCCCGCCAGATTATCCGGGCCAGCCAGTTGGATAGCGTTTTCCGCGCCCGTCCAGATCGTGCACAACACCGCCAGCTCGCTAAAAGCGGCCGCTTCCGCGAACGTTCCGGCCGAGGCTTTCGCGCCTGCCTTGTTGACCCAATCTCTGACTTTCTCCTGACCGGGATCGCGCGAACCCATTTTAGCCTCGTGGCCGAGGGCGGCGAAGCCGATGCCGAGGGCTTGGCCTACATTGCCGGTGCCGAGAATGCCTATTTTCATCACTCATTTCCTCCATATTTCAGAAAACGCTGGTGCGACAGTAGAGGTTGCAATGCTAACTGTCACACGTTAGGGTGTGTATTTAAAATCTAGGAATTACACATCGTGCGAACCAACATTGTGATTGACGATAAGCTCATGGAAGACACCCTTCGAGTGACCGGTCTGAAGACCAAGCGGGAAGCGGTGGAACTGGGCTTCGCACGCTACTGCGCTTGCGCCAGCAGGAGGAAATCAGACGCTTTCGCGGAAAGCTGAGTTGGCAAGGCGACCTTGAGGCAATGAGGATGGAGCCGTGATTCTGGTTGATTCCAGCGTGTGGATCGACTACTTCCGGGGAACGTCGACGCCACAAACGGACACGCTTGACGCCTTGTTGGGGAGCGAGCCGGTGGTAACCGGCGATCTCATATTGACTGAAGTGGTGCAGGGTTTTACGAGCGACCGCGATTTCAACATTGCCAGAAGGCTTCTGACTTCCCTGGATGTTGCGAGTCTGGCTGGACGTGACATCGCTACTCAAGCAGCAAAAAACTTCCGCGCCTTGAGGACATCGGGAGTTACAGTGCGCGAGACCATCGACACGGTGATTGCCACGCGCTGCATGGAAAGCGGTTTTATGCTGCTGTACAGCGATAATGATTTTGACCCGTTCGTGAAACATCTTGGCCTCCGCTCGGCGTATCCTGGAACCTAGGAATCGTTCGGGTCAGGTTTTGCCTTTTGCGTCTCCGACGCCCTTGGGCAACCTCGATGAAGCAAGAAGTGAGTCATGGAATAAAAGACCATATGATTTACACAACGGTCAACCAATAACCCGCGCGACCCGCGCGACCGCCGGGTCATCCTTGGCGAGCACACGTCCGCGTCCATCACCCGCGATGAAGTAGTCCCCGGTCAGACCCCCCAGCCGACTCGCCAACAACAGGTCCGCCGTACTGTCGCCATCCTCGACGGTGTTGCCAGTGATGATGGCGCCGCCGCTGATGACGGCCATGGGTGCTCGGTCGAGTTCCATGACATAGCCTCCCTCCTCCGGCCCGATCGCCTGCTTCAACATATCGCTGAGATTGATCGGCGCCGCGCCACTTATCGAGGGGTTGTAGGTCCCATCCGGGTTCATGGTCGCCGTGTTTTCCGTGTAGTTATCCGCGTCGCCGTGACCGGTTGCGAAATAGCCTTGCAGGAGATACGCGCCGGTGAGCGAGTCCTTCGCCTGAGCGATCGCGATCGAGCCGTAGCAGATGCCGACCACCGGCTTGCCGCCTTTGATGAATGCTTCGAGTAGCGCCCAGTCTCGCGTGTTGTTCCCGAAGTCGCCAATCGCTCCGCCGCCACCCACCCAGGCCATGCCAGCGAATTGATTCAGCGCCTCCAGATCAGGTTCGAGTCGCGCCGCGAAATCATCTCGAACGTCTTCGCCTTGCTTTGGCCGCGGCCAACTGTCGCGAACGAGGGCACGCAAGCTCGCCGGGTTTTGCAGGAAACTGGCGTATTCGTTAACCGGATCCAACTCGGGAGGAACGGCTGGAAGCGAGCCCGAATCTGCGGCGGCATTACGCTGCGCAATGGCGGCATTGCGCGCGTCGTTATATCTATCACGCTGAGCTGGCGTGAGAAATTGCCGGCCCAATCGCGCAATCCCTTCGGTGATTTGCAGCGCGTTCAACGCCTGATCAGCGAACGGAGCCACCACGGATATGCCATACGGAACGGGCTCTTCACCGTGTTCCGTGATGGGAACGACCCGGGCTCCCTTCAGCATCAACTTGAGAACAAACAGGGTCATCTCGGGACTCATGTAACCCGAAACCGGAATGCGAGCCCCAAATGTCTCACCGTTATTGAAAGATTTGCCACGAATATCGATCCCCGTTCGGCGGAAGACATCGTCGTCGATCATTTCGATGAGTTCGTCCCTCGGCGTTCCATCGGCCAGCGCCATTGCCAGTCGTTCGATGCGTAACTGGCGGTCCAAAGGTGCCGGGCGCGCTTCTCGAAACAGAGGCACTTTATTGGCGGACGCATAAGCGGTGTGCTGAGCGGCCTCGGTGTAGTTGCGGTAAACCTGGCTCCAGTCAATCCGTCCGCCTCGGGCGCTCTCGACCGCTTTTCTGATTCTTCCGTCCAACGTGTCCATTCCCGCATACGTTACTCGGTTCCCAAACCCCGTCGTCGTTCTCTCACTCATGTTGGTTTCTCTCCTCATGCTGAATCGAATGATGTTAGAATTGTCAAGCTGACCTTGATAAACAGATCGCTTGAAAAGCTAAGATCATGAGGATTTCGATGCGGCAATCATAACTTCCGCCATGATTTTCGCAAAAATTTACTGTTTGCTGATTCATCGCTATTTCCCCTTTATTTTCTATTACAAGACCAGATCCTTGCCGTTCAGGCTCCCAGCGGAGGAACTAAACCAAGCTGTTGCACGATGCTCAGGCTGTCAGAATTAAACCAGCGCTCCGTGATTTTACCGTTCATCACTCTAAAAAGAGCTAATCCATTCCAGGTCAGTTCATTACCGCTTGGAGATATGCCAAGAAACTCCTCCTGCTGAAAACAGCGCATGGTCCCGCGCACGCCAACCAGTTCGCCGTCCGCTATAACGTCGTGCAATTGCACGTTAAGGTTGGCAAAAATGGTCGGCGTTTCAATGATACTTCGTTTCAGGGCGTCCCGCCCTTGCGGGCTACCAAACAGGGCTTCACCGTGATCCGTGAAATCGGGAGCCACGATTTCATCCAACAAACTCGCATTTCCTCGGTTCATCACCTCTTCATAGAAGCGGCGAACGATGGCTTTGTTTGCTTCCGACATTTTGTGGTTTCCTCCAATTTCCAGAACTGAAATAATCTTGGGCGAATCCGGCTAGTTAAACTTTAACATTGACTATTGCAGGGAGCGCCGTTTCGCTGTTCGATACGTCCAGTATAAGTATCGACAATTTCATCGAAACACCCTTGCCCTTGGATCGCGACACGCCTTATCAGACGCCGAGAATCGACCCATCTTTGGCATAGCACTACTGGGCCATTTTGGGCCAAAATGATCGGTGCGGGCTCGCTGTTTGCGTGAGCTTGATTGATAAGCAGATCGCTTAGAGCCAGCTTTTCAGAGGTAAGCGAATCCAGCCCAACCCAACGATAAATATATCCCTTTCCAGGTGGTTGTATTCTCAATAAAACATCACCGGATCGGCAGATAATGGTTCCGACTTCTATATTAAAATCATTCTTGGCGCTAATGAACTCACCTTTGCTACATTCAAAGTTTTTCTTCCACAATTTGTTTTCTTCGGAAGCAATTTGACTTGCTCCAAAAGGTACACCTTTATCCCACGATTTGTAAAATTCCCAAGCAGGTGGGATCGTTCCTGCCAGTGCAATAATCGCTGTAGGATACATCAGCAACCATTGCCACCATCTCGATGGTTTGTTGCCATGATCCGAATATTCTGGCGATTTATTTTGCAATACTTTTTTATCATCATCTTGGGTCAGGGCATTCTGATTCATAGCCATATTCTCATCTTACTAGTCAATGAATGTGTTGCTCTTAAATCAACGGCGATTTAAGCAGAACGGGTACCAATTTTCTCTCCAAGTTGTCCATCTTTGCGGGCTGCGAAACAAGGTCTCGCCGTGATCCCTGAAAGAGGACATCATTATTTCATCTAATACATTCACGTTGCCCTGGTTTATCGCTTGTTCATGAAAGTGGCAAACAATAGTTTTTTGCTTTTTAAATTGTTTGCCTCCTCAAACTAGAGCTGATTTTTTCTATCGACACGCTTTCCGTGCATTCGCCTGGCTATTATCCCTGTTCGTCTGAGCTCGTGTTTCTGGAGCCACGCAAACGACATCGCCAGGGAAAGCATCGCGCCAGACGTATCCGGCAAGGCAAGTGTTTGGCCCGTAGGCTCCGCCATTCGGATTGCGGCGCGTTGCAGCCCGAGAGTTATCGATGCGCGCTTGCTCGCGCGCTTCGGGTCTCACGCAGATATGATCGTTTGGAGCAGCATCTCGCCAGACGAAACCACAAATACAGGTATCAGGACCATAGGTACAGTCTCTTGGAGGACTCGCTATCAGGGGGCCTCCTGTTGTGGTTCCGGTTTCTTCGGCAACCGACAAATACACGGCTGATCCAAAACTGAGTACGAGTGCGATCAGTAAAACATAGAACCGTTTCATGTTAGATCCTCCTCGTGCTGCCATTGATAATGCCTCGACTTGGAGAGAATTAATTTCCACCTAACCGCATTTCCGGCACCACGCCGAGATCCTGCAACTGTCCCACTACATCCATATTGGCCCAACGTTCGATAATCTTGCCCGCTGCGTTGAAGCGGTAGGTGGAAATACCCCGCCAGCTTGAGGTCTTGCCGGTCGGTGGAATGCCCATAAACGGGCCTTGATGCGTCCCGCGCCAAGACAACAGGCACACGACCGTATCCCCTTCGGCGACCATGTCTTCCACCACGGTACGGCCATCGGGATAGGCGTTGATCACGCCCCGTACCCCGGCTTTGATCGCCGCGTTACCCTCGATCCGCGGGAACAAGGTTTCGCCGTAATGCACGAAATTGGGCTCCATCAGTTCATCGACGACGGCGATGTTGCCCCGATTGATGACTTCGTCGTAGAAACGCCTGATGGCGGCTTTATTGCTCTCTTCAACCGATGCCATTGCCTTTTCTCCTCATTCCGGTAGGCGGCGCGATGTCAACCCGCTTGGCCTTGAAAGCGCGAAACCCGGCCAAGCTGCTGCAACACCCCCAGCTCGTCTTCGATGACCCAGCGCTCCACCATCTTGCCGGCGCTGTTGAAGCGGATGATGGAACTCGCCGTCCAAGTCATCGGCTGATGGGTCGCGGGCACGCCCATCCAGTCGCCCTCGTGAGTGCCGTTGACCCGCACATGCACCATGACCTTGCTTCCTTCGGCGAAAATTTGCTGAATGGTCGCGGTGGCGTCCGGGAAAGCGGCCTTGAAGCGGGGAATCGCCTGCCGGAGCGCGTCCCGGCCGTACACCAGCGGAAACAGCGCGTCGCCGTGCGTGACGAATTCGGGAATCATCAGTTCGTCGATGGCGGTGGGCAGAACCTCCGGATCGCGACTGCTCAACGCCTCGAACAAACGCCGGGTGGCGGCGATGTTCGCCGCGGTGTCCGGGGGCGGTGCGCCGCCGCCGAGGCGGACCGGCGGGATAATGCCGAGCTGAACCATCAGCCCCAGTGTGTCCCAAATGCCCCAGCCTTCCGTTTTTTTGCCGTCCACGACGCGATGAATGAGATGCCCGGTCAGGTCGAAGGACCTGCTCGTCGCCGGTAACCCCCGGAAGTCGCCTCGGTGCGTGCCCCGCACGGTGTAGCGGGTAGCGACCTTGTCTCCTTCCGCGTACATCGCCTCGATCTGGTAGCGAATGTCGGGGAAAGCGCCGTGGATCGTGGCGATCCAGGTCTTGAAAGAATCCAGGCCGCGCACGGCTTCGCCGCTTTCCTGATGAAAAACGAAATCGGCGGCGTACAGCTCGTCGATCACCGCGAGATTGGCCGGATTCCAGCCCTCCTCGATAGCGCGCCGCACGATGGCCTTGTTCTGTTCGAGTAAAATCGCCTGACTCACGGTTCGTCTCCTTCACTGCTCGACCCACACCGACACCGAACCGCCATCGCAGCGGAATTCGCCCCAGCCGTCATTGCCGCTGGTGATCGTGCCGCCGTCATTGCCGGTGGCATCCGCGAACGTCCGGTTCGGGCGGTTGACGTTCATCCGTTTCGATCCACCCGGTCCGTCGCTGAGCACCACCGCGAGGGCGCGCGGGTGGTCGGCGTCGCCCAGCCGGGTCCAGCCGACGACATCGGGATGATCGAAGTAATCGCTTTGTGGGCCGTAGGCGTGGTCCCGCCGTACCTGCAACAGGGGGTCGAGGATCTGTCGATGCGAGGTACGTCCCGGCGAGCCGTAATAGTCGGGATAGAACACGCAGGGCTGGCCGCCTTCCCGCAGCAGGATCAGGGCGTAGGCCAGCGGTTTGAACCAATCCTGGACGGCGTCCTCGCGGTAGGAATCGTGGTTATCGACGAAGGTGACCGCGAGCGCCGGGTCTTGCCGCACCTGCGTGCCGTCGAAAACCCGGGTCATGTCGAACGAGCCGCCTCCGCGCGAAGCGTCGCGCAGATTGAAATGCAAGCGGAAATCGAACACCGACATGCGCCGTCCCGTCTGCTCGATAAACCAGCCGAGCGTGCCGGAATCCGGCGTCCAGTATTCGCCGACGGCGAACAGATCGCGCCCGGCGGTGGCGCGGACGTGATCCAGCCACTCGTTGAAGAAGAAGAAACGGATGTGCTTGGCGGCATCGAAACGGAACCCGTCGATGCCCAGGGTTTGCACGATCCAGTCGCCCCAGCGGTTCAACTCCGCCCGGACCTCGTCGCTGCCCATGTCCAGATCGGCGAACAGCAGGTAGTCGAAATTCCCCCGCTCCGGGTCCACCGGGGTATCGAATTGCTTGTCGCGCAATTTGTAAATGGTGCCGACTGATCGAGTGCGCTGGTCGTAATCCACCGCGTCGAAGTGCCGCGAATCCCAAATGAAATCGGAATACCGGCCGGCGCGACCCGGAAAATTGAAATAGGTCCAGGTTTCGATTTCGCGCGGTGGGCCGATTTCGATGTTGCGATTGTCGTGCGACACCGGCGTGCCCATCACGACCTCGGTGCGGTCCGCGCCGGCCTTATGATTGACCACCACATCGAGATACACCTGCAATCCGGCGGCGTGCGCGGCCTGGATGGCGGCTTCGAGTTCCTGGCGGGTGCCGTATTTGGTGCGAACCGCGCCTTTTTGGTCGAATTCGCCGAGATCGAACAGATCGTAAATGCCGTAGCCGACATCCTGAATCCCGCGTTCGGCCTTGCAGGGCGGCGGCAGCCACAGCGCGGTGACGCCGGCGGCGGCGAGGGCGGCGGCGTTGCGGGTCAGTTCGTTCCACAACATCCCATCGGCGGGATAATCCCAATAAAAATATTGCATCATGGTTCCGTTGGTCGCCATCGCTTCAACTCCTGAGCCGCTGTTCTGTCGGGGTTGAGAGAATCATTGCCGTTGGAATATCAGCACACTGTTAGCTGGCAAACGGGCGGAGAACAAACCGCCAGTTGACGCTATCACGCCGGGGTTAAGTAACCCATCACCGCCATAATCCTGAGCATCGCTGTTGAAAACCTCTCGCCATTGCCTATCTGCAATACGCGAATTCTGAATCCGATAACCGGTAGCGAATGCGCTATTGTTAAGGCTTGCGATCACCAACAACTCTTCGCCTGCCTCCCAACGCCGGAAGGCAAGAATGCGGTTGGTGTCGTGGGTGTGGAGCACATCGATGTTGCGCGAACACAGGGCGGGCCGGGCGCGGCGCAGGCGGATCAGTGCCGAGTAGAAACGGAACAATCCCGCTCCATCGCCTGCCCTGAGCGCCTGAAAATCCTCGCGCTCGTCGAGAAAGCCGACGTACCGGTATGGCCGCAAGGCACCCACCTCTTCGCCCATGAAAAACATGGGTGTCGCCGGCGCAAGCAGCGTCATCGCGGCGGTGAAGCGCACGCGGGCTTCGGCGTAGCGGCGGGTCGTACCTGTCAGGGGCGCGTAGTTGACGGCGATG
>WBZT01001995.1_pt1 | contig 14536 bp, 10 predicted proteins | sample 5204241 | NCBI WGS metagenome assembly WBZT01 (sample SAMN12344358, study PRJNA552823) | activated sludge metagenome | biome: Activated sludge suspended growth; feature: Nitrification reactor; material: Wastewater; isolation source: activated sludge from nitrification reactor of wastewater... | reverse complement strand
AACGCGCCCTCGCGGCCGTTGGACCACCGCCCCCCCTCCGTTTGCTAACCGATCATGCAAACAGCGTGGGGTAACTGAGCTTTTTAGGATGAATACGTCACGCCAAGTGAAGGAGGTTGGTGCGCGGGCTGCAGCACATTGTAGGTATGTGTTAGTCAGGATGAAGCGCTGCCAGCGCAAAGTAACAAAGGCGTCCTGACCGTCGGTCAGGACGCCTCGAGATCGACGTTAACGGTCAGGAATTACGTGCAAGCTTGGCGAGACTTGTAAGCCCGTCCGTTCTTGCTTGCCTCAATCCCTCTTCCATAAGAAGCGAAGCGCGCGGTGAATTGCCTGGCAATTCTTCGTTATTCGATGCACTTGCTACATGCTGCGACGGTACTGACCGCCGACGTCGTAAAGCGCCGTGGTGATCTGTCCGAGCGAACAGCAGCGGACGGCGTCGATGAGTACGCCAAAAACGTTGCCATTGTCGATCACCGTCTGTTTCAGACGCTCGAGCATTGCCGGTGATTCTGCGGCGCCGCGCTGCTGGAAAGCCTGCAGACGGGTCAGTTGCGACTGTTTTTCCTCTTCGGTCGAGCGGGCCAGTTCGATTTCGATCTGCGCGTCGCCGTGCGGATTGCGGAAGGTGTTGACGCCGACGATCGGGAACGAGCCATCGTGCTTCTTGTGCTCGTAATAGAGCGACTCTTCCTGAATCTTGCCGCGCTGATAGCCGGTTTCCATGGCGCCGAGCACGCCGCCGCGCGCGGCGATGGCTTCGAATTCCTTGAGCACCGCTTCTTCGACCAGATCGGTCAGTTCCTCGATGATGAATGAGCCCTGGTTCGGGTTCTCGTTCATCGCCAGACCCCATTCGCGGTTGATGATCAACTGGATGGCCATCGCCCGGCGCACCGATTCCTCGGTCGGCGTGGTGATTGCCTCGTCGTAGGCGTTGGTGTGCAGCGAGTTGCAGTTGTCGTAGATGGCAATCAGCGCCTGCAGCGTGGTGCGGATGTCGTTGAAAGCCATTTCCTGGGCGTGCAGCGAACGGCCGGAAGTTTGAATGTGATACTTCAGCTTCTGGCTGCGCTCGTTGGCGCCGTACTTGTTTTTCATCGCCACCGCCCAGATGCGCCGCGCGACGCGGCCGATCACCGAATATTCGGGGTCCATGCCGTTGCTGAAGAAGAACGACAGATTCGGTGCGAAATCATCGATGTGCATGCCGCGCGCCAGATAGGCTTCGACGTAGGTAAAGCCGTTAGCGAGCGTGAACGCCAGTTGCGAGATCGGGTTGGCGCCGGCTTCGGCGATGTGATAGCCGGAAATCGACACCGAATAGAAGTTGGTGATGTGGTTATGGACGAAAAACTCCTGAATGTCGCCCATCATCTTCAACGCGAACTCGGTCGAGAAAATGCAGGTGTTCTGTCCCTGATCTTCCTTGAGAATGTCGGCCTGCACCGTGCCGCGCAGGTTGGCCATCACCCAGGTACGGATTTTCTGCGTTTCGTCCTCGGTCGGGTCGCGACCGTTGTCGGCGCGGAATTTGACGATCTGTTGATCGATGGCGGTGTTGAAGAACATCGACAGAATGATCGGCGCCGGTCCATTGATGGTCAGCGATACCGAGGTGGTCGGCGCGCAGAGTTCGAAACCGTCGAAGAGAACTTTCATGTCGTCGAGCGTGGCGATCGATACGCCGGAGTTGCCGACTTTGCCGTAGATATCCGGACGCGCATCCGGGTCGCAGCCGTAGAGGGTGACCGAATCGAAGGCCGTCGACAGACGCTTGGCCGGCATGCCTTCCGAGACTTTCTTGAAACGGCGGTTGGTACGGAATGCGTCGCCTTCGCCGGCGAACATCCGCGTCGGGTCCTCGTTCTCCCGCTTGAAGGCAAAGACACCGGCGGTAAACGGAAACGAACCGGGAATGTTCTCCTTCATCAGGAAGCGCAGCACCTCGCCGTCGTCGGTATACGTGGGCAGCGAGACCTTGCGGATGTGCGTGCCGGACAGCGAGCTGTTGGTCAGCCGGGTACGGATTTCCTTGTCGCGGATTTTCACCACGTATTCGTTCTGGGCGTACAGTTCGACGGTTTTCGGCCACATGTCGAGCAGTTTGTGTGCCCGTGCGTCGAGTTGCCCGTCTTTTTGGGCGATCAGATCGTCGAAATCGCCAGCCGCCTTGCCACAGGCTTGAAAGAGCGTCTTGGAAATACGCAGCGATTGCCTTTGTCGGGCGATGGTTGCCTGCTCGGCGGTGTGTGCGTGATAGGCACGCACGGCTTCGGCGATTTCGGCCAGGTAGCGAACGCGTTGTGCGGGAACGATCGCCCGCTGGTTCGACGACTGCCGCACCGTGACCAGCGGCAGTTTGCCTTTCTTCAGCTTCAGACCAAGCGCATTCAGCTTCGGCGCCAGCGCCTGGTACAGCGCGGTAAGTCCGTCATCGTTGAAACGGGCCGCCATGGTGCCGAAAACCGGCATTTCTTCCGGACTTTGCGAGAAAGCCTCGTGGTTGCGCTGATACTGTTTGCGCACGTCGCGCAGCGCATCGTCAGCGCCTTTGCGGTCGAATTTGTTGATCGCCACGAAGTCGGCAAAATCGAGCATGTCGATTTTTTCGAGTTGCGAGGCGGCGCCGAATTCGGGGGTCATCACGTAGAGCGACACATCGACCAGCGGGACGATCGCCGCGTTGCCCTGGCCGATGCCCGACGTTTCGACGATCACCAGGTCGAAGCCAGCCAGTTTGCAGGCGGCGATCACTTCCGGCAGCGCCGTGGACAGTTCGGAACCGGTTTCGCGCGTTGCCAGCGAGCGCATGAAGATGTTCGGATGTTCGATGGCGTTCATGCGGATGCGGTCGCCGAGCAAGGCGCCGCCGGTCCGCTTGCGCGAGGGGTCGATCGAGACGATGGCCATTTTGATCGTTTCGCCCTGATCGAGCCGGAAGCGACGTACCAGTTCGTCGGTCAGCGACGATTTACCGGCGCCGCCAGTGCCGGTGATACCGAGCGTCGGCACCTTCAGTCCGGAGGCGGCGTGGACGATCTTCTTGCGCAGCGTGTCGGGATAGGCGCCGTTCTCCAGAGCGGTGATGATCTGCGCCAGCTTGCGCCGGTCGCCGGCTTTCAGTGCCGCCAGTATCGCCTCGGCATCTTGCGGTGCCTGCGCGGTAATATCGACATCGGCCGTGGCGACCACTTCGTTGATCATCCCCTGCAGCCCCATCGACTGTCCGTCCTCGGGCGAATAGATGCGCGCCACACCGTAGGCGTGCAATTCGGCGATCTCGCTGGGAACGATCACCCCGCCGCCGCCGCCGAAAACCTTGATGTCCGCGCCGCCGCCGGCTTTCAGCAGATCGATCATGTACTTGAAGAATTCGACGTGGCCACCCTGATATGAGGTGATGGCGATGCCCTGTACGTCTTCCTGCAGGGCGGCATTGACGATTTCCTGCACCGAACGGTTATGGCCAAGGTGGATCACTTCGGCGCCAGTCGCCTGCAGGATGCGACGCATGATGTTGATCGAAGCGTCGTGCCCATCGAACAGCGAAGCGGCGGTGACGAAGCGTACCTTGTGCTTGGGCTTGTAGGGCGACAGCTTTTTGGCGATGGACAGGTCGGTCATGACGTTCGGTCTCCACGAAATCGGACAGTTTTCCGGCTGATAGTGCCGTACCAGGACTGACGCAATTGCACCAGGACGTCCATGGTAGGAAGTTGTCGCCAAGAAAGCCACTACCCAATGCGCCGTCAACCATGTAAAAATCGCCAAATTGAAACATCTCGTCGAAACACCGGCTTGCGAGGCACGGTTTGACCGACATTGAGAAGACGCCCAGACACCGAAGGCGCCCGGCAATTTCCACCGGCAGCGCCGCGCCGCGTGCAACGGTGGCTATCGCTTTTGTGCATGGCATGTTGGCCGGTTTGCGCCAGTCAGGGCATGACCCGACACCGCTGCTCGAAAAAGCCGGCATCGTGTTGACCCCGGATGGCGTCGATGGACAGCGAATTCCGGTCGCTCGATACGCCGAGTTATACAACTTGATCAACCGCGAACTCGACGACGAAGGCTTCGGATTGTTTTCCTTGCCGATCCGCATCGGCGCTTTCGAGTTTCTCTGTCGCAGCATCGTCAACGCACCGACTTTGGCCGCGGCCATCGAACGCAGTATCCGTTTTTTGCGCCTGTTGTTGCCCGATTTCGTCGTCCGGCTCGATGTACAGGCCGAACAGGCGCGGCTAAGCATCAGCGAAGCGCGCATCTTGCTGATCGGCCGGGTTTTCGCCTTTGAATGGTTGCTGCGCTTGCTGCACGGCCTCTTCTCTTGGCTGGTCGGCCGGCGCGTCGTGCTTGATGCCGTCGCCTTTCCCTACCCCCGGCCGGCACATGCCGAGGACTATGCGCTGATCTACACCGCGCAATCGTCTTTTGACGCCCCGCGACTGACCGCCAGCTTTGCGGCCAATCTGCTCGACTTGCCGATACGGCGTGACGAGGCGGCCTTGCAAAGCTTTCTCGATGGCGCACCGGGCAAATTGACCATGCTTTACCGCCGTGATCGTGAGATGGTCCTACGCGTACGCAATGCTCTGCGCGACACGTTGGCCAGCGCCGGATCGCTGGCCGACATTGCGCATGCGCTGCATTTGTCGCCGCGCACCCTGCATCGCCGTCTGGAGAACGAGGGCGCCAGTTTTCAGGCGATCAAGGATGCGCTGCGCCGCGACCTGGCAATCGAGCGATTGGGCAAGACTCGGCAGACGTTGACGACGATTGCCAGCGAACTCGGTTTTGCCGACACGGCGGCGTTCTATCGCGCCTTCGTGCGCTGGACCGGTCAGGCGCCGGCACATTACCGGAAGCGACTGCAAGCCTCCCTCGTCCGTCCCGATAATTCGGGAGGTGACCGGTTCGGGCCGGAAGAGTAGGGGAAAATGGCTGGATGAGCAGAGATACTTGTCACCTTCCTCACGAAGCCGTGGCGCCCCAAGCACGACGTGACCCCAACCCATGTCTTTGCACCTCTGAAAATCCATCAATGAAACGGTTGCTTACGCGCTAATGAAACATGGAATGGCACGATAAGGCTGTCGTTTCGGATTCAGGTGGTCCGTGTCTTGGTTTCTCCGGGTGGTGAACTCATGCCGAGTGCGCGATAGATCGCCATCAGGTCGGATTCAGCGGCGGTGGCTTTGCGGACATGCCGCGAGCGACCGTTGCGCTGGCTGAAGGCAGCGGTGACGCGACGCTGAACCGAGAGGATGTTGCGTCGGGTTGCCCAGATCTCGGGGGCTCCCGCGTCCCTCAGTGTGGCTCAGGGATTGCACGCACTGGTCAACGATTGACCACGTTCGGTCTGTAGCCAAGCGCCAGGCGGATTTTTTCAGCCGTTTTCTCGGCATCCGAACGACTGATGTACGGCCCGAGCTGCACACGGTACACACCGCTACCGACCTGTATTTGAATCCCTTCCGTCAGCCAGTCCAGCTCGCGTGCCAGATGCGAACGGAAGCTTTCGGCATTGTCGCCGCTGGAGAATGCCCCCAACTGGAGATAGATACCGCGCGGCGGGTTAAGCGAGGAATGATTCGCGACGGAAGAATTTTTCGTCATGCCGGCTTGCTCCAGACGAGTTGCCAGCTGCTGGATGGCATCGGCTTCTTGAGTTGCGGCGGCAACGCGCTGTCCTGGCGGTGGTGCGATTTGGGCATAACTGACGGACGCCAGCCCGTCAGGAACGATCGTTTCGACCTGCACCTCTGCGCTGCCATTATCGACGTAGCCCAGTCGATGTGCAGCGGCATAAGACATGTCGATGACCCGATCGGCATGAAACGGACCGCGATCGATGACCCGCACGACGACGCTCTTGCCGTTGGCGAGATTGGTCACCCGCGCATACGAGGGAAGTGCCAGTGTCGGATGGGCCGCTGTCATGGCAAACATGTCGTAAGGTTCGCCGATCGACGTTTTCTGGCCATGAAACTTTTTACCGTACCAGCTGGCGATGCCGCGCTCCTTGAACGGTCTCAGGGCGGCATGCGGTTCGTAGGCTTTGCCAAGCACTACATATGGACGATTGGCGAAGCGATGCAATGCTTCGACGCGCGGCTGCGCATCGGGAATCTGGTCGAGATTTTCCGGCACCTCGTCGCCCGGTCCGTCGTCCTTGTAATAGGCGCCCCCCCGCTTCTGCAGCGGCGGCGTCCGTTTGACCATTTTCACCGTCGGTTTGCCGCTTTCAGCACCGCGCTCCGGCGTACGCGCTGGCTGGCCACCGCAGGCAGCCAGAAACAACAGCAGTAACAACCAGGCAAAATGCTGTGTGTTCGGCACGTGCATCATGAACGGACCAGCATGCGGTGACTATGAATGCTCATCAGGATACCGATGCCGATCGACAAGGTGACCAGAGCCGTACCGCCGTAACTGATGAAAGGCAAGGGGACACCGACGACCGGCAACAGTCCGCTGACCATTCCCATGTTGACGAATGCGTAAGTAAACAGGCTGAGGGTGATCGATCCGGCCATCAATCGTGAAAACAGTGTCGACGCGGACGAGGCGATCATCAGTCCGCGGCCAATCAACAGCAGGTAGAGCAGAACCAGAAAGGCATTGCCGAGCAGGCCCTGCTCTTCCGAAAAAACGGCGAAAATGAAGTCGGTATGCCGTTCGGGGATGAACTCGAGGTGCGTCTGCGTTCCTGACAGCCACCCTTTGCCATAACTGCCGCCCGACCCGATGGCGATGGTCGCCTGAATGATGTGATAGCCCGACCCCAAAGGATCGCTGGTCGGATCGATCAGCGTCAGAATCCGTTTGCGTTGGTAATCGTGCAGCATTGTCCACACGAAAGGTGCGGCGGCGGCCCCGGCAACGGCCAGACCGATAATCACCCGCCACGGCAAACCGGCGAAAAATATGACGTAGAAACCAGCCGCGCCAACCAAAATCGCCGTACCGAGATCGGGCTGCTTGGCGATCAGGGCGAAAGGCACCAGCAGCAGCAGGCAGGCAATGAAGTAATGGCGCCATTTGAGCTGTGCTTCATGCTGATGGAAGTACCAGGCCAACATCAGCGGCACGGCGATCTTGAGCATTTCGGAGGGCTGAATACGCGTGAATCCAAGCGAGATCCAACGTTTCGCCCCATTGACCTTGATGCCGACGACGAACACCAGCAACAGCAGAATCACACCAAGAATATAAAGCGGCAAACCGAAACGCATCAGCTTCTGCGGGGGGAACTGCGCGACGGTCCACATCGCCACGAAGCCGACAGCCATGTTCAGACTTTGCGCCAGCAAGCGGTTGTTGGCATCGTAGGTGGCGCTATAGACGGTTGCCAGACCGGTGGCCATGATGGCAACGGTGATCAACAGCAAAGGCCCGTCGAGCCGTGCGACCAAGCCGCGCCACAAGCGGTGCAGAAATGGCGGAGACATCAATCAGTCTTCCTCGACATCGTTTTCCTCGGCGACACCCTTCGGCCATTTGCCGAGCAAATAGTAATCGAACACCGCCCGCGCGATCGGCGCCGCCGACTGTGCTCCGAAGCCACCGTTTTCAACCAGAACCGCCAGAGCGATCGTCGGACGATCAGCGGGGGCGAAAGCGATGAACAGCGCATGATCGCGCAGTTCCTTCTTGATGCGCGACGCCTTGTATTCGGCCCCCTTGAGGCTGAACACCTGCGCGGTGCCGGTCTTGCCACCGGACACATAGCCGGCCCCGGCAAACACCTTGGCCGCCGTGCCGCTGACATTGACGCCGATCATCGCCCGCTTGATCGTTTCGACGTGCTGACGTTTCCAAGGCAGGATGCGCATCGGCTCGGGCTCGATCAACGTTCGCTCGCCAGTGCGGCTGTCGGTGATATAGCGGACTAGGTGTGGACGGAACATGACGCCGTTGTTGGCCAGCGCGGCCATCGCCTGAGCCAGCTGGATCGGCGTGTAGGCATTGTATCCCTGGCCAATGCCGATCGAGATCGTTTCACCGGCAAACCACTTCTGCAGTTCAGGCCGTTTTTTGAAGCGCTGCCGTTTCCACTCCGGAGACGGCAGCACACCCACCGATTCGCCCTCGATGTCGATGCCCGTTTTTTCGCCAAAACCGAGCTGCCCCATGAAATTGGCAATGCTGTCGATGCCCATTTCATTGGCAAGAATATAGTAATAGGTGTCGCATGACTGAACGATCGATTTGTACATGTCGACGCTGCCATGCCCGCCTTTCTTGTCATCGCGGAACTGATGACCGCCAAAATTGAACACGCCGGGGTCGTGAATCGCCTGGCCAGGCGTGCGCTTGCCGGTTTCGAGCGCCGCCAAGGCCATGAACGGTTTGAAAGTCGACCCGGGCGGATAAGCGCCATTGATTGTCCGATTGAGCAAGGGTTTGTCGGGCGAATTATTCAATTCATCCCAATCATCGCTGCGGATGCCGTCGATGAACAGATTGGGATCGAAGGTCGGGTTGGAGACCAGCGCCAGGATGCCGCCTGTCGCCGGTTCGATGGCCACCAATGCGCCGCGGCGATCACCAAACACCTTTTCGGCCATGTCCTGCAATCGGGTATCCAGGGTCAGCGTCAGATCATTACCCTGGATCGGTGGCGTCTGCGACAGACTGCGGATCGCCCGGCCGCCGGCATCGATTTCCACCTGTTCGTAACCCGTCTCACCGTGCAGGGTCAGTTCGTAGCGCTGTTCGAGACCGACCTTGCCGATATGATCGGTACCTTTGTAATTCGCTTCCTGCTCTTTTTCCTCAATCCACTCCAGATCGCGCTTGTTGATGCGGCTGATGTAACCCAGCGCATGCGAAGCGATCGAACCGAGGGGGTATTGGCGGAACAGCCGGGGTTTGACCTCAACGCCCGGAAAGAGATAACGATTGGCGGTGAAGCGGGCAACTTCCTCCTCGGTCAGCCGGCTACGGATCGGCAGGCTTTCGAAATTCTTGCTCTCCTCGAGCAGCTTGCGAAAACGTTTGCGATCCTTGAGCTGAATATCGATCACTTTGCTCAGTGCGTCGATCGTCGCCTCGAGATCGTCGACTTTGGCCGAGGTGATTTCCAGGGTGAATGCCGAATAGTTGTTGGCCATCACCACCCCGTTACGATCAAAAATCGAACCGCGGTTCGGCGTGATTGGCACCAGCGAAATGCGGTTGTCTTCCGCGCGCGTACTGTAATACTCGTGCTGGACGACCTGCAGATGAAAAAAACGCGCCAGCAGCACGGCGAAAGCGAGCAGCACCGCAAAGGCGGCGAGCGCGATGCGGAAACGAAAGCGGTGGATGTCACGATCGAGCGCATTCATCGGTGATTTTCGGCTGAACACGGTAACGATTTCGATTCCTCGCCCGCCGCCATTTCACCCAACGGGGTCGGCGGCAAAGCGGAACGATACGGATGAATCAAAGCGGCCGGTTGGCATCGTGGTCGACCGGTTGATGTTGCGGCAGCAAGAGCACGAGTGTCAGCAAGGGCCAGAGCATGGTCGCGAAGCAAGGCCCGAGGAAATAAAAAATTCCGGGAAAGTCACCGCCGACCATCAGCATGCGTAAACCGTACTGGACAACCTGTACCAGCAGCAATAGTGGGAAAACCTGCAGCGCTTGCTGCCCAAGCGGAAACCACAAGATGCGGCGCGATAGCGACGACGCGACGTAAGCAACCAGCACATAGGCCAAAGCATGTTGCCCAAGCAGGCTGGCATCGGCCACGTCCATCGCCAAGCCGAGCAAAAAGGCGCAGCCCATGCCGACACGACGCGGCTCGCGGATGCTCCAGAAAACCAGTACCAGCGCCACCCAGTCGGGCATCGCCAGCAAGACGGTAGTTGGCAGCAAATTGAGCAACAGCGCCAGCAAAAAGGTCAGAAAAATGAACCATGGACGAACTGGCAACAGGATGCGCGCGGAGCCGTAACTGGTCTGCATCAGGACGATCACTCCTTCTTCGAACGTTTCTTGCGGCCATGCGCGCCCTTGTTCGCCGCTTTGCCGTCGTTGGTTGCGGTCTGCTTGGCCAGCGGTTCGGGCAATGCCGTTGTCGGGCGCGGTGCGAGTACCATCACTTCGCCAAAATGTTCGGCGCCCGCAACCGGTGTACAGAAAATCCGTGCAAAAGCTTGCGTCGCGTCGCGATCGATGCGTACGACTTTCGCCACTGGGAAACCGGCCTGATAAATGCCGTCCAGGCCGGACGTAACGAGCAGATCACCATTCTGCACGTCGGCATTGGCTGGTAGAAAGCGCAATTCCAACTGGCCGTTGCCCAGACCGAAGATGACCGAGCGCTGCCCGGTACGCACGATCTGCACCGGTACCGATTGCTCCTTGTCAGTGATCAGCGTTACTTCCGAGACAAATGGAAAGACCCGGGTCACCTGGCCGACGATTCCCGCATCGTCGATCACCGGTTGGCCCGCCTGGACGTGATCCTGCAGCCCCTTGTCGATGACCACCCGCCGCGAGTAGGGATCGCGCGCCGAAAAAAGGATCAGCGACATTTGGCCTTTTGCGGTTGGACGTTCCTTGAGTTCGAGCAGCTTGCGCAGACGTTGGTTTTCGCTTTCGAGCTGTTGCGTGCGCAGCAGGGTCGAGACGTTCTCCAGACGGGTGCGTTTCAGTTGCGCGTTTTCTTCCTGCAGTCGAGCCAGACTGACAAAGTAAGCGCTGGCTTGCTCGACGAATTCGCCCGGCAGGTGCGCCAGATTCTGCACCGGATGCGTAAACAGCGACAAGGCTTGGCGCAGCATTTCGAGAGTCTGAAAACGGGCGTCGGCAATCAGCAACGCCAGCGACAACGCGACGTAAAAAGTCAACAAGGCCAGCGGTGCCGGTCCGCGGTTGAAAAACGGTGGCGGCTGATGGTCCATTACGCGGGCAGCTAAACGCTTACGCCAGACTCATGGCGGTGCGAACACCGCCGTACGTCAATCCGAGGCGAAAATGCTGCCCAGATTGTCCATCTTCTCGAGGGCCAGGCCGCAGCCACGTGCCACGCAAGTCAGCGGCTCTTCGGCGACGATCACCGGCAGACCCGTTTCCTCCATCAGCAGCCGATCCAGATCGCGCAGCAAGGCGCCACCGCCAGTCAGCACCATGCCTTTGTCGGCAATGTCGGCGCCCAGTTCGGGAGGCGTTTTTTCCAGTGCCGATTTGACCGCCGAGACGACATTGTTCAACGGTTCGGTCAGCGCTTCGAGGATTTCGTTCGACGAAATGGTGAATTTGCGCGGGATACCTTCGGCCTTGTTGATGCCGGAAACCTCCATTTCGCGCACTTCGGCTCCGGGGAAAGCTGAACCGATATGCTTCTTGATGTTTTCAGCGGTGTTTTCGCCGATAAGCATGCCGTAATTGCGACTGATGTAATTCATGATCGCTTCGTCGAGCTTGTCGCCACCGACACGCACCGAGCCGGCGTAAACCATGCCGCCGAGCGAAATGACGCCGACCTCAGTGGTGCCGCCGCCGATGTCCACAACCATCGATCCGGTTGGCTCGGCGACAGGCAGGCCAGCACCGATCGCGGCCGCCATCGGTTCCTCGATCAGAAAAACCTGGCTGGCACCGGCGCCGATCGCTGATTCGCGGATCGCACGCCGTTCGACCTGCGTCGACCCCGACGGTACGCAGATGATGATTCTGGGCGACGGCGAAAGCAGGCGGGAGTCGTGAACTTTTTTGATGAACTGTTTGAGCATCTGCTCGGTGACCGTGAAATCGGCGATGACGCCATCCTTCATCGGCCGGATGACGGTGATCGCCCCCGGCGCCTTGCCGAGCATTTCCTTGGCCGTTTTGCCTACCGCCTGAATGGTTTTTTTGGAGCTTGGGCCACCTTCGGTACGGATGGCGACCACTGACGGCTCGTCGAGAACGATCCCTTTCGAACGCACGTAGATCAGGGTGTTGGCCGTACCGAGGTCGATTGCCAAGTCGTTCGAGAAATAACTGCGCAGAAAACTGAACATGCTTGCCAAATCCGTTGTCGCCCCGCAGGGGCTGCGGTGGGAAAAACTTTTATGATACCTTATAAGCCCCTTCCGTCTAATACCTTAGTGATTTTCACGATGTCGCTCACCCTGGAACAAGTCCGGCGCGTTGCTCATCTCGCGCGCATCGAAATCAGCGACGACGAGGCAAGCAGCACGCTCGCTCAACTCAACGGCATTTTCACCTTGATCGAAGAAATGCAATCCGTTGATACGCATGGCGTCGAACCGATGGCGCACGCGCAGGAAATGATGCAGCGCCTGCGCGACGATGTGCCAGACGTCCGTGATAACGGCGAGCGGCGCGCCGCTTTTCAGACCATCGCGCCGGAAACCGCCGAAGGACTCTACCTCGTACCCAAGGTCATCGAATGATCGCCAACAGTCTGCAGCAACTCGCCGATGCCTTAGGCCGCAAGGCCATTTCGAGCGTCGAACTGACGCAGCTCTATCTCGACCGCATCGCCCGTCACGATGCCCGTCTCAACGCTTATATCACCATCGACGCCGCGGCCAGCCTGTCACAGGCCCAGTTGGCCGATCAGCGGCTAGCGCGTGGTGAAGGCGGTCCGCTGACCGGCATTCCGATCGCGCAAAAGGATATTTTCTGCGCCAAAGGCTGGCGGACCACTTGCGCTTCGCGCATCCTCGACAATTTCGTCAGCCCTTACGACGCCACGGTCATCCGGCGCTTCGCCGACGCCGGCGCTGTCCTGCTCGGCAAAACGAATATGGACGAGTTTGCCATGGGTTCGTCGAACGAAACGTCGTTCTTCGGGCCGGTGCGCAACCCGTGGGATCTGGACTGTGTTCCGGGCGGTTCGTCGGGCGGCTCTGCCGCCGCTGTGACGGCACGCCTGGCACCGGCAGCGACCGGCACCGATACCGGCGGTTCGATCCGCCAGCCGGCCGCGCTGTGCAACCTGACCGGCATCAAACCGACTTACGGCGTCGTTTCCCGCTGGGGAATGATCGCTTTTGCCTCCTCGCTCGACCAGGCAGGCGCGCTGGCGCCGTCGGCTGCCGATTGCGCCCGCCTGCTCAATGCCATGGCCGGCTTCGATGAACGCGATTCGACCAGTATCGATCGCCCCGTGGAGGATTACTGTCGTGAAATCGATTGCCAGCCGGAAGGTTTGCCGTTGGCCGGTCTGAAAATCGGTTTGCCGAAACAGTTTTTTGGCGAAGGCAATGATCCACAGGTGATGCAACTGATCGAAGCAGCGATTGCCGACTACAAGAAACTTGGTGCCGAGTTCGTCGATGTCAGCCTGCCGAATATGGGACTGTCGGTGGCTGCTTACTATGTCATCGCTCCAGCCGAGGCCAGCTCGAATCTGGCACGCTTCGACGGCGTACGCTACGGCTATCGCGCGTCGGAATATCGCGATCTCAACGACATGTACCGCCGCAGCCGCGCGCAGGGTTTCGGCGCCGAAGTCAAGCGCCGCATCCTGATCGGCACCTACGTTCTTTCGCACGGATATTACGACGCCTATTATTTGCAAGCGCAACGCATCCGCCGGCTGATCGCCAACGATTTTGCCGAGGCTTTCCGGCATTGCGATCTGCTCCTCGGTCCGACCAGTCCGAGCCCCGCTTTCAGACTGGGCGACAAGGCCACCGACCCGGTGCAGATGTATCTCTCCGACATCTACACCATTGCCGTCAACCTGGCCGGTCTGCCCGGTGTGTCGACCCCCTGCGGTTTTGTCGGCAAATTACCAGCCGGACTGCAACTGATCGGCAATTATTTCAGCGAAGCGCGCCTGCTCAATGCCGCCCATCGCTATCAGCAGGTCAAGCCCTGGCATCTGCAGTTGCCGCCGGGCTTTGCCGAATGAACGGATGAGTCAGTCACTATGAAAGCATGGGAAGTCGTCATCGGCATCGAAACGCACGTCCAGCTGGCGACGCGCGCGAAAATCTTTTCGGCCAGTCCGACCGCTTTTGGTGCCGAGCCAAATCTGCAGGCCAACGCCATCGACATCGCCTTGCCGGGTGTCCTGCCGGTGCTGAACAGGACGGCTGTCGAATTCGCCATCCGTTTTGGGCTGGCCGCCGGTAGCGAAATCGCCACGCGCTCGGTGTTCGCGCGCAAGAATTATTTTTATCCGGATTTGCCGAAAGGCTACCAGATCAGTCAGTACGAGTGGCCGGTCGTCGTCGGCGGCGAATTGACCATCCAGGCAGGTCAGGAAAGCAAGGTGATACGTTTGACGCGCGCGCATCTCGAAGAAGACGCCGGCAAATCGTTGCACGAAGCCGCTGGACACAGCCTGCGCGGCAAATCGGGCATCGACCTCAACCGGGCAGGCACACCATTGCTGGAGATCGTCAGCGAACCCGACATGCGCTCGTCGGCCGAAGCGGTGGCCTATGCCCGAGCCTTGCACGCCCTGGTCCGCTGGATCGGCATCTGTGATGGCAACATGCAGGAAGGTTCCTTCCGTTGCGATGCCAATGTCTCGGTCCGGCCGGCCGGCCAGACGGCCTTTGGCACGCGGCGCGAG
>WBZT01001993.1_pt1 | contig 14544 bp, 13 predicted proteins | sample 5204241 | NCBI WGS metagenome assembly WBZT01 (sample SAMN12344358, study PRJNA552823) | activated sludge metagenome | biome: Activated sludge suspended growth; feature: Nitrification reactor; material: Wastewater; isolation source: activated sludge from nitrification reactor of wastewater... | reverse complement strand
TGCCAGAGTGGGGTTTCGACCATCGGACGGTGTGCCACAGCCGGGGCGAATACGCCCGCGATGACGACGGCGACGGCTTCCATGAGGTCCATGTCAACACCGCCGAGGGGGTCTGGTCGTTGTTGCGCTCGTGGTTGCGACCCCATCGGGGAATTTCACAAGAAAAACTGCCGCTCTACCTGGGCTTCTTTCAGTTCGTGCACAACGTCCGGATCCGGGGTAAAGGCTTGCTCAAACCCCTTCTGCAACTGTTGGTGGCGTAACCATGCGAACTGTCCGGAATCCAGATTGAGCCATTCACAAATCATTTGGGAACGCTATATACCCTGAGGGACAAAATATCACAAACGAAAGCCCAAGCAGTCTTATTGCCTTATCATACAATGAGTTATATGATTTTCTGCTCAAGAATGGGCAATTTTTGACCTTTTTCGTCTTCAGTACTAAGGAAGGGGTCGAGGTGGAAGTCAATCCGGGCGATGGCGAGCGTGGCGTGGTTCCATTGCACGAACATCCAACCCGCCAAACCGGTTCTACCGGCGCGTCATGACCGTCACTCCGGCGATGACCAGTGCCGCACCGGCCAATTGCGCGCCGCCGATGGCTTCGTCGAGCAGCAGCCAACCCAGCAGTAAGGTCACCACCGGTCCCAGGCTGCCGGTCAGCGCCACCGGGCCAGCGCCGAGGCGGCGGATGGCCTCCGACACCAGCCACACTGGCAACACCGTGGCAAACAGCGCCATCGTCAGAGCCAGGGCATAGACCGGCCACGGTTGGGCCAGCGCGGCAAATGGACGTAGCAGCAGGAATTGGCCCAGCGCCAACAGGCAGGCGACGATGGAGGCGAAGGCGGTGACCCGCCCCGCGCCAAGTCGGCCCACAACCTTCCCGTTACCCAACAGATAGAGGGCATAGGCCAGCGCACTGCCGAACACCAGGCCACCACCGATCGCGATGTCCCGCACCGATCCCGCCAATCGTAAATCGTGCGCCACCGCCAGGGCGATGCCTGCATAGCACAGCAGCAGCGAGCCCAATATCCGGCGAGTGAGAGGTTGCCCCAGGAACAACGCCGAAAGTAGAACAACCAGAGTCGGGTAGACGAACAGAATCAGTCGTTCCAGTCCCGCGCTGATGTAGTGCAGGCCGAGAAAATCCAGGTAACTGGCCAGGTAGTAGCCGAACAGCCCCAGCCCGAACAACCAGACGCCATCGCGCAAGGTGAGAGAGGTGGACGCCCGCCGGGTACTGAACCAAGCCATGGCGATGAAGAACGGTAGGCTAAACGCCATGCGCAAGGCCAGCAGGGTTTCCGCATCCGTCCCATACCGGTAGGCAAGCTTGACCAGGATGGCCTTGCCGGAAAAGCCGATTGCCGCCAGGCCGGCGTAGAGCAGACCCAGCCGGTCAAGCGCGGCCACGGTTGGGTTGGAGGAGGCGCTTGACCGGATCATCGTGCTGGACACTCCCTCGGATATCGGCAACGCGTCTCAAGCGAACACATAGGCATCCATGGCCAACACCCCAAGGGTGACACTGGTGTGAACCCGACGAGGCGCCGCGCCCGGCGTTCCCGCTCCCAGGGCTACCAGCAATGGCAGAAAATGCTCCGGGGTCGAGTGGTTCCAGCGCGCCTCGGGCGCCTGCCGCTCATACTCCAACAGATCGTTTGGACGAGGCCCGGTTAACGTATCCGCCACCCAGGCGCTGAAGGCGTTGACCGGCGCCGGTGTCGGTGTCCCCGGAACCCAGTGGAACGCGGCCCGCAAATTGTGGGTCAGGCTCCCCGAGGCCAGAATCAATACCCCCTCATCCCGCAAGGGGCGCAGCGCCTGGCCCAGCCGGTGATGATGAGCCGCGCTTAGCCGGGACTGCACGCTCAACTGCACCACGGGCACATCGGCCTCCGGGTACATCAGCATCAGCGGCACCCAGCCGCCGTGGTCGATGCCGCGTTTCGGATCGAGACGCGGGTCAAAGCCGGCGCCCTCCAGCAACGCCCGCGCCCGGACGCCAAGTTCGCGAGCACCGGGCGGCTGGTAACGCATGGCGTAAAGCGCCGGATCGAAACCACCGAAATCGTGGATGGTCTCCAGGCGCGGGGCGCTGGTCAGCGTCGGCACGGTGGTTTCCCAATGGGCCGACACCACCAGAATCGCCGCCGGTTGGCCCAGTTCCGCGCCGAAGGTCTGTAGGAATCGATAAGCCGGTTGTTCCGGTTCCAGGAGCAGGCTGGGCGCGCCGTGCGATACGAAAACGCTGGGAAAAGACATGGGATCACCTCCGGGATCGGAATGTACGCTCAGAACCGTCCGGCCCGATAGTCGGCCAGTGCCTGTTCGACTTCTTCTCGTCGATTCATGACGAACGGTCCCCACTGAGCGATGGGTTCATGCAGCGGTTGACCGGCGACCAACAGCAACCGTGCTCCCTCCTCGCTGTGCAACTGGACCCCATCGGCCTTGGGCGCATTACTCAGCACCATGAGCTGACGCGCCGTGACCGTATCGCCGCGCTCACCCACTTTCACTTGCCCCTGATAGACATATCCAAAGGCATTGTGGCCGACCGGAATCGCCGCCAGGTGGGTCGTCCCCGCCGGTAGTTCGATATCCAGATACAGTGGCGCGGTGGCATCGTGCTGGATCGCGCCGGTCACGCCCTCGCTGTCGCCGGCGATCACCTTGATCGTCGCGCCGCTGGCAGCTTGGTACCCGGGAATCGCCGTTTCGGGAAGATCCTGATAAGCCGGTGTCGTCAGCTTGTCCCGCGCCGGCAGGTTGACCCAGAGCTGGAAACCATGCATCAAGCCGTTTTCCTGCTCGGGTAGCTCCGAATGGACGATGCCACGCCCGGCTGTCATCCATTGCACTCCGCCGGCGGTCAGTAGCCCCTCGTGACCAGCGTTGTCCCGATGCCGCATCCGCCCGGCCAGCATATAGGTGACTGTTTCGAAACCCCGGTGCGGGTGATCCGGGAACCCGGCCAGATAATCGTCTGGGTTGTCGGAACGAAATTCATCCAGCATCAGGAATGGGTCCAGGCGCCGCTGCAAGTCGGCGGTCAGCACCCGCAATAGTTTGACGCCGGCGCCATCGGACACCGCTTGGCCAGTCACCCGGCGTTCGACTTCGCGACTGCGAAAAACGGGTTTGGAAATGAGTGTGTTCGCGTTCATGTTCAATGCCTCCAGATTCAAGAAGGTCAGTCCACCTAGGGCGGAATTTGATCTGGAAGCATTATCAGACCGATTCAATAGATAAAAAAGCGCGATATTTTCGACTGAATAATCTATTTTTTCGATCATTCAAGCTGATTGATCCAGGTTCGTGTTCTCTTCAGGCATTCACCAACCGCATCATCTCCTCGGGATAGCGCAGTCCAGCGACGGCGTTCGGCGGAAAGAAAGCGTCCAGCTCCGCCCGTTCTTCCGGGGTCAGCATGATCTCGACCGCGTCGACGTTTTCCTCCAGATAGCGGCGCCGCTTGGTGCCGGGTATCGGAACGATGTCCTCGCCTTGAGCCAAGACCCAAGCCAGCGCGAGTTGCGAGGCTTTGCATCCCTTGCGCTGAGCCAGCGCCTCGACCTGCTCCACCAGATGCAGGTTCCGGGTGAAATTCTCGCCCTGGAAACGGGGGCTGGTCCGGCGATAGTCGTCTTCGGCGAAGTCTTCCGGTCGCTGGATGGCACCGGTCAGAAAGCCGCGCCCGAGCGGGCTGTAGGCGACGAAGCCCACGCCCAAGCGTCGACAGGCGGCGAATACGCCGTCCGTTTCCGGGTCGCGGGTCCACAGCGAATACTCGGACTGTACCGCCGTGATCGGATGCACTGCGCAAGCCCGTTCCAAGGTGGCCGCCGAAACTTCCGAAAGGCCGAGATAACGGATCTTGCCGGCCCGGACCAAGTCGGCCATCGCGCCGACGGTGTCCTCGATCGGCGTGTTCGGATCGAGCCGGTGCTGGTAGTACAGGTCGATCGTCTCCACGCCCAGGCGTCGCAGGCTGCCTTCACAGGCGGCGCGGACATATTCGGGACGCCCATTGATACCGCGCCGACTGGGATCGTGGGGATCGCGCACGATACCGAACTTGGTCGCCAAAAATACCCGGTCGCGTTGACCTCGAATCGCCCGGCCCACCAGCTCCTCGTTGGTGTGCGGGCCATACATGTCGGCGGTATCCAGAAAGGTGATACCGAGTTCCAGGGCGCGGTGCAAGGTGGCGAGGGACTCCGCGTCGTCGCGCCCGCTGTAGAAATCGCTCATGCCCATGCAGCCCAGGCCGATGGCCGAGACGGTGGGTCCTTGAGCGCCAAGGTGTCGAGTTTTCATCCGAAGCTCCTTTGCCATCATTTGGCGGATATCGATTCAGGGAAAATGTTGGGGTCCCACGAGCACAAGTTTCGCTCCCAATAGACCGCGCCGGGCAGCGGATTGTCGTGGAACGATCAAGATATCGACGCCGATGCACGCATCCGCATGGCGCTTTTCAACCGGTCCGGGGTATCGTTATCGAAAATCCCGGCCGCTTTGACCTGTATCGGCAAGGTAAGGCTGTTCCATGACAGCATCACTGTCGATTTCAACTGCTGCTTATTCGACCAATTCGATGCCCATTCCACGAACCACGCTGGAGCAATGGCAGGTCTTGCAGGCCATTGTGGAATGCGGCGGTTTTGCCCAAGCCGCCGCTGCGCTGCATCGCAGTCAGTCGGCGATCAGTTACGCCGTGGCGCGTTTGCAGGCCCAGTTGGGCGTGGATCTGCTGGTCCCGGACGGTCGCCGCATGGTGTTGACCCCGGCTGGCGAGGCGTTGCTGCGGGACGCTCGGCCGTTGCTGGATACCGCATTCCGCTTGGAGCGGCGCGCTCGCGCGTTGCTCCAAGGCTGGGAACCCGCAGTGCGGCTGGCGGTGGACGGGCTATGTCCCACTGCCCCGTTGCTGGCCGCGCTGGCGGCGTTCGCGGCGCAATGCCCGGCGACGCGCCTACAGTTGCATGAGGAAATGCTGTCGGGCGCCGAGGATGCCTTGCTGCGCGGCGAAGTCGATTTGGCGCTGGTGACTCGGGTACCGCCGGGTTTTCTGGGCGACGCCGTTGCCGAAGCCGAATTCGTGGCGGTGGCCGCATCCGACCATCCTCTGCACCGGCACGGCGAGGGGTTGAGCGCCGCCGACCTGGAAAACGCCACTCAAGTGGTGGTGCGCGATTCCGGTGCCCGCCAGCCGCGCGACGCGGGCTGGTTGGGGTCTGCCCGGCGTTGGACGGTCAGCCACCCGGACACGGCGCTGGCGCTGGTTAGCGCGGGTTTGGCGTTCAGTTGGCTGCCACGCCATTCGATTCAAGAACAGTTGGATGCCGGTCAGCTGTTACCCTTGCCTTTGACCAGTGGCGGCCGCTATCGTCAGGTGCTCTACCTGGTGGTGGCCGACGAAACCGAGGCGGGTCCGGCCGCCCGAGCGCTAGCCGCCGCCCTGCGCATCCATCTGAACGCTTTTTTGCCATCGACCGGCGGCTGATCGCGCCGGGTCGAATGCCCATTGTGCCCGCCGCCGGAACGGCGGGTGCGGGTTCACGCCCCGGTTGGGAATGGGTTCCGCTCGCTGAACCCGGCTTGATGCCAGTAAGGGTAAATCCTCAGCACGGCACTGGTCTGATCCAGCTTCGCGACTTGTTCGGCCGTGAGGCTCCAGCCGACGGCGCCCAGGTTGTCGCGGAGCTGGTGCTCGTCGCGCGCGCCGATGATGACCGTGGCGATGGAGGGGCGCCCCAAGAGCCAATTAAGCGCGATCTGGGGAATGGTCTTGCCGGTTTCGGCGGCCACTTCGTCCAGCGCATCCACGACCTTGAACAAATACTCCTCCGAGACCTGAGGCCCCGCGCTGGTGGCGACCGAACTTTGCAAGCGACTGGCCGTGGGCAGTGGCTGGCCGCGGCGGATGCGGCCGGTGAGCCGTCCCCATCCCAGTGGGCTCCAGACCACGCAGCCAATCCCCTGGTCGAGGGCAAGCGGCATCAATTCCCACTCATATTCCCGGCCCACCAGCGAATAATACGCCTGATGCGCCACATAGCGCGTCCAGCCGTACCGTTCCGAAACCGCCAAGGACTTCATCAGGTGCCAGCCCGAAAAATTCGAGCAGCCCACGTAGCGAAGCTTGCCGGCTGTGACCAGATCATCGAGGGTACGCAAGGTCTCTTCGACCGGCGTGGCTGCGTCGAAGCCGTGGAGTTGAAACAGATCGATATAGTCGGTGCCTAGACGACGCAAGGCGCCATCGACGGCTCGAATGAGATGATGGCGCGAGGAGCCGACCTCGTTGGCGCCGGCACCGCTACGGAAGGTAGCCTTGGTGGAAATTAGCACCTGGTCGCGACGGCCCTGGAGGGCCGCGCCCAGAATTTCCTCGGCCGCGCCGTCCGAATAAATGTCGGCGGAGTCGAACATGTTCAAGCCTGCCTCAAGGCAGAGATCGATCAGGCGTCTGGCCTCGGCGACATCGGTACTACCCCACGCCTTGAACAGTTCGCCCCGACCGCCAAACGTGCCCGTGCCCAAGGTCAGGACAGGAACTTTGAAGCCTGAAGCACCTAACAATCGATAATCCATGAGCCTGTTACCTCGCAAGGTTTATGAGAAATATCCACTGGTAAAATGATCTCCGGCAATTCGATGGTTTATCGCCTATCAGCGGACTCTCGCGCACCACAACGAGGTATCGGTCCCGATCAGTCGGCGTCGAGCCGGTTGATCGGCGCACCGACACGACGGATGGTGGCTTCGTCCAGCGCCGGGTTGCACAGTTCGATAAAGCGGTAGACAAAATTTCTGAGATAACGTCCCCGGCGAATGGCGATCCAGGCCGTGTTGCGTTCGAATAGATGCGCGCAGTCGAGCAGGCGCAGGCCGGTGTCTTTCGCGGGATGGTAGGCCATGGCGGCGATAATGCCGACGCCCAAACCCAGTTCGACGTAGGTCTTGATCACATCGGCGTCCAGCGCCGACAGCACGATATCCGGCGTCAGTCCGGCCCGTGCGAACGCGGCGTCGAGTCGGGATCGGCCGGTGAAACCTTCGTGATAAGTGACCAGTGGATACTCGGCGAGGGTGGCGAGATTGAGCGGAGTCCCGGCCACCAGCGGGTGGGATTGCGGGACGATCGCCGCGTGATGCCAGTCGTAAAAAGGGAAAGTCGCAAGGTCGGACTCGCCAGCCAGTGCCTCGGTGGCGATGCCTAGGTCAGCCTCGCCGGCCAGCAGCAGCGCGGCGGTCTCATCCGGGTTGGCCTGATGCAACACCAGCCGCACCTTGGGAAAAGCGGCCCTGAAGCGGGCCACAACCGGCGGCAGCGCGTAACGGGCCTGAGTGTGAGTGGCGGCGATACCGAGCGTGCCCTGGTCGCGCAGGGAAAATTGCTCGGCGACCCGGTGAATGTTGCGGGCGTCCAGCAACATGCGACGGATAATCTCGACCAGCTCCTTGCCCGGTTCGGTCAGCCCCAACAAGCGCTTGCCCCGGCGGACGAACAGCTCAACCCCGAGTTCGTCCTCCAGATCTTTGATGTGCTTGCTGACCCCCGACTGCGAGGTGAATAGCGCACTCGCCACTTCAGTCAAGTTGAACTGGCAGCGAACGGCTTCCTGGACGATGCGAAGCTGTTGGAAATTCAAATATTTTCTCCATAGCCCTCGACCAGGTTGCCATCCGGCGCGCAAGGTGTCCGTTGCACGGGTTGGGGGCGCGCGAACAAACGAATCCGCGCCGGTTTCAGGCGTACCCGCTGTCCGACGACCAGCCCCAGCGCGGTTATCCGGTCGCGCGGCAGTTCCACCTCGTAATGTCCGCCGGTCGCGTGATCCGCGCCGATCAGATCGACCCGCGTGGTGGCGCCCAGCGCCAGCACCCGCTCGACCCGCGCTTCAAGACCCGAGCCTTGCGCCAGATCGGTGTCGATCTCCAACTCGTGCGGCCGGACGAAACCCAGCGCCTCGGCGCCGGCCTGAAACTCGTGCTGGCCCAGAGTCAGATGCTCCACGCCGATCTGGAGGTGCTGGCCGTGGACCCGGCCGTGAAACAGGTTGACCGCGCCGAGAAAACTGTACACGAATGGTGTGCTTGGTTGCTCGTAGACTTGCTCGGGCGTCCCCACTTGTTCGACCCGTCCCTGATTCATCAATACCACCCGATCCGATACCTCCAGAGCCTCCTCCTGATCGTGAGTCACGAAAATGCTGGTGATGTGCAACCGGTCGTGCAGCTGGCGCAGCCAGCGCCGCAGCTCCTTGCGCACCTTGGCGTCCAGCGCGCCAAACGGCTCGTCGAGCAGCAGCACGCGCGGCTCGACCGCCAAGGCGCGCGCCAGGGCAACCCGCTGGCGCTGTCCACCGGACAACTGGGGCGGATAGCGTTCCGCCAGCCAATCCAGTTGCACCAGTTCGAGCAGTTCGCGCACCCGCCGGCGAATCTCGTTTTCCGGGGGACGTCGCCGGCGCGGTTTGACGCGCAATCCGAACGCCACGTTATCGAACACGCTCATGTGCCGGAACAACGCGTAATGCTGAAACACAAATCCGACCTGTCGCTCGCGCACATGAGCGGACGAGGCATCGCCGCCGTCGAGAAACACTTGACCTCTGTCGGCGGACTCCAGGCCGGCAATGATCCGCAGCAAGGTGGTTTTGCCGCAGCCGGACGGTCCCAACAGGCCAACCAGCTCGCCAGTTGGAAAATCCAGCGTGACATCGTCAAGGGCGACGAAGTCACCGAAACGCTTGACGATATTTTGTACTCGTATGCTCATGGCGGCATCCTGATTTAAACACTCAAACCTCGTCACCGCCCCCGCCATTCCACCCAAGACTTGACGACCAGCGTCAACAAGGCCAGCAGGGCCAGTAGCGAAGCCACCGCAAAGGCGGCGGCGAATTGATATTCGTTGTAAAGAATCTCCACATGCAAGGGCAAGGTGTTGGTCCGTCCCCGAATATGGCCGGACACCACCGAGACCGCGCCGAATTCGCCCATGGCGCGGGCGTTGCTCAGTATCACACCGTAAATCAACCCCCACTTGATATTCGGCAGGGTCACATGCCAGAAGGTCTTCCAGCCCGACGCACCCAGTACCACCGCCGCTTCTTCCTCTTCCCGGCCCTGAACCTGCATCAGCGGAATCAGCTCCCGGGCGACGAAGGGGAAGGTGACAAACACTGTCGCCAGCACTAGGCCGGGCACCGCGAAAATGATCCGGACACCGTGTTCCATCAGCCAGGGTCCGAACCAGCCCTGCGCGCCGAACACCAGCACGTACATCAGACCGACGATGACCGGTGACACTGAGAATGGCAGGTCGATCAGGGTGGTCAGCAACTGCTTGCCGCGAAAATCGAACTTGGCGATCGTCCAAGCTGCGGTGACGCCGAATATCAGATTCAGCGGCACGGCGATGGCGGTGACCAGCAGAGTCAAGTAAATGGCGGATAGTGCGTCCGGTTCGACCAGCGCGGCGAGATAAACCGCCCAGCCCTTGCGGAGCGCTTCCGCGAATACGGTCACCAATGGCAACAAAAGAAACAGGCTGAAAAACAACAAGGCGACGGCGATCAGCACGCCTTTCACCCAGGCGGGTTCGCGGGTGGCGGCGTTATTCTCGAACCGTTGCGAATGCGCGGCCCAGCGGGTGGCAATCGAAGCGGCCATGACTTAGATGCTCCCGTGCCGGCGGCTGGCCCAGGCTTGCAGGCCGTTGATCAGAAACAGCAGGGCGAACGAGGCCACCAGCATGACCACCGCGATGGCGGTTGCGCCCACATAGTCATATTGCTCCAGTTTGGTGATGATCAGCAGCGGAGTGATTTCCGACACCATCGGCACGTTGCCGGCGATGAAGATCACCGAGCCGTACTCCCCGATCGCACGGGCGAAGGCCAGGGCGAAGCCGGTCAGCAGCGCCGGCGTCAGCATGGGTAAGACAACCCACCAGAAGGTTTGCCAGCGATTCGCGCCGAGACTGGCGGCCGCTTCTTCCAGTTCGGTATCCAGATCTTCCAGCACCGGTTGCACCGTGCGCACCACGAAAGGCAGGCCAATGAAGGTCAGCGCCACCAGAATGCCCAGCGGGGTGAATGCGACCTTGAAACCCAGCGGCTCCAGCCATTGCCCCAGCCAGCCGTTCCCCGAATAAATGGCGGTGAGCGCGATGCCAGCGACCGCGGTGGGCAGCGCGAACGGCAAGTCCACCAGCGCATCCACGATCCGTTTGCCGGGAAAGCGGTAACGCACCAGCACCCAGGCGAAGATCAGCCCGAACATCGCATTAATGAGGGCAGCGAGCAGGGAGAGGCCGAAACTGATCCGATAGGACGCCATCACCCGGGGTGCGCTGACAATCGTCCAGAACTGCTCCCCACTCAGGGTCGCGGTCTTCAGGAACACCGCGCCAAGCGGAATTAGGACGATTAGACTCAGATAGACCAGGGTATAGCCCAGCGCCAGCGGAAACCCCGGCAGGACCCGCCGCGCGGCACGGGTATGCATCAGCGATTCGCCATGATCTGGTCGAACACCCCGCCGTCATCGAAATGAATCGTCTGGGCTTGTCGCCAGCCGCCGAACACCGCATCGATGGTAAACAAGGTTACCGGTGAAAACTGACTGGTGTAGCGAGCCGCGATTGCGGGGTCGCGAGGGCGATAGAAGTGCTTGCCGGCCAGATCCTGTCCTTCCGGGCTGTAGAGATAGCGTAAGTAGGCTTCAGACGTCGCGCGGGTGCCCTTCCTGTCCACCACTTTATCGACTACGGTTACCGGCGGTTCCGCCAGAATCGACAAGGAAGGAACCACCATTTCGAATTGACCCGCCCCCAGCTCCCGCATCGCGAGAAAGGCTTCGTTTTCCCAGGAAATCAGTACATCGCCGATGCCGCGCTCGGCGAAGGTCGTGGTCGAGCCACGCGCCCCGGAATCGAGCACGGCGACGTTGCGGTACAGACGGGTCACGAAATCGCGGGCCTTAGTGTCGTCGTTGTCGTACTGCTTCAGGGCATAGCCCCAGGCGGCCAGGTAGTTCCAGCGCGCTCCACCGGAGGTCTTGGGGTTGGGAGTAATCACCGAGATACCCGGCTTGACTAGGTCGCCCCAGTCCTTGATCCCCTTGGGATTGCCCTTGCGAACCAAAAACACGACGGTGGAGGTATAAGGCGCGCTGTTATATGGCAGTCGCGTCCGCCAGTCCGCCGGAAGCAGTTTGGCCTTCTCGGCGATGGCATCGATGTCGTAGGCTAGCGCCAGGGTGACGACATCGGCCTCCAGACCATCGATGACGGCCCGCGCCTGCTTGCCCGAGCCGCCATGTGACTGCCGCACGGTCACGGTTTTACCGGTTTGCGCTTTCCAGTGCTTGACAAAGGCGGCGTTGAAATCCTGATAAAATTCACGGGTCGGGTCGTAGGACACGTTGAGCAGCGCGTACTGTGCCCAGGCGGCGCCTTGGACACCGATCGCTAGGACAAGGGTAAGCACCGCCGGGATCAGGTGATCTCGATTCATTGTTCATGTTCCCCGTTAATAACTTAAGGAAATATAATGCAGGGCTATCTATGAACAAAATAAGAAAAGATGGATTGTTTAGCAGAATTCACGCAAAACCAAACACGAACAGGCCGTGCCTTCTCCTGAGCCCATCATGCCTTTGCCCATCAGGGTGATGTCGTCATGCGCGTTGGTTATTCGCAAAGCGAATTTCCCGATTCGACACTGTTATGCTTAAATGACGATTCAATGAAGCGGGGGTGCTCCCTACCGGGAGCTGAGAGAGTCCCTTTGAACCTGACCCGGATCATGCCGGCGTAGGGAAGCTGCTCCAGGCATATCGGCATTCCCCGCTCGTCCGTCGCCACACCGCCACCCGAACCAGGACGATGCCCATGAGCGCCATCCCCCAGGATTTTCTTCGCGCCACCGCCGAGTTGTCGGCCGCGGCCACCCGCCCCTTCCCCAATTCCCGCAAGATTTACCTCACCGGTTCGCGCCCGGATCTCCGTGTGCCGCTACGCGAAATCGCTCAGCAGCCGACTCCGACCGGTTTCGGCATCGAGGCCAACCCGCCCGTTCCGGTCTACGACAGTTCCGGTCCCTATACCGATCCCGCCGCCACTATCGACCTGCTGGCGGGTTTGCCCAGCGTGCGCGCCGGTTGGATCGAAGAACGTGGCGATACCGAGCGGCTCGCGGGTCCGACCTCCGCCTATGGCCGCGCTCGCGCTGACGACCCAGCGCTGGCCAGCCTGCGCTTCGAACATCTCCGCATCCCGCGTCGCGCCAAGGCGGGCGCCAACGTGACCCAGATGCACTACGCGCGTCGCGGCATCGTCACCCCGGAGATGGAATACATCGCCCTTCGCGAGAGCTTGCGTTTGCGGGAGCTGCGCGAAGACCTGCGCTACACCAAGTTGCTGCGCCAGCATCGCGGCCAGAGTTTCGGCGCGGCCATCCCCGATGAAATCACCCCCGAATTCGTGCGCGACGAAGTCGCTCGCGGTCGCGCCATCATCCCGGCCAATATCAATCATCCCGAACTGGAACCGATGATCATCGGCCGCAACTTCCTGGTGAAGATCAACGGCAATCTCGGTAATTCGGCGCTGAGTTCCTCCATTGCCGAGGAAGTCGAGAAAATGGTGTGGGGCATCCGCTGGGGCGCGGATACCATCATGGATCTGTCCACCGGCAAGAACATCCACGAAACCCGCGAGTGGATCATCCGCAACGCGCCGGTGCCCATCGGTACCGTGCCGATCTATCAGGCGCTGGAAAAGGTCGACGGCAAGGCCGAGGAACTGAGCTGGGAGCTGTTTCGCGACACCCTGATCGAGCAGGCCGAACAGGGGGTGGACTACTTCACCATCCATGCCGGGGTGCTGCTGCGTTATGTGCCGCTCACCGCCGACCGGGTGACCGGCATCGTCTCGCGCGGCGGCTCGATCCTGGCCAAGTGGTGTCTCGCCCATCACCAGGAAAACTTCCTGTACACGCACTTCGACGAGATTTGCGAGATCATGAAGGCGTATGACGTGAGCTTCTCGCTAGGCGATGGGCTGCGGCCCGGCTCGCTGGCCGATGCCAACGACGCCGCCCAGTTCGGCGAGCTGGAGACCTTGGGCGAACTGACCAACATCGCTTGGCGGCACGACGTGCAGGTGATGATCGAAGGCCCTGGTCACGTGCCGATGCAGCTCATCAAGGAGAATATGGATAAGGAGCTGAGCGACTGCTTCGAGGCGCCGTTTTACACCCTCGGCCCGCTGACCACCGACATTGCTCCCGGCTATGATCACATTACCAGCGCCATCGGCGCCGCGCAGATCGGCTGGTACGGTACGGCGATGCTGTGCTACGTAACCCCCAAGGAGCATCTCGGTCTGCCCGACAAGCAGGACGTGCGTGAAGGCATCATCGCCTACAAGATTGCCGCCCACGCCGCCGATCTGGCCAAGGGTCACCCTGGCGCGCAACTCCGTGACAACGCCCTCAGCAAGGCCCGCTTCGAGTTCCGCTGGGAAGACCAGTTCAACCTTGGTCTCGACCCCGAGCGTGCCCGCGAGTACCACGATGAAACCTTGCCCAAGGAATCGGCCAAGGTCGCACATTTCTGCTCGATGTGCGGCCCGCACTTCTGTTCGATGAAGATCACCCAGGAGGTACGCGACTACGCCGCGCAACAGGGCCTCGATGCCAGCGAGGCCTTGGCCAGGGGCCTGGAAGAAAAAGCGGCGGAGTTCAACGAAAGCGGTGGGCAGATCTACCGCAAGGCTTGAGCGGCACCGCCAGTCCCTCTCCCTTGATCGAGGAGAGGGACGTTAATGCTTCTTCTTCAATCAGTGTCGTCGGCGGTGGCGATGAATACGTCGTCCACTTCGTTGATATGAAAGCGGAGGGGCTTACCGGTGGCGAGGACATCGCTGTCGCTAAGCCCGAATTTCCGCATGTGATAGTCGCGAATAGCCGGATCATTCAGGTCGACTTGACCATCTTCCAGCCATTGACGAATTTGCGGGTCTTGTGGCTGGAACAGATGCGCTTCTCGGTGACCACGCTGCATCAACGCATAAACGGGGGGATCGCCGAATTCCAGTAGCTTGGCATAACCCAAGCCTTCGTACATGCTCACGGCTTGTTTGATGCTGGCTAGTACCTTACCGTTGCCTTCGTAGGCCGGGCCGCGTTCGAAACGGTTGCCCTGTTCCAGCAGATGCGCGCGTAGCGCCTTGACCGCGCCATCGAGAGTGCTCGCCGGTTTGGTGGATTTTTCGCTCATCGATCTATTCTCCATCGCCATTCCACGTGGAATATTTCGCCTTCACCCCCGATCCCCCGCCAACGGGGTGGGGGGTAAACGACGCGCGGGCGGTTAGCTTTCCTTGACGGGAGCCGCGACCGGTGGCGCGGTCATCTGCTCGGCCTGATTGACCCAGCCACCGCCCAGCGCCGCATACAGGCTGACCATCGCGGTGTACAGAGTTCCCTGATCCTGCACGTACTGGAGTTGCGCG
>WBZT01001992.1_pt1 | contig 14547 bp, 17 predicted proteins | sample 5204241 | NCBI WGS metagenome assembly WBZT01 (sample SAMN12344358, study PRJNA552823) | activated sludge metagenome | biome: Activated sludge suspended growth; feature: Nitrification reactor; material: Wastewater; isolation source: activated sludge from nitrification reactor of wastewater... | reverse complement strand
GACCTTCAGCCGGTGTAGTGCGCGCTGCGTCAACGCGATCGTCTCCTCTGGCATCGTCCCCTCCGGTGATCAAAAGGGGACATTTCTAAACTGCACAAAGGGGACATTACTACTTTGGGCTAACACCAGATACATTAAAGCTTGACAATTTGGCTGTCTTCTTCTGAAGTTTCACGGTTATGAACATGGACAGCCAATCTCCCCTGGATCGCATTCGTTTCGTGCTGGTGGAGACCACCCATACCGGCAATCTGGGCGCCACCGCCCGCGCCATGAAGACCATGGGCCTGAGTCAGCTCCACCTGGTGCGTCCCAAGACCCTACCAGACGCCGAGGCCCTGGCCCGTGCCTCCGGGGCCGACGATCTCTTGGCCCATGCCAGCATTCATTCGAGTCTGGCGGATGCCATCGCAGGGTGTCGCCTGGTAATTGGCTCTAGCGCTAGGTTGCGGACGGTCGAATGGCCCTTGGTCGAACCCCCTGAGTGCGCCCGCCGCTTGCTTGGGGAGGCCCAGGATGGCCCTGTAGCGCTGGTCCTGGGTCGCGAGCGTTCCGGCCTCTCCAACGAGGAACTGGCACTCTGCCACTTTCTGGTACATATTCCGACCAACCCCGATTTCAGTTCCCTGAATTTGGGAGCGGCGGCTCAGGTCTTTGCCTATGAAATCCGCCAGAGGCTGCGGGAGGGACGAGGCGAGACCCTGCCCAGGGAGGACCGCGACCTGGCTACGGCCGACGCCCTGGATGGCTTTCATGTCCATCTGTCGCAAACGCTGGTGGAGATCGGTTTCGCCGACCCCGAGCAGTCGGGTAAGCTTAGCCGCCGCCTGCGGCGCCTCTTCCATCGCGCCCGCCCGGATTGGACTGAGATCAATATCTTGCGTGGTATTCTCAGTGCGGCCCAGGGTCACAAGGATTCCGAGCGCTTTCGTCGCCAACCTCGGAATGGCGGAACGTCCGGCTGACCCTGCCCGGTGCCTAACCTAAAGATTATTAATTGGGAGCTGACCAGTGTTTGCACGGCTCAGAGAGGACGTCGTTTGTATCCTCGACCGCGATCCCGCCGCCCGCAATGCCTTCGAGATTCTGACCACCTATCCCGGCCTCCACGCCGTGATGGCCCATCGCCTTTCCCATCGGTTGTGGTGTGCCAACTTCAAGTGGCTGGCCCGCATCATTGCCAATGTGGCGCGTCTCTTTACCGGGGTAGAGATACATCCAGGTGCCCGGATCGGCCGCCGCCTTTTCATCGATCATGGGATGGGCGTGGTGATTGGCGAAACGGCGATCATTGGCGATGACTGCACCCTCTATCACGGCGTCACCCTCGGTGGTACGAGCTGGGAAAAGGGCAAGCGCCATCCCACCCTGGGCAATGACGTGGTCGTTGGCGCGGGCGCTAAGGTGCTGGGTCCCATCGAGATTGGCGCTGGCGTGCGCATTGGTTCCAACGCCGTCGTCAACAAATCGGTCAAGTCCGGCGGCACCGTGATCGGGGTCCCCGGCCGCCTCGTGGAACGTCCCACCACCGCGGAGGCTGAGCGCCGCGCCAACACGGCCAAGCGGATCGGTTTTGATGCCTATGGCGCCACCCGCGACACCCCCGACCCCGTGGCCCATGCCGTGAATTGCATGCTCGATCACATCCACCTGATGGACAAACGACTTGAGGCCATGGCCGCTGCCCTTGAACGCCAGGGCATTACGGACCACTTTAGCCGCTTACCCGACTTGGATGTCCGCGAGATCCACTCCACCGTCGATGATGGCGAGTCCGACACCGAGCCCCGCCCCCCCGAGCCAACCCCGGATTCCTAGTCCGTCTCTTGAGGGTCCGAGGGCTTGGTTGAGGAACCCCGGCGAGTGGTCTGGCTCAGCAGGCATAGGGTTGGCGGGTTCGGAAATTCGGCGTTATCCTGCGTGCCCTTGCCAAAGTTCGAGCCAGTCCCCACCTTTGCCGAAAGAATACTTGACCTAATTACTTGGTTATTGTAGTCTGCTAACCAAGATGAACGATCAGGAGTGGCAAACGCCGTGAGACTGACTACCAAGGGACGCTATGCGGTTACCGCCATGCTGGATCTGGCAATCCACGCCAGTGAAAAGCCAACGGTCCTTGCGGACATAGCCCGACGACAGGGGATTTCCCTCTCCTATCTGGAGCAACTCTTTTCGCCTCTACGCAAGCAGGCCCTGGTGGTCAGTATGCGTGGACCTGGCGGTGGTTACAAACTGGCCCGCGCGGCTTCGACCATTTTTGTTGGCGAGGTCATTGAAGCGGTGGACGAGCAGTTGGACGCTACCCGTTGTGGTGGGGAAAGGGACTGTCAGGCCAAGGGTGTTTGTCTGACCCACCCGCTCTGGCAAGATCTGAGCGACCACATTCGGGGTTATCTTCACGGGGTCAGTCTCCAGGATCTGGTCGAGCGCAAACAGGTACAAAAATTGATCGAGCAACGGCCTGGTACCACTACAGCCTTGGTACGGAGGGTCCTGCCCCCGGTTCGTGGCGGAGTCGCGCGGATGACTGCGGGTATCTAAGGGTTTGGTGATTACTGGAATCGGAGCTAGAGATGAAACTTCCTATTTACATGGACTATTCGGCCACCAGCCCAGTGGACCCCCGTGTAGCCGAGAAGATGTGCGCTTGCCTGACCATGGATGGCAACTTTGGTAATGCCGCATCGCGGTCCCACGCCTTTGGTTGGGCGGCCGAGGATGCCATCGACCAGGCGCGCCGCGAAGTCGCGGCCTTGGTCAACGCCGATCCCAAGGAGATCGTCTGGACCTCGGGGGCGACCGAGTCCGACAACCTGGCTATTAAGGGCGTGGCCACCTTCTACCAAAAACGGGGCCGGCACATCGTCACCTGCAAGACCGAGCATAAGGCGGTTCTGGATACTTGTCGCCAGTTGGAACGTGAAGGCTTCGAAGTCACCTATCTGGACCCCGAGCCCAATGGCCTCATCGATCTCGCCAAGCTCGAGGACGCCCTGCGTGGCGATACCATCCTGGTATCCCTGATGCACGTCAATAACGAAATTGGTGTTATCCAGGACATCCAGGCTATTGGCGAGATCACCCGGGAGCGCAACATTCTCTTTCACGTGGATGCCGCCCAAAGCACCGGCCGGGTGCCAATCGATCTGGAAAAGACCAAGGTCGATCTGATGTCCTTCTCCGCCCATAAGACTTACGGACCTAAAGGTATCGGCGCCCTTTATGTGCGGCGTAAGCCCCGGGTGCGCCTGGAGGCCCAGATGCATGGTGGTGGCCACGAGCGCGGCATGCGCTCCGGCACCCTGGCCACCCACCAGATCGTTGGTATGGGTGAGGCCTTTCGCTTGGCCCGCCTGGAGATGGCCACCGAGAATGAGAGGGTGTTGGGGCTGCGTCGTCGTCTCTGGGATGGAGTACGGGATTTGGAGCAGGTTTACCTCAATGGTGATGAGGAACAGCGGGTGGCCGGCAATCTGAATGTCAGTTTTGCCTATGTGGAGGGTGAATCACTCATCATGGCCCTCAAGGATCTGGCGGTTTCCTCCGGTTCCGCCTGCACCTCTGCCAGCTTGGAGCCCAGCTACGTGCTGCGCGCCCTCGGTCGTGAGGACGAACTGGCCCATAGCTCTATTCGTTTTTCCCTGGGGCGGTTTTCCACCCAGCAAGAGGTGGACTACGCCATCACCAAGATCCGTGATCAGGTCACCCGCTTGCGGTCGCTCTCGCCCCTATGGGACATGTACCGGGACGGCATCGACCTGAGTTCAGTACAGTGGGCGGCGCATTGAGGACTGACTTAATTTGCGGCGTACGGGGAGTCTCCCCGGCCACCGCTCCCTAGAGAGGTGATTTGAAATGGCATACAGTGAGAAGGTCCTGGATCATTACGAAAACCCGCGTAATGTGGGTAATCTGGATACCACCGATCCGAGCGTCGGCACCGGTATGGTGGGAGCCCCCGCCTGTGGGGACGTGATGCGTCTGCAGATTAAGGTCAACAGTGCCGGGGTCATCGAGGATGCCCGCTTTAAGACCTATGGCTGTGGTTCCGCCATTGCCTCCAGTAGCCTCCTGACGGAGTGGGTTAAGGGCAAGACCCTGGCCGAGGCCCTGGAGATAAAAAACCAGCAGATTGCGGATGAACTGGCCCTGCCGCCCGTCAAGGTCCACTGTTCGGTGCTGGCGGAGGATGCCATCAAGGCGGCGATTCACGATTTCGAGCAGAAGCGGGTCTAATGGGGTGGCATTAACAACTAAGGGTTGGGTTGGCAATTCCAACTCAACCCACGTTCAATTTTTTCGCATTGTCGCTTCGGATGCATAGTGGGCAGGAGAATATCGGATATGGGGATTTCGATGACGGCGGCCGCCGCCAATCATGTACGCGGCTATCTTGAAAATCGCGGCAAGGGCGTTGGTGTCCGCCTGGGTGTGCGTACCTCGGGTTGTTCCGGCATGGCCTATGTACTCGAATTCGCAGATGAGTTGGCCCCCGAGGACCAGGTCTTCGAGTCCCTGGGTGTCAAGGTGATCGTCGATGCAAAAAGTCTGCTCTATCTGGACGGCACCGAGCTTGACTACACCCGAGAAGGGCTGAACGAGGGTTTTAAATTCAATAACCCCAACGTCAAGGATTCTTGTGGTTGCGGCGAAAGCTTCAACATCTGAGTCTGGATGCCCGCATGTTGGATGGCCAACAAAATTACTTTGAGCTGTTCGGCTTGCCCCAGCATTTCACGCTGGACCTCGCAGAGTTGTCCGAGCGCTACCTGCAACTTCGTCAGACCGTCCACCCGGATCTTTACGCCACGGCGGGGGAGCGTGAAAAACGCTTCTCCCTACAGGCCTCTACTATGGTCAACGAGGCCTACCAGACCCTCAAGGATCCCCTGGCGCGTGCCCGTTATCTCCTGAAACTCCTCACCGGTACCCTTGGCGATGACCAGGAGACGACCAAGGACATGGTCTTTCTCATGGAGCAGATGGAGTTGCGCGAGGCCCTGAACGAGGCTCGCGGGGCGCCTGATCCCTGCGCTGATGTTGCGGCGGTGCAGGATCGGCTCTCGCACCAGTCCAGTCGCCTGATTGCCCAACTCGCGGCGTCTCTTGAGAACGCCTCGGACCTGGACCACGAAGCATCACGGGAACTGATCCGCAAGCTCCAGTTTGTGCGTAAATGCCAAGCCGAAGCGGACGCCCTCGAAGCCGAACTTGACGAGGCGCTCTGAGGCAGCCTCAACCCTTTGTCCCTTGCCTCCTGACCGAGAAAATCCATGGCATTGCTTCAGATCGCCGAGCCGGGCCGCTCCGCTGCTCCTCACCAGCACCGGCTTGCCGCCGGGATTGACCTGGGGACTACCAACTCCCTGATCGCCACCGTGCGTAGCGGTCGGCCGGAGACCCTGCCGGATCAGGAGGGACGCCATCTGTTGCCCTCGGTGGTGCGCTATGCCGAGGAGGGGCTGATTGTGGGACACGACGCCAAGGGGGCGGCGGCCGAAGATCCCCTCAATACCCTGGCCTCCGCCAAGCGTCTCATCGGCCGCGGTATTGAAGAGGTTAAGGGGCTTGGCACCCAGTTGCCTTATGAGTTCGTGCGCACGGATACGGCGGTGCCCCGTATCCGGACCCGTGCCGGTGATATCAGCCCCGTAGAGGTCTCCGCCGAGATACTCCGTGCCCTGGCCCAGCGCGCCGAGGCCATCCTGGGTGGTGACCTCACCGGGGTCGTCATTACGGTACCCGCCTATTTCGACGAGCCCCAGCGCCAGGCCACCAAGGACGCGGCCCGCCTGGCGGGCCTCAAGGTATTACGCCTGCTCAACGAGCCCACGGCGGCGGCGGTTGCCTATGGGCTGGATCGGGAGGCAGACGGGATTCACGCCGTTTTTGATTTGGGTGGCGGTACCTTCGATATTTCCATCTTGCGCTTGCGCCGCGGCGTGTTCGAGGTACTGGCTACCGGGGGCGATTCTGCCTTAGGAGGCGATGACATGGATCTGGTCCTAGCGGAGTGGATCATGGCCCAGGCCGGGATTGACGATGAAGCCAATCATCGGATCCTGCGCGCCCTCATGCGTGACGCCTGCGCCGCCAAGGAACTCCTGACGAATCAGGATAAGGCCCCCCTGCGCATCGGCTTGCCCGATGCCCAATACTGGGAAGGCGAGATCGACCGGGCAAGTTTTGATGACCTTATTGACCCCCTTATCTCCCGTGCTATTGCGGCCTGTCGCCGCGCCCTGCGGGACGCTGGGCTCAAGGTCGAGGAGATCAAGGATGTGGTTATGGTGGGGGGCGCCACCCGTGTGCCCCGGGTGCGTGAACGGGTGGGGGACTTTTTTGGCATGGCCCCCCTAGTGGATCTGGACCCGGATCGAGTCGTCGCCCTGGGCGCCGCCCTGCAGGCTGATCTCCTGGCTGGGAACAAGCCCGATGGCGAGATGTTGCTGCTGGACGTCATCCCCCTGTCTCTGGGGCTGGAGACCATGGGCGGCCTGGTCGAGCGCATCGTGCCGCGCAATACCCCCATCCCGGTGGCGCGCGCCCAGGACTTCACAACTTTCAAGGATGGTCAGACGGCCATGGCGTTGCATATCCTCCAGGGTGAGCGGGATCTGGTTGCCCATTGCCGCTCCCTGGCTCGGTTCGAGCTGCGCGGTATCCCCCCCATGGTGGCCGGTGCCGCACGCATCCGCGTGACCTTCGAGGTCGATGCCGATGGCCTGCTCAATGTATCGGCGGTGGAACAGACCAGCGGGGTTCAGGCCCGGGTGGAAGTCAAGCCTTCGCATGGCTTGACCGATAGCGAGATCGAGTCCATGTTGCGCGAATCCATGACCCATTCCCGCGAGGATATGGAGGCCCGTCGCCGGCGCGAACTAGGCGTCGAGGCCCAGCGTACCGTTGAAGCCCTCCACGCGGCCCTCATCAGGGACGGCGAGGCGCTGTTGTCGGCACAGGAACGGGAACGGATCGACCAAGCCCTGGCTGAACTGGAGTTCAGGCTGGCCGGCGAGGATGAGGATGAAGAAACCCTTAAGGCGGCCATGGAGAACCTGGATCGCACCTGCGGTTTTTATGTGGAGCGGCGCATGAATCGGAGCATCCAAAGCGCCATGGCTGGACATAAGGTCGAGGAGTTCCAAACATGACCAAACTGATTTTCCTGCCCCATGAGGAGATTTGTCCCGAGGGGGCCATCATCGAGTCCGAACCGGGCGTCAGCATCTGCGACGCTGCCCTGGCCGGTGGCATTGAAATCGAACATGCCTGCGAGAAGTCCTGCGCCTGCACCACCTGTCATGTCATCATTCGCGAGGGTTTCGATTCCCTACCAGAGGCCGACGAGGTCGAGGAGGATTTGCTGGATAAGGCCTGGGGCTTGGAGCCCGAGTCGCGCTTGAGCTGCCAGGCCAAGGTCGGGAATGATGATCTCGTCATCGAAATACCCAAGTACACCATTAACATGGTGTCTGAGCATCATTAAACCTAGGAGAAGCCATGGCCCTTAAGTGGACGGACACCCTGGATATCGCCATTGCCTTGGACGAGACTCACCCGGACGCCGATCCGCGCCGCGTGAATTTTCTCGATCTGCGCAACTGGGTGCTGGCCCTGCCGGATTTTGAAGACGACCCCGCCCATTCCGGCGAGAAGATCCTGGAGGCCATCCAGATGGCCTGGCTGGAAGAGCGGGAAGAATAGCCGCGCCGGATGGCGCGGTGCGGAGGCTCGGGGTCAGCATTGCTCCCAGGGAAGTCCCCGGTAACGCCAACCCCCGACGGTACCTCGGTGGTGATGTTCGTCCAGATCACCCTCGAAGCCTTCATCGATGTGGAATACATTGCGAACGCCGGAGGCTATCAAGGCCTTGCCGGCCTCGTGTGAACGCTTGCCGCTGCGGCAAATAAGAATGACCGGGGTACAGGGGTTGTCCTCGGAGCAGACGGCGCCGCCGAGCAGCAGCTTGCGGATCTCGGTATCGAAATGGGGATTGACGGTCCATTCGGGTTCGTCGATCCAGGCGACGTGAACGGCCCCCGTGGGGTGGCCTACGAAGAGGTATTCCATGGTGGAACGGATATCCACCAATAGGGCCGTCGGATTGTCCTGAAGCATTTGCCAGGCTTGCTGGGGAGTCAATTCCTTGGGATGCTGCGGTTCGGTCATGGGGTCGGTTCCTTTGGTGGTTGGTCTGTTTTGGGTTATCTTTTGAGCCAGGGAGCCTGCCGGGGCGATTGTAGCCCTGGATCACCAAGTGGCTGTCAGCCTTTTCCAGTCTGCTTAAATGATTGATGCCGAAATTATGGAATCCAACCCAAGGGATCTGTCCGCAGGGTCTAGCCGGATCTCCCTAGCTCGATCGGGGCGGCGGCCCGCACCTGCCTGGAAGGAATGGCTCATTGAGAAGTTGGCGCGCGGTATCGCTCGCTTGCCCTTCGGCGCGGCTCAGGCCCTGGGCTGGCTGATTGGTTTCATGTTGGCGTGGCTTCCCAATAAGCAGCGCCGTAACACCCTCGTCAACCTGCGTCTCTGTTATCCAGATTGGAGCGAAGCGGAGGTCCGGCGTTTCCGGGATCTTTCCCTCCGCGAGGAGGCGAAAACCTTCATCGAAATCGCCTATCTTCTGCTCCGTCCCGTGTCTCGCGTCCTGTCCCTGATCCGGGAGACTCATGGCCTCGAATGGCTGGAGCGCAGCCAGGGTCGGGGCCTGATCGTGCTCTCGCCCCACTTGGGGGCCTGGGAGATGGCGGGGCTCTATCTCTCCACACGCGGTCCGACCACCACCCTCTACAAGCCTCAACCACTGGGAGACGCTTTGGTGCGTCAGGCCCGGGCCCGGGGCGGGGCTGATCTGGTGCCAACGGATAATGCGGGCATCCGTCGCCTGCTCCAAGCCCTTAGACGCGGGGAATATCTGGGGATACTGCCGGATCAGGAACCCAGGGCGGAAAAAGGCTCGGTATTCGCACCATTTTTCGGTGCGCCAGCCCTGACCATGCTGCTGGTCAACCGGCTAGCGCGTAAGACTGGGGCGCCCGTGGTGTTTCTCTTCGCGCGCCGCTTGCCTTGGGCGAGGGGCTTCGCCCTACATTGCCTGCCGGCACCGGAGGGGGTGGACTCCGCGGATGATGAAACGGCCGCCGCCGCCCTCAACCAAGGTGTGGAGGCTTGCATAGGATTTTGTCCTGAGCAGTACGTCTGGTCGTACAAACGCTTCCGGACTCGCCCGGATGGTGGCCCGCACCCCTATCGCGGTCCCCGCTGACTGGCCGCCAGGTCAAAGTTGCGAGGGGGGCGGGATCTGGGCTCCCACCCTCGTTCTGCCAACCATCACCTATTCGATTTCGGCGGTCTCGCTCTCGGTCGCGCCCTGGTTGTCGGTCCAGGAGAGCTCGACCTTGTCACCCTTGGCGGCGCCAGTGAATTTGAAGGACAGATAGGGGTTCTTGGAAACGCCACCACTCCAGAGGGCGGTGAGGACGGTACGATCGCCAACCTTGGCCACGACGTTCTGGATGAAATGGGCCGGAATAATTTCCCCCGACTCCTTGTCCTTGCCCATGCCGTTTTCCATGGGGTGGGTCATGAGGGCCTTGACCTCTACCACGTCGCCCTTGATCTTGGCTTTGATCTTCATCTGGGATGTCATGCTCTGCTACCTCGCAATCATATTCGTTGTGGGTGATCCGGCCAGGCGCCGGTATCAGCAACCGCCGACGGTGACCTTGACTTCCTTGGAAGCGCTGTAGACCTTGTCACCAGCCTTGACCAGGGCGATAAGGTTGGCAGTCTTGCCCATCTTGATGCGGGTGGAGATAAAGGGCAGGGCACCCTCGCCCAACTCGAAGGAGGCGACCAGGGGCATCATGTTGCCGGAAGCGACCAGGCTGATGGAGGTGGCACCCTCCAGGGTTGTCTCGACCGTGACCGGGACCACGGCGCCGTTCTCGGCGATGTCCGGGGCCTTGAGATCGATCTTGTCGCTGGGTTCATGAGCGGCACTACCGAGCAGGTTCTTGAGGGCATCGTCCAGGCTCTGGGCACCGAAGGCGGCCTCTGGCCAGGTGGCCAGCACCAGGCGGGGGGTCAGCAGGCCAGCCCCGATGGCCATGCCGACGGCGCTGGCGGCTAGGGAGCCCTTGAGCAGAATTCTGCGTTTGGTGTCGATCATAAAAGTCTCCTGTCGACCATTGTCATGAGGTTGAGATCCCGGATACCGACGAGGGATCCGGTTGACGAAAGCCCTGGCGCGGTGGGATGCCTGGGGGAGTTTGGTTGCGGCAATTGGCCGCGTCCGAAGATTGGATCGCAGGTTAGATTAACCCAGCCACTCGCGGCTGCAAAACGATTTTGGTCAAGCGACAGGCTGGCTAGCGTTCATCCTTCTTGGACTTGGATTTCGGGTTGTCCTTTTCGGCCTCCTTTTGTTCCTCCTTCAGGGTGTCAAGCCGGGCCTGGATTTCGGAGGCCTCGTGGAAGCCGATTCCCGGTGTGCGCAGGGCGTATTGCATCTGGTGGATTGCCGGCTCCAGGTCGCCCTGGAGGTACAGAGACTCACCCCGGTAGCGGTAGGTGGCAGCCTTCTTGCCGGATTTGAGGGCGGCATCCGACATCAATTGGTACATGGAGGCCGAGCCGGGCCTTTGCCTGGCCGCCCCCTCCAGGGTAGCCAAAGCGCGATCAGCCTTGCCGCCGGCTATGAGGGCCTCGGCATAGGCGATACGCAGGGGCCTGTTGTCCGGATTCAGGCCAACAGCTGCCTGGAGTTTGCGGATGGCCTCGTCGTTGGCGCCGAGCTTAGAGTCGATGCGGGTATCCAGAACTATGAACTCCGCGAGATGGGGGTGATCCTTGACTAATTCGGTGGCGAGGTGACGGGCATCCTGGGTCTGGCCGGCGCGCAACTGGGCCAGGGCCAGGCCATAGGTATCCGCGGTGCGGTTGCGGACGCGACCGGCGTTCAGGTTGGCTTTGAAATGGGAGATGGCATTTTCCGGTTCCCTGAAACTCAGTTCCCGGAGATGGGCGCGGGTCAGGTGGAAGCGCAGGTCATCGGCCTTTTGTTTGTAGCCGTAATGCTCCGCGCGGGCCAGGGCGTCCGCGATGCGGTTGGGGTTGACCGGGTGGGTACGCAGGAACTCAGGGGCGCTGGTGTCGCTGGTGTGGCTGGATTTACTCATCCGTTCGAAGAAGCCCGGCATGGCGAAGGGGTCATAACCCGCGTCCGCCAGGGTGGAGATGCCGATGCGGTCCGCCTCCTCCTCATTGTGACGGGTGAAGTTGATCTGGCGTTGTAGGGCCAAACCCTGAATGCCGGCGATGGCGGCCATGCCAGCATTGGCGTCTACCTGAGCCCCCAGAATGGCAGCGGCAATCATGAGCAGGGTGGCGGGGATGGCAATCTGTTGCTGGTCTTCGATGGACCGCATCAAATGGCGCTGGCTGATATGGGCGATTTCATGGGCCAAGACCGCGGCCAGTTCCGATTCGGTCTCGGAGGTGGTCACCAGGCCGGCGAAGACCCCGATCTGACCGTCGGGACCCGCGAAGGCATTGACCGTCGGCTGGTCGATGAAAAAGAAGGTGAAGTTGCCCCCGCTAGACTCGGAAGAGGCCACCAGCCGTTCCCCGAGATCCTCGAGGTAATCTGTCAGCAGGGGATCATCCAACACCGGCAGGGCCTTGCGCACACTCCGCATGAAGGCCTTGCCCAGTTGCCGCTCCTCGCTACTGGTCATGACGGTGTCCGCGGAACTGCCGAAATTCGGCAACTTATAGGGGTCATCCGCCCGAACACCGGCCCCGGCCAGCAGCAGACCGGCAAAGAGGGCAAGCGTGAAGCGGTTAATGCGAGGGAGGCTATTCATAGGTCATGAGGACTGGCTATGAGGGACTGAGTCTCCCTCTGATTATCCCCCCGGAGCCAGGCTGGGAGAATGGAAAAAGCAGGGAAGCACTCAATTGAGCTGAATGCGTTGCCCCCAAGGCACCTTGGCCTGGCCCTTCACCAGCCAGATCACCGCGAAATTCGGCTCCAGGATCGGGAACTCGCCCTCGGCATCGGTGAAATAGACCAGGAGATCGGGGCGGACCCGGCTCCGCTCCACCCAATCAAAGACCGGCAGGAAGCTGGTGCCACCCCTGCCCTTCATCTCCTCGGGGCGGCGAAATTCCTCCCAGGACTCGAAGAACCAGGGGGAACCCGGGCAGAGGCAGGCATCGCAGGCGAGCAAGGTGACGCGGGCGCGCACCTGGCCCTTGAGGGCGTCGATCTCGCCGATGAACTCCTGGATCTCCGCATCCTTGATGGAGCCCGAGATATCCACCGCCACCACTACATCCAATTGTTGGCTACGCAGGGCCGGCCGTATGAAATCGCCCTCGCGCCGGGAGGGGCGGCTGTAGCTGAAATCGTCGCGGGCCGTGGCGCTCATGAAACGTGCCAGAAGTTGGCGCCAGGGGACCTGGGGTTGGAGCAAGCGCTCGATGAGGCGCGCCATCTCGCCGCCGAGTTTGCCATGATGCAGGGCCTGTTGCGCCGCGCCGGCGGTCCGTTGATGCCATTGCAGTGCCAGGTCGGTCTGCTCGTCGGGGCTGAGGGGGTGGGGTTGGGGGGCGCCATCCGCCCGATCCTGGGCCTGGCCTTCCCCGGGTTGGGGCTGGTTCCCGCCGCCCTTTTCGCCGGATTCCGGATGGGGGTCGTCTCCCTGGTTGGACTTGTCCAGGTCCTTCTCGGACAGGCCGGACTGGTTGCCGCCCCGCTGGTTATCCGCGTCATAGACGTGCCGATCCAGGGTCTCGGCGTCGTCCTGCTCCTCCAGGAGCGGGTAGATCTCCTCCGCCGTCAGGCCCTTGAAGCGGGGATTGTGCAGGGCCGCGGGGGGTGGCGTCAGGCCATCGTCGATCAGTAAGGGGTTTATGGCGTGATCGCAGGCCAGGTCCCATTTGCGCCGCACCCGGTGCTGGCGGCGGGCAAAGTGCGACAGAGCGCAGTGCAGGGCATCGTGGGCGAGCACGAACTGGGTCTCGTCCAGGCTCAGGGCGGCGATGTAGTCGGGGTTGTAGTAGAAGGCGCGGGCATCCGTGGCCGTGGTGGGACACCAATCCGGGTCCGCCGCCTTGATGGGTAGCCGCAGGGCCAGGGCGCCGAGAAAGGGCTTATCCAGGATCAGCCGAGTGCGGGCCGCGGCCAGCTTGATTTCGATGGCCTGGCGTTGCGCGTCCATCATCAGGCGTAGAGCATGAGGTCGGAGATGGATTGGGCCCAGTTGCCAAAGGCGGGGGCCTCGAACAGCCGGTTGCCGATGGCCCGATGCAGATCGGAGACCAGCATGACGCCCATCTCCCGCTGGGGGAAGCGCCCGGCATAGGCCAGGATATGGCCGATCTTTTCTGTACCCTCGGGCTCGGCCTGGGCGCGAATGGCGCGGCCCACCAGGGCGGCGGCGACGGCGTACTGGAGGTCGATCTCCCGTGGCACGGGCACCTCCTCGCCGCGCAGGATGGCATCCAGGTCCGGCATCCGGTCCAGGCTGTTGATGAAGGCGTTCAGCTCGATACCTGCCGCCGGGCCGACGCAGCCCTGGAGGGCGCCCTGGAGCAGATCGGCGTCGTCCTCGAATTTGCGCAGCCCGCGGTGAGCGAATTCCCAGGACCGGGGGGTGGGGAAGGCGATGGGGTTGTGGGCGGGGTCGAAGTCAAACAGCAACTCCGGGCGGAAGCGCAGGAAGGCGATGACGCGCTCGTCGATGTCGTGGGCATAGGCCCAGGCGACCCAATCGTCCAGATGGGTGTCCACCTCGAAGTGGGAGAAGCGGTTGGCCAGAGGCGCCGGCATGCTGTAGGTGACACCCCGGTCGCCCTGGCGGTTGCCAGCGGCAAAGATGGCCCAATGCTCCGGCACCTCGTATTCACCCAGGCGGCGGTCCAGGATCAACTGATAGGCGGCGGCGGACACCGCCGGTGGCGCCGAGGTGATCTCATCCAGGAAGAGGATGCCGCTGGTGCCATGGAACTCAGGGTTCGGCAGAATGGCCGGTATTGCCCACTCGACCTTGGTACCGACGCGGAAGGGAATACCGCGCAGGTCGCTGGGCTCCATTTGCGAGAGACGGATGTCGATCATGGGCGCCCCGTGCCGGGCGGCGATCTGGGCCACCATCTGAGATTTACCAACGCCGGGTGGCCCCCAAAGCATGACGGGGGTGTGATGACCCTGACGGGTACTGGTGAATTCCCGATCGAGGACGCGAATCAAGTGGGCAGGGCGCATGGCGTTGGTGACAGGCTATTTGAGGTTAAGGAGAATGGGGATCAACAGGTATCATGGCAAAATAAGGCCCCGAGCATGTCATCGCAAGCCGTATTGTGCTCCCGGTTCATGATGGATTCCCAGGCCGTCTCGTAGGACTGGCGCCTGTCAACCCAAAGTAGAAATGTCCCCTTCTCTCCAAAATAGAGATGTCCCCTGTTAGCGGCTAGGGAGGGGGGGTACGCCGGCTGGGCGGGCCAGACGGCAGGAGCCCGGAGGGCGATGGGCCG
>WBZT01001990.1_pt1 | contig 14553 bp, 3 predicted proteins | sample 5204241 | NCBI WGS metagenome assembly WBZT01 (sample SAMN12344358, study PRJNA552823) | activated sludge metagenome | biome: Activated sludge suspended growth; feature: Nitrification reactor; material: Wastewater; isolation source: activated sludge from nitrification reactor of wastewater treatment... | reverse complement strand
CGCGCAAGTTTTCCGGCCTTGATTTCCGGCACGAGCAAGGATGTGCCGACGACGATCAGCCCCGCACAAATCCAGCCGGCGTAATTCAACGGCATGCCGGCGATGAGATAAAAAGCCACGAGCGGTGCGATGACACCCCGCACACCGGTGAAAAAGGTGTGGACGCTCATGTAATCGGCCACGCGCTCGGGCGGCGCGAATTTGGTCACCCACAAACTCCACGCCACGTCCGCGCCGGCGTTCGAAATGCCGAACAGGATGGCGGCGACCACCAGCCAGAAGACGTCGCCGCCGACAAAAAACGAAATGGCGCCGAGCGCGAAGCCGGTGTTGAGTGTGATGCGCAGGATGAAGAAGTTCATCCGGTCGAACAGGTAACCCCAGATCGGACTCAGCACGAGGCGGGCGAGATTGGGAATGACGCTGACGAACAGCGCGATGTGTGTGGGCGTCAACGGCTGGCCATGCAGGGTGATGCCGTGCTTGGGATTGGCCAGAAACTCCACCCGCAATGGCGACATCATCAGCGTGGCGAAACCGAGAAACATCCAGGAGATGAGTGTGATCCGAAACACGCGATCCTCCCTGGCATAACGCAGCGCGCGGAAGGGATGCGTGCCGCCGGAGGCGACGAGCGGGCGCGAGGGAATCCGGGCGAAGCAAAAGGCCGCAAACCCAAACGCCGCCGCGAAGACGAGCAGCAGCCAGCGGAAATAGCCGAGGTGCGCCGAAAGCAAACGCCCGGCGAGTTCGCTGAACACCGCCGCGGTGGCGATGCGAATCATGAACGTGCGCGAAAAGAGTTTTCCCCGTTCGGTGGCGGGATAATTTTCCTGATAGATTTGCGTCATCAGCGGAATGGCGATGGAGGAGGCGGTCATGGCGACGATCGAGCCGATGACGAAGACGCTTTGCGTGGGAAACGCGGCCATGAACAAGACCATGACGGTGCCGGCGGCGGCGAGGCGCGCGGCCGCGAGTGAAACCGGCCAGCGGAGGGCTTCGACCCGCGAAACGGCCCACGGCGCCAAGATGAGGCCCGCGCTGCCGCCGGCGGCCACCAGGGCTTTGCTCAACGGGCCGGCTTCATACCAGCGGACGGCGATGAGGAGGAGGAAAGTAGCGCCCGCGGTTTCGAGAATTCCTGAAGCCAACGCGCGCCACCGCTCGTAGCGATAGGTGGTCTGGGTGCGCGTGGCCTCGGACATTGCGCGAGATTAGTCGCGCGGCGCGGGCGGCTCAATTCACAACTGCCGGAGAGAGGCGAAACCGAAAGCGACTCCGGAACAACGGCCGAATTCGGGCGATGGACTCTGACCTTGGCGCCGGCTTGGCAATGGCGCTGATTACACCTGTGCTGGGTCGAGAATAACAAGCAGCCCGAGACCAAGGCGAGCCATCAAGTCGGGTGAACTCTGCAACGTCGTTTCGTCGAATCGTATCGTGTCAATCACGCGAAGCATGCGCGGTTCAACGCTTGGATCAACCGTGGCCTTACCGACGATTCTCGTGTCTGGCCTTGCGTTTGGGTCCGACATAAACCCTCAGCCGCTCCCGGTAATGTTCCGACGAATCGAAGACGAGGTAGTCTGTCACCTGATCCCATGCAACGGCGCTTACGATGCCCTCACACCAATCGCGAGTCGAGCCGCCGCGCGGAACCATGCCGACAAGAAAGAGCCTGCCCCCTTGCATCTCCCAGTGCGGACGATCCAGCGCTCGCCCGTCATCCTCGCCGGCGAGGCTGACGGAGATGAGCTTCGTGGAGAAGTCTGGTAGTCCTTTCTTCAAAGTGGCCTGTCGGCAGTTCGGCATTTCGATTTTGCTCTCCAGCCTATCGTGCCAGTGGCGCCGCCGGCAGGTAGAGCGAAAAGGTCGTGCCGTTGCCGGGTTGCGTTTCGATGTGCAGCGCTCCGCGCGCTTCTTTCATCAATCGTTGGACGATGTTCAATCCCAAGCCGGTGCCTTGGCGCGGGCCTTTGGTGGTGAAGTAGGGCTGAAAGATCTTCGGCAGAATTTCCGGCGGGATGCCGGGGCCGTTGTCGCGGACGGCGAGTCGGGCCAGAGGCGCGGTGTTGTCGAAGCTCTCCATGTTGAGCAGGCGTTCGCCCGGGCTGTCCTTGAAGCGGCGAAGATCGAGCGGCTGGCGGATGACTTCGCCGGAGATTTCGACGTGACAGCCGCGCGGTGAGGCCTGGAAGGCGTTCACGCAGAGGTTCAGCAACATTTGGATGACGTCGGTGCCGTTGGCGCGCACGCCGATGTCCTCGGGCAGGGAGTGAATTTGGAAATGGTTGTTCTGGAGGCTTGGGTGGACCCGCAGGAGGTGGTTCATGTCGTTGAACAACTGGTTCAAGCCGACACGCGGCGCCTCGTCGGATTGCCGGCGCAGAAAGCCGAGGTAACGGCGCGAAATCTCGATGCAATTGGTGACCTGGCGGGTGACGACTTTCAACCGGTCCTTGACGAACTCCAGGTCCTCCGGCTCGAGGCGGGCGGAGTTGCCAACGCGTTGGTTCATGATTTGAACGAACCCGGAAATAACGGTCAGCGGGCCATTGATGTCGTGAATGATGCTGGCGTAAATGTCGCCGCGGGTCTGGGCAATCTGTTCGTTGATCTTGTGGTTCTGAAGTTCGGCCTGGAGGGCCTGGAGTTGCTCGGCGTTGGTGGTGATTTCGCCTTCCAAGGTGCGCCGTTGCATCGCGTTGGCGACGGCGGCGCGGATGTTGGCGACTTCAAAGGGCTTGTTGATGTAATCGCAAGCGCGCAAGCGCAGGGCCTGGCGGATGGTGTCGGTGGTTTCGAACGCGGTGATCATCACGACCTCGATCGCCGGGTTGACGTATTTGAGGCGTTCGAGGACTTCGATGCCGGACATGCCGGCCATACGAATGTCGCAAACGGCCACGTCCACGTCGTGTTCTTGCGCCAGACGGATGGCGGTGCCGCCGTCCGCCGCCAGCAGAAGATCGTAGTCGTCCTTGAAAATGACCCGCAGGGATTGGCGCGGGCCCTCCTCGTCATCCACGATGAGAATGGTGCCGCGCCGCTTGGGAGACACCAGGGATGGCGGCGCGTCAAGGCTTTGAAACTCGGATATCGCCATGATCAGTCACGCAGCGGCGACCGAACTCGCGGGCCGCCGACTCCTCGCATCGTAGGAGAACCGGCGCGGGCGGCAAGCTCAACTGTTGCGCAGTGAATCGGCTTCGGCGGGCAGGGAGATGCGAACGATCCCGGCGTGGCCTGTTTTCGGTGAAACGATTTCGAGTTTGCCGCGGTGGGTCTCGATGATCTTCCGGCTCACCGCGAGACCCAGACCCAGTCCGACGTTGCGGGTGGTGTAAAACGGCGCGGCGGCGCGCTGCATGGCCTCGGGGGTGAATCCTTCGCCGTTGTCCTGCACTTCAATTTGCAGCCCACCGCGTTCGTTGTCGGCATCGGCGTGCAAACGGATGCCGATTTTGGCATCGCTGGGGTTGGCTTGCAGTGCGTTGATGAGGACCTCGGTGAGGGCGTGCTTGAGCGCCGCGCGGTCACCGGTCACGACAATGGGTTTGCCGCCGGTATCACAATTGAGCTGGGCCGTTTTGGAGGGCTGATGCTTGCGCGCCTCCTGGTAGGCTTCTTCGATGAGCGGCGCAACGGGGAAGGCTTCCTGCGAAGCCACGGCATCGCGGGCCAGAAACCGCATCTGGTTTACCAACCGGGTGACCCGTTTCACGCCGTCGGCGAGCGCGGTGTCCAACGAGGCGCGGAATTCGGGATCGCGATACTTTTCCGCCAGCAACTGCTGGTGGGTGGACATCGGGACCATGGCGTTGCCGACTTCATGCGCGAGCCGGTCAGCCATGGTGCGGACCAGCCGGAGGTTCGAGGCTTCGACTTCGAGGCGACGCAACTGTTCGACTTGGGTAAGGTCGTCGGCGATCAACAGTGCCGTCGCTGCTTGGGCGCTGGTCTGGCGCTGGAAGGGCACGATGGTGACGTTGAAAATGGAACCCTTCTCGCGTTCCGGTTCGTATTTGAAGGGCGGAACGGCGGTGCCGGTTCGGAGCACGTGATAGACCTTGCTGGCGAGTTGCTGCGGCACGTCGGTAAATTCCAAGTCGGCGGCATCACGGCTGCCTTTGCCGAGGAATTTACGGGCGGTCTTGTTCGCGTGGAGAATCTTCAGGTCGCGGCTGACGACGATGCAGGCGCTGCCGAGTTCGCGCAGGACGCCCGTCATCATTTCATTGTTGCTGGCCAGTTGGTCGTGCAGCCAGATATTCCTAATGGCGAGGCTGACTTGCTCCAAAAGGTGAAAGATCAGTTCCAACTCGGTGTTGACGAGCGGTTCGCCGGTGACGCGGCCATCAAGGATGGCGATGCCGATCAACGTGTCGCGATCGAACATGGGCACGGCAACTTGCCCGCCGAGCAGTTCAAATTCCTTCTGCACCTCGACATCGTGACGGGCTTCTTCGCTATAGCGCCGGAGAATTCGACCCAGTTTGAGCAACTGGCCGCCGATGCCGGCATCGAGGGAAAGCTCGAAATGTTCCAGCAAGTTGGCCGGGACGCCAATTGCACAGGCGGCGCGCATGCGGCGGCTTTCATCTAAGGCACTGAGTCCTTCGATTTCGGCGTATTGTTGGCGGAGAAAAACCACCGCGCGGTTGAGGCTGACGATGCGCCGGAGCAGGAGCAGGAACTGTTTTAACAACGCCGCGCTGTCGAGCGAATGGGTCAGGATGGATGAAAAATCCCGCAACACATCCGCCGTTTGGATGGTGCTGGCGGAGGATTCCGTGAAGCGGGCGGTGTCATAGGACGCCGCGCTGGGCACAGTGCCGGGGACCGGTGCCGGTGGAGTGACCGGGCGGAGTGTCGGCGCGGCAAAGAGCCGGTCCAGCAAGGTGGAGAGCATCCGTGGTCGGACGGGCTTGGCGAGCACATGACTGACGCCTTGTTGATAGGCTTCTTCCTCCCATTCGGGGTGGGTGGTGCTCGCAAAAACCAGCAGCGGACATTTGGAGTCGTATCGGCGGATTTTTTCGAGCAGCCAGACCCCCTGAACGCCGGTGATCTCCAAGTCCACGACACAAGCCTGGACCAAGCCGTGGGTCAACAATGGCTCCGCTTCCTCCAACGTTACCCGGTGAACCACCCGGTATTGCTCCGGATTCATGCCTGTACGTAAGGACTCCGCGAAATCAGGGTGCGGGGAGAGTACAAGCAGCGTCTTCATCAACGGGCTGGTTCCTCGATGAGTCCAAGCGCTCCACGCAGGTCTCTGGCTGTCATAGTGGCGACGGTGGCAAGGGGGGAATTCGTGCATTAACCCGGTTGCCGGAACAACATAAGCCATAGGTTGGCTGGCAGGTCAATGTTTCTTGAGTAATTTGTGCAGGCATCAAGGCCACAGAGGCTTCGGTGGATTGATGACGAGTCGAATTCGTAGTCGGGATCAATACTTGACACTCCAAGCTTTGAACGGTCAAACGACCGTTTTTCGCTCCGAAGTAAGAAGCCAGTCGGTTGATTTGATTACCATCCCAGTTGTCCTTTTAGGACGATTTGTAACTGCAACACGGCGCCTCGTGAACATGAAAAAAAGGTTAATACTTGAGCCACTGTGACGCTGGTCGTTCTAACTATCGCGAACCATTAGCATTGTGAGTGACCGGTGAAATTGCCTTAAAAATAATTCACATCTTCGTGAATGAAACCTTGACGCGGAAGTAATCGCGGCGTTACAAGACTCGCACAGCACAAGCTCGGTCATCCCGAATCCTTGGGTTTAATTGTCGGGCTTGGCTTTATCCGATGTGGCGTTCCGAAGGGAAAAGCTAGCAAGTTTTGGGAAGGTTCGTAGATGCCGAGTCGTTCAAAGAACCAATATGAAGTAGAAGCCTTGGAACAGAGGCTGATGCTTTCTGGGGAGGGCATGCCCTGCCTCGGCATGGTTGCTTCTCCATCCGAGGTTCTCCCATCCGGCACAAGTTCTTTTTCCGTTTTGGAATACGAATCTTCTGCTAAATCCAGCGACACCCCGGGCGATGACTTTTTCGCTGGTGTCGCCGAAGTGGAGATCGTGACCGGAGACTCCCGTGTGGTGAGGCTTGGTGAGACCGTTGAACGTCGCGAGTCATTCGAGGCTGCCAGTAACGATCAGACGCCGGTGTTGGAGCAAGGTGAATCGGAAGCCGCGCCCGTGCCGGAGGCGGGCAGCGAGCGTCCCACTTATTCGACCGACAATTCTCAAGCTGATATTTCGAACGTCAACACCCAGCAGTTAACTCAGACGTTGCACGCCGCAAACGGGCCACCATCAGCCGGTAGCAATTTGCATCTGACACCGGATAGTTCGTTCGATCTAGCGGGAAACGCGTTGGACTTGGGTGCGGATGACGTTTTGTCCGGAACAGGCACCATCCTTGGTGATGTTTCGGGCAATGGTCATGTACGGCCTGGCAATTCACCGGGCCACATCACCGTGACCAATTATTCCCCGGGCCCGGGGATGATTACCGAGATTGAAATTCAAGGGCTTGGTCAGGGCACGCAGTACGATTGGCTGGAAATTACCGGTGCGGCGACCTTGGATGGCACGATCAAGATCCTCTTCAGCCCGCAAGGGGGTTACGTTCCCGCGCTCGGTCAGAGTTTCGACGTTCTGACTTGGGGGTCGAACGCCGGCACCGAATTCGCAAACTGGTTGGGAACGGCGTCCATTCCCGGCCATGCCAGCTGGGCCTTGCAGCCGGAGTACAAGACGGACCGCCTGACGCTTACCATCGTCCAGACTCCCGTGATCGCCGGCCCGGTAGGGGCCGCCTTGACGAACGGGTTGAACACGCTCTCATCGGTCGCCGACTCTTTGGACGAAGCGGGAGAATTCGCGGAGAGCATCCCGTTCATTGGTTCCGACCTCGGTGCGCTTTCCGGTTTGGGCACCGCGATTCAAACCGCCATCAGTAACCGCCTCGCTTCCTTCCCGAACCCCGCTCAGGTGACCTCGACGATCGAGGGTTGGGATAACACGAGCTTCGGCGGGTTCACCTTCGCCGTCCGGGGCGTTTTGGCTCATTACGGAACGCTCTCCTCGCAGCCGATGTGGTGGGACGTGAACGTCGAGTTGACGCCCGCTGCCATCAACGAGGCACTCGACAACGTTGCGGGTGCGGTGTTTGGCGCGGTGTTCACCGGCGCACCGAGCGTCAGCGTCCAGGGCAAGGTGGTGCTCGACTTCGCGTTTGGTTACGACAGCGGCATCGGCGGCTTCTTCGCGGAAGTGGATTCAATCGGGGCGGCGGCGACAGTAAACGCCTCCGGATTGAACGCATTCGGTTTCAGCTTCAATACGCCCGCTGGAGTTCAGGGATTGAGCGCGCACGACGGCACAGTGAGCCTGGCTGCGGCCGTCACAGCCACGCCGGACGAGAGCATCCTCACCGGCGGGCGGATCACGCAGGCGACGCTCGCCACGCTCAACGCCTCGAACATCGGCAACGCCTTCAACCTCGATGACTCCGGCACGTTGAACGCCGCGTTCCCGCTGACCGGCACGTTGAGCTTCGGCCCGTTGTTCACTTTGACCGGCACCTACACCGTGCGCGTCCAGTCGGATGACCTGTTGAACGAGACGCCTGACGTGACGGTGGATGTGAACAGCACGCTCGGTATCATGGGCCAGACCATTCACGGTGACTTCACGCTTAAGAACACTGGCACGGAGACGCTAATCAAGGCGGCTAACGTCAACTTCCAACTCGGCGCCGGCGCGACCCGCGTGTTGAGCGTCAACAACGGCTCGGGCACATTCGTCCTGCTCGGCAGCGACCTCGCGGGCGTGCTGGAACTGGACTTCAATCTCGGCCCGGCCGTTCCGAATGTCACCCTCAGCGCCACCAATCTCACTCTGGCACTGAACACCTCCGCCGGCGACGTCCCCACCATTGACGGCGTGGCCGTCAACCTGCCCGGCGGCCCCTATTACCGAGTCTCCGGCAACGCTACGATTGGCGTTACCAACGTCGCCGCCAACCTCACCGGCGACTTCGTCTTCGAACCGCGCGACGCCGACGCGAACACCGCCAACGGGTACGAGGAAGTCGCGGTCGGCGTGGCTAACCTCAGCTTCAGCTTCACCGACGGCGCGAACCCGCTCCTCAACGTCACCGCCGGCACCGGCGCGTTCGTGTTCCGCACCACCGGCATTGTCGGCAGCCTGACCGTGGACGCTTCGCTCACCATTCCCGACCTCGAAGTCACAGGCGTCTTCGGTGTGGCACTCAACAATACGAACGCAGCCTACAACCAGAACATTGACGTCAACGGCACCGAAGTCACCGTCAACGTGCTCGCCGGCCCCTACCTCCGCGTTACCGCCAGCGGCAACACCACCGATGCCGACCCCAATAATGACACCGCCGACCTCGCAGTCCTCGGCATTCTTCTGCGTGGCAACTACACGTTCGAGCGCCGCCAAACCACCACGGGCGGCGAACAAGTTGTCACCTTGGCCGCCACGAACCTGTCATTGGACCTCGGTTCCGCCGCGAATGACCTGATCAGCATCACAAACGGCACCGCCGACTTCATCATTACGAATGCCGGCATCGCCGGCACCTCCACCGCGACCCTCGGCATCAACGTCCCCGGCGTGACGCTCGGCGGCACCTTCACCGTCCGCATCAACACCACCACCGCGTCAGTCAACGAGACCATCTCGATCAGCGGCGGCGCGCCCGTCGTCATCAATTTGCCGATCGGGCCCTACCTTCAAATCACCGGCAACGGCGTCACCCTCGGCTTCCTCGGCGTAACCCTTACCGGCAACTTCACCTTCGAACAGCGAACCGCTGCCAGCGGACGCCAGCTTATCTGGGCCACCGCCAGCAATGTCGCCTTCAACTTCGGCACCAGCATCGTCACTCTCACCAACGGCAGCGCTAATATTTTCCTGACCGATGGCGGTCTCGCCGGCTCAGGCCAGATCACCGCCACCATCAACGCCTTTGGCGGCCTCAGCCACACCTTCCAATGGTCTTTCAACACCACCGGCGAAGCCATTGACGAACAAGTCAACCCCACCATTGATCTTCCCGGCGGCCCCTACAACACGATAGACAGCGGTCCCGTCCCTATTGGCATCAGCGTCAACATCGGCGGCTACACGCAGGCCATGACCGGGCGCTTCATCCTCACTTTCGTTGACGCCGCGCCCGACTACGCCACCGTCGCTGTCTCCAGCCTCAACGCCACCGTCGGCAGCGGCAGCATCGGCCTCCAACTTACCGACGGCGCCGGCGCTTTTGTGATTTACGATGGCGGCGCTGCCGGAGAAGCAACCGTGGCCACCGCCACGCTCAATGGTGTCAACCTCGTTACGCTCGAAGCCCAGAATCTCAAACTTCGCTTCAACACTCTGACCACCGACGTTGGCAGCCCCGATCCCCTCGTCATTCCCATTGACGACGACTCCACCCACGACATCAGCCTCCAATTTGTCGGCTCCTATTATCATCAATACATCGGTGTCACCGGCACCGCCGAGATCACGATGCTGGGCGGCCTCGTCACCCTTGGTGGGAATTTCGACTTCGAGCGCGCCGCCTTCAACGTCACCGGCAGCTCGGCGCTGGAAGACATCTTCAAAGTCCACGGCAGCGACTTGCACTTCGACCTCAAGGCTGGCTCGCTCTCCGTCGTCTCTTTCCACAACGGCAGCGGCACTTTCGTCATCTTGAGCACCGGCATCGCTGGCGTTGGATCGCTCGAATTCCAGTCCGGCATCATTGGCCTGAGTGGCACCCTCGCCCTCGAACTTAACACCACGGGCGCGGCGGTGAACGTGGTAAACCTCCCCACCGCGTCGGGCAACGTCAGCTTCAACCTCGCCACCTCCAATTTCCTCCTTGTCAAAGTCACCAATGGCTACGTTCACCTCGGCTCGGTGGCTCTGCCGCTGCCCACCTTCCAGGTCCTCATCGTCGGTAGTACCGTCGTCATCGAACCGCTCGGCGGCGGCGCCGACTACGTGAGCGTGGACGCCGCCGGCAACATCACCACGGGGTTGAGTTTCTCCGATTTTGCCGCCCCTGGGCCGTTTGAGTTCGTCAGCATGCTCCGCCAGGCCATCATCTGGCTCGACACCTTCCGCGACGCGGGCATCTTCCAGACAGAGATTCCCTTCACCGGCGGCAAGGACCTCGGCGATGTCTTCGACTGGTCGCAAGTATTCCTCGACAAGATTTTCAGCAACATGGTGAGCGTGGAATTGCAGTCCCGCACCCTCGCGTTACAGACCGACACCATCAAATCCGGCATCCTGACCAACGCGAAGTTCAAAATTCAACTCGGCGACGAAACGCCCGTGGAAGTGACCGTCAACACCGACATCCCGGGAAACCCCAGCGATCCGACCAGCTACAGCAACGCCGATAACAACCTCGACGAGTTGGTGGACGACTTCAATTACGCCATCGGCTTGACCACGCTGGCGGGCCGCGTCACAGCCCGAATCCACAAGGCGCGGGACCAAATCCCCAGCGATCCCGACTACGCCGACCGGTTCGTGGATGACATCTTCGTGATCGCCCTGACCGAGAGCGAAATCGCCAAAGGCACGGAGTTGAACCTGGTGGACGTGGACGACTTCATTGCGGCTTTGGGCTTCGGTCCGGGCGACGGCACCTATGGCGATGCGGGGGATACGACGAGCGAACAAATTGGCGTGCTGGTGGACCGTTACGACACAAGGCATTTCTTCGAAGTGCTGGCGGACATCCTTAATGACGGCCTGGTGAACAACAACGGCGGCGTGGTGTACAACTCCGCGCAGCAGGTTTACACCTACGACGTGGAAGAGACGGTTCACTACGACACCAACGACCTGTTCGGCGTCAGCTCCGTGCCGTTCAACTGGAATCTGGATCTCGGGCCGCTGGCCAGCGCTTCGCTGAACGGCTCGCTCCTTTTCGGCGCCGACCTGAGCTTGAAACTCCGGATCGGCTTCGATCTGAGCGCCCGCGAAGTTCCTCGCATCCTCTCCAGCAGCACCGTGCCCGTGCCAGCGAACGGCCGCATCAGCGAGGATGCGATCTTCACCATCACTTTGAATGACGAGTCGCCGATCGCCCTCACGCTGGATCACGCCACCACCACCGGCAACAACAGCATCGAGGAACTCGCGGCGGACCTGAATCAGGTTTTCCACAATTATATGTATAGCGGGCCGCTGGTTTCCTCGCCGACACGGCTGGATCAGTTGATCGTGGCCCAAAAGGCGGGCAGCGGCCTGGCGATCTCGGCGTTGCAGGAAACGGACTCGGACAACGACGGCGTGCCGGACGCGGGCAAGGATTTCAATGGCGACACCAACACGGACAACTGGCTCGGCCTGATCAACCGGCTCGTCACGGTTTCGCTGAAAAACAATCCGTTCGCCACCGAAATGGGCTTTGGCAACGAAGTCGTGGACCTCGACGGGAGTTCGGTCACCACTGACGATCAGCTCTTTGTCGCGGCTTCAAACTCGACGATGAAGGGCTTCTTCATTGACAAGCATCCCGACGTCGGGGCCCAGACCTTGAGCGCGTCCGTGAGCGTGACGACCAAGTTCAACACGCCGGGAAACCCCAACGATCAGGACGGCATCTACGGCTCGGTGCGGTTCGGCTTCGTGGAAATCTCCACGAATAACGGCAGCTTCGGCACGCTGGCTTACAATGGCACGACGGCCAATCCGCTGACCGTCGGCATTTCGCTGGAAGATCGGACCACGGGCGAAACCCGCTTCTATTTGAGCGACCTGTTCAGCGGCACCGCCTCCGCCAACCTCGCGAACATGATCGGCGATCCGACGTTCGGCGGCAGTCTCCTGGCGCGGCTGGATCAGATCAGTGTCGGCGGGCTGGGTTTCAACTTCCCGCTCGGGCCGAACCCGCAGATTTCCGCGTGGATTCCCGATATCAACGACCTCGACTACAATCCCGATGCCTACAACGGCTCGAACACCGGCATCTTCCTGACCTATCCCACGCTGGGCAGCTTGCAGGATTTCACCAGCCTGAGCTTCACCAAGATCATCCACGCGCTGGACGCGATTGCTGATCAGTTGAGCCAGTTGAGCGCCTTCTCGTTCCTGGATGAGCCGTTGCCGTTCGTGAACCTGAGCGTGAACGACATGATTGACTACGCGCAGAAGTTCGCCGACTTGATTGACGGCGCGGCGGCGGGTGGTTCGCAATCGTCGTTGCAGGACACGATCACCGAAATCGAGCAGCAGATCGAAGAACTGTTCGACCTGAATCCCGATATCCTGACGCTCTCGTTGGACGACGGCGGGTTGTCCGGCCTGTCCGGCTCCGTGGCCGGTGGCGTGAACGGTTCGGTGGCGGCGACCGTGCTGCTGAATCCCAGCGGCGCGAACAACGCTATCCAGATCAGTACCAAGCCGGCGAATCTGGCCGCCGCCTCGACTTTCAACGGCAGCATCGTCCGCTACATTGCCGATCCCACGATCACGAACACGACCGCGCAAGCTCGTTGGGATGCCACCACCAAAGTCCTGACCGTGCGCGTCAACAGCGCGCACACCACCGCCACGGCCATCGTCACCGCCATCAATGGCCTCGCCGGTTCGCCTTGGACGGCGACGCTGAACGCCGCCGACCCGGGCAACACCGGCGCCGGCGCGGTGACCACTTCGGCCTATTTGGCCACGGGCGGCGTCAACGGCGTGAGCCAAGCCGCTGTCACGCTGATGCCAGGCGGCGACAATAACAACTTCACGATCACCAGCACCGGCCCGTTAGGCACGGCGTCGCAGCGCAATGGCGCGAGCGTGCGGTTGGTGGGCGATTCAGCGGTGGCAGGCAATAACGCGCAGGTGAGTTGGGACGCCAGCACGAAGGTGCTCACGCTCAAGATCAACCCGGGCGTCACGACCGCGAATACGATCATCAACGCCATCAATGCTGCGGGGATTCCCTGGAACGCCTCCCTCGCGCCGCCTGACAACAACACCTCCGGCAACACCGGCAACGGCACCGTCACCACCAGCGCGCTCAAGTTCTCCCTCGTCTTCCAGACCGCGTACGCCAACACGCTTCCCTTCCAACTCGATCTCCAAGACCTCGTCAGCGGCCTTGCCGGCAACAATCCCACGGTCGCCGCCTTCCTCGAAGCCGCCACCACGCTCGTTCAAATCTCCGGCTCCGGGAATCTCACCGTCAGTGCCAGCGCCACGCTCACGCTTGATTTCGGCCTCGACCTCTCGAATCCGTCCAGCATCAAACCGTTCCTCTACGACAGCACCGGCGTGGAATTGCTGGCGAAGGTCGCCGCCACCAACGTTGATATCGAAGCCTCATTGGGCGCCGTCTTTGGCATCTTCATCAAGGACGGCAAGGTCACGCTCGACGCCGATGGCAACCCGAATACCGACGCGGGCGACGGCGACCGCGGCGCGTCGTTCCATCTCGGCCTTAAAAACAACAACGGCGACGGCCGCCACTATTTCACCGAGAGCTTCTTCAATTCAGACAACATTGACCTCAGTCTCGCGGGCGGCGTGAGCGCCCAGTTGCCCATCTTCGCGCCCACGGAAAGTTCACCGCTTGGGGGCGACGCCGACGCGAACGGCGACGGTTATCCCGACAATTATCTGGTCATCGAAATTGCCGACCTGATGGGACTGTTCCTCAGCGAAGCCGTTTCCACCGAGGCGGACGGGCTGTCCAAAGTCGTGAAGTTCGCCGGGCTGAACAATGACCTGAATGTGGTCAGCAATCTGTACACGGATTACGACATCATCTTCCTCGATTCGTTGACGGGCAATGCGGCGAACGCCGCCTTCAACGTCGGAACCAACACGCTCACGGTGAATATTGATTCAGGCGCGACAACCGCCCTGGTGGCGCGTAATGCGATTCAGGCGGCGACCGGCGCCGGCGGGCATTTTGCCACCACCGCGCTGGCCAGCGACGACGATGGCAATCCGGACGCACCGCACGCCAACTCGGGCGCGGGCAAGTTGGAAAAGATTTTCATCGTCACGCCGGATTTCAGCCAGTTGTTCGCCAACCTGGATTTCTGCACGATCATCACGGAGCACATCGGGGATATTTTGAATGGCCTGGATTCGTTGCTCGGCTCGATTGAAGACGGGTTGAACGAGGTGGTCTATAACACCGATCTCCCACTGATCGGCAACGGGCTGCAAGGCGCGGCGAATTTCATCGAGGATTTCCGGAATGGGTTGTTGAAGAGCTTGCGCGAAGAAGTGGATGCCGCCGGCGGCAATGGCGCGGTGGCGGTCGAGAATGCGATCAAGAAGGCGTTGTGGAACACGCTGGGGCCGGACGGGGTGAATCTGCTGGTGGATTACGAGACGGGCGAGGCGCTCGATCCGGAGGCGGGTTACAGCCAGTTGGATGTCACGCTGGATTGCGATACGGGGTTGATCGTGAACATCCGGCTAGCGGCGTCGCTGGCGTTGCTGGACACGACGCAGAATCCGATCGATTTTGCGATCGGGGTGCCGGGGTTTGGCCTGGA
>WBZT01001989.1_pt1 | contig 14555 bp, 9 predicted proteins | sample 5204241 | NCBI WGS metagenome assembly WBZT01 (sample SAMN12344358, study PRJNA552823) | activated sludge metagenome | biome: Activated sludge suspended growth; feature: Nitrification reactor; material: Wastewater; isolation source: activated sludge from nitrification reactor of wastewater treatment... | reverse complement strand
CGGCGAAGGGTCAGTCGACCCGCATCGAGTTCCGTTCGCTGGACAGTGCGACCAACCCGTATCTGGCCTACGCATTGATCCTCGCTGCGGGGCTCAAGGGCATCGAGGAGAAGTACGAGTTGCCGCCGGCCACAGAGGATGATGTCTGGTCGCTGACGGACGGCGAGCGACGCGCACTGGGACTGCAACCCCTGCCGGGCAGTCTCGAGCAGGCGATCATCGCCATGGAGAACTCCGAACTCGTGGCCGAGACGCTGGGTGAGCACGTCTTCGACTTCTTCCTGCGCAACAAGAAGGCCGAATGGGCCGAGTACAAGAAGCACGTCACGCGCTTCGAACTGGACCGGTACCTGTCGCTATGAGCCCCCGCCGGCCGAGTCTGCGCAGCGACCTGGTCCGGTCCGGTTTCGCCGACGTCGAACCGGCCGGTGAACACGTGCAGGCGCTCATGGACGACGGACTCGACGGCCTCCTGGAGCCCGCCGACTTCAGTCTGGCCGCGGATCCCGACCGTGCGCTGGCAGTGCTTGCGGACTTGGCCGGCAAGAACCGGGAGGGACTGCGCGCCATCCTGGCCGAGCCCGTCCACAAGACCCGGTTGTTGTCCTTGATCGGGTTGTCCGAGGCCCTCGGTGCCTTCCTGCAGAGGTACCCCGAACACCTCGATGTGCTTGCTGCCGACGACCTGGGTGGCGCGCATGACCGGATCACCGCGGCGGCCCGCGCCGAGCAGCCCATGCTCGCGCTACGCGTCGCCTACCGCCGTGAGCTGCTCGCCGTCGCCGCCCGGGACCTTTCGGGAGAGGCGAGCCTCGAGACGACCATGGCCGAACTGACCGTGCTGGCGGACGCCGCGTTGCAGGGGTGCTTCCTGTTAGCCGTGGATGAGATCGGAGAGCCTGCCCAACAAGTCGACCTGGCGGTCATCGCGATGGGCAAGTGCGGTGCGCAGGAGTTGAACTACATCTCCGACGTGGACGTCGTCTTCATCGCCGAGCCGCGTAGCCCCGAGGTGGATCAGGACGCGGCTTTGAAGGTCGGTCAGCAGATCGCCCGACGCTTGATGCAGATCGCGAACGCAGCCACGGAGGAGGGCTCCATCTGGGAGGTGGACGCCGCTCTGCGCCCCGAGGGCAAGGCCGGCGCGCTCGTGCGCACCGTCGATTCGTATGTGGCGTACTACCGGAAGTGGGCGAAGACCTGGGAGTTCCAGGCCTTGCTGAAGGCGCGTCCCGCGGCCGGGGATCTGGAACTCGGACGCCGGTACGTGGATGCGGTCTCGGACTTCGTCTGGACGGCGGCCGACCGCGACAACTTCGTCGACGATGTGCAGGCGATGCGGCGCAAGGTCGAGGAGCACATCCCCCAGAAGCAGGCCGATAGGGAGATCAAACTCGGGCGCGGTGGCTTGCGCGACGTCGAGTTCGCGGTGCAGCTGCTGCAACTGGTCCACGGCCGCAGCGACGTGACGCTGCGCTCGCCGGCCACGCTGGCCACCCTCGAGGCACTGGCCACGTGGGGGTACGTGGGGCGCGAGGACGCCTCCTCGATGGCCAGCGCGTACCGCTTCCTGCGGATCCTCGAGCACCGGGTGCAGTTGCGGCAGATGCGGCGCACGCACCTGTTCCCGGAACGCGAGTCGGAGTTGCGCATCATCGCCCGTTCCATGGGGATGCGCACGAATCCGGCGGCGGAGATCGAGGATGCCTTCGGCAAACAGGTCCGGCAGGTTCGGCGGCTGCACGAGAAGCTCTTCTACCGGCCGTTGCTCAACGCGGTGGCCCGGCTCGACTCCGGTGAGGCGCGGCTGACTCCGGAGGCGGCCGAGGAGCGGCTGCGGGCCCTGGGATATCAGGATCCGAGAGGTGCCCTGCGGCATCTCGAGTCGCTGACCAACGGAGTGAGCAGACGCGCGGCGATCCAGCGCACCTTGCTGCCAGTCATGCTGGGGTGGTTCGCGGACTGTCCGGATCCGGACGCGGGCCTGCTCGGTTTCCGCCGGGTCTCTGACGCCCTCGGTGCCACGCCCTGGTACCTGCGTCTGCTGCGCGATGAATCCCACACCGCCGAACGCATGGCGCATCTGCTCGCCTCGTCGCGGTTCGCCACCGATCTGCTGTTGCGCGCGCCGGAGGCGGTGCAGATCCTGGTCGACGACGACGAGTTGTCACCGCGGCCCGCGCAGGACATCAAGGCGGAGGCGCTCACCGCAGGACTGCGTCAGGTCGATCCGGAAGCGGCGATCGCCGCGATCCGGGCCACGCGGCGCCGGGAACTGTTCCGGATATCGGCCGCGGACAGCCTCGGCCTGCTCTCCGTGGATGATGTCGGCCCGGCTCTGAGTGCCATCGCTGATGCCACGATCCAGGCCGCCCTCGCGGTGGCGACGGCCAGCGTGCTGGTCGACGGGACCCAGGCGGAGGATCTGATCGAGTTCGTCGTCGTGGGGATGGGTCGCTACGGCGGAGAGGAGCTCGGATACGGCTCGGACGCCGACGTCATGTTCGTGTACCGCACGCGCGAGGGTGTTGATGAGGCGGCGGCCTCGGATGCTGCCACATCGGTCGCCAATGAGCTGCGTCGCCTGCTCGCCCTGCCCAGTGCCGACCCGCCCATCGATATGGATGCGGATCTGCGTCCGGAGGGTCGCAACGGCCCGATTGTGCGGTCCCTGGCCTCGTACGCCGCGTATTACGAGCGGTGGTCGGCGGCCTGGGAGGCCCAGGCTCTGTTGCGCGCCAGGCCTGTGGCCGGGTCGCCGGCACTGCAGGACGCGTTCATCGAACTCATCGACCCGATCCGGTACCCCGCCGAGGGCGTGTCGTCGACAGATCTGCTTGAGATGCGCCGGCTCAAGGCGCGGATGGAGGCAGAGCGCTTGCCCCGGGGCGCGGATCCCGCGCTGCATCTCAAACTCGGCCGTGGCGGACTGTCGGACGTCGAGTGGGTGGCGCAACTGCAGCAACTGCAGAACGGACACGAACTCGCGGCGTTGCGGACCACCAGGACCGTTCCTGTGCTGGAGTCCTGCGTCGCGCTCGGTCTGGTCGCAGAGCAGGATGCCGAACGGCTCATCGCCGCGTGGCGGCTGGCCTCATCGATCCGGGACGCCATCATGCTCAGTTCCGGTCGGGCGGGGGATTCGGTGCCCACCGACTACCGCACCCTGGGCCGGGTGGCGCACCTGCTGAACTACCCACCGTCGGACCGTGGGGCGATGCCGGAGGACTACCGCAGGATCACCCGTCGGGCCCGACAGGTGATGGAGCGACTGTTCTACGGACTCACCTGACACCTGCGCTTTGCGACGTTGTTGTCGTGCGTCTGGCGTGATTGCGACGTTGTTGTCGTTTTGAGGGCCTGAATCCGACAACAACGTCACAACCGGCGAATAGGTCCGACAACAACGTCGCAATCGGAACAGGCCTCGACCGTGTGCCGTCACCTTTCCGGCCACGCGCCGCTCAGGGATAGTGAGTACTCTCAGCAAGCATGCAGACAGAGGTGAACTTCCCGGCGGCGAATGACGGGTCGCGCAGCACCAGTGCGACAGGCAGGGCGGTCCTGGCGGATGCCTTGCGCGACGTCAGCCCGGCCGCAGCACGGCGGGTCGAGGCCATCAAGGACTGGCGTTCGGGTTACCTGTCGGCCATCCGGGAACTTGTCGTCGCGGCAGCGGCGAATCCTGCCGCGGCCGTCACTGTCTCCCAGGCGGGACTGGACTCCCTGCACCAGCGCTTCGTCTGGACCCAGGACGGAACCGACCGCCCACTGCTCGACGGACTGGCCCTCAGCGATCACCCGGGGATGGACACCTTCGAGGTGATCGGACGCAACGAACGCCGAGCGGAGTTCTCCGTTCCGTACAAGGGAAAGCGGCTCACCGGCGGCGATCTTCACAAACAACTCGACGACTGGGTGGCGCGCGGGGTGGCTGAGCCGTCCTTCGCCGATGCTGTTCGGGCGGTGATGGCACACCCGGAATGGCTCAATCTGCGAGATGTCCAGGTCGCCGTGCTCGGGGCCGGTGCTGAGATGGGTCCGCTCCGGCAGTTGCTCGACTGGGGCGCCACTGTGTACGCGGTGGACCTGCCGAACGAGGATCGCTGGAACACGATCATGTCCCTCGCCAAGAACTCCGCCGGACGCATGGCTGTGCCTGTTCCGCGTGGTTCGGTGAACCTCGACACCGCACCAGACTCGCGCGTCGCGCACGTCGCCGGTCTCGACGTCATCGCACAGACGGACGCGGTCCTCGCTTGGCTGCGGGAGATCGACGGGCCGTTCACTCTGGGAAACTACGCGTACGCCGACGGTGGGCTGCACGTGCGCGTCTCCATGGCGATCGACGCCCTGAGTGTTCTGCTTGCTCGCAGCAACCGCGACCTCTCACTGGCTTTTCTGGCAACTCCCACGGATGTGTTCGCGGTGCCCGAGGACGCAGTGGCTATGGCCAGGGATCGCTGGAACCAGCGTCGGACACGCAGGATCCTGCAGGCCCCCCTCCACCTGGCCAACCTGTTCGAGCCTGCCTATCGCGACACGGTCATCGACGACTCCGGTCGTGAGGTGGGGATCTCGGACTGCCTGGTTCCGCAACAGGGTCCCAACTACGCGCTGGCCAAGCGCCTGCAGCGCTGGCGGGCGATTGTGGCCCGCGACGCCGGAACCCGGGTCTCGTTGAACGTCGCCCCGGCCACCCGGACCCGATCAGTGGTCAAGAACCGGGCGCTCGCGGCAGCATATGCCGGCGCCGGCCAGTTCGGCGTGGAGGTGTTCGCCCCCGCGACCGCCAACACGCTGATGGCGGCGCTGCTGGTCCGGGATCTGCATGATCCGCAGTCCGCGGCGAACCCGCGGCGCGATCTGCACAACCCCATGGACCTGTTCGCCGATGCGGCCAACCACGGAGGTCTGTGGCGTGCGGCGTACGAACCCCGTTCGGTACTCACCCTGGCCGCCGTCCTGGGTCTGTTCGTCCGCAACGCGTGACACACGGAATACTCCTGGGGGGTTGTCCGTTGGAGGTGGCGTGAGTAGCACCGTGGACTTGGATCTCGAAGGCATGACCTGCGCGTCGTGTGCGGCGCGGATCGAGAAGAAGTTGAACGCGCTGCCCGGTGTCGCGGCGACCGTCAACTTCGCCACCCACACCGCCCATGTCGAGGTGCCGGCCGGGGTCTCCGTCGATGACTGTGTCGAAGCGGTTGAGAAGGCCGGGTACGGAGCGTCTGAGCGGAACCCCGAAGCCGAGCATGATCACCACTCCGATCCCACCTTGCTACGCCGGTTGATCGTCGCCGCGGTGCTCGCGGTCCCGGTCATCGTCATGTCGATGACCATGCATGAGTCAAGGGCGGCGATGGTGGTCGTCGCCGCACTGGCGACGCCGGTTGTGTGGTGGGCGGCTTGGCCCTTCCACAAGGCGGCCTTCAACGCCGCGCGTCACGGGTCCACCACGATGGACACGCTTGTCAGCCTCGGGATCATCGCAGCCTACGGATGGTCGATGGTGGCCCTGTTCACCGGCGGTCACGTCTACTTCGAGGTGGCAGTGACCGTTGCCACGTTCCTGCTTGCCGGTCGCTATGCCGAATCCCGGGCGAAGGATCGCGCGGGGGAGGCGGTGACCGCTCTGCTCAAGCTCGGCGCCAAGGACGCCACAGTCTTGCGCGACGGGCGCGAGGTGCTCATCCCGATCGGGCAATTGCAGGTCGGCGACGAGTTCGTGGTGCGTCCGGGAGAGCGGATCGCCACCGATGCGGTCGTGCTGTCCGGGGCATCATCGGTCGACAATGCCCTGATCACCGGGGAGTCGGTGCCGATCGAGGTCGGCCCGGGCGATCCGCTGATCGGCGCGGCGGTCAACCAGACGGGCCGGCTCATCGCCCGGGCTGAACGTGTCGGAGCCGACACTGAGCTCGCGCAGATCGCCGCAGCAGTGGAACGGGCCCAGACAGGGAAGGCTCCGGTCCAGCGCCTTGCGGACCGCGTGTCCTCGGTGTTCGTACCGGTGGTGTTGGTCCTCTCGATGCTCACGGCCGTCGGCTGGTTGATCGCCGGCGCGGGTTGGACGGCCGCGTTCACCGCCGCTGTCGCGGTGCTCATCATCGCCTGCCCGTGCGCGCTCGGACTGGCAACCCCCACGGCGATCCTGGTCGGCACCGGTAGGGGTGCTCAGCTCGGCGTACTCATCGCGGGTCCGGAGATCCTGGAGCGCACGCAGGCCATCGACACCGTGGTGCTGGACAAGACCGGAACCCTCACACAGGGGAACATCGAGGCCCACGTGGACTCCGAGTCGCCGGACTTCGCCCGGTTGGTCGGAACTCTGGAAGCGGGCAGCGAACACCCGGTCGGGCGCGCCATCGCCGCAGCTCTGCCCGAACGCGGCAGCCTGGAACACTTTGAGGCTGTGCCCGGACGTGGCGTACGCGGGACGGTCGATGGCGTCGAGCTCGTGGCGGGCACGCCCGCCTGGATGCGTGAACTCGGTTTCGACGCCGGTGACGAGTACGCCTCGGTCGTCGCCGCCTGGGACGGTGAGATCCGCGGACGGGTCTTCGTGACCGACACCATCCGCGACTCCAGTGCCCAGGCGATCGCCCAACTGCAGGCGATGGGGTTGCGCACGGTCTTGCTCACCGGCGATTCCGCCGCAGCCGCGAAGGCAGTGGCCGAACAGGTCGGGATCGACGAGGTCATCGCCGAGGTGAAGCCGCTGGACAAGCAGGCGGCGGTTGCCGGCCTGCAGGCGGCCGGACAACGAGTGGCCATGGTGGGTGACGGAGTGAACGACTCTGCCGCGCTGGCTCAGGCCGACCTCGGTATCGCCATGGGTGCGGGGGCCGACGTCGCGATCTCCGCCAGCGACATCACCCTGGTTCGCAGTGACCCGTTGGCGATCGTGGACGCGATCGGACTGAGCCGCCGCACTTTGCGCATCATCAAGGAGAACCTCTTCTGGGCGTTCGCGTACAACAGCGCGGCGATTCCGCTGGCGATGGCCGGTCTGTTGACACCGATGATCGCTGGAGCTGCGATGGCCTTCTCGTCGGTGTTCGTGGTCCTGAACAGTCTTCGTCTGCGCCGATTCCGCGGCGTGGCCGGGCACGCTGCGTAGTCACCGGTCGAGATCAGGCAACAGACCCGGACATATCAGTACCTTTGGCACGATCCGACAACCTTTGGGGAGTGATCGTGTCCGACATCTCGTGGACCCTACGCGCCGCGTTCGCCGTCACCGCCTCCGGGCTCGCGCTTGCCGGGTGCTCGTCGGGGTCATCAAGTGACACCCCGACTGCGGAGGTCACCGTCACCGAGACGGCTGCCGCGTCCCCCGCGGAGACTCCGGCGCAGACGCAGGCAGCGTCAACTGACGGACTTCCCGCGCCTCCAGCCGGTGCGAAGCAGATCGACGAGGAGGACGAGTCGGGAATGGTCTATGCCCGCTACAAGGTGGAGGGAACCAGCGCGCAGACCATCGTCGACGACTACGAATCCGAACTGAAGGACTCCGGGTACACCGTGACCAACTCAGGTGGCAGCGGCGGTGGCTGGGGGAAGTGGGGCGGGTCGGGCTACGGCATGGATGCGGAGAAGGACAGCACCTATGTCAGCGTCCAAGCTGGTGATTCGAGCGGGGGACCCACCTACTACGAGGTCTGTGTCGGCGCCGACAAGAGCGTGGTGGACCAGTGCGGCAACGAGAGTTCCGACGACGAGAACGACTCGAACTCGAAAGGCAGTTGACCTGAACCAGGTGCGTGAGGTCCGTTTCCACGCCATGGGAACGGACTGTCACATCCGTGTGGTCGGCCCTGCTGATCTGGAGTGGGCACAAAGTGAAGTACGCCGGCTGGAACGGCTGTGGACGCGCTTCCAGCCGAGTGAGCTACTGGCGCTCGACGCCCAGCCCCGCCTCGTGGACCCCGACACCAGGTTGTTGGTGGAGCGTGCCGTCGCCGGCTACGACATGAGCGGGGGTGCCTTCAATCCCTTCCTGGTCGCGCAGATCCGGGCCGCGGGCTATGACCGTGACTTCGACGAGTTGTCGCCCGCGGCCCAGGGTCCTGCGCAACCAGGTATTCGGGCTGATGTCACGATCGACGGTGATGTGGTGTCCAGCAGTCTGCCGATCGACTCCGGTGGCATAGGCAAGGGTGTCGCGGCCGATCTGCTGGTCCAGCGACTTCTTGCGCGAGGTGCGTCCGGGGCGCTGGTGAACCTCGGGGGTGATGTGCGGTGCGCGGCGGATTCGCCGGGCAACACGTGGCGGGTGGGGATCGAGACCCCCGTGGCGATTGAGCGGCCGCTGAGTGTGGCGCTTCAGGATGGGGCGGTGTGTACGTCGACGCCGCTGCTGCGCCAGTGGCAGACAGCAGACGGAGGCTCGGCCCATCACCTCCTGGATCCTCGGACCGGTCGGCCGGCGGAGTCCGACTTCGCCAGTGTCACGGTGATCGCGCGTGAGGCATGGCTCGCGGAGGTCCTCAGCAAGGCCGTGTTCCTGCTGCCGACCGCCCGTGCCCGGCACCTACTCGGCACCCATGACGCAGGCGCGATCCTTGTGACCGTGTCCGGTGGGGTTTCCCAGATCTGAGGACGTGACGCGCACCGGATGTCGGGGTGCCCACGACCGGTGGCTTAGGCTCGACGGATGGGACGATCCATCGCCTTGTCCGTTCTGGTCGCTGTCGTGTGCGCGATCATCATTTGGGGCCTCGGGCGCATGCTCGACAGTTCGACGCTGTCCTCGGTCGCTATCGCCGGCGGTGCCGGTGCCGGAATCGGGTATTTCATCACCACGCGTAGTCAAGGTGGCCCCGGACGCGGACAGGGCCGGGACAAGTAGGCGAAGGCTGGATCACGACCATTACCGTTGTGCGAATGGGCCAGGAGGTGACCATGACTAAGGCGACGATTGTCGTTGCCGCGATGGCCCCTGCCCTGGTCATGTTGTCAGCACCGGCTTCGGCGGCCCCGGCACAGTCTTCCGCCACCGCTGCAGCGATGGTGTCGGCGAAGGTCGACCGTGGCTCGCTGCGCGTGGTGGCACAGGGGGTCCCCGCTGGGCGCTCGGCGAAGATCACCGTGGCCGGCAAGAAGTACCGCAAGAAGTTGCCCGCCGCGGGCAAGTTGCGCAATCTGCGTCCGGGCACCTACCGCGTCTGGGCCGCACCCATCGTGGCTGATGGTGGCACGGCGTCGGTGGCGAACCTTCCTCTGCGCGTGAAGGTCCGCAAGCACAAGCCCGCAGTTCTGCGGCTGCAGTACGCATGGAACCCGAAGAACGACAGTTACCCGCCGAGTCCGGCCTCCGAGCTCGAGGTGGTCGAGCAGGAAACGACCGCGGTGACCTTGAGCTGGCAGAACGGCCAGGCCCCCGATCTGCAGGGTGTGGAGGTCCGTCGGCGCCAGGGTTCCGAGCCGCCGACCCGTTTGGACGAGGGGCGGGTCGTGGACGTCACCCGATTCGCCACCTCCCTCAGGGACACAGACCTACGCGCCCACACGACCTACAGCTACAGCGTCTTCATGGTCGATACGGCAGGCAATGCCAGCCGTCCCGCGACCGTGACGACGCGCACCCTTGGTGTCGCACTGCAGATCTCGGCCGGGACCAGCCACACCTGCGCACTTCTGGAAGACACCGATGCCACCAGTGATCTCGCTGCGGTACCCACCCCGGACCTTCTGTCGTGTTGGGGTGACAACGCGTATGGACAGGTCGGGAAAGGCTCCGGGGCGGACGCGTCGATCCCTGCCGACGTGGCCCTCGGCGATGTGGTGCAGGTCGCGGCAGGTTCGGATCACACGTGCGCCCGCCAACGCAGCGGCACGCTGCGCTGTTGGGGCCGTAACGACTACGGGCAGGTCGCACCGACAAGCGGGAGTGTCTTCAAGCCGGCACTGGTCTCGGTGCCCGACGTCCTCGATGTCGCCGTCGGAGGTGACCACACGTGTGCTGTGCTGGACACCGGCCAGGTCCGCTGCTGGGGACGCAATGATCACGGGCAACTCGGTGTTCCCGAATCCGAGCCACAGCGGCAGCCGGTGGCGGTGTCGGGGATCACCAACGCCGTATCGGTGACGGCGGGATACGCCCACACCTGCGCAGTACTCGCGACCGGGCAGGCACGCTGTTGGGGGCGCAACGATCGTGGCCAACTGGGCAACAACTCCACCACGGATTCGGCCACCCCGGTCAAACCGACCCTGGGACTGGTCGATTCCGTGACCGCCGGTGTGTTCCACACCTGTGCATTGCTCGATGACGCCAGCCTCTGGTGCTGGGGCGCGAACGACTACGGGCAGGTGGGCGACTCCTCGACGGATGACCGGTTGACGCCCGCGCAGGTCGCGCTCACCGGCACCCAGCAGGTGAGCGCGGGGGCGTACCACACCTGCGCCGTGAACGGCGCCGGAGTGGCCCGCTGCTGGGGTCGCAACTCCGGTGGCAGGCTCGGTGACGGCACCACCGTGGACCGGTCCAACCCGACCCGGGTGGTCGGGGTGTCCGGAGTGGGGCAGATCGCCGCCGGGGCGCATCACACCTGCGCGATCACGTCCGCGGGGATGTACTGCTGGGGGTCGAACGTGAACGGTCAACTCGGGACCGGCGACCCGAGCAGCGCGTCGCGTCCACAGCCTGTCTACGGTCTATAGGCTTCACGGGTGCTGCAGAACGCCCCTGATCTCACTGTCATCGCGATCCCGCTGTATCTGCTGACGATGTCGCTGGAGGTGTTCCTCCATTGGCGCCGTCCTGTGGCAGGTCAGCGTGGGTACAGCATCGTCGACGCCCGCACCTCGCTGCTGATGGGTCTTGGATCCTTGGTCGTGGGTGCACTGTTGGTCGGCGTGCAGTTGCTCTTCCTGACCTTCTTCAGCCAGTTCGCGGTCCTGGACCTCGGTGGTGTGCTCGCCACTGGTTCCGTCCCGGCGGTCGCGGGGGCGTTCCTCGTGCTCTTCCTGCTCGATGACTTCTGCTACTACTGGTTCCACCGCGTCCACCATGAATCCAGGTTCTTCTGGGCCGCCCACGTGACCCACCATTCCTCGCAGTACTACAACCTCTCCACAGCATTGCGGCAATCCTGGACGCCCCTGACCTCGTGGATCTTCTACGTGCCGGTGATGCTTGTGGGTTTCACCCCCGCGCAGTGGGCCTTCATGCACTCGATCAACCTGTTGTTCCAGTACTGGATCCACACCGAGCGGATCTCTCGCATGCCGGGTTGGTTCGAGTTCGTGTTCAACACCCCGAGCCATCACCGGGTGCACCATGGCGCCAACCCGGAGTACCTCGATACCAATTACGGCGGGATCCTGATCGTGTTCGACCGGCTGTTCGGCTCGTTCGTGGAGGAGGACGGGCAGGCCGTTTACGGATTGACGAAGAACATCACCACGCACAACCCGGTGAAGGTGGCATGGCACGAGTTCTACGACATCGGCAGGGATGTGCGCACTACCCGGTCCTGGCGCCAGCGGTGGCAGTACGTCTTCGGGCAGCCGGGCTGGCAACCGGACGTCACGGTGTCCCGCCACGGGGTGAGCGCCGACCAGCCGAGTGTCACGATCCGGTAGGCACTCGCGCGGTACAGCTGGTCAGAGCGTTCCCGCCAGGAGCACCCGCAGCAGTTCTGCCGCAGTGGTCTGCCGGTGGGTGGCGACCTCGACACCGGACTCGAGCAGTGGCTTCCAGCCGGACGCCCGGGCTGCTGTCGCCAACGTCGCTTCGTCACCGCCGGACATGAGCGCGGCACGGACATCCTTGGTCACCGGTAGGACTTCGAACACGCCGGTACGTCCGCGGTAACCATGGGCCTCGCACTTCTCGCATCCTCGGCCCACGACCATCGCAAGCGATTGCTCCTGTGTCAGATGCAGGCGCTGGCGGGTCTCCGGATCGGGAACCTGCGGCTGCATGCAGTACTGACAGGGCTTGCGTACCAGGCGCTGTGCGATCACCAGGTTGAGTGATGAGGCGATCAGATAGCGCGGGACACCCATGTCCACGAGCCGGATCACGGCCGACGGCGCGTCGATCGTGTGCACCGTGGCCAGCACCAAGTGGCCCGTCAGAGCGGCCCGGATCGCCAGGTCGGCGGTGACCTTGTCGCGGATCTCGCCGACCATGATGATGTCCGGGTCCTGCCGCAACACCGAGCGCAGTCCCGCGGCGAACGTCATCCCCACCTTCTCGTCGATCTGTACCTGGCTCACGCCCGGGAGTTCGATCTCGACGGGTTCTTCAAGAGTGATGAGATTGCGTTCACCGGTGACGATCTCGTGGATCGCCGAGTAGAGCGTCGTCGTCTTGCCGGAGCCGGTAGGGCCGGTGATGAGGACGAGTCCCTGAGAGCTGCGAAGTGCCTCGTGGATGATCGCCAATCCGTCCGGAGGGATCCCGAGCGCGCTCAGCGCGGGCAGTTCGCCGATGTCGGTCAGCAGTCGGATGACCACCTTCTCGCCGTGCAGGGTGGGCAACGTGGACACACGGATGTTGCGGGTCACCCCGTCGAGGTTGATGCGGGCCCGACCGTCCTGGGGTACGCGCTTCTGTGCGATGTCGATGTTCGCGATGATCTTGATGCGCGAGGTCAAGGGTGCCTGCCCGGTCTTGGGCAGTGCCATCACCTTGCGCAGTGCGCCGTCCACGCGCATGCGCACGCGCACTTCGCCGGCCAGCGGTTCGATGTGCACGTCACTGGCGCCGAGGCGGATCGCCGTCGCGAGGATCTGATGGACGGCGGACACCGCCCCCGCATCTGCGCCTGTCGTCTCCTCCTCGGACACTGCGGTCGTGCCGGTGTCGTCGAAGCCTTCGAGCGCCTCGACGGCGTTCGCCTCACTCCAGGTCGACGCGAGCCGCCGCCGCAGTTGACTCTCAGGGGCAACCACCACCTGGACCCGTACGCCTTTGTGCTTACGCAGGATGTGCAGTCGCACGTCGTCGAGTCCCACCACATCCACGGGGTCGGCCGCGGCGATGCGCAGCGTCCCATCGTGGATCGCCAACGGCAGGACCAAGGCCCGTTTGGCGACCAACTGGGGGATGGAGCGCGCGAGGTCCGGGTCGATGTCCTCCTGCGACAGATCCACCGCCTGCAGCCCGTGGGACTCCGCGAGGGCACGTGCCAGTGTGATCTCCGTGACCCGCTCCTCATCGAGCAGGATCCGGCCGAGCCGCCGTCGGCGGCGGGGAGGCTCCTGCGCCTGAATCGCCAGACAATGCTGCAGTTCCGCCGGGGAGATGGCTCCCCAGCCCACCAGGATGTCCCCGAGTTTGCGACTCACCAGGCGCCTCCTCGTCGATGGTCAGACCCGACGCTACGCCTCTTCGTACCGTCGGCGCCTGCCGAGTCCTGTCACCCGTGCGTGCGCGATCGTCCAGCAAGATCGGTAGCCTCGACAGCGTTATGGAGGCCATCGACACCAGGGACTGGCTCGGGCACGTCATCGTGTGCGGCCTGCAGGGACTCGGCGTGCGGATCGTCGAGTTGCTGCAGTCGGCGGGAATCCGCGTGGTGGTGGTAGGAAATGCGGGGGAGGACCACCACCTGCGGTTGGTGCAGGCCCTCGACGTGCCGCGGATCGACGGCAGCCCGCGCAATCCGGACAGCCTTTGGGCGGCTGGGCTAGCGGGCGCACTGGCGGTGGTCTGCGCCGAGGACGACGACCTGCGATGCCTCGAGGCGGCACTTCTGGTGCAGGAACTCGCCCCGCGTACTCGGGTGATCGTGCGGCAGTCCAACCCCGCCGTCGGACGGGCCGTGACGTCGGCGATCACGAAGGGTGTTGTCGTGAATCCCGCCGATCTGGCAGCGGCGACGTTCGTGGAGTCCGTGTTGGACCAGGGCCAGCACCGCCTCGATATCGCCGACGACACCTTCCTCGTCCGTGAGGTCGAAGTGACGGCGTCGGGACGTCTGCAGGACCTCTTCGGCGATCTCGCGCCGATCGTCGTGATGCACGAGGGCGGCGACACCGTCGTGTGCCCGAGCCGTGATTACCACGTCACGCTCGGTGATCGGGTTGCGCTGGTGGGCGCCGAATCCGAACTGACCAGCCTTGCCGAGTTCCCAGCCCGTGCTCTGGGTAAGGAGGTCACGTATGGGGGGCATCGCCGCAGCCACCCGTGGCGCACCCTGGTCAGCACGCTGTCCTACGGCGCCAACAGCGCCCTGAAGTGGACTGTCGTCGCGTGGTGTGTCGTGGCGCTCGCCTTTGCCGGGCTGCTGTTGGTCGGTTACGTGAACAGCGGAGCGAAGGTCATGGATCCGTTGGACGCCCTGTACTTCTCGGTCGAGACTCTGGCGACCATCGGGTACGGCGACTTCTCGTTCGACAGCCAGCCCGCCTGGCTGCGATGGGTGGCCATCGGCGTGATGATGGCCACGGTCGTGCTGCTCGCCACGTTCTACGCGTTGGTCACCGAGTATCTGGTCAGTCGCCGCATCGCCGCCACCTTCGGTCTGGTGCGGGTGACCGGGATGTCCCAGCACCTGATCGTGATCGGGCTGGGATCGCTGGGGATCGCTGTTGTG
>WBZT01001988.1_pt1 | contig 14556 bp, 14 predicted proteins | sample 5204241 | NCBI WGS metagenome assembly WBZT01 (sample SAMN12344358, study PRJNA552823) | activated sludge metagenome | biome: Activated sludge suspended growth; feature: Nitrification reactor; material: Wastewater; isolation source: activated sludge from nitrification reactor of wastewater... | reverse complement strand
TGCATGCGCCTATATCTGGTTACTGTGAACACGCCCTAGCAAGCGCCCGCAATCTCGTCAATTATTGCTACGCTTGTGGGAGATGCTCCCGTTTTGGCTCGAACGATGAACGTGTTAATCGTTGACGACGAACCGCCCGCCCGGGATCGGTTGCACAATTTGCTCGATCAACTTCCCGACTACCACTGCTGCGGTGAAGCCAGCAACGGCGCGGAAGCCCTGCGGCTGGCGGAAAGCGCGCCGCCGGACATCGTGCTGCTGGACATCCAGATGCCGGGCTTGGACGGGCTGGAAACCGCGCGGCGGCTGGCGGCGCTGGCCCGGCCTCCCGCCGTGATTTTCGTCACGGCCTACGGCGAGCACGCCCTGGAAGCCCTCGACGCCCAAGCGGTGGCCTACCTGCTCAAGCCGGTTCGGCTGGAGCGGCTGGAACGGGCCTTGACCAACGCCAGCCGCCTCAATCGCGCCCAACTGGCCAGCCTGACCGCCGACCGCGCCGAAGCCGGCCGCACGCACATCCGCGCCCGTCTCGGCCAACGGCTGGAATTGATCCCGCTGGCCGATGTTTGCTACTTCCTGGCCGACCAGAAATACGTCACGGTTCGCCACCGCAACGGAGAAGCGCTGATCGAGGAATCGTTAAAGGCGTTGGAAACCGAGTTGGGGGCGCGGGTGATGCGGGTCCACCGCAATGCGCTGGCGATGGCATTGCATGTCGCCGGTTTGGAAAAATCCGCCGACGGCGGCGTCCATCTGATCTTCGACAACATCCCGGACCGACTGGAAGTGAGCCGGCGCCATCTTGGGATGGTTCGCCAGTTCCTCAAGGATGCCTGAGCCGACGCGAAGGCTTCCCTCCCCACCCGGAGCAGGGTGGCGGCCGAGGAAAGCCTTGCCCGAGCGTCCGGCTTTTTCCCTTCAACCCGGCGGCCAGCCCAGCTCCCGGCCCGCCAGCAGGTGCAGGTGGACGTGAAAGACGATCTGGCCGGCGGCGCGGTTGCAGTTGATGACGGTCCGGTAGCCGCTGTCCGCCACCCCCGACTCGGCTGCCACCCGCTTGGCGGCCAAATACAGCCGCCCGATCAGCGCCGCATCCGCCTCGGTCAAGTCATTGAGGGTGGCTATATGGCGCCGGGGAATGACCAGCAGATGCACCGGCGCCTCGGGGTTGATGTCCCGAAAGGCCAGCACCTCGCCATCGTCGTAAAGCTTGGCGGCGGGAATCTCGCCGGCGGCGATCTTGCAAAAAATGCAGTCGGTCATGACGTTTGCTCCGGTAACGTTCACAGCTCCCGCCGGCCGGCGAAAGCGTGCGCCAGCGTGCCGCCGTCCACGTATTCCAGTTCCCCGCCCAGCGGCACGCCGTGGGCGATGCGGGTGGCGCGGATGCCGCGCTCGCGGGCCAGTTCGGCGATGTAGTAAGCGGTGGCCTCGCCTTCCACGGTCGGGTTGGTGGCGAGAATGATTTCCTGGACCTCGCCCTCGCTCAGCCGGGCTTCCAGCGCTTCCAGACCCAGTTCCGCTGGACCGATGCCGTCCAGGGGCGACAAATGGCCCATCAGCACGAAATACAAGCCCTGAAAGCCGGTCGCCTGCTCCACCGCCAGCACGTCGGCGGGGGTTTCGATCACGCACAACAGCGCGCGATTGCGGCGGGGATTGGCGCACACCGCGCAGAGTTCGGTTTCGCTCAAATCGCGGCAGCGCCGACAGCGGCCGATACCTTCCAGCGCCGCTTGCAAAGAATCGACCAGCCGCCGAGCGCCGTCGCGGTCCCGCTCCAGCAGGTGCAGCGCCATCCGCTGGGCGGATTTCGGCCCCACCCCCGGCAGGCAGCGCAAGGCCGTCATCAGCCGATTCAGCAGCGGCGAGCCGGCCACGGCGCGGCGTCAGAACGGCAGCTTGAGATCGCCCAGCATGCCCGGTGGCAACCCCATGCCCGAGGTCAGGCCGGACATCTTTTCCTGCACGGTCCGCTCGACCTTGTGGACCGCATCGTTGAAGGCGGCCGCCACCAAATCTTCCAGCATGTCCTTGTCGTCGCCCACCAGACTGGGGTCGATCCGCAGCCGCTTGACCTCGTAGCGGCCGGTGATGGTCGCGCTGACCAGACCGCCGCCCGCCTCGCCGGTGATTTCCATCGCCGCGATTTCCGCCTGCGCCTTTTGCAGATTTTCCTGCATCTTCTGCGCCTGCTTCATGATATTGCCCAAACCACCTTTCATCGTCTCTCCTCCATCAGCACAACCTTCATCTCCGCCACCTCTCCCGCCGACGGGCCAAAGGGCGCGAATCGTTAACCGTCGGTCGCGTCGAGCGGGTGAATCGCGACGATCCGCGCATCGAACGTCTCCCGCATATCCCGCACGTTCGGGTCTTGGTTCACGCGCTCGACGGCGGCCTGTTGCCGTTCCGCCCGCTGCTGCTGTCGCTGGTCGGCGGGCGTCGCCGCCATCAGCTTGCCCACCTGAAAGCGCAGGCTGACCGGGGCGCCGAGATGCTGCTCCAGAGCCATCTTCAGCCGCTCCTCGCTCGTCTTGTTCCGCATTTGGGCGTGAGTCGCTTCGAGCGCCAGATGAAAACTGTTGCCTTCGCGGGCGACCAGGGCGCAATTCAAGGCCAACTGTTTGGCCATGCCGCCCAGCTCCAACCGCTCGACCAAACCGCTCCACTCCGAAACCGGTCGCGCCGGCGGCGACACGGGGAGCGGGGGGGCGGACGGGCGGGCCAGCGGGACGGACGGCGCCGGAGATGGCGCCGGAGCCGGAGCGGGCTCGCGCGGCACGGATTGCAGCATCCTCGCCCCACCCTCCAGATCCGCCGGCCGAAAGCACAGCATCCGCAATAACGCCATCTCGAAACCGCCGCGCGGATCGGGCGCCAGCGGCAAATCGCGCCGGCCCAGCAGGGCAATTTGGTAAAACAACTGCACGTCTTCCGGCGCCAGCGCACCGGCCAGCCGCAACAGCTCCTCCGGTTCGGCCACGCCGTCGGCCGGCGCGGCTTCGGGCACGGCCTGGACCAGCGCCACCTGTTGCAGCAGCGCCAGCAACTCGGCCAGCACCGCCGCGTAATCGGGTGTCGCTTCGTCCAGTTCCGCCACTCGCCGCAGCAATGCCGGGGCGTCGTTGGCCGCCAGCGCCTCCAGCAAATCCAACACCACCCGCCGGTCGATGCTGCCGAGCATGGCGGCGACCGCCGCCTGCTCGACCCGGCCGGCGCCGAAGGCGATGGCCTGATCCAGCAGGCTCAAGGCATCGCGCATGCTGCCGTCGCCGGCGCGGGCCAGCAACCGCAGCGCCCCTTCCTCGCGCGGAACGCCCTCCGCCGCCAGCACCTTGTCCAGATAAGCGGCGATCGTGCCCGCCGGCAGCCGCTTGAGGCCGAACTGCAAGCAGCGCGACAGGACGGTGACCGGCAACTTCTGGGGATCGGTGGTCGCCAGCAGGAACTTGACGTGCGGCGGGGGCTCCTCCAGGGTCTTCAGCAGGGCGTTGAAGCTGTGGGTCGAGAGCATGTGCACCTCGTCGATCAGGTACACCTTGAAGCGGCCCCGGTTGGGGGCGTACTGCACGTTTTCGAGCAGCTCGCGCGTGTCCTCGACCTTGGTGCGGGAAGCGGCGTCCACTTCGATCAAGTCCACGAACCGGCCGGCGTCGATTTCCCGGCACGCGGCGCACTCGCCGCAGGGCGTGGAAGAGACTCCGGTCTCGCAGTTCAGCGACTTGGCGAAAATCCGGGCGATGGTGGTCTTGCCGACGCCGCGCGTGCCGGTGAACAGAAAAGCGTGATGCAGCCGCTGGCGGTCGAGGGCGTTGGTCAGGGCGCGGACCACATGCTCCTGGCCGACCAGCTCATGAAAGGTGCGCGGCCGCCACTTGCGGGCCAAAACCTGATAGCTCATGCGGCGACCCGGCGGGTTGAAGGGACGACGCTCCCGGCAGCCGCCAACCGGGATGCCGCGACGCGGACGGGGCGAACAATCGGCCGGCTTGTCGCCTCGCGCCTTCCGTCTCGGACCCGCAAAAAGGCGGCGGCCCCTACCGGCCACACCCCGGCGCCCGAGGCCACTGCTGCCGCTGCTCCCTTCCGGGCCTGACGGGGTTCACAGCTTGTCGTCGCGGGGGGACCGATAGGGGCCACCATTGTAACCGGACGCGGCAGCGGCAGCGGCCGAGCGGCTATCGGCGGCGGACGCCTCGCGGAAGAATTGGCGGAGAGAGAGGGATTCGAACCCTCGTTAGAGTCACCCCTAAACAGCATTTCCAGTGCTGCGCCTTCGACCGCTCGGCCATCTCTCCGGTACGCCACGATGTTTCTCTGCGGCAAGACGGGGGAATATACTCGAAGCGGACGCGCCGGGGCAAGCGACCCGGCCCGCCATTTCCCGTCTCAGCCCAAGCCCTTCATGCTCAAGCGGACGCGGCCCTGTTTATCGATCTCCAGGACCTTGACCTTGACCACGTCGCCGACCGCCAGCTTGTCGCTGACGTTCTGCACCCGCTCCTCGCAAATTTGCGAGATGTGCACCATCCCGTCGCGGCCGGGCAAGATGGCCACGAAAGCCCCGAAATCCATGATCCGCACTACCTTGCCCTCGTAGATCTGGCCCACTTCCACATCGGCGGTGATCTGCTCGATGCGGCGGCGGGCCTCGTCGCCGGCGGCCTTATCCACCGAAGCGATTTTGATCGTGCCGTCATCGTTGATGTCGATGGTGGCGCCGGTCTCTTCGGTGATGGCGCGGATGGTCACGCCCCCCTTGCCGATCACGTCGCGGATCTTCTCGGGATTGATGCGCAGGGTGGTGTAGCGCGGCGCGAACTCGGACAGTTCCTGGCTCGGGCGGGTGATGACCTGGCCCATCTTGCCCAGAATGTGCAGCCGCCCCTCGCGGGCTTGGGCCAGCGCCTGCTCCATGATTTCGCGGGTGATGCCGTCGATCTTGATATCCATCTGCAGGGCGGTGACGCCGTCGCCGGTGCCCGCCACCTTGAAGTCCATGTCGCCCAGATGGTCCTCGTCGCCGATGATGTCGGTCAGCACCGCGAAGCGGTCGGCATCCTTGATCAGGCCCATCGCGATGCCCGCCACCGGCGCCTTGATCGGCACCCCGGCGTCCATCAGCGACAGGCTGGCGCCGCAGACCGAAGCCATGGAACTGGAACCGTTGGATTCGGTGATCTCCGACACGACCCGCACCGTGTACGGGAATTTCTCGGGATTGGGCATGACCGCCTGCACGCCGCGCTTGGCCAGCCGGCCGTGGCCGACCTCCCGGCGCTTGGGGCTGCCGACCATGCCGATCTCACCGACCGAGTAGGGCGGAAAATTGTAGTGCAGCAAAAACGGCTGGCGATACTCGCCCTCGATGGCGTCGATGATCTGGGCGTCCCGCTCGGTGCCGAGCGTGGTCACCACCAGCGCCTGGGTCTCGCCGCGGGTGAACAGCGCCGAACCGTGGGTGCGCGGCAGCACGCCGACCCGAACGGAGATCGGCCGCACCGTGCGGGTGTCGCGACCGTCGATGCGCGGCTGGCCGGACAGGATGCGCCCGCGCACCACTTGCTTTTCCAAGGTCGAAAAGGCGCTTTCGATCGCCTGTGAAGTCCAGCGTTCCGGTTCCTGGGCGGTCAGCTGGACTATCAGTTGATCGCGGATCTCGCGTACCCGCTGCTGGCGAGCCAGCTTCTCGGGGATCTGGTAGGCCTCGGCCAGCGCGGTTCCGGCGGCGGCGCGAGTCGCGTTGGCCAGCATCTCGTCGCTGGCCGGCGGCTGCCAGTTCCAGCGCGGTGAGCCGGCTTCCGCCACCAGATCGTGAATGGCGCGGATCGCCACTTGCATCTGCTCGTGGCCGAACACCACCGCGCCGAGCATGACCTCCTCGGGCAGCTCCTCGGCTTCGGACTCCACCATCAGCACCGCGCGCTCGGTGCCGGCCACCACCAGGTCCAGCTGCGAGGTCTTGATCTCGGCGCGCGAGGGATTGAGCAGGTACTGGCCGTCGCGGTAGCCGACCCGGGCCGCGCCGATCGGGCCGTCGAACGGCACGCCGGACAAGGCCACCGCCGCCGAGGCGCCGATCAGCGCCGGGATGTCGGGATCGACCTGGTTGTTCAGGGACAACACCGTGGCGATGATCTGCACCTCGTGGGTGAACCCGTCGGGGAACAGCGGGCGCAGCGGCCGATCCATCAACCGGGCGACCAGGGTTTCGCTCTCGGAAGGGCGGCCCTCGCGGCGGAAGAAGCCTCCGGGAATACGGCCCGCCGCGTAGCTGCGTTCCTGATAGTCCACCCGCAGCGGCAGGAAATCCCGGCCTTCCTGGGTTTCCCGGGCGGCGACCACGGTGACCAGCACCACGGTATCGGCCATGTTCACCAGCACCGCCCCGCTGGTCTGCCGGGCGATTTCGCCGGTTTCCAGGGTGACCAGATGCTGACCGTACTGAAATGTCTTCTTGATGGGCGTCACGAAAGCGTCCTGTGCGGCGAAAAACGGTCGGAAAAAACCTCAGCGGCGCAGGCCGAGGCGGCCAATCAGATCCTGATAGCGGCGCAGATCCTTGCTCTTCAGGTAATCCAGCAGCTTGCGGCGCTGGTTGACCATCTTCAGCAGGCCGCGCCGGGAGTGGTGGTCCTTCTTGTGGTCGCCGAAATGCGATTGCAGACCGTTGATTCGGCTGGTCAACAGCGCGACCTGGACCTCCGGCGAGCCAGTGTCGGCGGGGCCGCGCTGATAATCCCGCACGACCTGGGTCTTTTGTTCGGTATTGAGCGGCATCGGGCAAAACTCCAATTCGGTTTCGATCAATCAGTTAAGTCAAATGGTGAATGTTAACCCCAGCGGGGCCGATCAACAAGCGAACCCGCCTCTTGCCGGGTCAATTTCCCAGCAGCCGGCGCGGCGCGACCCGGCCATCGTCGAGAATTTCGCCGATGCCCAGAAATTGCCGCCCCTCCTGGTACAAGCGCAACCAACCTTGACTGGGCGCGCGCGGCACCAGTACCGGCTGGCCTTGCCGCAAATAAAAGGCGGAATCGCCCGACACGCTCACCGCCGGCCAGTTCGCCACGGCGCTGTCGGGCGGCAACAGCCATTCGTCCAGCGCCGCCAGCCCCCGTTCGGCCCGCTCGCGCAGCGCGTCCAGCGTCACCATGCGCGCGGCGTCGTAGGGCTCGACCGCCGTGCGGCGCAAGGCCGAAACGTGCGCGCCGCAGCCCAGGGCCTCGCCGAGATCGGCGGCCAGCGTTCGCACGTAGGTTCCCTTGGAGCAGCGCAGCTCGCACTCCAGTTCCTCCGCGTCCTGGCGCAGCAACCGCAATTCGTGAACGGTGACCTCGCGCGGCGCGCGTTCGACTTCGATCCCCTGACGCGCCAGCTTGTACAGCGGTTGGCCGTCGCGTTTCACCGCCGAATACATGGGCGGTATCTGCTGGATCGGGCCGGTGAACCGGCGCAGCGCGGCTTCGATCTGCTCGCGGCTCAACGGGCCGACCGGCCGGGTGGCGAGCACCTCGCCCTCGGCGTCGCCGGTGGCGGTGATGACGCCCAGCCGGCAGGTGAACCGATAAGACTTGTCGGCGTTCAACAGCAAGCCGGACAGCTTGGTGGCCTCGCCCAGACAGAGCGGCAGCAAACCGCTGGCCAGCGGGTCGAGGCTGCCGGTGTGGCCGGCTTTCTTGGCCCGATACAGCCGTTTGACCGCCTGGAGGGCGGCGTTGGAAGTCCAGCCGACCGGCTTGTCCAGCAGCACCAGGCCATCGACCGGGCGGCGGTCGCGCCCGATCACTCCGCACCCTCCGGACCGGCGCCGTCTCCCGCGTCGCCGGGGTCGTCGCGATGCTTGCCGGCGTCGGCGGCCACCGCCGCGTCGATCAGGGCCGACAGCCGCGCGGCGCGCTCCACCACCTCGTCGTAGCGAAACTCCAGCTTGGGCACGGTGCGAATCCGCATCCGCCGCCCCAGTTCCCGCCGCAGCAGCGGCGCGGCGTGGTTGAGTTCGGCCACCCGCTCGGCCCGATCGGCCGGATCGCCCACCAAGGTCACGAATATTCGGGCGTAAGCCAGATCGCGGCTGACCTCGACGCTGGTCATCGAGATCAGGGCCAGCCGCGGATCGCGCAGCTCGTCGCGGATCAATTCCGCCAGCTCGCGGCGGATCTGCTCGCCGACCCGGCGCGTGCGCGGGAATGCCTTCATCGTCGTTCGACTCGTGCCATGGCGGGCGCTACAGGGTGCGCTCCACCTGCACCCGCTCGAACACCTCGATGTGGTCGCCTTCGCGGATATCGTTGTAGTTGCGCACGCCCATGCCGCACTCCATGCCGGCGCGCACTTCGCTCACGTCGTCCTTGAAGCGCCGCAGGGAATCCAGCGCGCCCTCGAAGATCACCACGTTGCTGCGGAGCACCCGGATCGGGTTGTTGCGGCGCACCACGCCATCCACCACCATGCAGCCGGCCACCACCCCGAACTTGGGCGAACGGAACACCCCACGCACCTCGGCCAAGCCGACGATCTCCTCCTTGAACTCGGGCTTGAGCATCCCCACCATCGCCCGCTTCACGTCGTCGATCAGCTCGTAGATGACGCTGTAATAGTGCAGCTTCAGCCCTTCCTCTTCCGCCAGCTTCTTGGCGACGCTGTCGGCGCGCACGTTGAAACCGATGATGATGGCTTTCGCGTTGCGGGCCAGGTTCACGTCCGATTCGGTGATGCCGCCGACCCCGCTGGCGATGATCTTGACCTGCACTTCGCTGGTCGACAAGCGGGCCAGCGCATCGACGATTGCCTCGGCGGACCCCTGCACGTCGGCCTTGAGCACCGCGTTGAGGATGTTGATCTGGCCGGCCTCGAACTGCCTGGAGATGTCGTCCAGGCTGATCGCCGGCTTGCGGGCCTGCTCCTCGCGATGCTTGTTTTGCCGGAACAGAGCGATTTCGCGAGCCTTGCGCTCGTCGGCGACCACGATCACCTCGTCGCCGGCCCGCGGGGCGCTGGACAAGCCGAGCACTTCGACCGGGATCGAAGGTCCGGCTTCGCCGACGTTCTGCCCGGTCTCGTTGAGCATGGCCCGCACCCGGCCGTATTCCAGACCGCTCAGGATCACGTCGCCCTTGCGCAGGGTGCCGTTTTGGACCAGAACGGTCGCCACCGGGCCGCGGCCCTTGTCCAGCCGCGATTCGATCACCACGCCCTTGGCGGGTCCGTCCACCGGCGATTTCAGCTCCAACACTTCGGCTTGCACCAGAATCTGATCGAGCAGATCGTCCACGCCCGCGCCGGATTTGGCCGACACGTAGGCGAACAGCGTATCGCCACCCCATTCCTCGGAGATGACGCCCTGCACCGACAGCTCGCTCTTGACCCGTTCGGGATCGGCGCTGGACTTGTCCATCTTGTTGACCGCCACCACCAGCGGCACGCCGGCGGCGCGGGCGTGCTGGATCGCTTCCAGGGTCTGCGGCATCACGCCGTCGTCGGCAGCCACCACCAGCACGACCACATCGGTGGCCTTGGCGCCGCGGGCGCGCATGGCGGTGAAGGCGGCGTGGCCCGGCGTGTCGAGAAAGGTGATCACGCCCTTCTGCGTGCGGACGTGGTAGGCGCCGATGTGCTGGGTGATGCCGCCGGCCTCGCCGGCCGCGACCCGGGTGCGGCGGATATAGTCGAGCAGCGAAGTCTTGCCGTGGTCCACATGGCCCATGATGGTCACCACCGGCGGGCGTGGCAGCGCTTCGCCGCGCCCGGTTTCGGCGGTCAGCTCCTCCTCCAGCGCGTTTTCCTTCAGCATCTTGTAGGAGTGGCCCATTTCGGCGACGGCCAAGGCGGCGGTATCCTGGTCGATCATCTGGTTGATGGTGACCATCAATCCCATCTTCAGAAAGGCCTTGATGACCTCGGTCGCCTTGACCGACATCTTTTGGGCCAGATCGGCGACGCTGATCGTTTCGGGAAGGATGACTTCACGCACCATCGGGGCGGTGGGCTTGGCGAAGCCGTGCCGCTGCTGCGGCGTCGGCGCCGGGGATTTGGTTCCCTTGCCCTTTTTCGGTTTGCGGCGGTCCGCCTTATCCAAGATCTGTTGCAGATCGCCGCGCCGTTGCGGTGGAAACCGCTCCTCTTCCTGCGTCTCCTCCCGCCGCGGGCTGGCTATATCCACGGCGCCGGTATCGCCGCGCGGCTTGCCGGGCGCTCGCGCCGGCGGCTCGACGCGCTTTTTTCCGGCCTTGGCATCCGGCGCCGGGCCGGGATGTTTCCTGGCCTTGGCATCCGGAGCGACCCCGCCCGCCTCGATGCGGCGCTGGGTCGGCTGGACACTCGCCGATCCCGCGTCGGCGGGCCGGCGCGAAACCGCTTCAAACGGCTGCGCGACGCTGGGCCGTTCGGCGGTCTTGCGACGGTTGTCCTGCTCCGCCCGACGGCGGGCCTCCTCTTCCGCCCGACGGCGGGCCTCCTCTTCCGCCTCCGCCCGACGGCGCGCTTCCTCCTCCGCCTCCGCCCGGCGGCGCGCTTCCTCTTCCGCTTCCGCCCGACGGCGCGCTTCCTCTTCCGCCTCCGCCCGACGGCGGGCCTCCTCCGACTCGCGAAGGGGCGATTCGATCTCTGCCCGGCGGCGGGCATCCATCCCCTCATCGACTGCGGCGACCGGCGCCACCGGAGCGGGTTGCGCTTCGATCTGGCGGAGACGAGGCGCTTCCTCCTCCACCAAAGTCCGCTTGACATACGTGCGTTTCTTGCGCACCTCGATGCTGACTGTCTTGACCTGCCCGGCCATGCCGCCGGTCATTTTGATCTCGCTGTGAGTCTTGCGCTTGAGCGTGATCTTCTTGGGCTCGGCCACCCCCGGAGCCAACCGGCCGCCGTGACTTTTACGCAGGTGCGCCAACAAATCCACCTTCTGTTTTTCCGTGATCGTGGCGTCCGCCCCGATGCCCGCGATGCCGGCCTCGGCGAACTGTTCCAACAGACGATCCAGCGGTATGCCGACAACCGTCGCGAATTGCTTGACCGTTACATCCGTCATCTACCACCCCCAGGACGAGCTGGACCTACCGCTCATTCTTCGAAAACCAAGGCGCCCGCGCCGTCATGATCAGCTTGGCGGCCCGCTCGTCATCCAGTCCCGCAATCTCGTTGAGATCGTCCACAGACAGTTCGGCCAGATCGTCCATCGTCACAATCCCGCGACTGGCCAGCAAAAAAGCCAGATCCTCGTCCATCCCTTCCATCCCCAGCAAATCCGCGGCCGGACGGTTATCGTTGAGCCGCTCCTCGGCGGCGATCGCCCGAGTCAGCAGCATGTCGCGCGCCCGGCCGCGCAGTTCCTCGACGATCTCCTCGTCGAACTCCGCGATCTCCAGCATCTCGTGAACCGGCACGTAGGCCACCTCTTCCAGGCCCGCGAAGCCCTCGCGCACCAAAATCGCCGCGATCTCCTCGTCCACGCCCAACTGCTCCACGAACATCCGCAACAGCACTTCGTCTTCCTGGCCGCGCTTGGCCTGGGACTGGGATCTGGTCATCACGTTCAGGGTCCAGCCGGTCAGCCGGCTGGCCAACTGCACGTTCTGGCCCCCCTTGCCGATGGCTTGGGCCAGTTGCTTTTCATCGGCGACGATGATGTCCATGCTGTGGGTATCCTCGTCGACGATGATGGATTCGACCTCCGCCGGCGACATCGCATTCATGACGAAGCGGATCGGATCGTCGTCCCACTGGACGATGTCGATCCGCTCGCCGGCCAGCTCGTTGGTGACGCTCTGCACCCGCGCGCCGCGCATGCCCACGCACGCCCCCACCGGATCGATGCGGGTGTCCTTGCTCTTGACCGCGATCTTGGCCCGCGAGCCGGGATCGCGGGCGGCGCCCTTGATCTCGATGATGCCCTGGTTGATTTCGGGCACTTCCAGGGTGAACAGGGCGATCAAAAACTCCGGCGCCACCCGGCTGACGAACAGTTGCGGGCCGCGGCTCTCGATGCGCACGTCCTTGAGATAGCCCCGCACCCGCTCGCCGATCCGAAACGACTCGCGGGGATGGAGATCCTCGCGGGCGATTTTGGCCTCGACGTTGCCGCCGACATCGACGATCACGTCGCCGCGCTCCAGCCGCTTGACCGCGCCGCCGATCAGCTCGCCCTTGCGGTGCAGGTAAGCGTCCACGATCTGGGCGCGCTCGGCGTCCCGGACTTTCTGGACGATCACCTGCTTGGCGGTCTGGGCGGCGATGCGGCCGCCGAAGTCGGCGTTTTCCAGCGGGGTTTCGACGTGACCGCCGACCTGCGCATCCGCCTGGATCCCGCGCGCCTCGGCCAGCGCCATCTGCCGATCCGACGCCTCGATCTGATCGGCGTCGGCCACGACCTGCCAGCGCCGGAACGTTTCGTAGTTGCCGGTGCGCCGGTTGATCGCCACCCGCACGTCGGGATCGCCCTCGTAGCGTTTTTTCGCCGCCGAGGCCAACGCCACTTCCAGGGCGCCGAAAATGATCTCCTTGCCGACCCCTTTCTCGTTGGAGACGGCATCCACCACCAGCAGAATCTCTTTGTTGCCTTCTTTGCTGTCTTTTACGCGCATGTCGTTCTGCCTCCCAGCCGGATCCGCACGCCTGCCATCCCGCATTTAAAGTTCGGGGACCAGGCGAGCCTTCTCGATTCGCTCCAGCGGCACCCGCCATTCCCGGCCCTCGGCGTCGACGATCACCACCTCGTCGTCGCGCATCCCGAGCAGCCGTCCGATCAGTTTCCGCCGCCCGTCCAACAGTTCTCGCAATTGAATCCGCACCTCCGAGCCGGCGAAACGGACGAAGTGCCGGGGCTCGAACAGGGGGCGATCCAACCCCGGCGAGGACACTTCCAAGGTGTATCGCCCCGCGATCGGGTCCTCGACATCCAACACGCCGCCGAGCTGGTGGCTGACGCGCTGGCAGTCGTCCAGCGTGATGCCGGTTTCGCCGTCGATATAGACCCGCAGCAAGGCGCTGTCGCGGCGGGCGTGAAACTCCACCCCGACCAGTTCGTAGCCCATGGTTTCCACCACGGCCGCTAACACCCGTCTGAGCTTTTGCAGGTCTTGGCGCATTTGACCACCGGAAACAAAAAATGGGCCCGCGGCCCACTCGTTCGCCAAACACTGGTTGAACCCCACCACGGCATCACCGTACCCAGCCCGCTTTAGATGCCGCTCGCGGCCGGTCGTTCGCCCGCCGACCAGCGGCGCCGCTTTCCCAAGCCAAGGCGCTCCCTCGCCTCGCGGGCGGGAAAGACACGGGAACCAACCGCACAAAAAAAGCCCTTGACGGGCTTCCTTGAAAAAAATGGTAGCGGGGGCAGGATTTGAACCTACGACCTTCGGGTTATGAGCCCGACGAGCTACCGGACTGCTCCACCCCGCATCTGAGACCGACATAATAACGTTTTTGCGAAATCCTTGCAAGCCGCATAGCAAACAGCGCGATTCGGTGTTATCCGTCCCCGATCAGCCTCGGCCGGCGACCCGGGAATCGGCGACAACCCCGCCATCCCGCGCCCGCTCGAGCAGCGCGCGGCGCTCGCGGGCATGGGCGCGCACATACAGAATCGCGCCCAGAAACAGCAGCAGGCTGAACCCCATTTCCAGCCACGCCAGCCAAGGCCGCTCCATGGGTCCAGCCAAGCTGAAAACCGCCGCCGCGAAGTAGAACAACGCGAGAAAGCTGGTCCAGGCGTGGGTGTAGGGTCGGCCGTGCAGCAACCCGCGCAAGGGGAACAACAGCGGTCCCGCCAGCAGGAGCAACACCAAGGAGACCGGCGCTCGGGTCGGGGGTTCCAACCAAGCGAACCAGAGCAACAGCACGCCGAACAAACCGAAATAGCCGGTCAGGGCGACCGCGTGCCAGAAGCGGCTCATGCGCCCGCCATCAAGCGCCGGGCGATCTTCGCCAGCCGACGGCCCAGCGCCTGACACAACTGTTTCTCCTCGGCGCCGAGCGCCTTTTTCGACTCCGGTCCCGACCAATGACTCGGACCGTAGGGCGTGCCGCCACCTCGGGTATCGCGCAACGCCGGTTCGGTATAGGGAATGCCCACCAGCACCATGCCGTGATGCAGCAAGGGCAACATCATGCTCAACAGCGTCGATTCGTGGCCGCCGTGCGGGGTCGAGGCCGAGGTGAAAACCGCCGCCGGTTTGCCGGAGAGCGCTCCCGCCAGCCAGAGACCGCCGGTGGAATCCAAAAAATACTTGAGCGGCGCGGCCATGTTGCCGAAGCGGGTGGGGCTGCCGAGCGCCAAGCCGGCGCATTCCCGCAGATCGTCCAAACTGGCGTAGGGTGGGCCGGCGACCGGAATGTCCTCTTCGATCGCCTCGCAGACGGCCGACACCGGCGGCACGGTCCGCAACCGCGCCGTCATCCCCTCCACCTCCTCCACGCCTCGGGCCACCTGACGCGCCATCCCGGCAGTGCTCCCGGCGCGGCTGTAGTACAAAACCAGTATTTCCGCCATCGCGATTACCGCCTTCTCCGCTAATCATCCGCTTTTCGACCCGGACCGGCCAGCCGTTACGGCCGGCC
>WBZT01001986.1_pt1 | contig 14567 bp, 13 predicted proteins | sample 5204241 | NCBI WGS metagenome assembly WBZT01 (sample SAMN12344358, study PRJNA552823) | activated sludge metagenome | biome: Activated sludge suspended growth; feature: Nitrification reactor; material: Wastewater; isolation source: activated sludge from nitrification reactor of wastewater... | reverse complement strand
ACGCATGGCACCATGACCGTAATGGTTTCCTATATACATGGGATGCGCATACCGGTACATTGGTGGCTGCAGAGAAATCCCATCCGTTCGTTAACTGGGCTACTCATGTTGACCTAAAAACTGGTGTGCCAGCTAAGGATGGCCGTTATTCCACTCACCAGGACTACAATGCAAAAGGCATCTGCCCAGCTGCATTGGGTACCAAAGACCAACAGCCAGCGGCTTACTCTCCAAAAACTGGTTTGGTATATTCACCGCTGAACCACGTATGTATGACATACGAGCCAGTTGAGTCCAAATACGTTGCTGGCCAGCCATGGGTAGGTGCTACACTGACCATGTTTGCAGGTCCAGACGGCGTGATGGGTGGCTTCGGTGCCTACAACCCAATGACCAACAAAAAAGTTTGGTACAACAAAGAGAAGTTCTCTGCTTGGGGTGGTGTACTGACTACAGCTACTGACTTGGTGTTCTACGGCACTCTGGATCGTTGGCTGAAAGCGGTTGATGCCCAATCCGGTAAAGAGCTGTGGAAATTCCAAGTGGGTTCTGGCGTGATCGGTAACGCATTCACCTATGGCCACAAAGGTAAACAACACGTTGGCGTACTGTCCGGTATCGGCGGTTGGGCTGGCGTTGCGATGAACCTGGGCATGACCAACGACACCGACGCATTGGGTGCTGCTGGCGGCTACAAAGAGTTGACCAAATACAACGCTGCTCCTGGCGGCGGTGCATTGAATGTGTTCAGCCTGTAATTAAAAGTCGCAAGACAACTAATTACTCGTTAATGCGAGTTGACTCACAAGCACCCTGCTTCGGCAGGGTGTTTTATTTGGAATTGCGAGATAAAAAAAGCCCCGCTATCAGCGGGGCAAAAAAACTTGTGATCACAAGGGAGGGAATCACAAGATAGCACTACTAGGAGCTTAGTTCGTTGCCGGGGCGCTCTCCAAGGTTTTTGCGTTGCTCATGGCGGATTTGAAGCTTGCGTATTCTTCTGCGCTTATCCCACCGTCATGGTTTGCATCCACCGCGTCAAAGATTGCAGAAAGGTTCTTGTCCTTCACTGCCTCCTTGGCGGAAATCTTGGCGTCATTATTGCCATCCAGTTTTTTGAAATCCGGGTCAACACTGCTTTTCACTGCATCAGTTGTCTTGATGTCACCAGCTTGCATCTCGGCAGGTTTGGCTTCACTGGGTTTGATTTCAGCTACTACGATAGTTTTGCTGTCGGCATGTGCCGTGGCGCCAACCAATAAGGACAAGGCACCCAAAGATAGTCCGAGCAATACAGCAGCGGTTAATTTATTCAAAGACAAAGATTCCATTAGCTACTCTCCGATATATAGAATTAAATGTACTTTTACTATAGCGAGATGCGTGCCAGTTTTATTTATGTTTATAAAACAATGGGTTATCTCTATTCGTGCAGTGAAGATAAGTGGTTTTATGTCGTGAGAAAACGACAAATAAGTGTATATTTGGCTAACTTATTGATAATAAATGATTTTTTATGTCGTGAAGGCACGACAAAATCATGAGGGTTGAAAGCTTTTTGGATCCAGCTGGTGACGTTTTAATAAATTATAAAATTCAGTACGGTTACGTTTGGCGATTTTTGCGGCAAGCGCCACATTGCCTTGGGTGGTTTTGAGCAGATTGGAAAGATACTGGTGCTCAAACTGCTGCCGGGCGACATCAAAAGTGACTAGGTTACCAATATCGTCATGCAATGCACGTTGTACCAGTGCCAGAGAGATTAATGGGGTAGTCGCCAGTACCACCATTTGCTCGATCACATTCTGCAACTGGCGGACATTCCCTGCCCACGCTGCGCCGATAAGCGTTTCCAGTGCGTCTGGCGCAAAGCCATGCACGGTTTTGCGATACTTTCTGCTAAACACGCCGATAAAATGATTAGCTAGTAACGGAATGTCTTCGCGCCGCTCGGCAAGTGACGGAATACGCAGGCTGACGACGTTGATGCGGTAGAATAGGTCCTCACGAAAACGTCCTTCACGCATTTCTGTATTCAGATCCCGATGTGTGGCAGAGATCAGGCGCACATCGACAGGGGTGTCCTGTGTGCTGCCCACGGCGCGTACTAAGCGTTCTTGCAATGCACGCAACACTTTTACCTGTAAGCTTCCTGGCATGTCACCAATTTCGTCCAGGAACAAGGTGCCGCCGTTGGCACTCTGGAAGAGGCCGGCATGGGTCTTGACTGCGCCGGTGAATGCGCCTTTGACATGGCCGAACAGTTCGGATTCCAGCAGGTTCTCTGGTATAGCGCCGCAGTTGATGGCTACAAATGGGTTATCTGCACGCGGGCTGGCGGCATGAATCGCGCGCGCCAGCAACTCTTTACCAGAGCCACTTTCACCTTGGATAAAGACGCTGGCATCTGTTGCGGCAACTAATTTAGCTTGTCGCAGAACCCCTTCCATTTCGCTGCTGCGTGTCAATATCTGCGCACGCCAGTCCTGATCCTGCACATCACCGGATTCGGTGGCCCCACTGATACGCAACGCATTTGCCACTTGTTGCAGTAATTCCTGGCTGTCAAAAGGCTTGGTGAGAAAGCCAAATGCGCCTTGTTGCGTTACTTTGACGGCATCCGGAATTGAGCCATGCGCAGTCAGCATGATGACTGGCAAGGTGACATGTTTACGCCGGATAGCTTCCAGCAGGGCAATTCCATCCATGTCAGGCATGCGCAAATCAGTCAGTACAAGCACAGGTTGCTGTTGCTCAATGACCGCAAGCGCCTCCAACCCGTTTTGTGCGCTGACCGTGCTGTAGCCTGCTGCATTCAGACGCATGCAGATCAATTTCTGAATGTCAGTATCATCATCAACGACAAGGATGCGAGTCTCTTGGGGTGTTGTCATGTCTGTATCCGGTTTATGGTTTTTGCGCTGCGCTATCGCGGCCGCCCATGGTTTTTTCGATTTTCTTCAAGGCGTCCAGCTTTTGTTCTAGCGCATCGTATTTTTGCTGTAGCTGTTCGTTTTTCTGTTGCAAAGTATCAATGCGCTGTTGTTGCAGCTTACTATCGTTTTTGGCCTTAAGCAGTTTATTGGTGTCTGCAAGCCATTCATGGAATAAATATGCCCATGCGTTATCCGCTATTGGCTGGTCATTTATTTGAATCAGTTCCTGCAATATAGCCTGCGCCTTTACGGGATCACGCATCCGGCTGGATGGCAGGCCATAAGCCATGGCTAGCTTGATTTGCCGAAGTTGATTTTGCTGGATATCTTTGAGTGGCTTGCCAAGTTCGGCAATGAGGCTTTTTTGCAGATCAATGTTTGCTTCAGAGAATGTCTCATAAAACGCTAGCAGTTCATGTGTGTGCGGTATCTGATTTGCCTGGATGGCTGGTAAATTTGCAGGGGAGCTTTTGCTTGCCTGCGGCGAGTGCACACAACTGGAAAGTGTGCAGGAGATTAGGATAAGAAAAGTGGGTATAAATTTCATGCTGGAATGGTTTCGCTTGTTTTTTTGGGTAGTTTGATTACGAATGTTGCACCTTGAGTGTCGATATGTGTTGAAAGTTGAATAGTCCCGCCATGCGCCTCGACTAGGTTCTTACAGATAGCCAGCCCCAGGCCGCTACTTTCTACCAGGCTTTGCCCGGATTCAATACCACGATAAAAAGGCCGAAATAGTTTACTCTGATCTTGCAGGTTGATTCCTGGGCCAGAGTCCGATATACGCAACAGGTAGTGGTGGTCGTTTCCAGATACATATATCTGAATTTCGCCATTATCCGGGCTATGCTTGATGGCATTGGATAGCAAGTTATCGAGAATGATTTGGATCTTTTCGCGATCAACCAGCCAAGAGGTGTCTTCCATAAATTTTCGGACAATCAAGGATTTCTTCTGTATGCTCAGATAATGATTTTGCAACGTATGCTGTAGGATACTATGCATATCTACAAGTTCAACTTGTAAGGAGGATGCCATGGTCTCCAGTTTGGTGTAGTGCAACAGGTTTTCGATCATTTTTTGCAGTTTAAGGCTGTTCTCACGCAGAATTTGGGTGATTTCGATTTGCTGCGGCGTCAGTCGGCCACCAATCCCGTCGTGTAGCAATTCGGTGCCTTCACGAATCGCGGTCAGTGGCGTTTTCAACTCGTGTGAGACATGGCGCAGAAATTGTTGTTTTTGCTGATCTATTCCTTGCAGAGTCATGCGCAGCCAATCCAGGCGCTGACCAAGCTTGCTCAAGTTTCCAGGGCCATCGATCTGGATTGATTGATGGTACTGACCTTGACCAAGTCTTTCCAGGGCATCATCCATATGACGGATGGGCCTTGCCAGCATAAAGGCAATAAAGGCAGCGCAAAGCAAAGCCAAGGGGATTAGCACCAGGCTTTGCAATAGCAGTTTTTTTTGCGTTTGGTTAGCCTTTTGTTTCAGGGTAGCACTGGTTTGGTCAATCTGGACGCTGGTGTCTTGTGCAATGCGGATTGCCAATGTGTTGAGTGTGGCAAAATGCTCTGAGATGACCTGTGTCGACGGCGTTGCTGATTCAGATTTCGCTGCTTCGTTGTTGACCTCTGCAAGCAACTGACGAAACGCAGTCAGATCATGCGATGGTGCATTGGGCAATGCAGAGATTTGGTGCAAGGCGTCGCGGGATTGTGCATGAGCTTTCAGGTAGCCTTGCATTAGCGCTGGCTCGTGCAGTATTTGGTACTGTAACAAACTGCGCTCCATTACGATTAGCTGTGACTGCAACGTATAGCTTGCACGTGTGGCTTCCACTGCATTGTCCACAGTTTGCTGGCCTTGGCTTGCAATATGTTCAAATGCAAGATTTGCATTGATAAATGCGATAAACAAAGGCAACACGACCACGGCAAAGCCTGCAAGCAAAAGCTTCAGGAAGGATTTGGGATAGCGCCACCGCAACATGGGGACATTCTAAAAAGAAACGCTCCAAACATCTAGTATAATCTGAGGATGATCCAGCTTAGCATTATTGTTGCCTATGCCAATGACCGTGTTATCGGTATCGATAACACATTGCCATGGCATCTGCCGGAAGACTTGAAGCGATTCAAGGCACTGACGATGGGGCACCATATCATTATGGGGCGCAAGACCTTTGATTCATTGGGACGCCTATTGCCGGGGCGTACCACGGTGATAGTCAGTCGTAACCACCGCTTGAAAGTAGATGGCGCTATCGTAGTACATAGCCTGGAGGCTGCAATCCAAGCATGTGGCAATGATACTCAGGCTTTCCTAATAGGGGGGGCAGAGCTTTATCAGGCCGGGCTAAAGTTTGCCGACAGGCTGTACGTCACGGAAATTCAAGCCTCCTATGAGGGCGACGCGTTTTTTCCGGAAATCGACAATGCGATTTGGGATGTCGTCAGCCGGGAACAACACCGAAGCGAAAAGGGAATCGACTTCAATTATGTTGTATATTCGCGCAAACCAACGCTTGGCTGATGCTTCTCATAGCATAGCAGATTGGTTTATTTAGGGCTGGTTTCCCGAATCTTGGCTATTGCTACAAAGCCCAGCACAATCATGGCGATAGCAGCAGCGGCGATGACAATGATGCTTAGAAGGCCATAGTCAGTTCCAAATAAATCGCTTAACAATTTCATGAACCTCTCCATTTAAAAGGAAAATTACTACTGTTAAGTTTGCGCTTGTCTGGAAAACAAGTTTTGATATGGCTCAAATGTTCATGTTTTTAATATGATCAGCTGCGGACGCAATCTACATAGTAAGTGGATTTTCCGTCTACCATGCCTTTAACCAGGCCATGCACATCGGTCTCGAAGCCAGGGAAGCGCTCGTTAAACTCGCGTGCGAACCTGAGGTAATTGACAATCACCTTGTTGAAGCGTTCGCCTGGAATCAGTAGCGGGATGCCAGGCGGGTAGGGGGTGAGCAACACCGCTGTGATGCGGTCTTCCAGGTCATCAATCACTACGCGGTCAATCTCACGGTGTGCCATTTTGGCAAACGCATCGGTAGGTTTCATGGCAGGAACCATGTCGGAGAGATACATTTCGGTCGTCAGGCGTGCGACATCGTTAGCTTTGTAAACGGTATGGATCTGTGCGCACAAGTCCTTCAGGCCTACACGCTCATAACGCGGATGTTTTTGTACAAACTCGGGGAGTACTTTCCATAGTGGCTGATTCTTGTCGTAATCGTCCTTGAACTGCTGTAACGCGGCTACCATGGTGTTCCAGCGGCCTTTGGTGATGCCGATGGTGAACATGATGAAGAATGAATATAGGCCGGTTTTTTCCACAATCACGCCATGTTCGGCCAAATATTTGGTCACAATCGCAGCCGGAATGCCAATGTCATCTGAAAATGACCCATCTACATCTAGGCCAGGGGTGATGATGGTGGCTTTGATCGGGTCGAGCATGTTGAAGCCTTCGGCCAGATTGCCAAAGCCATGCCAGCGTTCACCGGCCTTTAACATCCAGGATTCACGTTCCTCAATGCCTTCTTCGGACAGATCGTTTGGTCCCCAAACTTTGAACCACCAGTCTGCACCCCATTCCTCGTCCACTTTACGCATTGCACGGCGGAAATCCAGCGCTTCCATGATGGATTCTTCCACTAGCGCGGTGCCACCCGGCGCCTCCATCATGGCGGCGGCTACGTCGCAACTGGCAATAATGGAATATTGCGGGCTGGTGGAAGTGTGCATCAAATAAGCTTCATTGAACACGTCGCGATCCAGACGGTTGGTTTGCGCATCCTGCACCAGAATCTGCGAAGCCTGGCTCAAACCAGCCAGCAGCTTGTGCGTGGATTGGGTCGAGAACACCATGCTTTCCTTGCAGCGCGGACGATCTGCGCCAATCGCATGATAGTCACCGTAAAAATCGTGGAAAGTGGCGTGTGGTAACCAAGCCTCATCGAAGTGCAGGGTGTCGATTTTGCCATCCAGCATTTCTTTGATCTCTTCCACGTTGTACAGCACGCCATCGTACGTAGATTGTGTAATCGTCAGCACGCGTGGCTTGGCTTTCTTATCGGTAGCAAAAGGGTTGCGCTCGATTTTCTTCTGGATGTTTTCCCACGCGAACTCGGATTTCGGAATGGGTCCGATGATGCCAAAATGGTTGCGTGTCGGCATCAGGAACACCGGAATTGCGCCGGTCATGATGATAGAGTGCAGTACAGACTTGTGACAGTTGCGATCCACTACCACAATATCACCTGGCGCAACCGTGGAGTTCCACACGATTTTGTTGGAAGTTGAGGTGCCGTTGGTGACAAAGTACAAATGGTCGCAATTGTAAATGCGCGCTGCATTACGCTCTGATGCGGCTACCGGGCCGGTATGGTCAAGCAGCTGGCCAAGTTCGTCAACCGCATTGCATACGTCTGCGCGCAGCATGTTCTCGCCAAAGAACTGGTGGAACATTTGCCCGACCGGGGATTTCAGGAAAGCCACGCCGCCGGAATGTCCTGGGCAATGCCAGGAATAAGAGCCGTCTGCGGCATAATGGGTCAGTGCCTTGAAGAATGGCGGTGGCAGGCTGTCCATATAGGCGCGTGCCTCGCGGATAATCAGGCGGGCTACGAACTCCGGCGTGTCTTCATTCATATGGATAAAGCCATGCAGCTCGCGCAGCACATCATTGGGAATGTGGCGACTGGTGCGGGTTTCACCATGCAGGAAAATCGGAATTTCCTCATTGCGGTAGCGGATTTCCGTCACAAATTGGCGCAGTTGCTCAATCGCTTCCGGCTTTTCCTCTACGATGTCTTCATCATCGATGGAAAGGATAAACGCTGATGCGCGGCTTTGCTGCTGGGCAAAGCTGGATAAATCGCCATAGCTGGTGACACCCAGCACTTCGAAACCCTCGTCCTCAATCGCCGTGGCAAGCGCACGGATGCCTAGGCCGGAAGAGTTTTCAGACCTAAAGTCCTCATCAATAATAACAACGGGAAAGCGAAATTTCATTGAAATTCCTTATTAAATCTTGGGTAGAGTGACGCCGACTTGTCCTTGGTACTTGCCGCCACGGTCTTTATAGCTGGTTTCGCACACATCATCCTTATCTGCCTCAAAGAACAAGACTTGCGCGCAGCCTTCGTTGGCGTAAATCTTGGCGGGCAGCGGGGTGGTATTGCTGAATTCCAGGGTCACATAGCCTTCCCATTCTGGCTCAAACGGCGTGACGTTGACGATGATGCCGCATCGCGCATAGGTGCTTTTGCCTAAACACACGGTCAGCACATTGCGCGGGATGCGGAAATATTCCACCGTACGCGCCAGCGCAAACGAGTTGGGCGGGATGATGCAGTAATCGGCATTCACTTCGACAAACGAGTTCGGGTCAAAGTTTTTCGGGTCGACAATCGTGCTATTAAGGTTGGTAAAGAGCTTGAATTCGCGCGAGCAGCGAATATCGTATCCATAGCTGGATGTACCATAGGACACTAGGCGTTGCCCAGCCTCATTTACCTTGACCTGATTCGGCTCGAATGGCTCAATCATGCCGTGTTGCTCAGCCATGCGGCGTATCCATTTATCTGACTTAATACTCATTACTTACCCTAAAACTTTCGCCTGGTTATTAACAAGATAAAAAAGCGGAGTCAAAACCCCGCTTTTACAAAACGCAAATAATAACAACAATTGTTGGGTTGTTTGCAATTTTTTTAGATTATTGATGTTTGTCCCCACCCAGTTCAATGGAGTAACGCCAGAACTGATCCTGGCTTTCGAAAATCACGCTGGATTCTTCCGGATCGCGATTGCCGGCGCGATACTGGTGTACTGGACTTTTATCTTCTGCCCAGGCTTTGACAATCGGGTCTACCAGTTTCCATTGCGCTTCCACTTCATCGATGTGCAGAAACTGGGAGGGATCGCCTTCCATCAGATTCAGCAGCAAGGTCTCATATGAATCCACGCTATCATCACCTTGTATGCGCTGCGCCAGATCGGTGCTCATGGTGCGGGTTTTCACGTCCAGGCTAGGCACTTTGGACTCAACCTCGAACTTCAGGCATTCGCGTGGCTGGATGTTGATGATTAGCCAGTTCTGATGCTGGTTCTCGGTCAGCATCATTGGCGCTTTTTTGAGTCGGATAGAAATTGCGGTGTTACCTTCATGCATGCGTTTTGCAGTGCGTACATAGAAAGGTACGCCTTTCCAGCGCTCGTTGTCGATCCACAATTTTACTGCGGCATAAGTTTCAGTGTTGCTGGTCGGCATGCCATCGCGTTTCAGTTCTTCCAGATAGCCCGAGACATTTTCGCCATGGCCATCGCCCACGCATACACGGCCTGCGGCGTATTGTGCGCGGAACGCCTGCTTGTTGATGCTCTTCACATCAATTGGGCGGATGGATTGCAGCAGCTTGATTTTGGCAGCGCGCACATTTTCCGGCTTCAAGTCGGCTGGTTTTTCCATCGCCACCATCGCCAGGGTTTGCAGCAAATGGCTCTGGAACATGTCACGCAATGCGCCGGTCGCATCGTAGAACGTCGTGCGCTCTCCCACGCCAAGGATCTCGTTGTTGGTGATTTGCACGTGGTCGATATAGTCTTTGTTCCAGAACGCCTCGAAAATGGTGTTGGTAAAGCGGAACAGCATCGCGTTTTGCACTGCGGCCTTACCCAAGTAGTGGTCAATGCGGTAGATCTGGCTTTCTTTCAAGTGCTTGGTCAGCTTTGCCTGCAAATCCTGTGCGCTTGGCAAATCCGTGCCAAACGGCTTCTCGATCAGTACGCGGCGCCAGTATTTGCTTTCGTCCAGCAGACCGACACCTGACAACCGTTCCACCACTTCCGCAAAATCGCTTGGGCGTACGCTCAGGAAGTACGCCAAGTTTTGTGGGAATACGCTTTCATTCCCCAAAGTTGCAGCCATTTTTTTGAATGCATCCGGATCGGTAGGCGGGTTGGCGTGGTAGTAGTTGCGTTTCAGGAATTCGGCAAATACTTCTTGATCGTAACCGTCCTTGAATTTTGCATCCATCATGCCCTTGATTTCTGTATGCCATGCTTCTCGCGTCAGTTCTCCGCGACCAACTGACAGAATTTTCATATTATCCGACAGGCGACCAAGCTTATGCAGCTTAAACAAGCCTGGCATCAGTTTGATACGGGAGAGGTTGCCGCTTGCGCCGAAAAGAACCAGGGTACAGGGGTCAATTTTTTTCATGATGCATACCTTACAAAGTGGCCGGGGAATACCCCAGCCTAGATTACAGTTAACTTGTTGATTTTACATGATGCCCGCCAAAACCGTTGCGCATCATGGAAAGTAGTTTATAGCTATAGCCGGTTGCATCCTGGCTTCTGAATCGGGCTTGCAGCGCCAATGTCAGTACTGGCGCAGCTACGCCTTGCTCAACGGATTCCATCACCGTCCAACGACCCTCACCGGAGTCAGCCACATAAGGCGCTACTGTAGAAAGCTCCTGGTCGCCTTTGAGCGCATTCGCTGTTAGGTCAAGCAACCAGCTACGCACCACGGAGCCATGACGCCACAACTCGGTAATTTCTGCGAGGTCAAGGTCAAACTCCTCTTTGCCTTTGATGAGGTCTAAGCCTTCAGCCATTGCTTGCATCATGCCGTATTCAATGCCGTTATGGATCATTTTGGTAAAGTGGCCAGCCCCAATCGGCCCGACATGCGCCCAGCCACGGTCAGCTGCAGGTGCCAAGGCTTTTAGGATAGGCTCCATCGCAGTGGCGACTTCTTTCGTTGCGCCTACCATCAAACAATAACCGTTTTCCAGCCCCCAGATACCACCGGATGTGCCGCAGTCCATGAAGCCAATGTCATGTTCCGCCAACAATTTGCCACGGCGCTGGCTGTGTTTATAATTGCTGTTGCCGCCATCAATAATGATGTCGCCTTTATTAAGCATGGGAATCAAATCCAGGATTTGATTTTCAGTAATTTCACCAGCTGGTAACATCAGCCAGACAATTTTCTGGCCTTCCAACTTACTTACGGCATCTTGTACAGAAGTGGCTGGAGTGAGTCCGGCTTCTTTTGCCAGGGTGTTGACGGTATCGGCGTGGTGATCAAAGCCAACCACTTGAATATTATTACGCAGCAAACGGGTGGCCATGTTGCCACCCATCTTGCCTAAACCAATCATTGCGAGTTTCATGTATTTTCCTATGGTAAAAGGATTAAGGAGCCTCTTGTTTTGGAGGCTCCTGAAGAAGCGCTGTCTTTTGGACAGGTGCGCCAAATGTTCAAATATTGATGATTCCTTGCAGAAATATCCCTTTGAATTGGTATAATTATAGCAAATGCAGCTAGGTCGCTAAAGGCTGCTTTTTCTTTTTTTGGCGATATTTTTGTAATTATTAGGATTCTTAGGCGCGTTCATGACACACGGCAATTCCCAGACTCGCTGGCATGTTTTTCAATCCCAGCACGACATCAATCATGCGGCGGTGGACCGTATCTTGCACGCCGCCGACAAGGCGATCAAAAAACGCGGCAGCTTTTTGATCGTACTCGCAGGCGGTAGTACGCCCAAGAGCGTTTACCAATTGCTTGGCAAAGCCAAGGCCGATTGGGCCAACTGGCATATCTATCACAATGACGACCGCTGCTTGCCGGTAGATCATGTTGAGCGCAACAGTAAGATGGCGCGTGATGCCTGGCTGAGCCTTGTGCCGATTCCCGAGGAGCAGATCCACGATATCCCGGCCGAGCTGGGTAATGTGGCGGGCGCCAAAGCCTATGCCGAGACATTGAAAGGCGTGCGTAGCTTCGATCTGGTGATTCTAGGCTTGGGTGAGGATGGCCATACCGCCAGCCTGTTTCCGGGACAAGAAGTGAACAACAGCGCCGATGCGGTGCCTGTGTTCAACGCGCCCAAACCGCCAGCAGACCGTATCACCATCAGCGAAAAGCGCCTGAACAATACGCATGAAGTGATGTTTCTGGTAACGGGTGCCGGTAAGCAGGAGGCCGTAGACAATTGGCGCAAAGGAGTGAAAATTCCCGCCACTTTGATTCATGGCAAGAATGGCGCCGATGTGTACAGCTTTGGGGTGAACCTGGTTTAAACGGTTCAGGTTATAAGCCAGCGCGCTTCTCTTCGAGCAAGTCTGTCAATAGTTTGATTTGCTGGTTTTGAATCTCCAGCAATTCCATCCATTGCTTTTCTCTCAAGGTGTCTATTTTTTCGTGTAACAGCATAATCTCAAGCTCCGCCTTGAGATTGACCTCATAGTCATGCTCGGCATTCTGACGGTCTTTTTCAGCCTGGCGGTTCTGTGACATCAAGATAATAGGCGCTTGCAGTGAAGCCAGCATGGACAAAAACAGATTCAGTAGAATGTAGGGGTATGGGTCAAACGCTTTGCTGTAGTGCACTAGAATGTACGAGTTTAATATCACCCAGGCGATTAACACGGCTATAAAAATGCCGATAAATATCCACGAACCGCCGAAACTGGCAATCTTGTCTGCTGCGCGCTGCCCTAAGGTGCTGGCACTTTCCATCTCCTGCGAGATGTTGCGCGAAATGTGACGTTTCTCAGTGACATGGCGAGCCACCTTGCGCGCTACCGCTGTATCAACCGCGCCTAGTTTCGACTCGATCAGTTCTTCGGCGGAGTTTTTGCGTGGATGGGACATCGTTAGGTATTCTGAATCACGATATTGGGGAATTTGGTGCTGTGATCCAGCGCGGCGATTGCAATTTTGCTGGCGGCTTTGCGGGCGATTTCTTTGTAGATTTGCGCAACGTGTGAATCAGGCTCTGCGACAACGGTTGGCTTACCGCCATCGGCCTGCATACGGATATTGATGTCCAGCGGCAAGCTGCCCAGCAAATCTATCCCGTAGTCTTTGGACATTAGTGCGCCGCCGCCTTCGCCAAAGATATGTTCCTCATGACCGCATTTCGAACAGATATGCGTGCTCATGTTCTCGACGATGCCCAGAATCGGAATGCCGACTTTCTCGAACATTTTCAATCCCTTGCGTGCATCTAGCAAGGCAATGTCTTGCGGTGTGGTAACGATGACCGCACCGGTGACAGGAATCTTCTGTGCCAAGGTCAATTGAATGTCGCCGGTGCCGGGCGGCAAATCAATCACCAGATAATCCAGGTCCTTCCAGTTGGTGTCGCGCAGCAGTTGCTCTAGCGCACCTGTCGCCATCGGGCCACGCCATACCATAGGCGTATCGGTATCTACCAGAAAGCCGATGCTCATGGCCTGAATGCCGTGTGCCTGCATCGGCTCGATGGATTTGCCGTCGGCACTATCCGGCCTGCCAGAAATACCGAGCATTTGCGGTTGGCTGGGACCGTAGATGTCCGCATCCAGCAAGCCCACGCTTGCGCCTTCTGCAGCTAGTGCCAGCGCCAGATTCACGCTGGTGGTAGATTTTCCCACGCCGCCTTTGCCGGAAGCCACTGCAATCACGTTCTTTACGTTTTGCAGCAGCGTAACGCCTTGCTGTACCTTGTGCGTCACGATGCGTGAGCCGATATTCACGGTAATGTTGCCGATGCCATCCAAACCGGAAAGCGCGTCTAAGACCAGCTTTTTAAGCGATTCCAGCTGCGTTTTGGCGGGGTAACCCAGCACGACATCCAGGCTGACATTGTTGCCGTTGATCTGGATGTTTTTGATGCTTTTGCCGGAGACGAAATCTTTGCCGGTGTTCGGATCTATGCAGAGTTTCAGCGTGCTTTGGATGAGTAATTCGGAGATAGCCATTGCTTATAAATATCCTACTAAATAATTCGGGTATTTTAACGCATGTGAAAGCAGGCGTCATTTGCTAAAATAACACCTTTAGTAAACAGAAACCCGTTTTCATGTCACGCAAAATCCTTGTCACATCCGCCTTACCCTATGCCAACGGCAGCATTCACCTTGGCCATTTGGTGGAATATATCCAAACTGACATCTGGGTGCGTTTCCAGAAGATGCAGGGTCATGCCGTGCACTATGTATGTGCGGATGATACCCACGGCACACCCATCATGCTGCGTGCGGAGAAAGAGGGCGTTACGCCAGAAGCCTTGATTGACGCGGTGCACAAGGAACATAGTCAGGATTTTGCCGACTTTCTGGTGGAGTTCGACAATTATCACTCGACCAATTCCGCCGAGAACAAGGAGCTCTCGCAAAACATTTACAAGGCGTTGAAAGCGAATGGAAAAATCGCCAGCAAGACCATCGAACAGTATTTCGACCCGGTCAAGAACATGTTCCTGCCGGACCGTTTTATCAAAGGGGAGTGTCCAAAATGTCACGCCAAAGACCAGTACGGCGATAGCTGTGAGGTTTGCGGTGCGACCTATAGCCCGACCGAGCTGATTAATCCGTTCTCTGCGGTTTCTGGCGCTACGCCGGTGCGCAAGGAGACGGAGCATTATTTCTTCAAGCTGAGCGAATGCAGTGATTTCCTGCGTGAATGGACGCGCAGCGGTACTTTGCAAGCCGAAGCAGCCAACAAAATGACCGAATGGCTGGGCGAGGCTGGCGAGAACAAGCTTTCCGATTGGGATATCTCACGCGATGCACCATATTTCGGTTTCGAGATTCCCGATGCGCCG
>WBZT01001985.1_pt1 | contig 14571 bp, 16 predicted proteins | sample 5204241 | NCBI WGS metagenome assembly WBZT01 (sample SAMN12344358, study PRJNA552823) | activated sludge metagenome | biome: Activated sludge suspended growth; feature: Nitrification reactor; material: Wastewater; isolation source: activated sludge from nitrification reactor of wastewater... | reverse complement strand
ATGGGAACTTGACAGCCGCCTTCAAGCCGGTGCAGCAAGGCACGTTCCGCTGTCACGGTCATGCGAGTGGGACGATGCTCGAAACGACTGAGCACATCGCGCACGACGCTGTCGTCGCTACGCGCTTCGATGCCCAGCGCTCCCTGAGCAATGGCTGGCAGGCTGAGATGAACCGGAAGGTATTCCGAAATCTCCGCTTCCCACTCCAGCCGCCGCAATCCCGCAGCGGCCAGCACAATGGCATCGAACTGTCCCTCGCGCAATTTCCTGAGACGGGTGTCCAAATTGCCGCGCAGCATCTCGATCACAAAATCGGGGCGATGGTGCAGCAACTGAGCTTGCCGTCGTAAGCTGCTGGTCCCGATGCGGGCACCGGGCTTCAGCTGATCCAGACCGCACCTATCCCGCGTGATCAACGCATCGCGCGCATCCTCACGAGGCGGCACGCAAAGGATCTCCAGCCCCTCCGGTAATGCGGTCGGGACATCTTTCATGCTGTGAACCGCGAGGTCGATCTCCCCGCTCAGGAGCGCATCTTCAATTTCTTTGACGAACAGCCCCTTCCCGCCGATTTTCGCCAACGGGACATCGAGGATTTTATCGCCCGAGGTCTGGATGCGTTTCAGTGAGATGGTAAGACCGGGGGCCAGTTCCTGGAGACGCGCCTGAACCCACTGACTTTGATGGACGGCCAACTTGCTGCCGCGCGTACCGAGAATCAACGTCGAACGACTCATCGACGACCACGCCCCGGCAGATTCACCGACGGTGACCGATTGCCTGTCAACAACACGTTGTTCATTATGATGTGTGACCGGTGGTCTGTTTAGCGACCCCGCCGGCCAGGCTCCTTCGTTGTATGCTGGACCAATGAGGGCTCGGAAAATCCTGTGGCTTCGTGACCAGGCCCGTTCCTCTCGGGTATTTCCTGCCCCTCTGCCTGCCCGGATGGATACGCAGGCTGCGCCTCCTCCAAATTAAAGAAGCGACGAGCGGCATCGACATAGGCCGCGCCGCTGGAAGACGTCGCTTCGGTCTTCAAGGTCACCATCGTGCCATGCACCATTTTATTGACGATGGCGGAGGCCAGCGCCTCCACGGCGGCACGGTCTTCGCTGGTCAGGTGCGTTAATCGCGCAAGGACCTTCTCCACCTCACGTCGTTTGATGTCTTCGGCTCGGCTGCGCAACGCCACAATGGTCGGCGTGACTTCGAGAGATTGCAACCACTGTCCGAGCACGGCCACTTCTTCCACCACCATCTGCTCAGCCTTCGCCGCTTCACGCAACCGGTCCTCGCGGTTTTGCTCCACTCGCATATGCAAATCATCGATATCGAAGAGGAAGGCATCGTCGATCGGCCGGACGGCGGGGTCGATATTGCGTGGCACGGAGATGTCGATCAGAAACATGGGGCGACTCATCCGTTGTCGCATCGCCCGCTGCACATCGTCGGCCGTGACCAAATAGTGCGACGCTCCCGTGGACACCAGCACGATATCCGCCCCGGCCAGTTCTGTCTTGTAGTCCTCGAACGGTACGGCGGTGCCATTGAATTTCTGAGCTAATTCCAAGCCGTGCTGAAAGTTCCTGGTCGTAATTCTCACCTGACGCACGCCGTTGGCGATCAGGTGACGGGCCGCCAATTTGGCCATTTCACCCGCCCCGATCAGGAGTACGGTCTTTTCGGTGAGGTTCGAGAAGATTTTCTTCGCCAATTCGACGGCGGCGTAACTCACTGAGACAGCCGTCTCCGCAATTTTGGTTTCGGTCCGGACGCGTTTGGCGACCGAAATGGCCTTCTTGACGATTTTGTTCAGCAATAACCCCGAGGCCTTGTGCGTCAAGGCGACCTCGAACGCATCCTTGATTTGGCCGAGAATTTGGGACTCACCGACGATCATCGAATCGAGACTAGAAGCCACGCGGAAGAGATGGCCGATCGCGCGGTCGCCGGCATGCCAGTACAGATGCGGGGTCAGATGTTCAGAGGACAGGGACAGATGAGTATCCGCCAGGAACTCCTGAACTCGACCATAGCCGCTTTCCAAGTCTTCGACCACGGCATACACTTCGACCCGATTACAGGTGGAAAGCAGCAATCCCTCACGAACACCGGGATAGGTACAGAGCCGAGTGAGTGCTTCGCGCAGACGACTTTCGGGGACGGCGAGCTTCTCGCGAATCTCGACCGGGGCGGTCTTATGACTCAGACCAACAACAATGACATGCATCAGGACACCGACCCGTGACTTTTCAAGACCACGCCGATCAGGGTCAGAATCACACCGGCAAAACCGATGATCGTCAGATAGGCCGCTCGCTTGGCACGCCAGCCGATGGTCAACCGACCGACCAGGACGGCAAAGTAGAAGCCCCATGTCACCATGGCCCAGGTCTGTTCAGGATTCCAGTTGACATAGGTGCCCCGGACGATTTCCGCGGAAAACGCGCCGCTGATGATTCCAAGCGTCAACAGCGGAAATCCCATCACGATGGACTGTTGGTTCAAATGATCAAGATAGTCCAGCGCCGGGAGTTTTGCGTAGAGCACATTGAACCGCTTGGACTTGAGAAGACCGTCTTGAATGAGGTACATCACCCCCGCAACGAATGCCACGGCAAACCCGACCGTTCCTAACATGCTCAGGGTGACATGCACCCACAAGGTCTTGAATACGGGCTGAAGAGTGGAGGCCTCATCCGACCGGAACGCCGCGGCGGTGACCAGCGAGATCAGCGCCAACGGGACGATAAAAGACCCAAGTACGTGGAGTTGCCGACGGAACTCCACGGCAAGAAACACCAAAATCAGCATCCAGGAAAAAAATGAGAGGGCTTCGTGGAAGGTGGGCAGTTGGGCCTGGCTAGTGTCTGCCATCCTCGCTAGCAGCGCTACGGTATGGGTGGCGAACCCGGCAGCGGTGATCCCGAGCGAGACCTTTGACAGCGTCTCAGCCCGCCGCAGCAGGTAGGCCAGGTAACACACGGTGCTCACGAAATAGAGGCCCATCGTGAGCATAAAAAACACTGATGACATCTCGGCCTATCCTCGCAACATTTCAGCGCAAAGTCACTGTTTTTTTGAACTGGAAATTATAATGATGCCGAAAGAACAGAGTCAAGGAACAGGCGCACAATCCGGCCCGTCTTCAGGCACACTATTCCTTGTCGGCGTGCCCATCGGACATCCGGATGATCTCACGATCCGCGCCCTGGCGACACTCCGTCGCGTCGACCTCATTGCAGCCAAAAATCCCCAACTGACCCAGTCGCTGCTGTCGTACCATGGCATTTGCGCCCCCCTCACCACCTACGATCGTGACAATGCGGCAGAAAAGACGCCCATAATATTGGATCGGTTGCGACAGAACCAGTGTATTGCACTCGTCTCCGATTGTGGCATGCCGGCCCTGTACGATCCGGGGCGATTACTTATTACGGCTGCGGCGAAGGCTGGCCTGACGGTGGAAGTGATTCCCGGACCATCCATAGTCGCCACAGCAGCCACGCTCTGCGGCATGGATGCCAACGCATTCGTCTTCGAAGGTCGCTGCGCCGGCGGCACGCACAACTTCGCGCGTCGTCTCCAATCATTGCAGCATGAGTCGAGGCCCCTCATTCTATTGCCTCCGGTGCCAACGCTCCCGCTCATGCTCACCACACTCCTCACCACGCTCGGCAATCGACGAGTCGTGTTGGGACTCGACCTCACACACCCTGGTCAGCACGTGCTGCGGGGACGTGTTCGAGCCTTGCTCGCAAAGGAAGTAACTTTTACGAAAGCCTCGCGCGCGGTGCTGATTGTGGAAGGCGCGAGGAGAGGGAAGAGACTCGGCAGGAAGAAGGAGTGAAAATTAGTCGTCGAGGCGCTTTCGTATCATGACACGAAAGGATTCGTCGGCGCGCTCCTGCGACACGACATCATGGCCATCATCGGATACGCTGCGCGGGACGTTCCGGATGGGGTCGCCGTCGTCAAGATGAACGAGCAGGAGTTGACCGGGAGCCATGCTTTCCAGCTTGAGCTTGGTCTTCACGAAATTATAGGGACAAATCACCCCTCGAAGATCTAACTCTTCATCTGGAACATGCAGGTGTGTAGATGACTGAGACATGTCGCGATGTACTCTCTGTTGTTGATGGCTGATCGTACCAAGCCATTCCTGATGTTGCAACGACGGGCAACGCATCAAGTGCAAAAAAAGCGGGGTGCTTCGGAAGAAGCACCCCGCTCAGCAATCGGCCATCGAGCCGGCCTTATGCCTTAGTTGGACAACCCCTTTTGGAGGTTAGGCTTGGCGCTGTCCGTTCCATAGTCAGACTTATTCTGGACTTTGGTTTCCGGAGCGACGGTCTGATAACCCCATCCCGGCTGCGGTTCGCAGTTCCAGCACGGCGCGGTTCCAGTGAATTCACCCACCGTCGTGGTGACCACCCCAGTGGTCACTGTGCCAGGGAATACTCCGCCGACCGGGCCACCGGTGTTCGATCCTGAATTCGTCTCGATACCCCGTTCGGTTGCAGGGGCAGGACGTTGGCCAAGGCCACCGAAACCAGCCAACTTCTCGTTGCCGCGCAACAGGTACACCTCACGGACCATCTTCCGACCGGTTCCGTAGACTCCGATGTCAGCGCGCTGGTTGGGGGCTTCCACAACCTGCAGGGAAATGTCGTCACCGGCGTTCAGCACCTTGATCTGATCCATGTTCGTGTGATTGTCAAGGTAGGTTGTCAGAGAGCTGATGGCCCCCTGACCAGCCCGACCTTCATCATGTGAGCTGCCACCGGTCTCCAGGTGAAGCTTTCCACCGGGAATATCGATCGCCAAGACACGCCCGTAAATTGTCTCCGGTTGAGCGAGACGCTCCATAAATGCGGTCCGGTCAAATGCTGCCGTACGGCCGGAATTACCCGACACATCCCCGACTCCGGTGCCGACACCGAACCCTGATCCCGACGAGGACTGTGGCAAACGCTCTTGAGCGCCTGCAACACCAACGGAGCTGATGAAAAGCACCGCAGCTCCAAGTGCCAACACGTTACGCATGTGCTGCCTCCTTAGTGAATGGAATTGATAAGAGATTGATGATGGACGGCGATAAACTAAACGAGTCATACGTATTCCAAAGCAAATTCGGGCGAACTATAGGCTAAGCCCCACATCATGTCAAGATGTTTTCGGTCGCGACATCCACCATATAGTGTTGTCCCGCATTCACCCGCCCTACTCATCCGTAATCTGATGCGTCCTGAGCTACACATTCCGCACCTTGTTGCGTGAAGGCATCGAAGGGAGGTTCCACCATCTCGCGATGCGGGTGGATGGTGATGGTGCCCAGAGGGAGGGTCGAACTCCCACTCTCTTGCGAGAACCGGATTTTGAGTCCGGCGCGTCTGCCAGTTCCGCCATCCGGGCACAGATTCCATCACACACCTATGCATCTCCCCGCCTGATGCGCGAGCGAAGGGACGCAGTTGTAACATTAATCAAGAAAGGCGTCAACGGCGCTGCCCACCCTTTTTTCCCCGCGTCTCCGGTGCTAGAATGCCGTCATCTATCAGGAGACGACTCGTTTCGACAGATTCACGGAGGCAACTATGGCAGATGTGCAGTGTGTCACCTGTGGCCAGGCAGGCGAAGCAATCACGGAGATGTTATTCCTGGGAAAACTGGAAGCGGAGATCAAGGCCAAGGTCTGTAAGCCCTGCTGGAAGAAATGGGAAGGGATGCGGGTCATGGTCATCAACGAGTATCAAGTCAATTTGGGCGATGAGAGCGGCAGAGAGCTGGTCAAGAAACAGATGAAAGCCTTCCTCAAACTCGGGGAACAGGCCGACACCTCGAAAATCGACCAGAACTACCGGCCTGCGGGCACGTAACGTGGCGAACTCGCCCGTGCGTCGCACCCTCACCTTGGTAGAGGCGCACGGGGCACATTACAATCGGCCGGACAATCGGCCGGATGATGCTTCCTCGCCACGGTGACTGCCCCCATCGTCGAAACCGTGTCGGTCCAATGCACCGTTCTCGACCGCCCTCATGCAGCCGTGAGCCCGTTGAATTCATTGACACTCTGATTTCGGAAGTGCTAGAGTGCCCTATTCTTGAGGTTTTCAGCCGACATCGGGAAGGATGCTCCCCGCCGTGATTACACAAATGCGGGTCAAGGGTCTGATCTTCGACCCCTACAACAACGCCTATATAGTGGTGTTGCGAGACGAGGACAATTCGGACATGCTGCCGATCTGGGTGGGAAAATCAGAAGCAAGCGCCATCGGCCTGGCATTGGAAAGTGTGACTGCCCCGCGCCCCATGACGCATGACCTAATGAAATCCTTTCTTGATACTTTCGATGCCAAGATCATCAGCGTGGTCATTACGGACTTGAATGACAATACCTACTTCGCCACGATTCACCTCATGTACGAAGATTCCGAGTATACGGTCGATTCTCGTCCCAGCGACGCCATTGCACTGGCCCTTCGAAGCAGCGCGCCGATTTTCGCAAGCGAGAAGGTCATTAAAAAGCAATCGTCCGAAGAGCTTGAGCAGTGGCTCGAAAATCTCAAACCCGAAGACTTCGGAAAGCTGGATACCTAGACATGGATGCCGCCAAGCAACAGGACGCTTCCTCCGAACTCGTAGCGCTGTCGGTGAAGCAGGTGCTGGACGACGGCAACACCGACACGCGGATCGTCGTGCTGAAGAGTGACGATGCCGGCGTCACCTTGCCGATCTGGGTTGGGTCCGCTGAAGGGAACGCAATTCGCCTGGCCATGGACCATGTGGTCACACCTCGCCCGATGAGCCACGATCTGATCCGAAGCTTTGCGGATCACCTAGGTGTTCGCATCGAACGGGTCGTGATTACAGATGTCAAGAGTAGTACCTACTATGCCAGCATCGCCTTCGCCTCGAAGGGGCTCCATCGGACCCTGGATGCGCGCCCTAGCGATGCCATCGCGCTGGCGCTCAGAGCCGGCTGCCCGATTTATGCCACCCAGGACGTCCTGAACCGACGAACCGCGGTTCATTTGGATGCCTGGATCAATCGACTCGACACCACCAATACAGAAACCCAACAGGCGTGAGGCCTGATACCTCACATTAGAATCCTATCGTGCAGGAGTAGATGGAGACCATGACAAAAACGTATCTCGAGAAGCCCGCAAATGTACAACGCAAATGGTACCTCGTGGACGCCGAGGGCAAAACCCTTGGCCGCCTGGCGGCGAAAGTCGCCACCTTGTTGCGAGGCAAGCATAAACCGACCTTCACCCCCCATGTCGATACGGGTGATCATGTCGTCATTGTCAACGCGGAGAAGGTCGTGCTCACCGGCAACAAAATGGAGAATAAGACCTACTCAACTCACAGCGGATTTCCTGGCGGCCTGAAGACGCTCACGGCAGAGCATATTCACCGAAAGGATCCGACCAAATTGTTGACGAAGGCCATCGAAGGCATGTTGCCCAAGAACCCACTCGGCAACCACATGGCCAAGAAGTTGCGCGTGTATGCCGGCGCAACGCATCCGCACCAAGCACAAAAACTGGAACCACTCTCATTGTAATTCTTATTCTTCGAATTCGATCAGTGAAGGAGACCGCCCGATATGGCAGCAATGACGCAGTACGCAACCGGAAAGAGAAAGAGCGCGATTGCGCGCGCATGGGTCACCGCAGCAGCCGGTGACATCGTCGTCAACGAGAAGCCGCTGGAACAAGCGTTTCCCCGCCCGACCCTACGGAATGTGATTCAATTTCCGTTTGAGCTGGCCGGAGTGACGGGTAAGTATTCTGTTCGTGCCACCGTCTATGGTGGTGGCCCAGCCGGCCAGGCCGGAGCATTGCGCCATGCCATCTCGAAGGCGCTGGTCATCATGAGCGCGGCATTCCGCGCCCCGATCAAGAAGGAAGGCCTGCTGACCCGTGATTCTCGCGTCAAAGAACGTAAGAAGTACGGCCAGAAGGGTGCCAGAAAACGCTTCCAATACTCGAAGCGGTAACGATCGACTGGAGCAACAGGGTCCAAAGGGGAAGGCTCCGCAGCCTTCCCCTTTTTTTATTGGCCTGCCGCAGGGCAGCAGACAATTGCGAGATCACCTAGGGCGGTACGATCGCCATTTTGGGCTGCCGGCAAGACACCCACGGTGCCTTTCGCAGCGCGCAGCATGCCACAACTTGTAATGGGCCGGGAGGCGCAAGATGACGTCGATACGAGTCGCGGTAGCGGGGGCCAGCGGATATACCGGAGCCGAACTAGTGCGGCTCCTGTCTCAACATCCCCACGTACAACTCACAGCGGTCACTTCGGAGAAGTCAGCCGGTGCGGCCATCTCCACCGTGTATCCCCATCTTCAAGGGATCGTGTCGCTCTCATTTGAAGCGTTGGCACCGGAAGCCCTCGCGGAGCGGGCCGATGTCCTGTTTCTCGCACTCCCGCACACCAAATCCATGGATCCCGTGGCGAGCGGCTTGAAAGCCGGCAAATGTGTCATCGATTTGAGCGCCGACTTCCGCTTGAAGAATCCCGCCACGTATGAAACCTGGTACCAGACCGTCCATGCCCATCCCCAACTCATCAAGGATGCCGTGTATGGCCTACCAGAACTTCACCGGTCTGCCATTAAACAGGCCCGACTCGTGGCCTCGCCGGGCTGTTATCCGACGGCCGCAATTCTCCAGTTGGCACCCTTGATCGCCCACGGGTTGGTGACAACGGACAGCATAGTGATTGACGCGAAATCCGGCATCTCAGGCGCAGGAAGAAGCCCCGCCCTGCCCTATCATTTCCCTGAAGCTCATGAATCATTGGAGCCCTATAAGATCGGCCAGCATCGGCACATCCCTGAAATCGAACAGGAACTCACCGGACTAGCAGGCACACGAACCCACGCGACTCGCGGTGAAGTCGGCCCCGTGACCGTCGCCTTCACGCCGCACCTGGTACCCATGAACCGAGGCATCCTCAGCACCGCGTATGCACGAATGAAGGGGCAGCTCGACGTCGCCGAGTTACGGACTCTCTATCGGGAGTTCTATAAGGGTGAACGATTTGTGCGACTGCTCGAAGGGGCCATGCCGAATCCCCGCCACGTGCGCGGTGCCAACTATTGTGATATCGCCGTCCACCTCGACCGGCGGGCCGGTTGGGTCGTCACCGTGTCGGCTATCGACAATCTGATCAAGGGAGCGGCCGGACAGGCCATTCAGGCCATGAACCTCATGCTGGGCTATCCGGAGGAAACGGGACTCGTGGCTCCGGGGATCTACCCCTAGCCCGCACATGCATGCGCATGTCGGACCGGACTAACTTCACATCACAGAGGACGAGCGATGAAGATTATCCCTGGAGGCGTGACCGCGCCGATCGGATTTCGGGCCGCCGGAGTCTACAGCGGAATCAAAAAGAAAAAAAAACAGCAACTCGACCTGGCCTTAGTCGTCTCGGACCACGAAGGTCCGATAGCCGGCGTGTTCACGACCAATCAAGTTGTGGCCGCACCGGTCATCCTCGATCGTCTCCACCTCAAGCAGGGCATCGGCCGCGCCTTCCTCGTCAATAGCGGAAACGCCAACGCCTGTACCGGGTCGGAAGGCATGAAGGCTGCCCAAGAAATGGCACAACTGGCGGCAACAGCTCTCAACTGTGCCCCGCATACCATCTTCGTTGGCTCGACTGGAGTCATCGGTCAACCACTCCCCATTGCGTGCATCCGAAAAGCGCTCCCGGCCCTGGCCGCTCGTGTAACACGCCGGGGCGGAGCTGACGCGGCCGCGGCGATCATGACGACCGACCTTAAGCCCAAGCACGTCGCCGTTCGTGCTCAACTCGGCGGCACAATGGTGACTGTCGGTGGTATGGCCAAGGGCTCGGGCATGATTCACCCCAACATGGCCACCATGCTGGGGTACCTGACCACCGACGCAGCCATCGGACAACACGCCCTCCAATCAGCACTCAAACAGGCGGTCGATCAATCGTTCAATTGCATCACGGTCGACGGCGACACCAGCACCAACGATACGGTACTCTGTTTGGCCAACGGGATGGCCGGCAATCGTCCCATCACACCGGGCTCCTCTGACTTCGCGCGCTTTTGCGCGATGCTCGAAACGGTCTGCCGCACGTTGGCGCTGAAAATTTGCTGGGACGGCGAAGGCGTGACCAAAGTCGTCCGAGTAGAAGTCACCGGAGCGACGTCCACAAAAGCGGCCAAACAGGTCGCCCAAACAGTCGCGACCTCCAATCTCGTGAAAACCGCGCTCTTCGGCGGCGACGCCAATTGGGGCCGCGTTATGGCGGCGCTTGGACGTGCGGGAGTGCCCCTTGACCCCTCTCGCATCAGCTTGCAATTTGGAGGTGTTCCAATGGTGCGTAAGGGCCTAGGACTCGGACGCGCTGCCGAACAGGACCTGACCAAGGTCTTCAAAACCAAAGAGTTCACCATTCTCATCGATCTGGCTCAGGGCAAAGCCGAGGCGCACATGTGGACTACCGATTTGTCTTACGAATACGTGCGGATCAACGCGAGTTATCGCTCATAAGTGACCTCGCGCGGTTGCAAAATATTGGCCACTATGCTAGCGTTCGGGCGTTTCGCGCAATGCACGGTCGGTCCCATCGTTCACCGCGCGGCATTCAAAACCAGGGACATCTTATTTAAATCCACACCAGCGTGATGCGCACGCTGCGCAGCCTGAGAATAAGGGGGATCTCCCCCTCGTCGTTGGCGTTCGCCAGGCGCTCTGCAGGCTTCGGAGGGAGGTGAAGGTATGGGAGTAGTTGCGATTAAGGAATTACTGGAAGCCGGCGTCCATTTCGGACACCAGACCAACCGTTGGAATCCCAAGATGAAGCGGTTCCTGTTCGGGGAACGCAACGGCGTCTACATTATCGACCTTCAACAGACGGTCGAGCGCATGGAGCAGGCCTATGCCTTCGCTCGCGACACCGTGGCAGCCGGTGACTCCGTCCTGTTCGTCGGTACGAAGCGCCAAGCGGCCGAAATTCTGGAAGAAGAATCCAAGCGGGCCAACCAGTTCTACATCAATCAACGCTGGTTGGGCGGCATGCTGACCAATTTCCAGACCATTCGCCGCAGCATCGACAAAATGAAGAAAATGGAAGCGACCCTCGCCGATCCGAGCCACCAAGGCCACACAAAAAAAGAGCTCGGACAGATGCAGAAGGAAGTCGTCAAACTGCAAAAGAACTTGTCGGGCATCCGTAACATGCGCGCCCTGCCAGGAGCCGTTTTTATTCTGGATACGCGCATCGAACACATCGCCATCCTCGAAGCCAGCCGGCTGGAAATCCCGGTCATTGCCATCGTGGATTCGAATTGCGATCCTGATCACATCCAGTACCCGATTCCCGGCAACGATGACGCGATTCGTTCCATCAAGCTGATCATTTCCCGGATCGCGGACGCCTGCCTTGAAGGCGCGCATCTCCGGGCTCAGCAGGAAGAAACGGAATTTGCCTCGGCGCCGGCCGGTGGCGGCGCAAAACCGGCGGCGAATCTGGCCGGCGTATCCGCGTCCTAACCATCCCATCTGAGACGACTGTATTGCTCTATTCGATCAACTGAGGAACCCATGGCAAGTTTGAGTGAACTGGTGAAAGAGTTACGTGAAAAGACCGGGGCCGGCATTCTCGATTGTCAGAAGGCCCTGACGGAGAACGGAAACAGCATCGACAAGGCCATCGACTATCTCCGACAGAAAGGCTTGGCCGCAGCGCAGAAGAAGGCCGGCCGCGAAACCAACCAAGGACTGATCCACGCCTACATCCATGCGGGTGGAAAGATCGGCGTACTCATCGAAGTGAACTGCGAGACCGATTTCGTCGCACGGAATGAGCAATTCAAGGCCTTCGTAAACGACTTGGCGCTGCAAGTGGCCGCCTCCAGCCCCTCCTATGTTCGACGGGAAGAGATTCCTGCTGACATCGTAGAGAAGGAGCGCAGCATCTACGAGGCTCAAGCCAAGGAACTGGGCAAACCGCCGGCGGCATGGCCCAAGATCGTCGAGGGCAAGCTCGAAAAGTTTTATCAAGAGAACTGCCTGCTCGAGCAGGGCTTCATCAAGGATCCCTCAGTCGTCATCAAGGATCTCCTGGCACAACAAATTGCCACGATCGGCGAGAACATGAATATCCGCCGATTCACGAGATTCCAGTTAGGCCAAGCATGAGTTCTGCCCACTACCGCCGCATCCTGCTGAAAGTCAGCGGAGAAATGCTGGCCGGTGAGCAGGGTTATGGCATTCAACCCTCGATCCTTGAGGGGCTCGCAGAGGAGATTGCCGACGTCGTCGCAATGGACGTTGAAGTCGCCGTTGTGATCGGCGGCGGCAATATCTTTCGCGGGTTGGCCGCCAGCGCCCGCGGTATGGAGCGGGCATCAGCCGACTACATGGGCATGCTCGCCACCGTGCTGAATGCCTTGGCCCTCCAGAATGCGCTGGAAGGCAAGGGCGTCAGTACTCGTGTCCAATCGGCGATTGAAATGCGACAGTTGGCCGAAGGCTACATTCGGCGGCGCGCCATCCGGCACCTGGAAAAGAAGCGCGTGGTGATCTTTGCCGGAGGAACGGGGAACCCCTATTTCTCCACCGACACCGCGGCATCGCTCAGGGCAATGGAAATCGGCGCGCAGGTCATCATGAAGGGCACCAAGGTCGACGGCATCTACGACAGCGATCCGGTCAAAAATCCCCAAGCCAAAAAGTACAATGAGATTCCCTTTCTCTCGATTCTGACCCAGAATCTCAAAGTCATGGATTCGACCGCCATCAGCCTGTGCATGGACAACCGGTTGCCGTTGATCGTGTTCAACTTGAAAGAAAAGGGAAACTTTAAACGTGTCGTCCAGGGCGATCCGATCGGAACCCTGGTCACCGTGGAAAGCCGCTAAGGGAGAGACCGATGTCGACGGCGCAGGAAGTCAAACAGCGTGTCACCGAAAAAATGGACCATGCAATCGAGCATCTGAAACGCGACTTGGCCGGAATCCGGACCGGTCGCGCTTCGGTGGCGCTCCTCGACGGCATCAAAGTCGATTATTACGGTACGCTGACGCCCTTAAAGCAGGTGTCAAACGTGGCCACACCGGAAGCCCGCCTGCTCACGATTCAGCCGTGGGAGCAGAACCTGATCCGGGAAATCGAGAAAGCGATTCAAATGTCCGACCTTGGACTGACGCCGTCGAACGACGGCAAGGTGATTCGCATTCCGCTTCCTCCGCTGACCGAAGAGCGCCGCAAGGACCTCATCAAGGTTTGCAAGAAGCACGGTGAAGAAATGAAGGTTCAAATTCGTGGCTTTCGGCGGGACGGAAATGAAGAACTGAAGAAGCTGCAGAAAGATGCCAAGCTCACCGAAGATGAGCTACGAAAGTCGGAAACAGAGATTCAAAAATTCACCGACCAGTATGTGCAGAAGATTGACGACATGATGAAGAAAAAAGAAGGCGAAATCTTGGAAGTCTAGCGCCGCAATTCTGTTGTCAGACACTGCGTGTACCAGCCGTCCGAATCCTCCCCAACCTCAGCCTCCGTCGATCTGACCGCCCTTGCTCAGAATGTGGCCCACGTGCGGCGACTGGCCCCGCGCGCCGATGTGCTGGCCGTCGTGAAGGCCAATGCCTACGGACACGGCGCCATTGAAATTAGCCGCGCACTGCAAAAACTGGCCGTCCGCCGGTTCGGTGTGGCCACCCCGGACGAGGGCATCGCTCTGCGCCAGGCAGGCATTCAGGACACGATCCTGGTCATGGGCGCAACCGTTCCTGCACAATTTGCGGAGCTGGTGGCCCATCGCCTAACGCCCGTGCTGTACAGAGCGGACCTGATTCCGACCTTCGCTGCCCATGCCCGAACCCCCCCAACTCCCTACCCCGTCCATATCAAAGTCGAGACCGGCATGGGACGATTGGGGGTATCGCCGAACGACCTGCTTGAACTCCTTGCTAGGTCGGAACTACGCGGCTCTCTGCGCCTTGAAGGCCTGATGACGCATCTGGCTGACGCAGACAATCGGGATGCAGGACAGACGGAGGAACAACTCACGCGATTTCAGCAGGCTCTCCATCACGTACAAGAACGCGGCCTGGCGATTCCGCTGATTCACGTGGCCAATAGCGCAGGTATCATCAAATATCCCACCAGCATCCATTCCCTCGTACGGCCGGGGATCATGCTCTATGGCTACCATACGCTCTCGAACGACACGCAGGCTCCCGAATTGCGGCCGATCCTGACCTGGAAGACGACCGTCGCGCATGTGCATACGATTTCACCGGGAAGCAGCGTGAGTTACAACCGGACCTTCATCGCGTCGCGGCAGACGCGTGTGGCCGTGCTTCCGGTCGGGTATGCCGACGGGTACAACCGGCTGCTTTCGAATCGCGGACAGGTACTGATCGGCGGACGACGAGTGCCGGTGATCGGACGGGTCTGCATGGACATGACGATGGTCGACGTCACGGACGTGCCCGGCGTTCAGGTGGGAGAGGAGGCGATTCTGATCGGACAACAGAGGTCCGAGCGCATCACCGCATCC
>WBZT01001984.1_pt1 | contig 14576 bp, 10 predicted proteins | sample 5204241 | NCBI WGS metagenome assembly WBZT01 (sample SAMN12344358, study PRJNA552823) | activated sludge metagenome | biome: Activated sludge suspended growth; feature: Nitrification reactor; material: Wastewater; isolation source: activated sludge from nitrification reactor of wastewater... | reverse complement strand
CCTTCGGCTCCGCGAACTGCGGAGGCGAACGCTTCAAGGATCCGTTTCGCTCCGTCGACGCCGACAACCTCCACGAGACCTTCGGAGTGGGCCCGCTTCGTCCGGTCGAGGATGGTCGCGCTGTCACAGCCCGACGGAGGGTCAAGGGATCGGTAGCGGTTGGCGAACCGGCTCGGCTCTGGAAGCTGCGTGGCGTCCCAGTCGACCGACAGGTGGATCGAGCCGAACCCGAGGGGCCGCGCACCGCCCACACGAAGGCAGGCGTCGTCGTCAAGGCACAGGACATGGAGGAGCGCCCCCAGCTCGGCGTCGTCCAGGTTGTCGACCCACAGGTCGAACGCGAATAGCGATCCGGCGTCGACCCAGCTCGTGACCGATCGATTCTGGTCGTCGCGCTGGTTGCCGACACGGCGGAACTCGCGTTGCGGCCCCGCCTTGGGGTCGCGCCAGTGATCGGCGGCGACCCGGTGGGGCGGGTACACCTTGCGGCCGCGCAGGCCCCCACCGGGGTGGGCTCCGTCCTGGTGGTCGCCGTGGCGACGGTAGCCGTGGTTCTTCGCCGATCCGTCCTTGAGCGGCGAGCCGAGCAGGTCGTCGGCAGCGTAGAAGCGTGCCTGCGTCGGCTTGGGGGTCGAGAGGATCGCGAGGGGGATACCGTGCTCGCCGAACTTCGAAATCGAGGCCTTGACCGGTTGGACGAACCCGACCCGGACGTGGCCGCGGGTTGCCTGGTCGTCGCCTTTGCCCGGGTTGACCCAGCCGAACACCCGGTCCGCAGGCGAGAATGTGTCGAATCCGGTCGCCGGTTCGACCCGCCCGGCCTCGGCCAGTTCGCGTGGCGAAGCCTCGAACGGTTCCCGTCCGATCATCACCGGGTGCAGGCTGAGCCCTCGGTAGGTGGGACCGTTGCGGGTGACGGTCGCGTAGCAGAGCGATCCCGGGCCGAGTTGCTGGCGCGAGGGCTTGTACAGGTGCGGCGCCCAAGCGGTCTTGCCGGGCTGTCCGCCGAGGTGTTTCCACGGTTGATGGAACGCGCGATCGCGCCCGGTGATCTCCTTTTGGCGATGCGCGTCGATCGAACTGTTGACCGCCGCGTCCCAAGTGGCGCGCAGCTCTGGGGTCAGCTCGACTCTCGGCGGCTGGTCCGAATCGGTGAAGAAGAGGCGCTCGTCGTGCTTGCGGCTGAAGTTTCGGTTCGTCCAGTGGAGCCAACCCGTGGCGGTGCGGGTCGTCTCGTCGACCCACCGTCCGGTCGACGCCCGATTCGTGTGCAGCGGTCGAGCCGGCGTGAGCATCTGCCCCTCGTGCTCGTACCGCAGCACCTCGACGACCTGCCAGAACTCGAACGGGCGATTGCCGTCTTTGCGTGCCCTGCGGATCTTCACATCGAGCTTGATGGGTGGCAGCGGGCCGTCGTCGGTCAATCCGAGGTTCACGAGCGAGAGCAGCGGCTGGTTGCCGTAGGCCGGGAGCCACGCGGCGTACTGCGGCTGATCTTTGGGGACGCGGCCATCGGTGTCGGGCCGGGTGGTCCCCGTCAGGAGTTCGAGTTGCTGGCCGTCGCCGGTTACCCGGGCCGGGACCATGCCCAACGCCTGTGAGGTCTGCTGGCGGAAGGCCAGCCGTACGCCGTGCTTGGCGTCGAACAGGCCGAAACGGCTGGCTGTGACCGCCTCGAACGCGGACCGGAGCATCCCCTTCACCGACGAGGCGGGCACCACGGGCACTCCGTTGTGGCTTCGGGTCGGAAAGGCGCCGTGCCCATTCTCGGCCCACGTGGCGGCTCCGGCGTCGGTGATGAGCAGCGGGGAACGTACCTCGAGGTTCACGCGGACTCGGCCGGTCCAACGGTCGTCGCTGTAGCGGTCGTGGCCAGGTGGAGGGCCGTCGCCGAAGGCAGCGGCGCTCGGGTTGCGCGGTGGCGCCGGAATGAACGCGTACGGGTTGAAGAACTGCTTGCCGTCGGCAGCGGCTGCCACGTCCGCAGGCTTCAGCGCGATCGCGGCGGCCAGGTCTCCAAGGGCGGCGAGGTCGACCACGCCCCCCTCAGTCCGCTTGCCGGTCACCCGCTGGCCGACGAGGCTGGCCGCTGTCTCGATGTGCGCCTTCGCGACCAGGCGTGGGCGGCCGTCGCTGTCACCGACCACGACGTACCCACGTCTGTCGACCTGGACGATGCCGGTGATCTCGGTGCTCGCCATCAGGATTCCTTCCTGGCGGATGCTTCGACGAGCAGGCCGACGAGCCGCTCCTCGAAGACGACAGCCGTACCGGAGCGCTCGTCAGCTCGCACGTATTCGACGAACTCGATGGTCAGATGTGCGTCCTTCGGCACGTCGATCGGTGTGGCGAGTTCACCAACTTGTCGCGATCTCGTCGCGAGCCCGTCGGTGCCGTCGCCCCACACGATCATCCGGCCGCCGTCGATCCGCTCGGCGTAGGTAAGGGTGTGCGGGGAATCGGTGTCGCTGTCGGGTAGTTCGCGCAGAACCACGGTGCGCGTGGCGCCGCCCGGTTCGGAGTACCACCGCACCTCGGCCTCGCCGTCGAAGGCGCGGAGTTCGTAGACACCCTTCGGCGGCGTGGTGCCGATGAACCCCGCCCAACCGGGCGACCAGCCGATGGCTGCTGCCGAGCTTCGGAGCCGCAGCAGCGCCTCGGCGGCCGTTTCACCACCGTGATGTTCGACGCCGAGTACGCCCCCTGGCGCCCGGCGCAGACGCCCGCGATCGCGAAGATTCGCGCTATCGCTCATGCTTGGCCTCCCCGTGCATCGTTCGTCTCGTCGTCCCATGCCAGCGCAAGCGGCTCGACCAGGCTCGTATCGGCGATGACGGCTTCGAGCGACTCGGCGCCCCATGTGGATAGGTCCAGGCAGGTGCCGGCCGCCGACGCGCGTATGTCGCCATAGCCGCGCCACGGGCCGTGCCCGAGCGGTAACCATCCCTCACACAGGTCGCGCAGGACGAGCAGGAAGAGGAACCGTGCCGCCTTTGCGGTGCGGTCGTCCCCGAGCCATCGGTGGTCGAGCCGAAGGCTGAACGGCTGCCACTCGATGCCCCATGGTTCGAGGGCCGAATACAACGCGCCGTCGACTGGCGCAGATGTCCAACGGTCGAGGCCCACGTGGAATCCGACTTGGAACGGGGCGGGCGTGGGGCTTTCGCCCTTCCCCCCGGCCAACTCGTCTCGCAGAGCACGGAGTCGGTCGGGATCTGCCGTCGATGCCGCGTGAACGATGGCGTCCCACCGGGTTGTCGGGCAGCTCCAGAGTGAGCGGCAGTCGTCAACCGCGAGCGCACTACGACGTCCGAGCGCCGATCCCGCGTCGGACTTCGATGTCTTGGACCGCGATGCGTCGGACGTGCCGGTAGGTGGCTCATTGCCGGAATCGAGAGGTGCGATCGGGGCCCGTTCCTTGGCGGGCCGCGCCGTGCCGAATAGGCGGTTGGTGACAGTCAGACGCGGGTCGTTCACCTGATCCAGGAAGTCCTCGCTCGGAGCCTCGACGCCCCGGACAGTCCGTTCGATTCGCTCGGCGTGCGACCGAAGGACACCTTTGAGCGATGACCCAGGAATGATCAGGTGCGCCTGCCCTTCATCGCGGCTGACGAGTGGGAGATCGTCAACAGCGAGACCCTCGGTGCCCGCTCTGACGAACACCGGCCCGTAGGCCGTCCACGGCACGGCGATCACTTCGCTGGTAGCGCCGGCCGGAGGGCCGATTTCGGCAGGGGTGATGCGTTGCGCCGGCGCGCCTCCGCTCAGCCATGCGAGCACGCCCGCTCGGTCGAGTCGAACGCTGCTCCGCTCCGGCTGCTGGAGTTGGACCCGCCCGAGGCCGCGTGAGGTCCCGCCGCCGACGGCAATCCCGTGCTTCTGGGTCAGCAGCGCGATGAGCGGGTTGAGCGAGTCGACATCGTCCACGAGCGCTGTCATGCGGAACGAGAACGTTGAGCGCGAGGGCACGACCAGGCGCGTGAACTTGATGCCGTCGGCGGCCGCGCCACGCTTTCGGTCGATGCCGACGCCGTCGCGCAACTCGAGTGGCCCTGCGTTGTGGAGGTGCGCGTCGTCCACCTCGATCGTGGATGCCTGGTCTTGGCTACCAAACGGATCTCGCGACGTCTCCGCGATCAGCGAGCGAACGACACCGGCGAGAGTGGTGCCGGGAATGAAGACCTTGTCCGCGCCGTCTCGCACGGGTGCGAGGTCGACATCGCCCATCCCACCTCCGCCGACCGAAATCGGCCCGAGCGCTCGAAGCGTGCCCGTCCACTCCACCCGGTGTTTCGCGGTCATTGCGCGCCCCCATTTCGTGCGCCGGCGGCCAGGTACCAGCCGAGCGTCTCGAGCGTGAGACCTTCGATCGGTTCGAGATCGAGTTCCCTCCACACCTTCTCGGGCTCGTTCAAGAACGCTGCGATGTGGTCGAGCGTCGCGGCGTTCCACTTTTCGGCTCGTCTCTCGGTGTCGCGTAGCGCCCCAAGCCACGAGCGAGCCCGATCGCGTGCACCTGGCCCGGGCGCCAGCGCCAACGAGACGCCAACCGATCGGAGCGCTCCGAGCTGGCTGGCCCCGGGCTTGTTCGGCTCGACGTGCGGCAAGGCAGCGGTGGTCAGCGCAAGCTGAACTCCCTTGCGGTGCGCCGCCTGCCGAACCGAGGCCAGGTACTGCTGGTCGGCCTCGTTGTGCGGGCCGAGTGTCGTGCGCGTGTCAACGCGTGAGCCGCCGGCAGCATCGTCCGGAATGGTGTAGATGCGCACGTCCACCGAATCGTCTGTGCTGGACAGGCGGATCTCGCCGAAGCCCTCGGCGAGGCGCTCTCCGATGCCGCGTTCGACGAGGTCAACGAGTGCGTCGGATGGGCCGGCCGAGGTGCACCGCAGGAGCATGCGGCTCCCCGCTCCGATCGCGCAGAGTGTCGGGCGCGGCAGCGACCAGCCAGCGTGCCAGCTGTCGCGCCGGGCAACCGTGACAGCTGCGGTGTCGGCCCCCGGTCCGGATTCGGCGGGTTCGAAGGTCCAGCCGCCCACTTGGAGCGCGGCGGCGAGGGAGCTCGGCGTGGGGTCCCATCGCAGACGGCCGTTGCGGAGCAACACGTCGGAGCGAGCCTCGACCATGATGAGGTCGCCTGCGGCGGGGAGCATGTCGCATCGCGCCGAGCGGACCGTGGGCGCGCCCGAGACGGTCACGTCGACCGCGCCATATCCGGCGTGGCGAGCGGTTCCGACATGCCATCGACCCGACAGGGCTTCGCGCACCTCCCGCTTGTCAAGCAGTCCTCGGCGCCAGCGCACAGTGACGCCGAGTCGTGTGCCGGGTCGGATTGCCGAGCGCAGGAAGAGTCCGCCGCTCGCAGCGGTGGGCCGGCCGGTGCGCTCGTCGATCACAGCGTGCGCGTCGATCGACGTTGCGACGGCGATTCCCTGCGCCTCGCGGCCGACAGTGTCGACGAATGGACTGCTCAGCCGCTGCATCTGGGTGTCTGTATCGGGCTGCGTGGTCAGCGTGTCGCAAATCCGGGTCTCGTCGGTCGTGGGTCGCTTCGGTATGAGCCAACCGGCTGGCGTTCGCGTCGTGCGTGTGCCGGTGCGGCCAAGCGGAACCGCGTCGCTCACCTGGAGTTCGCCGGCCGCGATCGCCGGTCCGAGGTTGCTCCCAAGCCGTTGATGTGCCGTCGCGAGAAGGACGGTTCCGGGAATGAGCGGCCGGGTGGTGAGGGTGTTGCCGAGCCGCTCGGCTTCGGCCGCGACCGGTTCAACGACGACGACGGCCAGGTCGATGCTCTCCCATCCAGGCTTGGACACTCCCGGGGCGGTGGTGTCGCGGCCGATCGGGTTGGCCATCGGCGGCGGATCAGCCGGGATATGCGTTTCGGCCCATCTGCACCATGCCTTCCAGTCCGGCGCTGGATCGAGGCTCAGCGAGCACCGGCCGGCGCCGCGGGTGCGTTTGCCTCCGAAACGTTCGGTGGCCTTCGCCGCTGCGGCGAGGAGGAATGCGGCCTCGGGTGGGAACGTGGCATTACCGTCGGCGCGTTCGATTGAAGCGCACAGCCGTGCGCCCTTGCGTGCGTATTCGACGGTGCGCAGTGTCTTGTCGTCGGCGGTGCCCGTCGCATCGTCGATGGCGGTGCTCGCACGCAGAATCGTGGTGTCGGCGGTCAAGCGCTCCTGCACGAGGACGGCGCGTAGGGCTGGTTCGAGCCGGGCGGCCGAGATTTTCACCGCGGCCGGGCCGGGGGCTCGCTCGCCCTGTTCCGACAGTCCACCGAACAGCCAGTTGAACCAACGCATCCATGGGCCGTCGGGGGTTGCGTTGTCGAGGGCGTCGTCGTCGAGGGCCAGAGCGATCGTCTTCGCGCTTGCGCGGACGAGTCCGGTGAGCGACGAGGCGGGCATGTAGGGGAGACCGCCCGGGTCGCGGATCACTGAGCGGTCAACGCCGCCGGGTATGCCGGCGCCGGTGCCGATGTGCCAGTCGCTAAGGGTCGTGATCGTCAGCGCTGCCGGTGACACCATGGTCGGTTCGGTCGTCACGTGAGCTCCAGGTCGGCGAGGGTCATGGCATCGATCCACCGGGTGAATCCGCATCCGGGTTCCGCCTCGATCCCCTCCAGGCCGCTCCCGGCTAGGGCCGCGCCATGCCGGTTGTGCAGCACACCAAGCCGTTGCTTTGCCTCGGCCCTGTCGCTCAGTAGCGCCGTTCGTAGCCCGTGGGATTGCGAACTCGGAATGACGCGGCGTCCGTCCTCCTGGCGCTTCAACACAGTCACCGCGCTCCGCAGCGCGCTCCACGTATGAAGGTGGAGCCATTCACTTGTTGCCTCAGCCGGTGGGTCGACCACGAACGGCCCAGCGGATGCGGCGATCTTCGACGGTGGGAGCGTTCGGAGCGTCGCAAGATCGGCGTGCGTGGAATCGAAGAGCACGTGGAAGTCGAGGGAAGCGGTTGGTATCGCCTGGCCGTTCGCGTCCACCAATTCCCCCTTCACCTGCTTGGCCGACGTCAGCAGTTCGACCGCGAGGTCGTGGCCGGTGCTGAACGGGAAGTGCGGTTTGGTGATCGCGACGCCAACCGACATCCCGACCGCCGGGGATGCCAGCGCCGACCCCAGGACGCCGGCGGTTACGGCCTGTTCTGGCTCCGCAACCGCTTCTGCGGACATGCGGACGAACGAGCTCGCGAACTTGGCTCCGAAGTCGTGGGCGACGCGGCCTTCGCAGACGAGGGTGAGATCGTCTCCGCCGACAACCAGTGGAAGGACGAGTGGATGTCCGTTCTGCCACGTCTGCTCGCACGCTTCCCTGAGCGCCTTCTCGGTGACCGCTTCCAGCAGGCCGGAAAGTCGCCGCAGTGCGTCGACCGACTCGCGGTCGTTCGGCGCGTGGCCGAGCGCAGATCGGAGGTGCCTGTCGAACGCGGTGAAGACTTCGCCGAGCCCGTTCCCATCGGCGTGGATCACCCCGACCCACTTCTCGTCGCCGGTGAGTCGGACCTCCAGCTCGCCGAGGTCGGCAGGCAGCCCGTGTTCTCCGGCGGAGATGATCTGGCGGAGGCGCTTGTACCCGTCATCGCGGGCGTGTGCCTTGGCAGCGATCTCGTGAGCAACAGCCACGGGCGTTTCGCCCTCGAACCGCTCGCATGCGGCCGGGCGGGGTGTGTAGCGGCAGCCGCGAGCAACTGGCAGTCGCGGGAAGCGGAGGTCGTTGAGGTCGGCGGCCGACCGCGCCTCTCGCGCCCGGCTGTGAACTTGGCCGACGGCGCCAGCGAAGCCCGACCCCCACTCGAACGGGTCACTGATCGCGCCGTGGAGCCGAAGCCCCGGTGCGTCGGCAAGCCCCCGGGAGGTTACGGCGAATACCAGGCTGCGGGCGGTTTCGGCGTCCGGCAGAAGTACCAACGCCTTGCCACTGGTGGCGAGAGCGACTTCTGCGCCGTCGGTCTCGACTCGTGCCTCCGCGCTGATTCCGACTTGCGCAGCGGCCTCGCTGACCCAGGTCGTGGTCGCTTCACGAGTGAGGTGGGAGGCGCCGACGGCGTGGGCGAGCTTGTTGGTGCCGAAGAGGTAGCGCTGATTCGCGCCGGTTTCGATGAGGGCCAGCGTGACAGTGGTCATGTTCGGGCGCTCCATCGTCGGGCAGCGTGGGCCATTTCACGCATAGTTGGCCTCCTGCGACCGCTGGGGTTGAGGTTCCAGAAGGTCGATCGCGTCCAGCGGCGGCTGCTTGAGCAGATTGACGATTCGCTGGCATGCGTCGTGCGTGTTCGTGCGGATCTTCGGAGTCTTGAGGTTCGTTCGGGTGTAGCCGGCGTGCGCGAGGTCGTTGCGGACTTCTCGGATCCAGGACCAGGCGGCGGAGATCGGCGCCAGTTCTGGCGGGCCGGCCTTGTCGTCGGCGCAGCTGTTGAGCGCGCTCTCCCATCGCGCACGCCCAGCGGGTTCGGCGAGGTCCGCGCCGGGTTCGCGGGCGAGCAGCACGAGGGAGACGAGGCTTTCGCGTGCGACGGCGGCGGCCTGAGCCAACTGCCCCTGAGCGAGCAGTACCTCGATCATCTCGGCGTACGACGCTGCGTGGGCTGCGAGCGCGGCAGGCGTTCGGCCCTCTGGCGGTGCGGCAAGTGGCTCAAGGCGCTCGACGAACCGCTCCAGGAGCGCAGCAGTTGGAATGTCTGACGGGGCGCCGTTGCGGCGGAGTTCCTCTGCTCGTAAGCGGGCACTCTCGATCGCGGACTTGGCGCTCCGGCGCGTGTGCTCCACGCGGTTGAGTGCGAGGCCATCGGCGACGTTGCGCATCGTCTTGCTGAGCCTCGCGTCAGGGTGTCGGGCGTCGCCCCTGGCGACGACGTCGACGAACGCGCCGAGCGAGCCGAAGCGGTCCCACTGCTCGAAGGCTGTCGACCAGTCGATGAGGTCGAGGAACGGCCGCAGGGAGAAAACGGGAGCGGTGTTCGTCTCCTGGTCGCGGGCGTCGTAGGCGCCGTACAGCACCTCGGTGATCGTGACGTTCTTCGTGGAGCGGAGGTAGACGGCCGCGGCGAGCATGAGCATCGGCTGGGTGCGGAAGCCGTGCGTCACATCGAGCGCGATGGATTCGCCGTCCTCCACGGTGTTGACGATGACGTTGAACATCTCCCAGAGTTCGGCCGCGGTGCGTCCCGACGGGACGCGAACAAGGGCGACTTCCTTGCTGCCCGCTTGGAGCGCTCGGCTCTTGTCCTTCTCCGCTTCAGTCGTGACGAACACGTTGACCGGAGCGCTGGGGAACCAGGCCGACATCGCAAGCGGGAACATGTTCGTTGTGACGTGGTGCTCGGGCCGATCCGCCCAGGCGTAGGTGCACGTTCCGTACTTGCCGAGACCAACGAAGCTGAGCACGCGATCGGTCATGGGCGCGCACCCTTCACGAGCACGCGAACTCGCTTCCTGTCGCTTTGGTCAAGCATGGTCACGACCCAGCCTTGATTGATCGCGACCGTGTAGAGCGCGGCCGTGACCCCACTGGTGCCGCCCGTGATGTCCGCAAGCACGCCCGGTCCGCTGGTCGGAACCCGTGAGCGGACCGACTTCGCCATGCTGGCGACGTCGTAGATGTCGTCGACGACCTCCACGGAGACTTTGATCGGCCGCGACGACTCGATGTGGCCTTTGATCGCGTTCGCTGCCGATTCGGAGGCCGTTGATGCAAGCAGGGCGACGGTGCGGGGTCCGCCGCTTGGCATGGCTGACAACGCGGACCAGACCTTGTTCACGATGTGGTCCTCCCATTCGGATCCAGACGGGAACAGGTCGGATGCACCCCTCGGTGGCATCGACACGAAGAACACCGCTGTGCCGATCGGTCCTACGTCGTCCAGGTCGGCGTGATGTTGGATCTCAATGGTTCGCCAGGCACGTTGCCGCAGGTACTCACGGACCGGTCGTAGCGAGAGGATGCCGACCAGCACGACGAGCAAGGCGGCCGTCCACACGATTGACCACCCGGCCGTCACCTTCCGCCAGAGGAGCACATACGTCCAGATGGCGACCAGCCCTGGGGCGACAATGACCTGGACGTAGGTGGAACTCAATACCGCTTGGAGGCGGTCGTCGAACCGGCCGACGCGGTCCGGGCCGCTCACCGTGTGCCTCCGACGAATGCGAGCGAGTCGCACGCGACGACGGCGCCGGCTGCGTCGCGCTTGAGGCCGTTGGGAACCACCAGGTCAGTGCGGCGCGCGGCGAGCGCGACTGGGAGCGACACGATGTAGATCGTTCCGGGGGTCGCATCGGGCAGGCCGTCGACGGTTCCCAGTTCGGTCGTGACGGTCTCGACGGCACCGTGGTCGGTGTGAATCGCCGCGCGGCCCGATTCAGTGGTGACGATTCGGGTTTCGGACGTGGAGCGGGGGAAGGTCACGCGCCCCTCGGGACCGTCGACCACCACCGGATGTGGCGTGAGGTTGACGACCCGCATGGGTGGCAGATCGGGCATGGCGGGCGGTGCCGAGCCGGTGTTGTGGTTGCCCATCGTCTGGTTCCTCGAAGGGTGGGACCGCTGACCGTCAGGTGCGGGGAGCGATCCTATGTGCACCCTCGGCAACCACGTCAAGGGCTATTCGCGAAACGAGCGCAGATGGTCAGACGACCCAATACAGGTCGCCGAGAACCGAGGTTGTCTGGCCGAGTGCGACGCGGGATTCCCAGCAGGTTCCGCACTGTGGGATCACGTGGAACACGTCGTGATCGAGGTCGAGGAGCGATTCTGCCCGCCGCACGACCGAGGCGAGGGCTTCGGTGTCGAGTTGGCATTCGAACACGCTGCGCTGGATCCGTACACCGTACGAACCCAGCAGCGCCGCCATTTGCGCCCGGCGGTCGTCGTTGCGCACGTCGTAGGCGATGACGGCAATCATCGCCACGCAACCGGCGTGTAGCGAACCTCGCCCGATCCGATGCAGCCGGCAATCCGCGATGCCTGGAGGTAGATGCCGCGCCGGTAGGCGACGCGCTTGCGCGTCGCGACATGGGTGAAGACAGTGAGCATGCGTTCCTCGAACCTCCCGATGAGTAGCCGTCGGCCCTTGTCGGTGAGCAGGACGCCTGGACGGTCGGCCTCCGAGCGGAAGTGGCCGGGCTGCAGCTGGTTGCGGCGGAGGAGGTCCATCACAACCGTGTCGGCGATGACCGGCCGGAACTCCTCCATGAGATCGAGCGCAAGCGACGGACGGTCGCCGTGGTCGCCATGGAGAAACCCTGCAACGGGATCGAGCCCGGCGACAGCGCACGCAGCGACCGCCTCGCCGGTCAGCAACGTGTAGGCGAAGCTGAGCGCGGCGTTCGCCGAGTCCTTCGGCGGGTTGCGGTTCCGGCCGGTCCACTGGGTCCACGGCGGAAGCAGCTGGGCGAAGACGGAGAAGTAGGCGAGTGAGCCGGCCCCTTCGGCGCCCATCAGTTCGTCGATCGTTGCGACGCGTTCGGCCTGCCGAGCCTGGCGTTCGATGGCTTCTGCCGCCTCGACCACGCGGTCCGAGCCCTCGCGGCGCTGGTAACGCAGCAACAAAGCGCGCTGGTTGGCGAGCTTGCCGACAACGAGTTGCCGGGCAAGCGACAGCCTGAACTCGGTGTCGCCCGAACGCTCGTATTGCAGCCGCCTGGTGCGGGCATTGGGCAAGCGGGCGCCCTGGAGCCAGCCGTCGAATCGTCCGCGTCGCGAGATGAACACGACATCGATTCCCTCACCGAGTGCTTTCGAGCGGAAGCCGGCGCTTACGTTGGCCGAGCCGATGCACACCACGGCACCAACATGGCTCGATGGAACGCTGAGCAGGTCGTTGTCGTGTTTCGACACCACGACCTGGCCCTTCGAGATGCGAACGAGCGACCCCTCGGCCTGCACGTAGAGCACGCGCCGGTCTGGCTCGCGCACGCGGGCGAGCGGTTCTTCCGGCGGGTAGATCGCAGTGAATTCCTCGCCGAGGAAAGCGAACCCCTCGTCGAATGTGGTGACCGACGCCTTGTCGTCACCGAGTTCGAGTCCGAGGGTGCGGGCACTGTCGGTCGCCATCTCCATGACCTCCCAAGCTCGGATCGCCCCGCTGCATGGGAGCGCGATGTCGTCGGCGTAACGGATGACCGCGACGCCGTGCCGGGCCAGCTCGGTGTCGAAGCGGTCGAGGTAGACATTGCAAAGCAACGGCGACAGGGGGCCACCCTGTGGCGCTCCCCGCGCCGAGCGCCTGAGGCGGCGGCCGTCGAGACGCGGGCGTTCGAGTAGCGCATTCACGAGCGTGAGGATCGCGACCTCGGGAACCCGCCTTGCGAGCGACGCTATGAGAATGTCGCGGTCGAGCGAGTCGAAGCAGTCAGCGACGTCGAGTCGGACCACCACGTTCATGCCAGCGTCGCGACTGCGCACGAGCGCTTGACATGCGTCGGCGACGCCGAGCCCGGGGCGGTAGGCGAACGAATGCGGCGAGAGCCACGGGTCGATTCGCGAGGTCAGCACGTCGACCAGGGCACGCTCGACCACACGGTCGCGGACCGACGGAATGTGCAGTACGCGTGGGCCGTCGCCGCGGCGGTCGAGTTCGACGCGCCGAAGTGGGTGCGGGTCGAAGGCGCCGCCCCGCAGTTGCGCGCTCAATTCGGTGAGTCGCTCGTCGAGCCGTTCGGCAAACCGCTCCACGCTGGCCGACACGGTGCCGTCGGCGGCGTCATTTGCGGCCACGACATCCCATGCCTTCCGGAGAACCGGGATGCGCACGAGTTCCGTCATCAGCGGCCCGCTGCCGGTACGCTCCATCACCTTCACGCCTTCGATCCTGCCGGTCGAAATGCCCGGCGCCAACGCGACGGCCGCGATTATCCGAGAAGTCCCGACCCCGCACAACGACATGCCGACTCGCTGGAAGATCCGAATCGACGGGCAGAACCTGCCCGACGTACGCACCGAGTTCCTGCATGCTGTCGTGAGCGGATGGCTCGACCCGCCGGGCGAGCACCGTTCCCAGGCAAAGCCGTACACGATCTCCCCGCTGGCGCGGGATGACTCCCCGCTTGCAGCGGGCCGATCGGGCGTGTGGGAGCTAACGCTGCTGGACGATCGGTTGTGCAGCCGGTTCGATGACGCCGTAGCGGCGGCCCAGACCGCCGGCATCCGTCTCGGCCGCGAGCGCTACGCCCTGTCGCCGCCGGAGCTGCTGCAGGCGGAGTCGTACCGAGACCTCACCGGGCCTTCGGTGGACGTGGGCCCGGTCCGGCGGTTCGGCTTCCAGCTCCACACCCCAACCACGTTCCGCAAGGGACAGCGGAGCGAGCCGCTTCCGACGCCCCAGGGCGTGTTCGGTCACCTGCGACGGCGCTGGAACGAGTACTGCGGAGCGGATCTCCAGATGCGGCTCGACATCACGAGTTGCGACCTGCTGGTCGCAGCAATCGCCGGTGAGAGCGTGGAATGGGATGTGCGGCTCGGCGCCAACGGCAAGCGGGTCCCATGGCGTGGGTTCGTGGGGTTCGTCGAGTTCGAGGCCGGATCGGCGTGTTCGAGCCTCGATCTTTCGAATCTCGCGGTGCTCACCCGGCTCTCCGCCTACGCCGGAGTCGGAGCCAACACCACCGTAGGCTTCGGCATCTGCTCGCCGACGTTCGGGTAGAGCCGGGATCAGGCGCTGGCTCTTCGCCAGAGCGTCGATGAGCGTGTACGAGCCGGCATTCCTGCCCGATCGTGCGCTGACCCCTGGAACTGAGCCCCTCGCGAGCTGATCTCCGATGGGCAGATCGATGCCGACCTGGCGTTTCAATTCGCTCGTATGCGATGAGGCCCTCGCGAGTGAGGATCACTGGCCAGGCTGAAAGGTGGGGCAAACGAGGGTTTCAATTCGCTCGTATGCGATGAGGCCCTCGCGGGGCCCTCGCGAGCGGCCGTCGCAGATCCGTGCGGAGATCCGCATGTACCGGTTTCAATTCGCTCGTATGCGATGAGGCCCTCGCGAGTGGCAGCAACAGCCTGAGCCGGCGCGGTTCGTTAGTTCAAATCGCTCGTATGCGATGAGGCCCTCGCGAGATGCCGCAATGGCGGGGGTGTACACCTCGATAGGGGTTTTCAATTCGCTCGTATGCGATGAGGCCCTCGCGAGTGTCGGTGTGCAGCAACGGGCCGTACAGAGAGTTTGAATTCGCTCGTATGCGATGAGGCCCTCGCGAGGTCGCTCCTGGGTATCGGGGCGGGTGGTGGCTCCGGTTTCAATTCGCTCGTATGCGATGAGGCCCTCGCGAGGTGAGGACGTTCGTTCAGGCGACCGGCGCCGCGCTGTTTCAATTCGCTCGTATGCGATGAGGCCCTCGCGAGCGCGAGAACGATGACGCCAGCGCCAGTGAGGTTTCCGTTTCAATTCGCTCGTATGCGATGAGGCCCTCGCGAGGTCGGACGGGACGAAGCTGGTCACAGACGGGACGAAGTTTCAATTCGCTCGTATGCGATGAGGCCCTCGCGAGCGGAGCCTTTGAGGAATTCCACTCCTTCCTCGCGGGTTTCAATTCGCTCGTATGCGATGAGGCCCTCGCGAGCGGACCATCCGCGCTGGGGACCTGA
>WBZT01000956.1_pt2 | contig 14580 bp, 12 predicted proteins | sample 5204241 | NCBI WGS metagenome assembly WBZT01 (sample SAMN12344358, study PRJNA552823) | activated sludge metagenome | biome: Activated sludge suspended growth; feature: Nitrification reactor; material: Wastewater; isolation source: activated sludge from nitrification reactor of wastewater... | reverse complement strand
TAAGATGCTCAACCTGTACTGCTCCGCTTTTCATCCATTTTATCAAACAACCAATATCGTCAAATTTAAATATTTTTCCCTTCTTTGTTATAATTTCAGAGCCATATTTAATATCAACAATACCCATTTTGCAGAAACTGCATGCATCTTTTCCGACGATCAATGCCTCCGGTTCTGAATTGCAGGATATCTGAGTCAGGCCAGTAATTAGCAAGAGAATAGATAATGGTTTTATGAAATATTTTTTGGTAGAATTAAATTGGGTTGATATCCAGATTATGGCTAAAATTCCTGCGGCTATAACAACAACCCATCCACCAATATCAGGATATGAATAAGCATCAAAATTGAGTAATCTTTTATGGCCAAGTACTGGCGGTTGATAGGAAAGTCCCGGAACCTTAATAGCAGCATTTGGATCAAGATTATGTCCATATTCATAACCCCACCTATAAAAATCAAACATAGCAAACACTCCACCAAATGTAGTAAATACCAGATACCAAAATAAGACCCTGTTATCCCCTGCGAAAGCTACCACCAATCCAAGTATAGTAAAAAAAGCGACGATGTATCCCAGAATTGCGAACTCTGGAAACATTTCTGCATTAATGTGCTTCATACCTATGTAATGATTCAAACCATTAATAACTTCCACATCTCCACTAAGTCGATTTAACCATATTTGCATCGATAACCCCTCTGGATATTGTGGTGCAAATAAATAAATAGACCATACTGGCACGTAATAACATATTACTAATGAAATGGAAGCTATTGCAATGATAACCCGAGTAGTAAAATTTAACTTGTGCATAGTATTTATTGAATTAAAAAGATCAGGCTGCAAGATCTGTAATTACAGCCTGAATAAATTTGATTTTGATTAATGCGAACGATCAATTTTACAACTATTTTGCAATGACTACAGATCCAAAGCATTGGTAAAATTTGAACCATATTTACTCAACCAATCCGTCTTACTTTATATTTCGGCGATGATAAGATTCACTGTGCTTTTTGTCAACTTAATCCAAAAAACAATGAATAATAAAACCTGACAAAATTTACTCCAGGAAGAATAATTTCAATAGAAAATATATTCTGTTAACCTGATTTTATTTCGCCGGAGGAAGAAGAACTTCATCGATTATGTAAACTAAACCATTGGAAGCTGGCACAGCGGCTACTACATTGGCTTTACCATTTACGGTCATTTTTCCATCCTTAATTTGCAAGCTAATATTGTCTCCATTGGCCATACCAATAGACTGGCCATCTTGCACCATATCTTGTTTGAAAACACCAAGCGCAACGTGATATTCAAGAATATTTTGTAAGGCGGACTTGCTTTCTGGTTTCATAAGCCCTTCTACCGTTCCAGCTGGTAATTTTGCAAAGGCGGCATTGGTAGGAGCAAACACAGTAAATGGTCCTGCATTGGAAATGTCATTTACATATTCGGTTTGCTTCAGCGCTGCAACTAAAGTGGTATGATCAGGTGATCCTACTGCAATTTTAACGATATCCTTTTGAGATACATCGTCAGTTACACCTGCCTGACCCATGTCTGGAGCAGCATTTTCAGTGGATGCAACTTCTTGTGTTGCCGTAGATTTAGATGATCCTGAATTACAAGCTAAGGTAGCAAAGACCAGAAATATCGACAAGCTATTAAATATTGTTTTCATATCTAATGATTATAAAGTTTTAAAGAATTTGATATACAGGCTATTCTTTTGTAGTTTTTCCTGTACTAAAAGTTAATGGAATATTGGAGCCAGCAGGACTTACACGAATGTAACCTTGCATTTCCTGGTGTAAAGCAGAACAAAAGTCTGTGCAATACATTGGATGAACACCAATTTTGTCTGGTCTCCAGAGAAGTGTTTGCGTTTCTCCCGGCATGATCAATAATTCGGCATTATTGGCACCTTTAACAGCAAATCCATGGGGAACATCCCAATCTTGTTCCAAATTGGTAACATGGAAATAAACGACATCATTTAATTTAATTCCTTCAATATTATCTGGATTAAAATGAGATCGAATAGATGTCATGTAGACATGTACTTCATTACCTTTACGCTCAACCCGTGCATTTTTTTCGCCGGCAGTCAGATATGGATTTTTATTGTCCTCCAACTTGTAAATTTTAGTACTGTTTTTTACCAGTAATTCAGCCGGTATGGCTTCGCCATAATGTGGTTCACCAATGGTTGGAAAATCCAGCAACAGTTTCATTTTATCTCCGTCGATAGAGTACAACTGAGCGCTTTGAGTTAATTCCGGACCTGTTGGTAAATATCTGTCTTTGGTTATTTTGTTGTAAGCAATAACATACTTACCCCATGGTTTTTTGGTTGGTCCACCTGGAACACAAAGGTGACCTATAGAATAATAGGTAGGAACCCTGTCCAATACCTGAAGATCACTGAGTCTCCATTTTACTATTTCTGAAGATACAAAGAATGAGGTGTAGGCATTTCCATTGGCATCAAATTCAGTATGCAATGGTCCCAGGCCTGGTTTTTTTACTTCGCCATGAAGTACCGCATCATATTTTAGTACTGGAATTCCTTCATAATCGCCTTCAAAATTTTTGGATTGTATAGCCTCTTGGATTTTGGTAAAAGAAAACACCGGAATTACCGCAGCCAATTTGCCTGATCCAACAATGTATTCACCGCTTGGATCTGTATCACAACCATGTGGAGACTTTGGACAAGGCATAAAGTAAACCATATCCGGACAATCTTTTGGATCCAATACAAGGACCTCATTTTCGATAGTGCTGGTTGCTGTGTGGGTACTTTCATTGTATACGTTGTGTGCATATTTTACACTTTTCTTCATACCCTTACCTGCTTTGACATATTCTTCAGCTTTCTTCCAGTTAACAGCCATCACAAAGTCTTTGTCTTTTTGACTTGCGTTAACTTCGAGTAGGGTATTGGCTCTCTCTGAGTTATAACAACTAAAGAAAAACCAACCATGTGATTTGCCTTTTCCAGCTCTTGCGAGGTCAAAATTTATTCCGGGTAAGAGGATCTGAAAGGCGATGCCTAACCTGCCGGATTCTTTATTCACAGAAATAAAGCTTACTGTTCCTCTGAAATTTTCTTTGTAAGTGCTGATCGGCACATCAACTTTATCACCCATCGGTACACTGAATCTTGTTCCCGCAACCACGTATTCTGTATTTTCAGTAACAAATGGCGATGAGTGATTTCCGCCACTGTTTGGAATTTCAATGATTTCAGCGGTTCTAAATGTTTTAAGGTCTATTCTGGCAATTCTGGGTGTATTATTGGCATTGCCGAAAGCCCATCGACCATCATGGATTCCATCTGTAACCGAAAGGGCAGGATGGTGTAGGTCATCCCATGGGATAAAACCATGTGAAGTATTAAGCATGGGTTTAGACTCTTCAGAGTATCCGTATCCTTTTTCCGGATCAACCGAAAAAACAGGAATTACCCGAAACAATCGACCGGAAGGTAATCCATAAACAGACATTTGTCCACTAAATCCACCGGATACAAAATTGTAAAACTCATCGTATTTTCCTGGTGGAACGTACGCTTTTACGGCTGAATCTCCGCTTACTGCAGATTGAACGCCCTTTGGTTTGCAGGAATGGAACACGGTTAATGCCATTGCCAAACCAATCATTATAAATAAAGATCTTTTTATCATATAAAATTAAATTTGTAGCTTAAAATATTGAATTATAATAGTGATTTACTTGAGTGTGAAAAGTGGGATTACATTACGCCGTCGTTCTTCCTCATATATTCTAAGATGGCTCTTGCTTGTTCTTTACTGACATTCTGATTTGGCATTCTGACGAGACATTGCTCAAGTAGTTTTTGAGCTTCCGGATCTTTTTCTAACATCATTTCAACATTAGTAACCATATTCATAATCCATACAGATGGTCTTCTGGTAGTAATTCCTTTCCAGCCTGGTCCAACCAATTTCTCATCGGTTAATCTGTGACAGGCACTGCATTTTAAGTCATAAATGCTATTGCCCTCTTTAACCCACTCCATATTAAGGGGTGTATTCAGTTGTATGTCAGTTTCCTTTACTTCTGTACCATGTACCTCTGGTTGGTTATTGGTTAGTTCTTGGGTGTCAATGACTTTATAGTCTTTTTTAACACCTTTGTCACATTGATAAAAAAGTATGCCTAAAACGGCGATGAGCATAAAATTTAAAGTTTTCATCATTTTCATTTTATTTGTTATCGAATATTTATTTAAACAACGCATTAATTGAGGACAAAGTTCTCTTTTATTATAATTTTATTAAAAAAAAGTTTTTTCCTTCGCTAAGGTATACTGGATTCAGATTACAATTACAATATTATAAGATAATTATCTCCTTTTTGCGTTTATTTGAAGAAATTGTAATAATTTTGGTCCCGATGAAAGTCCAAAAGGCTGTTTTTTTAATTGTTTTAACCATTGGTTTCCTATCGCAGTCGAATGCATGCGATCTATGTGGTTGCTCAACCGGTAGTTCTTATTTGGGCATTGTACCTCAGTTTCACAGGCACTTTTTGGGTGTTCAATATCAATATAGAAGTTTTAGGACAAATCATGACATCACTGGCTCAACCGAATCAAGGGAGTCTAAGGAAGTGTATGAATCCATTGAATTAAGGATGCGTTACAATTTTGGCAAAAGGCTTCAGCTATTTACCTTTATACCACTAGCATTTAATCGTCAATCAGAAAATGGCCTTACAACACGTCTCCAAGGTATTTCGGATGCAACAGTTTTCGTTAATTATTCCATCCTGAATTCCGGTGATAGTGTTTGTTCCCATTGGAAGCACAATCTTCAGATTGGTGCTGGTGCAAAAATGCCAACGGGTTCCTATAAAAGATTGGATGAGTCCGGGCAATGGAATCCTAATATTCAATTGGGTTCTGGTTCCACGGATCTCATACTGGACGCGATATACACTGTAAGATATAAAGGTTTTGGCTGGAGTAATAATCTTTTTGTCAATTTAAATGGCATCAATACGTATGATTATCGCTTTGGCAACAAATTGAATCTTGCCAGTCAAATCTTTTATTGGAAGGATGTTCGCAGTCTTTCAATATTGCCGAATCTAGGAATTCAGTTTCAAAATGCGGCACAAGATGTTCACAATAGATTTTTGGTTGAACATAGTGGCGGAACAGTCGTCTATGCTTCACTGGGAACGGATCTTTACATTCGAAATATAGCTATTGGACTAAATGGGCAATTCCCTATTCACGACTCCAATCAAATCGTTTCAACCAAACCCAAATTAACTACAACCCTCATATGGCTATTCTAAAATTATTATTAAAAAAATATAGTACGGTTTCACTCTGTAGCATACTGTTCGGAGTTCTCTTTTGTGTAGCTTCCTGCAGTGACTCTTCCAACGATACCGAAAAACCAAAGATTGCATTGGAACTTCCAAAATCAAGTGATACTATTCAGCTTTCTGTGCAATCTCAGATTCCAATCGTGTTTACGGCAACAGACAATGACGAATTACATGAAGTTAAAGTTACCCTTAAAAATTCAAAAGGCGATGAATTGTATAGCAATGTAAAGGATGTTGATGCAGCGGAATATCATTTTCAACATAATTATGTACCAACTGGCATCACTGTTGCGACGCAATTTATTTTAAAAATTGAAGCTTCGGATCATCATGACAACGAAACCGAATTGGAAATTAATTTTTTTGTGATTCCTTAACTTGGGTTTATTGGAATACAGATAGCTCTGGTCAATTTTGTTTTCTTAAACTGGCTTTCATCCATTGGTAAAATTCTTCATTCACTCTTGCATTATAGTGAAGAATGCATGGACATTCATAACTGTGATTTTTTAAAATAAAGGCGTTTAGCTTTTTGGAAAAGGAAGGAAGGGTTTTGAGTATCAAGGCTGCTTCAGATTCCATGATTAATTTTGAATTCCATTCATAGCAAGAAGTTATAGGATGAAAATTGGCACATGCCGCTAATTTTTGAATAATAGCAGTTTGGCTGAGTTGTTCGGCTTCTTTTTTATTTTTGCAGGGTATATAAAATACTACTATTTTATTTTTCATCTGTTTCATTCATTGCTTTTAGAATCGCTTTGTAGTATTTATAAGTTTCTATTTGCGATCGATTTTTTTTATCTGTATCTCTGTGTATATATTCATTAACGTGTTGATATTCGATTGACCTTGCTTTGACATTGTCTTTTAATTGCAATTCCAGAATATCTTTAATTTCTTTCTTGAGTTTTTCGGAATAAATTGGAAAGGCTACTTCAATTCTAAAGTGAAGATTCCTTACCATCCAGTCTGAAGATGAAATAAATATTTTCTCTTCTCCGCCATGATAGAAGTAGTAGACTCTGCTATGTTCTAAGAATCGATCGACAATAGAAATGCCATGAATATTTTCACTCATATCTTTCATGTTGGGAACAAGACAGCAAATTCCACGGATAATTAGAAAAATTTTGACTCCTGCTTGCCCGGCTTCATAGAGCAAGTCAATCATTTCAGGATCTTGTAGGCCATTCAACTTTATTATGATTTTAGCATCCTTACCAGCCAAAGCCTGTTCTTTTTCAAATCGAAGTAATGATCGTAACTCATCATTCAAATTGAATTGTCCAACCAATAGATGTTGAAACGGATGTGCCGGAAGTTTTGTATTTTCAAGAAAAGCAAATACCCTTGAAACTTCTGTTGTAAGACGTTCATCAGATGTAAAAAGTCCGTAGTCAGTATAAGCTTTAGCAGTCTGTTCATGAAAATTACCGGTACTTAAATAGGCAAATTGTTGCACATCATTATCTTTTTTTCTGACGATCAAAGCACATTTTGCATGTACTTTAAGGCCAGGAAAGCTGTAGCGAACCTTAATTCCGTTTTTAATCATTTCCTCACCCCATCGCAAATTAGCTTCTTCATCAAATCGAGCTTTGACTTCCAAAAAGACAAAAACATTTTTTCCGTTTGACGCGGCTCTCATTAAAGCTTCAACGATTTTTGATTTTTTAGCTACCCGGTAAAATGTTACTTTAATAGAAGTTACGAAATCATCATCTGCGGCTTCTTCAAAAAATCTTACAATCGAATCATAATCATGATAAGGAAAATATAACAAATGATCCTCATCCAGCATGGCATCGAAGACCATCGGTTTTGATTTGAAACCATGATAAATCAGCGGTTTTAACGGCTTGTTCTTAAGATGCTTTAATTTAAAATCAGGAAACATGAAGAAGTCAAAATTATTATGATATCTACCTTCGGGCGTTAGATCCGATTTGTTGATTTCTAATAATTTCAAAAAATAATTCAACATTTCTTTTGGAAGCGCTTCATCATATACCAATCGTGAAGCTGGTCCGATATGTCTCTTGATTAAACCCTTTTTTATTTTTTCCAGTAAATCTCCGCTGAATTCATCTTCAATATATAACTCCGCATCTCTTGTAAGTTTTATGGAATAGGAATGTATAACATTGTAACCTGGAAAAAGCCATTTCAGGGAGTATCTTACAATTTCATCCAATAAGATAACATGATGAGCGTCACTTGAACTTGGAAGTATGATGAATCGATTAAGATGATCTGAAGGGATTTTGACAATAGCGTATTGAGGACTCGATTCCGGTTCATCTTTGGCCTTAAGAATAATCGTTAGATATAATTCTGAATTATTGAGAAAAGGTTTTATTCGATTGCCAACCAATAAAACGGGCTGAACAAAGGGTAGTAGGTTCTCTTTAAAATATATATCTAAAAATTCCTGATGTTCTTTGCTTAGTTCGCGATGAGAATGAAGAAAAATATTTTCCTTGGCCAGTCCTGGAATTATTTCATTGTCAAACAGATCATTGAATTCGGTCAATTGTTTATTGACAATGCTGTATAAAGTTTTTAATAGTTGCTTAGGGTCATAATCCAGTTCTCGTTTTGTCTTTTTTTCTAGTTTTTGGATATTTTTATGATGGGCTACCCGAATTCTAAAGAATTCTCCAAGATTGGAAGAGAAGATGGCAAAAAACTTAATTCTCTCCATTAATCTGACGGTAGGATCTTTTGCTTCCTGAAGTACCCTATAATTGAAATCGAGCCAACTAAGATCTCGATCGACATAAATGTATTTAGATCTTGTTTTAATTTCTTCCATCCAATCTGATATTAAAAGCATCCTTCCAATACCGTGCCCATTGTATCAATTCCTCAGGGTTAGGAAAGTGAAGCATGAGGTATATTTCAGACAGATTCTGGAACGCTATTCTTTTCAATAGTTTTTCCCAACGTCCTAATCTCATTTGATCATCTTCCGGTATTCCATTAGAAACATAGCGAATCATCATGCGATGGTTGCAAATCTGTAGATGCAAGACATCTTGCCTGCCCGGGGTGTCGGTAATGATCATGCCACAATTCTTCTGATATAGTAAAGAACATAGTTTCGCTAATGTATTAGGATCAGCGAACCAGCTGGCGTGTCTGAATTCAAATAGGAGAGGATATTGTAAATCGTCTCCATAAATTAAAGATTCTAATATATTAAATTTTTGAACATCAAAGCTTTCGGGCAATTGTAAAAAAACGATTCCCAGCTTACCTTGAAATGCATCTAAGCTGCTATTAAATTCGGACCAATGGGCTGTATTCATTCCTAATTGGCCGTGAAGAGATATTTTTGAAGGAACCTTTGGGCAAAATTTAAAATCATAAGGAGTTTTAAGGCACCAGTTTTGAACCATTTCAACTGAGGGAACCCTGTAATAACTGGTATTGAGCTCAATTGTATTGAAAAAATTACTGTAAAAGTTCAGATATTCTGAATTCTTACACTTTGCCGGGTAAATTAGATTTTTCCAATAGGGCTCGGTCCAATTGGTACTGCCAACAAAAAATTGACAGGAAGCTGTCTGGCTTTGCCAAAACATTGGTTCTGGAAGCTTGGGTAGCAGAGTGCTTCTATTTGTACTTTGGCCGAACTTCATATTGAACTGGGTAACGGCAAAGTTATATGAAAAGATGAAATATGATACATTTGTCTTAATAGTCTATTTTGATATTAATTTTTGATAAAACACCGAAACCGTAGAACGCGAAAATTTTTAAAAGCATACTTTTGACCCTAATTAAAAGTGGCATGAAAAGAAAGTCATTGGTTGTTGCCAATTGGAAGATGAACATTCTTCCTTCTAAGGCATATGAACTGGCCAACGAAATTAAAGTTTTGTCAAGATATTCTGGTGTTGAAGTCGTTGTTGCGCCTCCTTACACGCATCTTGCGCTACTCTCGGAGCTTAGAGATCAAAATTTCTCTATTGGGGCTCAAAATGTGCATTTTGCTCGTTTCGGAGCTTATACTGGGGGCATATCGGCAGAAATGTTGGTTGATTTAAAAGTTGAGTTTGTAATACTTGGCCATAGCGAGCGACGTGAAGCATACCCCAGTGAATCAGATTTTATTGCTGATAAAATCGGTACCTGTCTCAACGCCGGGATCAAGGTAATTTATTGTTGTGGTGAACCGGAGAAAGTCAGGAAGGATGGAGACGCAGAAAATTACGTGTTATCTCAATTGGAGTATGATTTCAGAAAACTAACGCATTGGCAAGAGCGACAACTCAACATAGCTTATGAGCCTATATGGGCCATTGGGACCGGGTTGACTGCTACAGCAGAACAGGCTCAACAGATGCATTTAAACATAAGAAACTGGATTAGCAGGCAGTATGGAATAAATCCTTCAGAAAATACCAGAATATTATATGGTGGTAGTGTAAAATCAACAAATGTACTAGCGTTTGCAGCCATGCCAGATATAGATGGAGCATTGGTAGGCGGTGCAAGTCTGGATGCATCGGAATTTAATTCGATTGTAAGTGCATTTTCTGAAGTATTTGAACTTCCTAAGGGTATAAAATAAAAAAAGCACCTGTTGAAGAACAGATGCTTTTAGATGTAGCACTTTTGAGTATTACAATATTTTTTTAATTTCTTCTTCCAGATTATCTCTTGGATCAATCGCTGCAATTTTACCGTCTTTTCCTACCAGAAATGTCTTTGGAATAGATCTAACTCCGTAACGAGAAGCAGGTTCACAATCCCATTTTTTCAAATCGCTTACATGGGTTTCCCATACCAGTCCGTCTTTTTCAATAGCGCCCATCCAAGCCTGTTTAGCTGAATTGGTATAATCATTAATTGCAGATTCGCTGCCCAATTGAGATTTCGTACGGCTGTCAACCCCATCCAATGAAACAGAATAAACCGTAAAGCCCTTTGACTTATATCTCTTATATACATCGACAACATGTGGATTGGATCTTCTGCAAGGTCCGCACCAACTAGCCCAGAAATCTATAAGAACAACCTTTCCCTTAAGGCTTGAAAGCTTATAGTTTTTGCCGGTAGGTGAGGGTAAATCAATATCCGGGGCATCCATACCAACCTGAATGGATTCATTCATTTTCTCCTGCATAGCTGCCTGTTCTGTCTGGACAATTGCAGCTTCATAGGTTTTTGTAAATTCGGATTCAGGATACTTAGCTTTTAAATCTGCAACGATGGATTTATGCTGACCCAAAAAGTCAGGTCTGAATCCAAGCAATTGGATAGCCAGCAAACCTTTGGATAAAGGGTTGGTTGAAGCATCAATTTTTGCTTTGGCTGATTCAATGGTGATTTGACCACCCATTAATTCGCTAAGGGATTTGGTAACTTCTTCAGCTACCTTTGAACCTTTAATGGTGAACTTACCCTGATTCAAACTAGCGAGCGTTCCATCAATCGTAACTTTTTTCTCGGTGCCATCCATAACAAAAATCATTTGTTGTTGACCCATTTTTAGCCTATACAAACCGGCTTTCGGCGGTTCTTTAAATTCGAGGTTGAATTTACCACCTTTCATTTGTTGACTTTCAATTGGAGTTGAACTATTATCCAATCCAATTCTGTCAAGCGTTATCATGCTGTCTCCGGCATCAGAAAAACTACCACTTACAGAAGTTTTATTGTTGCAGGAAAGTACAATAGTACTGGTACAGACGAGTAAAAAAAATTTTAAAGTCATTTTCATATTAGATAAAAATTAATTTTCAAGTTTATTAGCAAGGCAGGATGAATAAATGTCAAACATCTCTGCGACAGATCCAAAATTCTTTTGGTCAATGATACAATTTTCAGTTTCAACAGTTCCCAACACATAATTTTCCACTCCACAGGAAGACAATAACGCTTGAAGCGCATTTATGTTTTCAGGTTTTACAGTAACAATTGCTCTACCCTGAGATTCAGCAAATAAGAATATATGGGGTTTGAATTGTAACGGAATTTCAATCTTATATCCTAGATTGGCACTCATAGCCGACTCGGTTAAACTGACGAAAATTCCACCCTCGGAAACATCGTGTGCCGAGCAAATCAGCCCGGTTTGAATAGCTTTTCGTAGGGCATCCTGCATTCTATATTCATCTTCAAGATTGAAATGGGGAGCCGGCGCGTGAATGATTCCATGAAAATGGTGTAAGTATTCTGAATAACCCAAATGGTTGTTTTGATCTCCAATGAGGCAGATTATATCACCCTGTGTTTTGAATTCAATCGTGGTAACCCATTTTTTATCATCTATGATACCGAGCATGCCAATGGTTGGTGTAGGATATATGGGTTCGGTTTTTCCGGCGATTACCGATTGATTATAAAAACTTACGTTGCCACCTGTAACGGGAGTATCAAATTTTAGACAGGCCTCGCCCATACCTTTAAGGGCATGAATAAATTGATAGTAAACTTCCGTATTGTAAGGATTTCCAAAATTTAAGCAGTTGGTTATAGCAACCGGGGTTCCACCTGCACAAGTTACATTTCTGGCAGCCTCCGCAACAGCAATCATGCCGCCAACATGAGGATCAACATATACATAAGCTGAATTACAATCTACCGTCAAAGCCAGCGATTTGGCACTGCCTTTAATTCGCACGACTGCCGCATCGCTTGATTTAACCGAGGTCATTGTACCGGTTCGAACCATTTTGTCATATTGTTCAAAAATCCACGCCTTGGAAGCAATATTTGGAAGTCCTATGATCATTTTCGCTACAGCGATTAAGTCTTCAGGTTCTTCAATCATGGATGGACTAAAGTCGGTTATTTTGTCAAAATAGTGTGGCCTTGTTGAAGATCTTTCATAAACCGGAGCGCCTCCACCCAAAACCAGGGATTCAGCAGGAACATCAGCGACTTTTTCATTGCCATCATAATATTCCAATCTTCCCGAATCCGTTACTTCACCTATTTGAACACATTCAAGATCCCATTTTTCAAATATGTCCAACAATTGCTTTTCTCCTCCTTTTTGGCACACAATTAACATTCGTTCTTGTGATTCTGAAAGAAGTATTTCAAAGGGCTTCATATTCTTTTGTCTGGTGGGGACCTTATGCAGCCAAACGATCATACCTGCACCTGACTTTGCGGACATTTCGGAAGTCGAACAGGTTATTCCTGCGGCACCCATATCCTGCATTCCAATGATCTGACCTGTCGCGATAGCTTCGAGACTTGCCTCAAGTAAGAGTTTCTCCTGGAAGGGATCCCCAACCTGTACTGCTGGAAGGTCTTCACTGGAATTTTCACTAAGATCTGCTGAAGCAAAAGTTGCACCATGTATTCCATCTTTGCCGGTTGCAGAACCCACAATGAAAACTGGGTTACCTACACCTTCAGAAATTGCAGATACTGTTTCATTTACTTTGACAATGCCCACAGACATGGCGTTTACCAAAATATTCTGGTTATAACATTCATTAAAATAGACCTCGCCTCCAACTGTTGGGACACCAAATGAATTTCCATAATTACCAATGCCTTTTACAACCCCACGAATTAACTTCTTGGTATGTGGAAGATCCGGGTTTCCAAATCGAAGTGAATTCAAAGCCGCAATGGGTCTGGCACCCATGGTAAAAATATCTCTATGAATTCCGCCTACTCCGGTTGCAGCACCCTGATATGGCTCAATGGCCGAGGGATGATTATGAGACTCTATTTTAAAGGCACAAGCCAAACCATCTCCAATATCAACGAGTCCGGCGTTTTCCTCTCCTGCTTCAACCAGTAGTCTAGAACCTTTGCGGGGAAGTTTTTTTAGATAGGTAATCGAATTTTTATAAGAACAATGTTCAGACCACATCACCGAATAAATACTCAATTCAGTAAAATTAGGTTCTCGTCCTAAAATTTGACAAATCTTTTCATATTCGGTTTCTAATAATCCTAATTTCTTTGCGGTCTCTACACCAGGGCTTTGCATGGATAAGTCTTGATCTGTTGAGGCGCAAATATAAGGGAATGGAGTAACAAATTACGATATTATTCCATGTGACAACTTGAACAAGCCGCAGACAAAGTCAAGTTTGAGGATGTTGACGGTTGGTAGAGTTTATATTTCAAATTAAAGGAATGTATCTGCCGATTGAGAATGATGTAATGTACAAATCTAATAGTTGATGTTTACTACACAGAGTGAAGTGAAAGTGCTAATCTTGTTTAAACTCTGGATTCCCTAGAACTTTGTTTGGTGGAATTAGAATTTGAAAGGAACTGTATGGATTAACAATCAATACCTGATTTTTCTATATTTACACTTTTGATAAAATAGTATGGCATATCCACGTTCGAAAAAGGGATTGATAGAATATTATAACCATTTGCTTTTTAAATTGGCTTATCCTGAAAATGAAGCTGGTTTGAAAGAGACTCAATATCAATTGCATAAATTTTCAAATGAATTCATTCAAAAAGATCAGGATTATAGAAATCGGTTTGTTGATTCTGGTCTACCTGGTGTAGAAGTCGTTGGTTTTTTTACACTTAGACTTTTGACTGAGTGCAGGAAATTTGATGCTTTAAATATTTCACTGGAATACCTGGATGAAGATGGTTTGCACCCAAAGGAAATGATGGAATTTCTACTTCCGGAAGTAGAGTATGAAGCCATAGGAGCATCAGAAAAAGATAAAATAGATTTTCTGTTTGAACTTAGTGGATCCAAAGATAAATCAGAATTGCTGGATTGGCTGGTCGGGCTTTTTAATCAGAATACATTAAGCGATAAGATCAAAAACGTATGGTTTGATAAATTAAAAGCTGTTGTCTCTATTCATTCTTCATCTTTAGAATGGTCCAAGGGGTATGTGAATTTTGCTTTATCTGAACCGTATTTTCATACAGATGGCATTTTAAAGAAGTTTGATGTTTATTCCATTATTCGTTCTCCATTGAAGGCTCCAATGCATTGCAGTAAATTGAACATTGCAAAACTATTGAAGGTAGCTCAGTCAACTTTGTTGATGATTAGTCGGGAAACGGACCCCATTACTTATAGCAATCCTAAACAAGTCAAATATTTTGAATTAGATCGAGGTTTTTCCATTGCATTGTTCGGATTGGATTCAGACAGGAGTCTTCCACTTGAATTCTATATCGGTTATATGATGTTTAAAAATGGATTTCCGATAAGTTATGGAGGCGCATGGATTTTTGGT
>WBZT01001982.1_pt1 | contig 14582 bp, 8 predicted proteins | sample 5204241 | NCBI WGS metagenome assembly WBZT01 (sample SAMN12344358, study PRJNA552823) | activated sludge metagenome | biome: Activated sludge suspended growth; feature: Nitrification reactor; material: Wastewater; isolation source: activated sludge from nitrification reactor of wastewater treatment... | reverse complement strand
CGCGCCGACGCTCGCTTCGGTGGTCTGCGCCGGTGGTGCGGCGTGCTCGAACGCCTCGAGCGCCTTCGCGAACTCTTCGGAAGGACGATCGGTGTCGAGTTCGGCCTCGTTGGGCGTGGGGTCGGTGGGGGGCGTTCCGTGCGACATGGACGGGTCTGCCTCTTCGGGAGATGGACACGAACGCGGTGACGGGACCCCCGAATGCGGCCCATGGTCATCGCGGAGTGAAGAATCGACCGGTAAGAGTGCAGGAGGAACCATGCTCCCTGCAAGTCGTCTAGAATCCGGTGGGGCCACGACGGCCCCGGCGATCACGATCGCCCGAACTCGAACGCTCCTGACCGGGAAGCTCCCCATGCCGCCCTGCCTCCGAAAGCCGTCCGCTCCCCTCCCGCTCCTCGCCCTGTGCGCAGCGTGCGCCGCGGCGTTCCTCGTGGCCTCCGGCTGCGCCAAGAAAGCGCCGCCCCGCTCTCAGCGCGTCCCCGTGACCATCGCGCGGGTCGAGCGCAAGCCCGTGCCCTACGCGCTGCTCGCCAGCGGCACCGTGGAGCCGGTCGAGACCGCCGACGTCGGTTCGCAGGTGGGCGGCGTCGTGACGCAGATCGCGTTCCGTGAGGGCCAGGACGTCGCCGCGGGCCAGGTCCTGCTGCAGCTCGACCCGCGGCCCTTCCGCGCGGCACTGGCGCAGGCCCAGGGCCAGCTGGGGCGCGACCGGGCGCAGGCCGAGGCGGCCCGCCTTGCGGCCGACCGCGCGGCGAAGCTATTCGAGCAGAACCTGATCTCGCAGGCCGACTGGGACGCCAGCCGTGCGTCCGCGGGCGCTCTCGCGGCGACGGTGCAGGCGGACTCCGCGGCCGTGGCCAACGCGAGGCTGAACCTCGACTACGCCACGATCCGCGCGCCGTTCGCGGGCCGCACGGGCAACCTCCACGTGCACGTCGGCGACTACGTGAAGTCCGCGACCGCCGACCCGCTCGTGACCGTCAACCGCGTGCACCCGATCCGCGTGCGCTTCTCGGTGTCCGAAAGCGATCGGCCCGCCGTCGAGAAGGCGCGCGCCGGTGATCCGCAGGTCCGCGTCCGCATCGCGTCCGACGACTCGACTGAGATCGTCGGCAAGCTCGCGTTCGTCGACAACGCGGTCGATCCCTCCACGGGCGCACTGCTGCTCAAGGGCGAGTTCGCGAACACCGACGGGCGGCTGTGGCCCGGCCAGTTCGTCGAGGTGCGGCTCGTGCTCGAGGTGCAGCACGATGCGATCGTGGTGCCGGCGCCCGCGGTGAGCAATGGCCAGCAGGGCACGTACGTGTACGTGATGAACGCGGACTCGAGCGCGTCGATGCGCCCGGTCACGGTCCAGCGCTCGGACGACGTCGTCGCCGTGATCGCGAAGGGACTCCAGCCCGGCGAGGTCGTCGTGACGGACGGCCAGTTCCGCATCTCCCCCGGCGCGCGACTCGTCGTGCGGGAGCCCAAGGGCCGCGCCAGGTCATGAACCTCTCCGAGATCTTCATCCGGAGGCCCATCGCGACGACGCTGGTGATGATCGGCATCCTGTTCTTCGGTGCGGTCGGCTACACGCAGCTGCCGGTGAGCGATCTGCCGAACGTGGACTACCCGATCATCCAGGTGGGCGCGAGCCTCGCGGGCGCGTCGCCGGAGACGATGGCATCGGCGGTGGCGACGCCGCTGGAGAAGCAGTTCTCCACGATTCCCGGCCTCGACGTGATGACGTCGTCGTCGAGCCAGGGCAGCACGAGCATCACGCTGCAGTTCACGCTCGACCGGAGCATCGACGCGGCCGCGCAGGACGTGCAGGCCGCGATCGCGCAGACGCTGCGCCGCCTGCCGACGGGCATCGTGCCTCCCTCGTACCAGAAGGTGAACCCGGCCGATTCGCCGATCATCTTCTACGCGATCTCGTCGAAGACCATGCCGCTCTCGAAGCTCGACGAGTACGCGGAGAACTACCTCTCGCAGCGCATCTCGATGGTCAACGGCGTCGCGCAGGTGCAGGTCTTCGGCGCGCAGAAGTACGCGATCCGCGTGCGTCTCAACCCGCACGCGCTCAACGCGCGCCAGATCGGCATCGACGAAGTCTCGAGCGCGATCAACGCCGGCAACGTCAACCTGCCGACCGGCATCCTGTGGGGCCGCAACCGCACCGCGACGGTGCAGGCGAACGGCCAGCTCGAGAACGCGAAGGACTTCGGCAACCTCGTGGTCGCGTGGCGCAACGGCTCGCCGGTGCGCGTGCGCGACCTCGGGCAGGTGATCGACGACGTGCAGAACAACCGCGTCGCCAGCTGGGTGCACGGCGACCGCGCGATCGTGCTCGCGATCCAGCGCCAGCCGGGCACCAACACGGTGCAGGTGGCCGACCGTGTCGGCGAACTGCTCGAGAAGCTCAAGCCGCAGCTGCCCGCGTCGGTCGAGGTGAACCGGCTCTACGATCGCTCGCTGTCGATCCGCAATTCGGTGAAGGACGTCCAGTTCACGTTGCTGCTGACGTTCGCGCTCGTCGTACTGGTGATCTTCCTCTTCCTGAAGAACCTGCCGGCGACCGTGATCCCGAGCCTCGCCCTGCCGCTGTCGGTGATCGGCACCTTCGCGGTGATGAACCGCATGGGCTACAACCTCGACAACCTCTCGCTCATGGCGCTGACGCTCTCGGTCGGCTTCGTCGTCGACGACGCGATCGTCATGCTCGAGAACATCCACCGGCACATGGAGATGGGAAAGCCCGCGGTCCAGGCCGCGCTCGACGGCTCGCGCGAGATCGGCTTCACCATCCTCTCGATGACGCTGTCGCTCGTCGCGGTGTTCATCCCCGTGCTGCTCATGGGCGGACTGCTCGGCCGGCTCTTCCACGAGTTCGCCGTCACGATCTCGGCGTCGATCCTCGTGTCCGGCTTCGTCTCGCTGACGCTGACGCCGATGCTCTGCAGCCGGTTCCTGCGGGCCGAGCACGCGCAGGCGCACGGCCGGCTCTACACCTCGCTCGAGGACGTCTACCAGCGCGCGCTCGCGGTGTACGACCGTTCGCTGACGTGGGTGATGAACCACCGCGGACTCACGATGCTGTTCTCGCTGGTGATCGTGATCGGCACCGTGCTGCTGTTCCGCGTCGTCCCCAAGGGCTTCATTCCCTCCGAGGACACCGGCCAGATCCAGTGCACGACCGAGACCGCGGAGGGCACGGCGTTCGAGGCGATGGTCGAGCACCAGAAGGCCGTCGCGGCGATCGTGGCGCAGGACCCGAACGTGCTCGACTTCATGTCGACGGCGGGCGGCGGCGGCGTCTCGTCGAGCAATCAGGGGCGCATCTTCATCCGACTCAAACCGCGCCACCAGCGCGCGCTCTCCGCCGACGAGGTCATCCGCGAACTGCAGCCGAAGCTCTCGCGCGTGCCCGGTATCCGGTGCTACCTCGTCAATCCGCCCGTCATCAGCGTCGGCGGCCGCGTGGCCAAGAGCCAGTACCAGTACACGCTGCAGAGCACCGACATCGCGTCGCTGTACGACGGCGCGAACGCCCTGCTCGCCCGCATGCGCGAGGCGCCCGAGCTGCAGGACGTGACGAGCGACCTGCAGATCCGCAATCCGCAGGTCCAGGTCGACATCGACCGCGATCGAGCCGCGGCACTCGGAGTCACGGCGCTGCAGGTCGAGCAGGCGCTCTACAGCGCGTACGGCTCGGGACAGGTCTCCACGGTCTACACGCCGAACGACCAGTACTGGGTCATCATGGAGCTGATGCCCCAGTACCAGCGCGACCCCACGGCGCTCGCGCTGCTCACGATCCGCTCGAAGTCCGGCGCGCTGGTGCCCCTCGGCTCGGTCGCGAAGCTCTCGGCCAACGTGGGACCGCTCTCGGTCAACCACGCCGGGCAGATCCCCGCCGTCACCGTGTCGTTCAACCTCAAGCCCGGCGTTTCGCTCGGGCAGGGCACGGCGGCGGTCGAGAAGCTCGCACGCGAGACGCTGCCGTCGAGCATCAGCACGAACTTCTTCGGCACCGCGCAGGTGTTCCAGTCGAGCCAGCAGGGACTGCTCGCACTGCTCGTGCTCGCGATCCTCGTCATCTACCTCGTGCTCGGCGTGCTCTACGAGAGCTTCGTCCATCCGCTGACGATCCTCTCGGGCCTGCCGTTCGCGGGCTTCGGAGCGCTGCTCACGCTGCTGCTCTTCCGCACCGAGCTGAGCATCTACGCCTTCGTCGGCATCATCATGCTCATCGGGCTCGTGAAGAAGAACGCCATCATGATGATCGACTTCGCGCTGGACGCGGAGCGCAACGAGGGCAAGTCGGCCCGTGACGCGATCGTCGCGGCGTGCCTCGTCCGTTTCCGCCCGATCATGATGACCACGTTCGCCGCGCTGATGGGCACACTGCCGATCGCGATCGGGTTCGGTGCCGGCGCCGAGTCGCGCCGTCCGCTCGGCCTCGCGGTGGTCGGCGGCCTGGCGTTCTCGCAGCTCATCACGCTCTACGTGACGCCCGTCGTCTACACGTACCTCGACGGGCTGCAGCGGCGCCTCGGCGGCCTGCGCGCGCAGGAAGCGCCACCACCGCAGGAGATCGGTTTCTGACGCGACGCGCGGCCCGGTGCGGCGATCCCGCTCCGGGCCGTTTCGCGCGCGGGGCACGGGCCACACGGCCCGGGCGCCGCACGCGACCCGCCCGGCGTCAGATGCCCGCGCCTTCGAGGTAGTCCGGCGCGGTCGCGAGCGCGTCGTCCTCCACGTCGCGGATGGCGCGGAACGCCTCCTCGATGTCGCCGCGCGTGAGTCCGCGCGGCAGCACGATCTCCACGGGCTGCTGGCGCAACTCGGCGACCTCGCGCGCGAGCCCCTGCAACTGCTCGTGCAGTGCCGTGATCGCGCGCGCGGTCGGATCGGGCAGCCGGTTGTGCTCGAGCTCGTGGCCGGGCCGCGCCTCCTCGGCGGGCTTCTCCTCCACGACGCGGCCGGGAATGCCGACGATCGTCGAGTGCGGCGGGCACGACTTGATCACCACCGAGCCCGAGCCCACGCGCGAGTGCGCGCCGAGCGTGATGTTGCCGAGCACCTTCGCGCCGGAGCCCACGACCACGTGCGGCTCGAGCGTGGGGTGGCGCTTACCGGGATTGAGCGACGTGCCGCCGAGCGTCACGCCCTGATAGATGAGGCACTCGTCTCCGACGATCGCGGTCTCGCCGATCACGACGCCCATGCCGTGGTCGATGAACACGCGCCGGCCGATCGCCGCGCCGGGATGGATCTCGATGCCGGTGAAGAAGCGGCTGACGTGCGACAGCAGGCGCGGCATCACCGGAACGCGCCACCGCCAGAGGCGGTGCGCGATCCGATGCGCCCACAGCGCGTGCAGGCCGGGATAGCAGAGCAGGATCTCGAGCGCGTTGCGCGCGGCCGGGTCTTTGCGCCGCACCGTCTGGAGATCCTCGAGCAGTCGGAACATCGGGTCCTCGCTTACGCCTTGGGGGCGTCTTCGGGGAAGTCGAACAGCGGCGTCGAGAGGTAGCGTTCGCCGTGGCTCGCGAGCACCGCCACGATCCGCTTGCCGGCGTTCTCCGGCCGCGACGCGACCTGGAGCGCCGCGTACGTCACCGCGCCCGACGAGATGCCGACGAGGATGCCCTCCTCGCGGCAGAGCCGGCGCGCGACCGCGAATGCCTCGTCGTTGGAGACCTGCACGATCTCGTCGATCAGGTCGGTGCGCAGGACCCTCGGCACGAAACCCGCGCCGATACCCTGGATCTTGTGCGGCCCGGGCGCACCGCCCGAGAGCACGGGCGAGTCCTTGGGCTCGACGGCGATCGCTTTGAACGACGGCCGGCGCGCCTTGAGCGCCTCCGCCACGCCGGTGATCGTGCCGCCGGTGCCGACGCCGGCGACGACGAAGTCCACCTGGCCGTCGGTGTCCTCCCAGATCTCGATCGCCGTGGTCTCGCGGTGCACCTTCGGATTCGCGGGGTTCTCGAACTGGCCGATGATGAGCGAGTTCGGGATCTCCTTCTGCAGTTCCTCCGCGCGCGCGATCGCGCCCTTCATGCCCTTGGGGCCCTCGGTGAGCACGAGCTTCGCGCCGAGTGCCTGCAGGACCTTGCGACGCTCGAGCGACATGGTCTCGGGCATCGTGAGCACGAGCGATATACCCCTGGCGGCGCAGATGAACGCGAGCGCGATGCCGGTGTTGCCCGACGTTGGCTCGATCACCGTCGTGACACCCGGTACCACGGTGCCGCGCGCGAGCGCGTCGTCGATCATCGATCGCCCGATGCGATCCTTCACCGACGACATCGGGTTGAACGACTCGAGCTTGAGCACGAGCTCGCCCGGCAGGCCGCGCCCGAGGTGCTGCGTGCGCACGAGCGGGGTTCGGCCGACGGTGTCGACGATGCTGTCGAAGATGCGGGACATGGAGTTCTCCTTTCGGGCCCCGGGCGAACGCAAACGCGAAGGCAGCCGCCCGTGCCTGATGACGGGACGGCTGCCTTCGCGTCGATGGATCGTGTCGAGCTTACGTGCGGCGCACGAGCGACGGACCCGCAGACACGAGGCTTTCGCCCCGTCCGCGACAACAACAACAGGTCCGATGCACGAGATGGCCGCTCATTTCGCGGACGATCTTACCATCCCCTCGGGCGTGGGAATCAAGACGCGAATGGCCTCCACGTTGCGCGATCCGCACGATCACGCCCCCGGAGCGCCGTGTGCCGGAGCCACGGCGTCATCTTTGAGCCGGCTCGCCCACTTGGCCCGCAGCTTCGCGAGCTTGGGAGCGATGACCGCGCGGCAGTAGGGCTGCGACGAGTTTCGCCGGTAGTAGGCGTGGTGCGTCGCGTCGGCGGCGATGAACAGGTCGAGCGGGACGATCTCCGTGACGATCGGGTCCGCCCAGATGCGCTCCGCCGCCAGCTCGGCGACGATCGCGCGCGCGGTGGCCTCCTGCTCCGCGGAGTGGAAGAAGATCGCGGAACGGTACTGCGTGCCCACGTCCGCGCCCTGCCGGTTCGGCGTGGTCGGGTCGTGAATCGAGAAGAAGACCTCGAGCAGGTCGCGATAACCGATCACGCCCGGGTCGAACTGCACCCGCACGACCTCCGCGTGGCCGCTCGTACCGCGGCAGACCTCCTCGTAGGTGGTCACGTTGGGGTCTCCGCCCGAGAATCCCGACGTCACGGCGTCGACACCACGCAGTTGCTCGAATGCCGCCTCGAGGCACCAGTAGCAGCCTCCGGCCAGCGTCGCGATTTCCCGGCGATCTGCGTTCACCGATCCTCCCCGCCCGCACTCGCGGGCTCACGTGGGCTTGGATGCGCGCCGGGCGCGAACGCTTCATTGCGGGGCGTGGGATCGCGCAGACCTCACAAAGACGCGACCGCCCCCGCGGAAGCGGGAGCGGTCGCGCGTACGACGAGTTCGAAAGATCGAACTAGCGGTACAGGGCCTTCAGCGAGCCCCACGTGGCCGACTTGGCCGGGGTCGACTGCAGGTTCGTGTAGCAGATGTTCGAGAACGAGGCCGAAGCCGTCGTCGGCTGCGTCGCCATGTGGCCGCACTGCAGGTAGCCACCGACCGACGTCGGCTCGAGCGAGCCCCACAGACCGTGCGGCGGATCTTCGGACGGGTTGCCCTGGTCGAACGCGAGCGCGCCGCTCGTGTACGGCGTGCCGCCGTAGACGAGGTCGTACTTCACGGTCGCGGGAGCCGAGGACGACGGGCCGGCCGGGCCGGAGATGTACGTCATCGACATGTGCGCGGTCGTGCCCTTGACGTAGTGCACCGAGTAGCCGGCACCGTACGGCGGAGGCGTCGCGGGGTTCGTGAACGTGAAGAAGGGCAGACGGCCGCCGAACACGGCGACTTCGCCGCTGTTTCCGTTCAGCATGAACTGACCGTCACCATCCGACCACCACGGCGACAGCTCGATACCGCCTTCGAGATCGTCGGGGTCGTTGCCGTCGACGACGACGTCGGCGCAGAAGCTGTAGTTGCTGTAGTTGTGGAACGTCGCCTGCGTGAGGCCACCGTCCTCCGAGAACTTCCAGAGGTGCTTGTTCCAGCCCGCGAACGAAAACGGATCGTCGTCGCTGATCTGGACCAGGCTCGGGTAGTTGTTGATCGAGGTGACCGTCGAGATCGGGTTGTTGTTCCAGTAGCGCAGGTTCAGGAACGCGCCGTTCGGGTTCGGGGTCTGCGCCTGGGCGACGGCCGTCAGGCCGAGCGCGAGGGCAGCCACCGCGAGAATCGAGTAACCGATCCGCTTCATGGTTGGAGCTCCTCCTTAGATGGGTGGACTGGGGACATCACCTTGCGGATCCTGCGAAACCAACCAGCACTTCAATCTGCTCCCGACGAGACGCGGCATGGACCGATGAGCTTCGTCACCGAAGATCCTCGCGTCGCTCTTCGACCCTCGTCGAGGTTCGACTTCGTTCTCGATGGAGGACCGCGTCGCGTGCCGTCCGGGTCGCTGCCCGCCTCGAACAAAGTGCGTCTCGTGCTCGAGGCGTCTTTCCGCTGAAAACGATTACATGCCGTCAACGACCGAGTCAACAGGAACGGCAATGAAACTGCAGCGAAAGATGTTACATCGAAACACTTTACGAAACGCGGCGCCGTGTCGGAGAGAGCCCATTTCTCCCCTCCGGCGTCCACCGGACCTCACCCCGAGCCGAGCTGCACATCGACCCGGTACCGCCCACCGTCCAAAGTCAGCGGAATCGTGGCGGCACCCCGTTGAATCGCAACGGGCTGGCCGTTCAGTGCAGCATGCACGACCTCTCCCGAAGGCCCCGGGACGCCGCGGACGACGATGTCGTAGGTCGTCCGCCCACCCGGTACCCGGTACTCGATCGCGTACTCGCCCCACCCCGCCGGCGTGCACGGCTTGATGCGCAGCGTCTCACCACGAACGAGCCGGATCCCGAACACCGACTCGATCGCGACGCGCAGCATCCAGCCCGCCGAGCCGGTGTACCACGTCCAGCCGCCGCGTCCGACGTGCGGAGGCTCGCCGTAAACGTCGGCGACGATCACATAGGGTTCGGTGCGATAGATCGCGAGCCGCTCCGGATCGCTGGTATGGGACACGGGGCTGAGCATCGCGAGCAGCCTCGCGGAGAGATCGCGCCGGCCGAGCTCGGCGAATGCGCGCACGACCCAAAGCGACGCGTGCGTGTACTGGCCACCGTTTTCGCGCACGCCGGGCACGTAGCCCTTGATGTAGCCGGGATCGTTCGGCGTGTCCTGGAACGCGGGCGTGAGCAGCCGGATCAGGCCGTCGCGCTCGGACACCAGGTCGCGCATCACCGCATCCATGGCCTGTTCGGCCCGTTCCGCCGGCGCCGCCTTCGAGATCACGGCCCACGCCTGCGCGAGGCCGTCGATGCGGCACTCGTCGCTCGACTTCGAGCCCATCGGCTCGCCGTTGTCGTAGTACGCGCGCCGATACCATTCGCCGTCCCAGCCGCCGTCGTTGAGTGCGACGCGCAGCTGGTCGCGGAAGCGCGCGTAGCGTTCCGCGCGTTCGTGGTCGCCCCGGCGCGCGCAGAGCCCCGCGAAGTCGCCGAGGATCGCGTGGAGGAAGAAGCCCATCCACACGCTCTCACCGCGGCCCTCGCGACCGACGCGGTTCATGCCGTCGTTCCAGTCGCCGGTGCCGAACAAGGGCAGCCCGTGCGAGCCGCGCACCAGAGAGCGGTCGATCGCGCGGCAGCAGTGTTCGTACACGTCGGCCGACGTGCCCGAGTCGCGCGGCTCGAGGAACCGCTCGTCCTCGCCTTCTTCGAGCAGGTCCGCGCTGAGGAAGCGCGCCCGCTCGTCCAGTACGCTCCAGTCGCCGGTGGCCCCGACGTAGTACGCCGCCAGCAGCGGCAGCCACAGCAGGTCGTCCGCGAAGCGCGTGCGGATGCCCTTGCTGAGCGGCGGGTGCCACCAGTGCAGCACGTCGCCCTCGACGAACTGGTGCGCCGCATGGAGCAGGATCTGCTCGCGCGCGAGCGCCGGATCGAGGTGCAGCAGCGACGCGGCGTCCTGGAGCTGGTCGCGAAAGCCGAACGCGCCTCCGGACTGGTAGAACGCGGTGCGTCCCCAGATGCGGCACGCGAGCGTCTGGTACGCGAGCCAGCCGTTGACCATCAGGTCGAGCGCCGGTTCGGGCGTACGCACGCGCACGCCGGAGACGAAGTCGCGCCAGAACGCCACCGCCGCCTCGAGCGAGCGCGACACCGCACCCGGTTCGCGCAGCGCCGCGACGAGCGCGCGCACGGCCGCCGCATCGGCGCACTCGCCGAGCAGGAACGTGATCTCCGTGTCCGCGCCGGGCGCGACGTCGAAGCTCCAGCGCTCGGCAAAGCACGGGTCCAGTCCCGCACCGACGCGCCCGTCGAGCGCGTCGCCCGCCGATACCGCCGCCGGATGCGCGGGCGAACCGCCCAGGCCGAGGAACGTCGCGCGTTCGCCGCACACCGAGCGCTCCCGCGCCCCGTCGGGCACGACCGCCGCAGCGAACGCCACGCGAGTGGCGAACTCGCCCGCTGCGGCGTTCGTCGCGGTCAGCAACGAACTCGCGGCGTCGTCCGCCGTCACGACCGTGCGCCCGCTGTCCTCGGGCAGCACGCCGAGTACGAGCCGCTGGTACGCCCATGCGGAGAGCCGGCGCGCCTTCGCCCCGCGGTTGCCGATGCGGACGCGTGCGATCTTGACCGGCTCGCTCACGTGCGCGAACAGCGTCACCTCCTGCTCGAGCCCATCCGCGGCGTGACGCGTGATCGTGTAGCCGAAGCCGTGACGCGTTTCGTGCGCGACCGGCTGCGGCGCGGGTCCCGCGAGCGGCGACCACCACGCGCCCGAGTCCTCGTCACGCAGGTAAATCGCCTCCCCGTGCGGATCGAGTACGGGATCGTTGGACCACGGTGTCAGACGATGCTCGCGCGAGTTGACGCTCCACGTGGCACCCGCACCCGTTTCGCTCGCGATGAAGCCGAACGAGGGCGTCGCGATCACGTTGACCCACGGCAGCGGCGGCCGCAGCAGCCCGCGGCCCGCGCGCCACGGCATGCGGATCACGTATTCGTCACCCGCCTCGTTGAAGCCGCCGTAACCGTTGAAGTGGCGCAGTGGCTCCGCGCTCCCGCCCGGCGCGTCGCCGGTCGTCTCGATCGAGGCGTGGCCGTTCGTCGAAGGCCGCGAACCGCTCTCAGTCGCGAGGATCGTGCGCGCGACGTCCGCGATCGCCGCCTCGTCGAGCCACAGCGACGCGGCGGATGCGAGCGTCCACAGCCCGCCGTCGCTCACCTCGTCGCGCGTCAGCACTCGCACGCCCGGCTCACTCGCACCGGCGATCGGCGCCGAACCCGGCAGGACCGCGACGTCCACCGCGACGCCCAGCGTGCCCCACAACCGGCGCGCCGCGCGCAAAGCGTCGAGCTGTTGCGGATCGCGCAGCCTCGCGACCACGAGCGGACGCGAGGGCGAGAATCCGAGCGGCGCGAGCGGCCGTGCGTACTCCGGCGTGCGCAGCATCGCTTCCGCCGGCGCACGCAGCGCCGGGTGACCGACGAGCATCGCCACGAGGAGCGCCTGCAGTCCGGCGGCGTCCGCCTCGCTCACGCCGGACTTCGCGATCCCCGCTTCGGCGTGCGCCCGCGCCTCGCCGAACGCGCGCACGATCGCCGCCGAATCGAGGGCAGCGAGCGGCGCGAGCGCCGCGTCGCGATCGGCACCCACGGCGAGCACGAAGGTGCGCTCGGCGCTCGCGCCCGGCGCGAGCTCGAACGAGCAGCGCAGCGAGGCGATCGGATCGAGCACGTTGCCGGTCGTGCCGCTCAGTGTCGCGCCCGGCCGCAGCGCGTCAGGCTCCGCCCACGTCGCGCCGCGCCCGAGGAAGCGGACGCGGTCGGTTTCGCACGTCACGTCCCGCGCGCCGAGCAGCGCGTGCGCCATCACGGGGTGCGTCTCGTCGTTGCCGCGCGGCCGGCGCCGCGCGAGGATCGCGCCGCGCTCGGGCACGTGTTCCGTCTGCACGAAGAGCTTCGCGAACGCCGGGTGTCCCGCGTCCGCCGCCGGATGATGCAGGACGATCTCCAACGCCGACGTCAGCTCGACGCGACGCACGCGTTTCGCCAGGTTCGTGATCGTCACGCGCCGCAGTTCGACGTCGGCCCCCGGCAGCACGCAGACGTCCATGCGCGCCTCGAGTTCGTCGCCGCGCCGCGTCAGCACGAGTTCCCCCGGCGTCCACGCCGATTCGTAGCGCTCGGCGCCGCGGCCGGCGGGCTCGAGGCCGATCGAAGCGAAACGGCCGCTGTCGAGATCGCGCACGTAGATCACGAAACCGGAGCGGTCCTCGACACGGTCGGCGATCCAGCGCGTGAGAGCGTGCGCGCCGCAGCGGGACACACCGGTGCCCGCGTGCGTCAGCAGCACGGTGTAGCGACCGTTGGACAATACGCGGCCGCCGGAAACGACCGGACTCGAACCGGCGCCCGCGTTCGCGGCGACGGCGCTCTTGGCGAAGGTACCCATCGGACTCCAGGAGTGGCGGGACCGCGCGGCGCGCGCGGTCCCAGGATTTCGGCCTACTTCAGCACGACCACGCGGTGTACGGCCGACGCGCTTCCCGTGTCCAGGCGGTAGTGGTAGACGCCGGCGGCGAGGCCCGCCGAGCCGAGCGGCACGCTGTGGTCGCCGGCCGAACGCGTCTCGTCGACGAGCGTCGCGACCTGGCGGCCCTGCAGGTCGAAGAGCGTGAGCCGCACGTGCGCCGGCGACGCGAGGCGGTACGAGATCGTCGTGCTGCCCCGGAACGGGTTCGGCGCCGCCGCGAGGAACAACTCGGCATCGCGCGAAGGCAGCGGCGGATCGACGGCGGTGGGCAGCGGCGTGAAGTCCGCCGCCGCGAGTCCGGCGACGATGTCGGGGTGCTGCATGAAGCGCCACCAGATGCTGTTGCTCAGGTGGTTCTCGATCATCAGGACCTGCGGGCCCTGGTCGATGCCGATCGCGTCCCAGTCGATGTACGGGATCTTCTCGGGGTTGAACGAGTCGGTGAACCCGACCGCCGGAAGCCACACGGGCGCGTAGCCCGTGTTGCGCTTGTTCCACATGTTGCGGATGCACGGCCAGACCGAGTCGGGCGCGAACGCGTACGAGCTGATCGCCGCCGTCGGCGCAATCGTGCCGTCGTCGATGCCGCTCGGCGCGCCGCGCGCCACGTAGTAGTTCGGCGCCGGCCCGTCGCACGCGGTCCAGCCCCACAGGCTGTCGCTGTAGCCGAAATGCAAGATGTGCTCGAACTGACCGTACTGGCGGCCGTACGCGATCTGCGACAGCGTCGCGCGCCGCGAGTTCTCGAAGTAGGTCAGGCTGCCCTTGGAACGCATGTACGCGTCCTGGATCTGGCGGAAATCGATCCAGCAGTGCGAGTACTGGTGGCCGAACAGCGGCGCGAAGCGCACGTACGAGCCGACCGGGTTGTACGCGGTGCTGTACGTGTAGCCACCGGTCCAGTAGGTCCAGTCGCTGCCCGGAACCGGATGCGTCGGCGATCCGAACGCCATGATGTACATGATCATGGCCTCGTTGTAGCCGCGCCACTTGCCGAACGAGCTGAAGCCCGTGCTCGGGTTCCAGCCCATCTGGATGCCGACCGAATCGCTCGGATTGCCCGTCTCGAGATAGCGGCCGAGGTGGACCCAGCGCCAGTCGGCGCGGCGCGTGATCGAGTCGGCGAGCGCGCGGATCGAGATCTCGCTCGCGTCGACGGGATCGTCGAAGTACTGCCTCGCATGCATGATGCCCGCGAACAGCAGCGCGGTGTCGATCGTCGAGAGTTCCGAGTTCCAATCGACGCGGCGCATGCCGGTGCTCATGTCGAGCCAGTGGTAGTAGAGCCCCTTGTAGCCGATGACGCCGCTCGTACCGGGACCCTGAGGGAGGTTCCAGAAGGTCTGCAGCGTCGTGAGCACGCGCTGCCGGCCCTGCGCTCGTGTGATCCAGCCGTGATCGACGCCGACGCAGATGCTGCTCAGGCCGAAGCCCGTCGACGCGGTGCTGCACACCGAGCCCGTCGCGCTGCGATCGGGGCACAGGCCGTTCGCGGGGTTCGCGTAGTTCCAGAAGAAGCGGAAGCTGGCGTACTGGATCGAGTCCAGCACCGCGGCCTGATCCTGCGCGCGAACCGGCGCCGCGATCGCGACGAGAGCCAGCAGGGTGAGCACGAGACGCTTCATGACCAGCCTTTCGGACCCGTGAGGGTGTTGCTCCGCGAGATGTCGGGCGCGAGGCCCGCTCCGTTCACGACCGCCACGGCGTCCGCCGGGATGGTCTGGGGGAAACCGGCGCGAGGCCGGGTACTGCCGGGGCGGCGGACCGCCGCCCCGTCCTGTCGAGAAATGATACGACGCTAGAACGCGATCCCGAGCGACAGCCGGTGCGAATGGCCCAGGCGGCCCTGGTCCGCGAACCCGTAGTCGCAGCGATACCGCCACGTGTCGACGCGGCCGGCCACGCCGAGCCCCGCCGTGAGACCGACTTCGCTGTCCTTCAGGAACAGGTCCTGGTACCCCGCCCGC
>WBZT01001981.1_pt1 | contig 14583 bp, 10 predicted proteins | sample 5204241 | NCBI WGS metagenome assembly WBZT01 (sample SAMN12344358, study PRJNA552823) | activated sludge metagenome | biome: Activated sludge suspended growth; feature: Nitrification reactor; material: Wastewater; isolation source: activated sludge from nitrification reactor of wastewater... | reverse complement strand
AACGGCGTCTACATCCTCACCTCTTGTCACGATGAGGAGATCGGGGCGGCGACCGTCACCTGGGTTTCGCAAGCCTCGTTTACCCCGCCGCTGCTCACCGTCGCGGTTCGACCGACCAACAGTGTGTTTCGATGTCTGGCCAAGAGTGCCGTCGCGGTGCTCCACGTCTTGGGGCACCACCAGACGGACCTGGCCAAAAAATTCTTCACGCCGACGGCGGTTCAGGACGACACGATCAACGGGGAACCGTTTTCTCACGGTGCCATGCGGGCTCCGATCCTGAGCAATGCGCCGGCCTACCTGGAATGCACCGTGCGCCAGATCGTCGATCAAGGAAGCGACCATGCGGTCGTTATTTTGGAAGTGGTCGATGCCGTCTGCCGCGAACACGTGAGACCCCTCACCATGGCCGATACGCCCTGGGAATACGGCGGCTGAACGAGACGGGCGTCCCCTCGATTTGTCACTACGGCTCTCTGCTTCACCTACATTACGGAGGACATCGTGATCACCATGCCGATCATCAGACCTACGCTCCCTTCCTTGGAAGAGATTCTCACCATGATGCACAACGGGTGGGAAACGGGAATCGTGACCGTCGGTCCGGTTGTGCGCAGTTTGGAAGAACAGGCGTGCCGCGTGACCGGTGCCCGCCATGCCATCGCGCTGTCGTCCTGCACGGCGGGCTTGATGCTTGTCCCGCAGGCGCTTGGGCTGAAGCCGGGCACCGAGGTCATCGTCCCGTCGTTCACGTTCGCCGCCACCGCCCAGGCACTGCTCTGGAATCGGCTCGTGCCGGTCTTCTGCGACTGCTTACCGGGAACCTGTACCATCGATCCTGAGGATGTGGAACGGAACATCACGCCGCAGACGGGCGCAATTTGTGGCGTCTCGGTCTATGGGCTGCCGCCGGATGTCGATGCGTTGTTGGAGATCGGGCGACGCAAGGGAATCCCCGTGTACTTCGACAGTGCCCAGGGCCTGGGAGCCACCTACAAGGGCCAGCCACTCGGGCAGTTCGGCGTGTGCGAAGTGTTTTCACTCAGCCCCACCAAGGTGGTGACCGCGATTGAGGCCGGGTTGTTGACGACCAATGACTCGGCGATCGCCGAGCGGGTCCGCTCCATGCGCGATTACGGCAAGGACCTGGTGAAGGGAGAAGAGATGGTCCATTTAGGGCTGTCGGCCAGAATGAGCGAACTCCATGCGGCCATCGGCCTGTTGGGGCTTCAACGGGTGCAGGACCTGGTGAAGGCGAGGACCGAACGGATCGCACTCTACCGTGATCGCTTGGGCTCGCTGCCCGGCTGTCGAGTCCAGGACTATCCCTACGATCGCACCACCAGCGGCAATTACTTTGTCCTCTTTATCGGCGGGGAAGCTAAACGCAGCCGCGATCAGGTCTACGACGACCTCAAGCAGGCCGGGATCCAGACGAAGCGCTATTTTTATCCGCCGGTTCATGCACAGGCCATTTTTCAACAGCATCCCATGAAGCTGAGCGCCCAATTGACCCAGACGGAGAAGGCGAGCCGGGAAGGGCTGGCTCTTCCGTTGTATTCGCACATGACGGAATCTGAAATCGACAAAGTGTGCGCTCACGTCAAAGAGTTGCTGCAGTAAGAGCGTGCAGGCCGACAGTGACTCAGGTCGATTCGATGATGCAGCGCCGCCGGCCGGTCGTCTGGATGAGGTTTGTCGCCGGATCCTCTGCCATAGGCGTACTCGCGCTGCTGTCCTGGTGGGGAATCTCGCGGGTCATCACACATGCCGAAGGTTCACTTCCGAGCCAGGTCGCCGCTGCCGATCTGATTGTCGCGCTTGCGGGGAACCCCGATCGAAGGACCTACGCCCTTTCGCTCGTCAAGCAGGGCATTGCCCCGGAGTTCATGTCTACCTTGTTCGATCCCAGCTGTCTCAGGGAGGGTCGGTCAGGTCCTGCCTGTGTGATGCGAGTACGCAACACCATAGACGAAGCGCTGGTGCTGCGCCGTATCGTCGACCGTGAGCGCTATACGACGGTGATCGTGGTGACATCCCGGTACCATCTCGCTCGGGCCAGAGCCGTCTTTAGAGTGATCTTCGCGGGAAGGGCCACGGCCATTCATTTCGTGGCGACTCCCGGGAACTCTCCCACCAATGTTCAGATCAGGAGGGAAGCGAGATCCTATCTCCCCAGTCTCGCCGGGGCACTCCTCGCTCGTTCGGTGCCGTCGCTGTATGAATGGGCTCTTCGGAATCAGCCTGTCTGCTCGGATATGGTCAAGCCCTCCGGTACCTGACTCTGCCGGCTCTCCCGCAGTCGAATCGCAAGAACGTTCCATCCCACACACTCATGTGAAGTCGAGCTGTTTGTTAACCTTCAACTGAATCGGCACATCATACTATGTTGATCTTTAAACGATTCTCCAACCCGAAGTGCCTACTCATGCTCATCGTGCACATCGCGCTGATGGGAATTGCCAACTATTCCGCGTTTTGGCTCCGTTTCGACGGAAACATCCCGGATTGGGCAATGACCATTTTACTACGAACGCTGCCCCTTCTGGTGTGTGTGCGGCTCTTCATGTTCATTCCATTCCGGCTCTACGGAACGGTCTGGCAATACACAAGTCTGTGGGATCTTCGCAATATCGTCGGGGCGACATTGAGCGGCACGATCGTGTTTTTTCTGGCGACCAGGTACGGACTGGGACAAGCGGCATACCCTCGAACCGTCTATCTCATTGATGCGCTGTTGTTGATCGTGCTGACCGGCGGGATGCGGGTTGCACGCCGAATCGGGTATCCCTCGTCGGTCAACTCGGACATGAAGAACGTTCTGATCTATGGCGCCGGCGATGCGGGTGAGCGGTTGGTTCGGGAACTTCGACAAAACCAGGGATTCGGATATCGACCGGTGGGATTCGTGGATGACAATCGGCGGAAAATCGGGCACCGGATCCACGGAGTCAAGGTGCTGGGCACGCGGGCGCACCTTCCTACGATCATGGAGCGCGTCAAACCGGACGCCATCTTGATTGCGATGCCGAGTATCGGCGCGGCGGCCATCAGAGAAATTTCCAAGGCCTTGCTGGCGTACAACGTGTCGATCAAGATTTTGCCGGACCTGAGTGTTCTCCTGGATGGGAAATCCGAAGTCAATCAGTTGCGGAATCTGTCGGTGGAGGACCTGCTGCACCGGCCACGGGTCGATTTGGATCGCTCCAGAACCGCTGCTCTTCTCAAGGGAAAGCGGGTGCTGGTGACGGGGGCTGGTGGTTCCATCGGATCGGAGCTGTGTCGGCAGATTGCGTCCTACGCTCCATTATGCCTGGTGTTGTTCGAGCGGTATGAGAACGGCTTGTATGCCATTCATAGCGAACTCAGCTCTCGAACCGTGCCGCCGGAAATCTATCCGGTCATCGGCGACGTGACGGATGCGGATCGTCTCCGGTCGACCATGGAAGCCTACCGGCCGGAAATCGTATTCCATGCCGCCGCCCACAAGCATGTGCCGTTGATGGAATACAATCCGTGTGAGGCGGTGAAGAATAACGTGATCGGTACCCGTACAGTCGCCGCCCTTTCCGAGGAGTTCGGGGTCGAGCGCTTCATCATGATTTCAACCGACAAGGCTGTGCGTCCCTCCAGCGTGATGGGCGCGACGAAGCGCGTGGCGGAGTTGATCATTCAAGACCTCGCTCGGAGTAGTAAGACGAATTTCATCACCGTGCGGTTCGGCAATGTGCTGGGCAGTAACGGCAGCGTCGTCCCGCATTTTCTCCAGCAGATCAAGCGGGGCGGGCCGGTGACGGTGACGCACCCTGATGTGCAGCGGTATTTCATGTTGATCCCGGAGGCGGTCGAGTTAGTGCTGCAAGCCGCGTCGTTGGCCAATCCTGGTGCCGTCTATGTACTGGAAATGGGTGAACAGGTCAGGCTGCAAGACCTCGCGCGGCACTTGATCCGATTGTCGGGATTCGTCCCGGACCAGGAAATTCCCATCTCTTTCACCGGCCTCCGTCCCGGTGAAAAACTTGCAGAGGAACTGGTGGGGCCTGATGAGACGGTCATGGCGTCACCACTCAAGGAAATCTTGGCGGTCCGACTGAACCAGGTTCCCACCCGCGAGGCGCTGCACAGCGCGATCGCCGGGTTGGAGGAGATGGCTTATCTGCAGAATGCGAGTGAGGTCTTGGCGAGGATCGGTGTGTTGGTGCCTGCGTTCCAACCTGCGCAGCGTGATGCGGTGCTGGCGGTCGAGCGCGATTGGTTGGGCATCGAAGGCGAGCAGCAATCCGCGAACCACGTAACACGAGGTGGGTCAGATGGTCAGAATTATTCTTCAGGGACTGTTCGGTTTTTTGCTCGTCGTCGCGTCCGGCGTGATCTCGGAAGCGGGGTCGGTGCCTCCCCGGCCGGAACCCTATCGGATCGGCCCGAATGATGTCGTGCGAATCCAAGTCTATGGAGAAGACGATCTGACGGTCGAGCGGAAGGTGGGAGGCGACGGCAGGATAGACTATCCGCTGCTCGGGTTGCTCTCGGTTACGGGACAGACGACGGAAGAACTACAGGTCGGTCTCAAGGCACGGTTGAGTGCGGGGTACTTGAAGCAGCCTCGGGTGACGGTCTCGATCGCCCGTCACCGGAACTTCTATGTCAGCGGAGAGGTGAAGGCGGCCGGCGGATACTCCTATGAGGAAGGACTCACGGTTCAGAAGGCGATCAGCATGGCCGGAGGTTTCACGGAACGGGCCAGCAAAGCAGGCATACGGGTCGAACGTCACCGGGAGACGGGTCTGGAAATCATCGAAGCCGGTGTGACCACCGTGGTGCTGCCGGATGATCTGATTCTGGTCGCGCCGGCTCAGCGATTTTACGTCAATGGAGAAGTGCATAAGCCGGGCGACTATGGCTATGAACGTGGGTTGACGATTCATATGGCCATTACGATGGCAGGAGGGTTTACCGACAAAGCATCGAAAAAACCCAAGGTGCTTCGAATCGTCGATGGACAGGAGCAGATGTTTGAACTCTCGTTGAATGCCCCTGTTCTGCCGGACGATATCATTGTGGTGTCGCAACGGTTTTTCTAGCGAGGCGAGTCTGCGGTGCCGTGCCGAGGTCCGGCAAGGCCAGGGGTCCTCCTGAAGCCGCACGCGGTTCCGGCGGCCCCCGGTACCATCCTGTCGGCATGCCCTGAGACTCTGGTTGTCAATGCCGTGCCATCCGTCCCGGTGCGGCTCCGCTTTTCCTTCCGTCGAACGTGGAGGCGAGGCATCCTATGGAGACACGAGTCATCTCATGCTGGCTGAGCATCGTGCTGACGGTTCTCATGGTCCTTCATGCTGCTGCCGCGGAGACGCAGGCTCCGCCCTCCGGGTACCGTATCGGGCCCAACGATGTGGTACGGATTCAGGTATTCGGCGAGGACGATTTGACGGTCGAAGGTCGGGTGGGAGGGGACGGCAAGCTCGACTATCCGCTGTTAGGCGTATTGCAGGTCGGCGGAAAGACCACCCAGGATTTGCAGGCGATTCTGACCAAACGCCTGGCCGCAGGGTACGTGCGGTCCCCCAAAGTCACGGTGTCCATCGTCCGCCATCGGAATGTCTATGTCAGCGGGGAGGTCAAAGCGCCGGGAGGGTTCCCATTCGAGGACGGGCTGACTGCGCAGAAGGCCGTGACCATGGCCGGCGGATTTACCGACAAGGCCGCACGCAACACGCTCATGATCACGCGCCGCTCGGAAGGTCACGAACAGACCTTCAGCGCACCGTTGACGGCGTCGTTGCTCCCTGACGATGTCATCGTCGTGGTTCAGCTGCAAAAGTTCTATCTCATGGGCGAGGTGATGCGTCCCGGTCCCTATCCCTTCGAGGAGCAACTGACTGCCAAGAAAGCCGTCTCGTTCGGTGGCGGATTCAGTGACAAGGCCGACAAGAAGTCGCTGAAGGTGACGCGAGTGACGGAGGCCGGTGCCCAAACGATCTCGATCGGGCCAGATGACTTGATTCTGCCCAGCGATATTTTGGCCATCGGCAGTCACAACTATAAGGTCTACATCAGTGGCGAGGTCAAAGCGCCCGGCGCCTACCCCTACAGCGACAACATCAGCCTACAAAAGGCGCTCACGCTGGCCGGCGGGGTCACGGAAAAGGCCGACCGGAAGGAATTGATTGTCCGGCGTGTGGTGGATGGGCGGGAGCAGAGCCTGGTGTTGCCGCTGGAGGCGGCGGTGCAGCCGGAAGACCTGATCATCGTGCGGGAGGGACAGCGGGTGTATGTGACCGGCGAGGTGAAGACGCCGGGACGGTATGCCTATGAAACCGGCGCGACGATTCAGCGGGTGCTGACCTTGGCCGGGGGCGTGACGGAAAAGGCGGAGGTCGGCGTCGTCAAACTGACGCGGACGACGAAGCAGGGGGTCGAGACGACGGTGGTCCCCCAGGATGCCGTGGTCCTGCCGGACGACATCATTCTCGTTTCGCCGAAGAGCGACCAATTCTATATCAGCGGTGAAGTGAAAACGCCCGGCAGCTATGCCCACAAGGATGGCCTGAGCTTACAGAAGGCGTTGGCGATGGCGGGGGGGGCGACGGAGAAGGCGGATCGGCAGGCGTTGACGGTGCGGCGGGTGGTCGAGGGGCAGGAACAGAGCCTGGTGTTGCCGCTGGAGGCGGCGGTGCAGCCGGAAGACCTGATCATCGTGCGGGAGGGCCAGCGGGTGTATGTGACCGGCGAGGTGAAGACGCCGGGACGGTATGCCTATGAAGCCGGCGCGACGATTCAGCGGGTGCTGACCTTGGCCGGGGGCGTGACGGAAAAGGCGGAGGCCGGCGTCGTCAAGCTGACGCGGACGACGGAGCAGGGGGTGGAGACGACGGTGGTCCCCCAAGATGCGGTGGTCTTGCCGGAGGACATCATCCTGGTCGTCCCGAAGAGCGACAAGTTTTATGTGAGCGGCGAGGTGAAGAACCCGGGCAGCTACACGCACAAGGAGGGGCTGAGCCTGCAGAAGGCGCTGGCGATGGCGGGCGGGGTGACGGAGAAGGGGGATGTGGAGCGGCTGCAGCTCGTGCGGATCGTGAACAACCAGGAAGAGCATCCCGTCGTAACGCTGGAGTCCCCGGTCTTGCCGGAAGATACGATCGTGGTGGCGGAGCGGCAGAAGTTGTACGTCACGGGAGAAGTGCGGACGCCGGGGCGGTATACCTATGAGGCGGGGATCTCCGTGCAAAAGGCGATCAGTATGGCGGGCGGGTTCACGGAGAAGGCGGACAAGACGGATGTGCGGGTGGAACGGCGGGAGGCCCAGGGCGTGACGACGCTGCAGGTGGACCCGAATGCGCCGCTGCAGCCGGACGATCTGCTGGTGATTCCGCAGGCGCGGCGATTCTATGTCAATGGGGAAGTGAAAAAGCCGGGCGACTTTTGGTATGAACGGGGGCTGACGCTGCACATGGCCATCACGATGGCGGGGGGGTTCTCGGAGAAGGCGTCGAAGACACCGAAGGTGCTGCGGAAGGTGAACGGTCAGGAGCGGACGGTGGAACTGGCCCTCGATGCGCCCATCTTGCCCGATGACATCATCGTGGTCGTCCAACGCTTCTTCTGATCCACATCACTGTTGTATTACACGCCGCGTTGTGCAGACTCTGTGAGCGTATGAGGTCCTGCATCGTCGAACATTGAGGTGAGGGCATCTCAACCCTACGATTGAACTCTTATCCAAGAAACTTCCAGCCCCACTTGCCCGACCAACTCCCTACCATCAGCCCTTGGCCTCTGAACACCAGGACACCGCCTCCAATTCCTGCCTTTCTTCTACGACCCATTCTATTAGCTCACTTGTGCCAAATAGCCAGTTCTTAGAGGTCGGTGCCTTCCTATTGCTCTATCCCCGGAATGCATTCTGTCGGCATGAGCTCGCTGCCGTGGAAGTGGGAGACCTGTTTCCACTTTTGCAGCACGGCCTTGTCGTTGAAGGTGAGCAGGTATTCCTCACACCAGGTGCCGGGCGGGGTATAGCGGTTGCCGGACTGTTGCTCGCGAAATTCATAGACCCAGACGCCCTCGCCTTCCTCGCTCTTTCGAATCGCTTTGGGCGCGCCGAGAGCCTGGCGAACCTCCGCTTGCGTGGCGCGACCTTTCGCGGAGTCGAGGTACGCCCCTTCTTTCGTTTGAAGATGACTGCAGGCGACGACGTTGATGGCGATGGCCATGAGACCGAGTATGTGACGGAGATGAGTCATGATGCCTCCCGGTTCGAGGGGAATCTTCCCAGTGCTGTGGTGAGTGAGATCGGATTGTACACCGATCCGACACAGTCGTCTTCTGTGAGTTGATTTTGGGGAGCGCGGTGTCGCGGAGTTCGGAGGTATCGAGCACGTGTGGCGGATAGGGTTCTATGTGTGGGAGAGTCGAGCAGACAGACCACGAGCGTAAGATCTAGCCCTGGAGAGAACGAGCGAGGATAGGCAGCGTGATTAGACGGCTTTTTTGACCAGGCCGGAACGCAGGCAGCGGGTGCACACGCGAATGCGTAAGGCTGAGCCGTTGACGAGTGCTTTCACGCGTTGCAAGTTGGGATTGAAGACGCGCTTCGTCCTATTGTTCGCGTGGCTGACGTTGTTACCGGTTTGGTGTTTCTTCCCACAAAGATCACAAGCAAATGCCACGGACCTACTCCTTTGTTGCGGCGTCTTTCAACGACTAGTGCTGAACGGAGCGGAATGCTACCATAGCCCCACGGGCTAAGACAAGCTGCCGGGGTGAATTCTCCACTGTGGATACCCTCCTTCCTGTGCAAGGCCCTTCACCGTCACGGAGGTTCCATCCATGGATGTGGTCACGCTCGTCGGGTTGCTCGCCGGCACCCTTACCACGATTGCCTTTATCCCCCAACTCCAGCAGACTTGGCGTACCCGCTCCGCGCAGGACGTGTCCTTGGGCATGTTACTCACCTTTGTGACCGGGGTCTCTCTCTGGTTGGTGTACGGCTTGCTTCTCGGCGCCCTTCCCATCATCCTCGCGAACCTCGTCACCCTCGTCCTCACGCTCGCCATTCTTATCCTGAAACTTCGTTACCGCTCCTAGTACGCTCGCGTGCGCGTCGGGCGTCGGCGGTCTCCCCGTGGGAGTTCCGCTGGAGCCTCCGCTCGCGCCTCCTCTTGACAAGATCGGCCATCCTCTCCTAGAGTTTGCCTCGTTTCAAGACACCTCGGGTCAAGGGAAGAGGGTGTAACGCCCTCGCGGTCCCGCCGCTGTAAATGGGGACGAAACCCGCCGATGCCACTCGCGTGGCCGTGAAGCGTTGTTCGTGAAGCGTGATGCGTCTGGATTTCTGACGCGAGAGACGATTCACGAGGGACGAATGACGAGCCAGCTGGGAAGGCGCGGGGAGTAGGATGAACCATAAGCCAGAAGACCTGCCCGAGGAAGACCCTTTATTCCCTCGTGGGCTGGGGAATAGGCGAGGATGATGGTGCGGGTAATCCTCAGGGTTCCACGTTGGCCCTGGGGATTTTTTATTTGCGCGCCGTTCGCTTGATCCCCATTCATCGATGCGTCGCCGGAATCCTTGGAGTTGTCTGCTATGTGGTGCTCGCCTCTCTGGGTCACGGGTTTGCGCAATCTTCGGAGGATGATGCGGTGATGAAACGCCGTCAACAAGGCATCCTTACGGGCATGCCGTTCATGGCCAATATTACGCCGCGCACGTTTATCGACGACGCGGGGAGAAAACTCTATGTGGCCAAGGCGCCCGCACGAGTCGTCTCGTTGGCGCCCAGCATCACGGAGATGTTGTTTGCGCTGGGGCTGGATGAGCAGATTGTCGGGGTGACCGAGTTTTGTAACTTTCCAGAGGCAGCCAAGGCTAAATCCAAAGTCGGCTACGCCAATCCCAACCTCGAATCGCTGATCGCGCTTCGACCCGAGTTGATCGTCGCGCCACGCGAGTTTCATCGGGCGAATGTCCTGGCCAAGCTGGAAGAACTGAAAATTCCCGTGCTGCTCTTGGACGCGACGTCGCTGGAAAGTATTTTTTCGCATCTGCATACCTTGGGACGTATTTTTGATCGCTCCACGGCCGCGCATGCGATGACGCAGGCAATGCGCAACCGGATGGCGGAACTCACCGCCAGAACGGAGCCTCTGGCGCGCGTTCGAGTTTTGTACGTCATCAATAGCCAACCGCTGATCACGGTGGGTCCGGGAAGTTACATTCACCAGATGATCGGGCTTGCCGGTGGACTGAATATTGCCTCGGAGGCGAAGGCGCCCTATCCGCGTCTCACCATGGAGACGGTGTTGAGGGAAGATCCCGAAATCCTGTTGTTCCCCAGAGGGTCGATCGAAACCGTGCCGCGCAGTGAGCAGGAGGCCTGGAGGCGCTGGACGACGGTGACCGCCGTTCGGGAAAACCGTCTTCGCGACGTGTCGGCCGATGCTCTGAACCGCCCGGGCCCGCGCGTCATGGAAGGGCTGGAAGCGTTGGCCAGGGCGATCCACCCCGAAGCCTTCGCATCGGAACCGGTCCCCGTACAGCCATGATGCCAGCAGCCGGCCACCCCATACCTCCCGCGCACGCCTTGACTGCATCGACCTTGTCCACCGGTCCCTTGCCATCTGGTCCGCCGACGGTCGCAGGCGACCCGCCGGTTCAGGACGTGATCCTCACACCGGCGCGCTGGTGGCGCGTGATGACCCTGCTGTCCCTCGTCGCAGGCTCGCTGGCTCTCGTGTGTCTGCAGTTGGGGACTCAGTACATCGGGGTGGGGCGCATCCTCGGCCTCTTTGCGTCGCTGTTGTTCGGTCGACCGGTCGACGAACAGATGGTCGACACGGCCGGCGTCATTCTGTTTCAGGTCCGGCTGCCGCGGGTCGCACTCGGATTTCTGGTGGGGAGCTGTCTTGCCTCGGTCGGCGTGGCGTTGCAGGCCTTGCTTCGGAATCCGCTCGCCGATCCCTATGTGCTGGGTGTGTCCAGCGGGGCGGCCTTGGGCGTTGCCGTCGCCGTGTTGTTCGGCATCGGAACGACGGTGCTGGCGCTGTCGATCCTGCCGGTGTGCGGATTTATAGGCGGCCTGGTGGCCCTCGCGGTGATCTATCGGATGGCGGCGACCCGTGAGCGTCTGCCGATTCACTCGGTGCTCCTGGCCGGGGTCATCCTCAATGCGATTTTCTCTGCGCTCATCATGTTCATCACCTCCATTATGGAGCCGAATCGGTCGTTCGGCATGATGGCGTGGTTGATGGGGTCGCTCACCGCCCCGGCCTACCCGGTGCTGGCGGCCTTGTCCGGCTATCTGCTGATCGGGCTGGTGCTGCTCTTCAAGCAGGTCCGGGTGCTCAATATTCTGGCCTTGGGCGAAGAGCCGGCGCGCTCGCTGGGGATCGACACGGAACGTGTCAAACGGTTCATCTTTCTGGTGTCGGCCCTGATGACCGGGGCCGTGGTGTCGTTCAGCGGCATGATCGGCTTCATCGGCATGATCGTGCCCCACGCCGTCCGTCTCGTGCTCGGAGCCGACCACCGATTGTTGTTGCCGGCCTCGGCCTTAGTCGGCGGCATGTTCTTGATGGCGGCGGACACGGTGGCGCGTACGCTGTTTGTGCCGTCGGAAGTGCCGGTCGGGGTGATCACGGCGTTAGCCGGTGGCCCGTTCTTCGTCTATCTGCTGGTATGGCGAAAGGATCGATTAGCATGACGTGGATCGACCACGCCGCTCAGACTCTGGCTGGAGATCGAGAGTCAGGTCCGGTGGTGCACCATGCCTATGCGGTTCGCGAGGTGCATTTTCGTTACGGAGCCTCGCGATCGCAGGGAGAGCCCTGGGTGCTTCGAGATGTGACGCTGGAGGTTGCGCAAGGCGAGATCCTGGGCATCGTCGGGCCGAATGGGTCCGGCAAAACCTCGTTGCTGAAACTGTTGGCGAAATTGGTTGTGCCGCAGGAAGGGGAGATCGCCCTGTTCGGACGACCGTTGCGCAGCCTCTCTCACGAGCTGGTGGCGCAGTCCGTCGCGGTGGTGCCGCAGGACAGCCCCCAGATGTTTCCGTTCACGGTCGCAGAGACGGTCTTGATGGGGCGATTCCCCCACCGTCGACAAGCGGGATGGAGTCTGGGCTTCGGCTGGGAGGATCGAGAGGATTGCCAGGCGGCCTCGCAGGCCATGGCCACGATGGACATCGTGCATCTCGCCGGGCGCGCCGTCACCGATCTGTCCGGAGGAGAACGTCAGCGCACCATGATTGCGCGGGCCTTGGCGCAAGCGCCTCGAGTGCTGCTGCTCGATGAACCGACGGCATTTCTGGATCTGCAGCACCAGTTGGGCATTTGTTCGACCCTGCGCCGACTCTGTGACGAGCACGGGTTGACGGTGGTGATCGTGTCGCACGATCTGAACCTTGCCAGTCAGTATTGCGATCGAGTGGCCATGGTAAGGGCGGGGCAGGTGCGGACGGTCGGCGCACCCGCCGAAGTCATGTCGAGGGAGGTGCTGCGGGAGGTGTATGGCTGCGAGGTCTTGATCGATGCGCATCCGCAGTCGGGATTGCCTCGGATCACGTTGCCGAGGCAAGGGATGCCGTTCAGGGGGTAATGGGATGTTGCGGGAGGGGTTCGCGCCCGGCCCACCCGTGTGAGGAGAAGGGGCGCGTCATCATTGGAGAGCGGAGTGTCAGGAAGACGCCGTCAGCGTCGGGGAAGATGGTGCAAATCCATCACGGTGCCGCCACTGTAAGCGGGGAGTGACTCTGCAAGACGCCACTGGCGAGCGGCGTGGGTCGTGAATCGTGCCTAGTGAAGCGCGGGAGGTTTCATCCCCCTGTTTCATCAAAGACGGTTTACGTTTCACGCTCAGCTGGGAAGGCGCGGAGCCACGACGATCCGCAAGTCAGGAGACCCAACTGACGGCTGTTACGACTGATCCCTTCGAGCGAAAGGGAGTGTCAGTATGTCGGTACGTCTCGGGCCATGGTCCGTCTTGTGTGTGTTGTTGTGTGTCTCAAGTGTCCCGCCTATTTGGACGGCAGCGGCGGTTGCCGACGAGCCTCCGGAGTCTGATCCTGTCGTGCAGGCCGAGGAAGTCGTGGTCTCGGCCACCAAAACCCCATTGCCGGTAAGCCAGGTGACCAGCGCGGTCGAGGTCATCACGGCGCAGGACATGAAACGACAGAACATCAGGAGCGTGGTGGACGCGCTTCGGTTAGCCCAGGGTGTGGCGATGTTTTCGAACGGCGGTCCCGGCACCGAGGTCACGGCCAAGATTCGAGGCGGCGGGGCCAATCAGACCCTGGTGCTGATCGACGGCGCGATCGTCAACAGCGGCACCGTCGGTAGTTACAATTTCGCCAATCTGACGACCGACAATATCGAACGAGTCGAGATCCTTCGCGGCGCGCAGAGTATGTTGTGGGGCTCCGACGCCATGGGCGGGGTCATTAATATCGTGACGAAGAAGGGACAGGGGCCGCTCTCCGCGACCGGCTTCATGGAGTATGGATCGTTCGCTTCCATCCGTGAGGGGGGCTCCGTCTCAGGGAAACAGGGGATCGTCGATTATAGTCTCTCCCTGTCCCGATGGGACATGTCTTCCTTTTCCGCCGTCAACTACCGGCGGGGGGCGACGGAGCGGGATTCGTATCGCAATTGGCAGGGCTCGGGCCGAATCGGCATCGATCTCCCGCATGACGGGCGGCTGGACTTCAGCATGCGCTGGATGAACTCCGATGTGCAGCTGGACAACCTGTCGGCTACCGCGCCGAGCGACGTATACGGCTCGAAGATCCGGAGCCAGGAATATGTGTTCAGCGGGAGCTATGAGCAGCCGGTGACGAGCTGGTGGACGCAGAAGCTGACCCTTGCCCGATCTCAGGAGGCCTCACTGTTTCTCCCCGGCACGTTGCAGCGGAGCTTGGTCAGCGGTGCCTTCAGCACCCCGTTCGGAGATCCGAACGAAACGCGCGTGCTCTCCAACCGGTTGGAGTGGCAGCATAACATTCAGATCACGAAGCTGCTCTTGCTCAGCGCCGGCTATCAGTTTCGAGAGCAGCAGGGAGAAAACGACAGCGGCCTCACCAATCGTATCCTCAGCTCCCACGCCGGATTTGCGCAAGCCCAGTTCAATCTCTGGGATCGGGTCTTCGCAACAGCCGGGATTCGCCACGATAGCTACAACGTCTTCGGCGATGCGACCACGTATCGACTTACGGCGGGGTATTACCAGAAGGAAACGGACACGAAGCTCCGCGCCGGGTATTCGACCGGCTTTCGCGCGCCCAGCATGAACGAACTGTATTTCCCCAATTTTGGCAATCCCAATCTGGGGCCGGAAAAAAGTCAAAGTATGGACGTGGGGATCGATCAGTATCTGTTCTCCAAGCAGATCAAGTTCACGGGAGGGTTTTTCTGGAACCGGTACCGGAATTTGATCACCACCACATTCGATCCGATCTTCTGCGCGTCGTTCAGTACCTTCGGGTTCTGCCCGCAACAATTGGGGGAAGCATCCACGAAGGGATGGGAAGCCGGGCTATCCTATACCTATTCCAGCGATCGGCCGTTTTTGAAAGGCCTGGTGGTGCAGGCTCA
>WBZT01000075.1_pt2 | contig 14583 bp, 13 predicted proteins | sample 5204241 | NCBI WGS metagenome assembly WBZT01 (sample SAMN12344358, study PRJNA552823) | activated sludge metagenome | biome: Activated sludge suspended growth; feature: Nitrification reactor; material: Wastewater; isolation source: activated sludge from nitrification reactor of wastewater... | reverse complement strand
CACCAGTGGCGCATGTCCTGCATTGCTTGCAGGTTGAAATTTTCCGCGTGGCCGTCGAGCAACGCGGCGACGGCGCGGTTGTTGAATCGCGGAGCGACATAACCCCACTGGTTCGGCGACAGCGATTGCGAATAGTTTGTCGCCCATTGGCGTGACTTGAGGTAAGGCGGCGTCACCTGGTAGTAGCCTTGCGCGTTGTTTCCCGTCGCCGCCGACCGCGCGGAGATGAACACCATCAACTCGCTTGGCTTTCTGGCCTCATTGATTTTCGTGATAACTGTGCCGCCGCCAAACTTTGCGTTGGCATCGGCTGCCGGGAATTCGGTCTGGTTGCCGCCAATGAAATACGAGTTGATGCCGAGCGAGGGGAACAGGCTGACGGAATAAACGTAATCGGCGTGGCTCGCGGATTGAAGCTCGGAGAGCTTGGCGCGGTTCACGCCCGAGTAAATCAACTGCATCGAGCCGGACATATACGGGACGATGCGCCACGGGTAACGCGCGTTCACGGGGAAGCTCAATGGCTGGCCATGGTTATCCACTGCGCTGAAGTCCGGGACGTAGCCGGGGAACACCGCGCCGTCATGGTCGTCGGCAAACATCTGCACGCCGAGCATGAGTTGGCGTCCGGCGGACATCTCCTCAATCATTCGCGCTCTATTTTTCGCCTTGGCGAGACATGGCAACAGCAGTGCGGCGAGAATTGAAATGATGGCGATGACCACCAGCAGTTCGACGAGCGTGAACGCCTGCCGCTTTCCACGACAGTCACCGATTTGACCGGAATCTGATGAGCGTTCAAACATAGCGGTAGCAAGATTGCGAAAGCGCATTCAACGCGCTTTCGCCAAGTTGCCGATCATTTGCGGAGACTTGCGGTCGCTTTCTGGTCTGGTTGGGTTGAACATGCCTCAGTCGCTTGCTGACGCACCCATTCGGCAGCCAAGGGGTGATTGGCCAATCCGCCTTCGATCATGGTGAACTCCAGCCCATCGAGCCGCTTTTGGATTTGCTTCTGAATGTGGCCGATGGAAATCAGCACGGGCAGGACCAAGACTTGCGAATCTGTGCCCGCCGTTTTGACGGCAGCCCGAAGCTGCGCGGTGGCGGCGTCGCGGATTTCTTTGGGAGCGTCATCGCGCAACGTAACCGCCTCGACTCGTTGAAACCCGAATTGTCCCTTGAGCCGTTGTGCGTGGGTGTGCAAATGCGTGAGCCAGCGTTCGTTTTCGCTGTCTTCGTTTGGACCGTGCGCAACCAAGATGACCGATTGCTTGCCCGCCTCCTTGACGAATGGCTTCACTTCGTCAGCCAGAATCCTGCTGACTACCGAATGCCCGTCCATCCCGGCAGTCAGCAGCAGCGGGGACTTTGTTTTCAATGGCGCTGCCTGCGCGTGGCCGCCTTCTTCCTCTGAAACGTGCGGCAGGTCTTTGCGCTGGCCGACATAGAAACGGATTTCCTCGTAATGCCCGCTGAAAGAAGAAACGAGGAGAGGCACGACGACGATTTGCTTCACCCCGGCTTGGTCAAGCCGTGCCGCGACATTGGCCAATTCATGCTCTGGCGACTGGCTCGTCAAGAAGGCCACGTCTTTCGGTCCGGCCCAATTCATCTTTTCAACCGTCTGAATCACCCGCTTGTTCCAACCGGCGTCGCGCGAACCGTGCGCGACGACCATCAGCGCCGTCTCGGGCGTCTCCGCTGCGGTTGCGACGGTTGCGAAAATGGCCAGCAATGCCGACCATGCGAACAGGCAAATGAGTTGTGGGATTTCTCTGCGTGCTGTGATTTTCATAAATCTGTTTTGTGCTTAATGAGCTTCCACCCGATAGAACCGCTGCTGGCTGGGGGCGTTGGTGTCGCGCCACACGGCGAACACGGGCGAGGGATAGACAAGGTTCGTGCCCGATTTCGCGAGCCACGCGGACGAGAACACGAGCGCGGGGTTGGTCATGGTCTGCCAATTTTGCAGATCGCTCGACCAGAGGACGGAGTATTGACGGCCGGGCGCGTGAGCGAAGTGAAGCTCGCCGCCGTTCGCTTCACGCTGAAGGGAAAGCAGCTTGAACAAATTGGTGGCAGCAGTGGGAATCGTGCCCGCTTGATACTCGGCGAGATTGTTTACGCCGTCGCCGTCCACATCGTTCGTCGCACCATTGATGAGCGAGCCGAAATAGAAGTTTTCCCAATCGTCGGGCAAACCGTCACCGTCGCTGTCGAGATTTGCTCGAACAATTTCGCCCTTGATGTCCAACACCGGATATTCGTTCGAGGAAGCGATGGAACTAAAAATGGTGTAGAAGTTCGGGTAAGTGGGCGGGCCGCCGAAGCTGGCTTCCACGAGCGAACTCGCGGCGAACATCAACTTGCCCTCGTTCAGCCCCTGCTGCACGTAGCCGTAAATCAGCGGGTCGTCCAGGTTGAGGTCGAACGTGAGCTGGCTGCCCACCGGCATCAGTTGTCCGTCCGCAACGTTTGTCGTCTGGCCGACCGCAAACGGCGCGACTTCAAACGGGCTGGCGATCTCGTTCGTGCCATCGTCGCCGACGTTGTTCGACACGTCCGCCAACGCGCCATTCGTGTCAAAGCCGGCGGCGTAAGCAGTGCGGTTCGTGTAGTAACCGCCGCCGGAGTCGGCGAGAAACGGTGAGTCCTGCTGGAACGTTGCCGCGGTGAACCCACCGCGAAAGCCCGCTCCAAAAAGTTCAACCGGGCTGCTGCTGTTTGTGCTCGGCAAGTGGCGCGGATCGTTCGTTGGAAAATAAGTGCGGTAATCACGCAGCGTGCCGGTGTAGGTGTATTGATTGCCCGACGCAATGGTGAGCGTCACGCGGGCGCGGCGGACGAGATAGTTATTCGCACCCTGCCCGGCGGGGATGCGGTTCGTGGTAGCCCAGCCGAGCAAGTATTGAGCGTCGCGCGAATCAAAATCAGGCGCTGATCCCAGCGCGCCGAACACACTGGCGGTGGGACGGCTCGCGGGGTTGGCGTTGAAGGGATACATCCATCGCGCCAGATTCGCGGGCATGGATTGCAACGAGAATGGTTGCGCGGCAAACGCCGCGCTGAATTGGCTCGAAGTATCGAGCGTCAACGAATCGAAGCTAAGGCTCGGCCCGGCGGCGTTGAACGCGATGCTGTAATTGCTGACGCCAAGCCCCGTCAAATCCCACTGGCAGAGCGACGACACGCTGTAGCCCTGGGCGGCAGCGCGGTTCAGTTCGTAGCGGAACAACGGCGCGAGCGTCTGCGCGCCGCCGTCATTCGAGTAAACCAGGAAAACAGAGTTGTAATCCAACTCGCTGCCAACCGTGCGCATTTGCAGAACCACCGTGCCTAGCGTGAACGGTGTCGCGTCCGCGAGCGTGAACACACTCGTGGACAGGTTGTAAATGTTGCCGCTGCCAGTGAGGAAGGCATTGGTGTTGGACTGCGTGAGCACGGCATCGGAAGTCGCGCCGGGCTGGTCGGGGAGATTGCCGGGCGCACCGTGAGGATCGGTGAAGATTTCCCAATACCCGGATTCGCTGCTGGCCGAGCCGCGAAAGGACGGAACGACAAATCCATTCGTCGCGGCAAACAGATTGGCGGTGGAAGTCGTCAGCGAAAGAGCGATGACGCCGGGCAAAACAAAGCTGTTGCGATTGATTTTCATAGCGTGAACTCACAGCGACGGCGGCTGGATATTCCAAGCAGCGGTCACAACGAGTCGCACGCTATCAAGAGGCGGTTTGCTTTTGCTCCCGGTCGGTTGCCGAAGATTTGCGGAACGTTGCGCTCGCCCGCGCCGCTACGTCGGTCAGTTGCAGAAAGTTTGTGGTTGCTTGCGAAATGCGGCCTCGCAGAGAAGAAGAGTTATCTGAGACACGAGTTGAGCAGCTCGCGCCAGTCGGATTCCATGGCCTCGTGGCCGGCCATCAGCGCAAGACCGATGTGGTCGCGGGCGTCGGCCACTTCCACCGTCCAACGCTTCTTCGCGCAACACGCGCATTTGCCGCGCCACAACCACACGCTTGCGGCGGCTCGGAGATTCAAATGCAAGCCCACATCATCGCCGTGGAAGAATTCAGACAAACTTTCGTGATGCGCTGGCTGTTCGTAAGCATGGGGTGTCCAAACTACTGTGCGCATCACCGCCCCGTGGTAATGCGTCGTGCGGATTGGGAGATTTGCGCTGGCGGCGGCAGCCAGCAACTTCGGCACGAATGTAATCGGCAAACGACGGACGTTCTTCGCTCCCTTGGCCAGCCGTGATCGCAGCCAGGGAATTCTTCCGGCAAGGCTGGCGCGGCGGCGCGCGCTTCCCGCATGGTTGGCCGGAAACCAATTGCCCGCTTCTTCCGGCGGCGATTGATGGGTGGTCACGAATTGCTCGAACAATTCGCGGTGCTTGCGCTCGGAGAGGAGAACGCGCTCGAACACCGACCCCGAAACGTCCCCCACTTCCAGTCCGTGCAACACGCCCACCGCCGAGGCTTCGCGCACCGCCCACAGGCTCGCATATTCGGCAAGGTTCGGCGTGAACAGGCCGGATTTGTCGCACGGAAAGGCCGCGTTGCGCCAATCCTCCAGCACGGGCATCTCACCCAGCCGCCCCAGGACGGCCACGGGATTTCGCGTCAGGTGCAACACTTCGCCAAGTTCGGCGAGCGTTTCAAACCAGTCACGCGTGGTCGCGGAAAGGCTCAAGCGGACGACACTCGTTGCCTCAATGCGCAGACAATCCGGCTGAATCCGCACGCCGCAGAAACCGCCTTGCGCCGACTGCGGGCATGTCCGGCAATAATCCGTAGTGGACTGGGTTTCAAAATCCACATCAGGCCGGAAGAACGGATCGGGTGACATAAGCTCATCGTTCATTTGCGACGCAGAATAGCGCGGGGCGTGGATTCCCGCCTTCGTTCGCTTGCCCAATTTTTGCGGCGCGTTGCCGCACGCCGTTACGCGGCGCACTGACGACCGCTCGGGCCGATCAGGTGAGCGCGTTGGCAGGCACGAATTCCATTGCCGCAGGTTTCGCTGCGCAGTTGTGTCGGTCCTCCATGACGCGGCCATGCCGCAGCAGAATTTTCCGTTGGGCCAGGTCGCCGAGATCCGGGTCGTGCGTGGCAATGATGATGGTTTTTCCCTGCTGATGAAGGCGCTGGAAAATTTCGATCACTTTCTCTTCGTTCGCCTCGTCAAGGTTGGCGGTCGGCTCATCCGCCAAAATGATTTTGGGATCGTTGATGAGCGCGCGGGCGATACACACGCGTTGCTGTTCGCCGCCGGAAAGTTGTGACGGCAGATGGCTGGCGCGATGCGTCATTTGCACCGCGTCCAGCGCGCGGGCGGCCTGCTCCTTGTCCGCCAGCGAATGGTAATACTGCGCGAGCATCACGTTTTCGAGCGCGGTCAGATACGGGATGAGGTGAAACTGCTGGAAAATCAGGCCGATGTTTTCGCGACGAAAGGTCGTCATCTCGTCGGAAGCAAATTGAGTCGTCTCGCAGCCCAGCACTACGACGCGCCCGCTCGTCGGCCGGTCCAGGCCGTCCACCAAATTGAGGAAGGTTGTCTTGCCTGAGCCGGATGGACCGATCAATGACACCCATTCGCTCAATGCGATTTGGCCGGAGACTTCGTCCAGCGCGCGCACGCCGCCCGGATAAGCGCGGGTTGCATTTTCCAAAGTGATCGCGACGGTTTTCATGTTCATTCTCCTCTCAAAGCGGTTGCGGGTTGAAAGCGCAGGGCGCGCACGCAAGCGATGCCTCCCGCCAGCAAAGCCACAAGCGTGGTCGTTCCAAGCGCGGCCAGTCCCGCCGTGCCGTGCGGTGTGATGACGGCGTGAAAAATCTGTCGTGACACGAGTGCGGCCAAAGCCGTGCCGACGCCAAAGCCGATGACGGCCGCGGCCAAACCCAGCGTGGCGCTTTCAGCCAACAGAAAGCCGACGACCGAACGCCGCTTTGCGCCCAGCGCTTGCAGCAACGCAAATTCCTTCCGCCGCTCGACCACGCGCGCCAGCATCGAAGCGGAGACGCCCAGCGCCGTGAGCGCCAGCACCGTCCAAAGGCTGACGACGCACAGCAGGTTCACCTTTTCCAACACATGCTGCTCGCCGCGCAGAATCTGGCGCAGAGGTTTGATTTCTATGTCGGCGCTCGCTGAGGCCAATGCTTGCGCCAGCCGGTCAATCTGATTTTCGCCGCCGGCCACGGATAGCAGCGCGTAACGAAATTCCGTCTGCTCAAGTGGGCCGGTCACGAACACGCGGTCGTCGTCTTCATCTCCGGTTTCCGCAATGCCCGTGACGGCGAACTGCGACGACTTTGATTCTCCTGGCCATTCAATTGACACTGGCTGACCGGTCTTCAATTCCAGCGTGGTTGCGGCGCGACGCCCGACCACACATTCTTTTGCGCCCGCCGCCCGCCGGCCGGTCACCGCCCAATAAGGCGCAAGCTGGCGCAATACTTCCGGGTCGGCTGCAACGACGGCCACAGGATTGCCCTTCACCATTCCGACGCGAACGGACAATTGCGCGAAGCTCGCGCCGTGCGCCCGCGCGATGTTTGTGAACGCAGTCCAGTCGGCTTGCGCAGCGGTGGCAGGATGCGCGACGGCGTTCGCCCCGACCTGGCGCAACGCGGCGCTCAGCTTCCGGCCCACTTCAAACGCAGCGGTGGTGAACAACGTGACCAGCGCCGCGCACGTGGCCAGCGTGACGAGTGTCCAGACCGAGACGCGCGCGTTGTTCAGCAGCGAACGCACGACCATCGTTGCCAACATTCCGCGCCGCTTAGTTGCCATGAAGCACCTCCGCTGTGTTCTGGTTCAACGTGTGCGCGACGGGCAACGCGCTTCCAGCCAGCGCAGTGAGCAAGCCCAACATTGGAGAGAGCAGCCACAGCGCCGCGTGGGTTTCTGCCTGGCTGCCAAACACGGCGTGAACCAACCACGCGCCAAGCCACGAACCGGTTGCGGCTGCGACCGTGCCGCCCGCCAGTCCCAACAAGCTGGCTTCCGTCAGAAACAGCCGCAAAATGTTCTCCCCGTGCGCGCCGATGGCCCGCATCAATGCCACTTCGGTGCGCCGCTCCAGGACCGCCGAAGTTAACACGCCCATCGTGCTCAACGTGCAGGCGAGCAGCGCGAGCAGGCCCAGCAGCAGCACCAGCCCTTGAATCCGCGTCAGGACGACGCCTTGCGATTCAGACACGCGGCGCACCACCCGCGCGGCAGAACCGGGCACGGCTTTCTGGATGTCTGCGGCGACCGAGCCGGGATACGGCGTGCAAAACCATCGCTCGTATTCCGCCGACGTGAGCGCCTTCGGGTCGAGCCGGTATTTCTCGGCCAACTTGTTTTCGGGCGTGGTCAGCGCGCTGATTTCCGCCTCGGAGATTTTGCCTTCGAGCCCGGCAATGCGCTGCGCTGTCGCCAGTGGGGCAATCAGGGCTGCGTCTTCCTGCCCGTCCGTGGCAACGACACTGCCGATACGAAAAGTGAAATTGCCAACGCGAACGCTTTGACCGCCCGCCAGGTGAAGTTCGCGCGCGAGGTCAGCGCCGACCAGACATTCATTCGCGTTGGACGGCCATTCGCCGGTGAGTTGCCAGTGAGCCGGACGCTTTTCCAACTGCACGCCGAGCAGCGGACAATCACGTCCCTGGACCTTGGTCTTGGTCCAAAGACGCGGCGATACGTCGAGAATGTTGTTGGCCCAAAAGATGGATTTCAGCACGACGAGTTGCGTCTCCTGCAAAAACGCCGGTTGAACTGCGGACGCCAATTCGTGTCCGCCGACGCGCACGGGAATGGCGGCGCTGGCGGGTTCGAGTTTGATGTTCGCGCCGAACGAGCGCAGTTCGCGGTTCATCTTGTCGCCGACATCCAGGCTCAAGGCCAGCAACGCCACGACGAGCGTGACGCCAATCCACACCGACACTGCGGCGAGCAGTTTGCGCGAGCCGCGCCGGCGCAGGGATTCGATGAGCAGTCGGGAAAACATCAGTGCTGGGCCTCTTTGTTTTTCTCGCGAAACAATGCGCGGCATTTTTCACGGCAAAAGTAATAGGTCTTGCCGTTGACCGTCTCGAAGGCGGCGGCTTCGTTCATCTGGACCATCATGCCGCAAACGGGATCAATCGCGGTCAGCCCCGTCTGTTCCATTGCCGGGAAACGGTGCGCTTCTTTTTCCAGCGTCGCAGCGGAGACACGCAACTCGGTGGGGGACAACTCGGCATCCAGCGGGACGGGGTTGCAGCCGCCAGCCTGACCCACAGTGAGCGGATTGATTTCGGCCACGCAATTCAGGCAGACAAGATTTGGGCCTTCCTGCAAATAGCCGAATGCGCCGCAGATTTCGCACGCATCGAAAGCGGTGCGGACTTTGCCGTCGGCGGTTTTCAACACCAGGAATCGGACCGTGCGATTGCTGCTCGCAAAGCCGTAGCGATGCAGCTTGCCATCTTCAAGCGTAGACAAAGGAACAGTCACAACACCGTCCTCGGCGTGGATGGGTTCGGGCGAAGGCAGTTTCTTCGGCACGGCCTCGCGCGCATAAACCACCGTCACTGACGCCAGCACAATGAGCGTGCTCAGGATCGCGCCGTAGCCGTAGAACCGCTCGCGAGCGGCACGCGCCAAGGCCAGCCGCCGTTCGGCTTCAGCCAATCCTTCCGTTACGAGTGCGGGTTTCTTCAACCCGGAAATCCAGACGAAAAGCGGGATCGCCACGATGGCGAGAATGAAAAGCGAATTGTGCCGAACAATCGGGCCGACAAGGGCCATGCTCTTTTGTGTGGCGGGAAGAACGCCGGCCTCGGAGAATTCGTGATAGCCATTGACCAACAATTGCGCGACGAAAATGGCCAGCACCCATTCCGTCACAGCGAAGAAGCGCCGCACACTCACGTGCAAGCTGCCGCGCACAAACATCACGCCGAACACAACCGCGCCCACGAGTCCGAGCAGCGTGCCGATGAAGCCAAACATGGCTTCAGTGGTGAGATTGACGGCGCTGAGGAGCATCACCGTTTCCGCGCCCTCGCGGAAGATCATCAGGAACGCAAACGCGCCCAAGCCCCAAGCCTCGCGGACACTGCGTTCCGGCGCGGCTTCTGCGGCCTGGCGCACTCGCTGTTCGATTTGCCCGCGCAGCTTTTTGGCGTTGCGATGCACCCACCACATCATGGTGGCGACGAACACCGCCGACACCGAGTAGAGCACGCCTTCGTAAGCTTCTTCGTTGAGCGGCAGGAGTCGCAAGGCGACCGCTGCAGCGATGCTGGCAACCACCGCCAGACCCAATCCCAAAAACACGGGCCGCTCCAAGTGTCGCCGGCCCGACTGGCGCAAGACCACGAGGAGAATGCCCACGACGAGCGCCGCTTCGACGCCCTCGCGCAACATGATGACGAAAGATTCAAACACGGCCTTGCCTCCCGAAATTAAGACTCGTTTTCACCGTGCCAGTCTAAATCAGGAACGGCCAGCTCGACTGTCGGCAGGTTGCCATAATTTGACGTTGCCTTGCGCTTTCTTGAAACAAGCATCACGAACCGCCTTTCACTGCGTCCAAAGCTGCCTGGAGTCGTCGCTTCGCCTCGCCCGGAAGCGCCGCGAGAGTCGCCTGGGTTTTGGCGTCAACAACGCTGAACATGGCCTCTGGATCGAGGACGCTGACTTCGACGGTTTCGCCAAGGCCGCGCAGGACCACGTTGCAGGGCAGGAGCAGGCCAATGGCGCGGTCCGCCGAAAGCGCGCGATGCGCCAACTGAGGGTTACACGCGCCCAAGATCACGTACGGTTCAAAGTCCGCGCCGATCTTCTCTTTCAGCGTTTTCTGCACGTTGATTTCCGTCAGGATACCGAAGCCTTGCTGCTTCAGCGCTTCGGTGACCTTCGCCCGCACTGCGTCGAGCGAACCTCTCACTGTGGTTGTCATTCCGTATGTTGCCATAATGGTTTTTCTCCGTTTGTAGGTTTGCGCGTTCGAAGGACTCGCACTGCGAGTCCAAACACTGGCTTTTGAATTCAACCGAGACACGGTCTGTGGAATGGTGGTCCGCGCAACCGCACGGCAGAACAGCCAGCACGATTGCTTGCGGCACGAGCTTCATCCGAGTCCAAACATTCATTGAACCATTCCTGTAGCTACTTCGCAGTTCGAGTTTTTGCGGAGAATTGTTCATCGCTGTTCCTCCGTCTTGAGCGGTATGACGGTTCGATACTTCCCGCCAGCAGTCTGCTCAGGAGGTTCTTCCGCCCGTTCGACAGTGACGTGAGAAAGTTTGTGCTCGGCGAGGAGACCGGTGAGTTCCTTTTGAACGCCCTGCCAGACCCCATTCAGGTCCGCACCTGTAGCAAGTCTCAATCGGACACGAATGTTCGTCGGCGCGCGCTGAACGACTTGAACCAGTTCAAGTCCAGGAACATCAATCTCGAACGCCAACGGCGGGATCGAGACGCGCTCGCCGCTCTCGCTGGGGAACGTGAGCACCTCACCGGCGCGGCCCTGCACGCGGATCGCGGGCAGCGGATTTCCGCACGGGCACGGGTCATGTCGCTGAAGGATTCTGTCGCCGAGGTCGTAGCGGAGGATCGGCTGCACGCGGTTGGCGAGATTCGTCACCAGGACGGTGTGTGATTGCTCGCCGGGCGGAGTCGGTCGGTATTCGGCATCGACAGGCTCAATCATCGCCCACTCTTCGATCACGTGCAGCCATCCTTCCTCGCAGCTATAGGCAACGCCGCTGAGTTCGGTTGAGCCCCAGACGTTGCCGACTTTCGCATTAAACGCTTTGGCGATTCGGTCATACTCGCTTTCGGGCAGACCCTCTGCCGTGACGACGAGCAACACCGGGTTGATTCTCAGCCGACCGGCTTCCTGTTCAGCGGCCAGCATCGAAACAACCGTGGCGTAGCCGGCAATCAGGGCCGGCCGAAAGCTGTTCAGTTCAGCCACCAATTTCGGAATCGGCGTATGCACTGAGAAATCCCGGATGATCCGAGCGGCTATCCGGCTGGAGCGGCGCATCCCCGTGACAGTCGTGACCGAGACGAAGTGACCGCCGGTGGCGTGCAGGGCCGCGATTCGCATTCCGCGGCCAAAGACCTTCATGAAATCTCCGAACGTGAGCCATTTTCCAAACGCTTGTCTGAGTGCCGACATGCCCATTTTTTTGTGCCGGTCATCCAATACAAAGATCCCAGGCGTGCCCGTCGTGCCTGCGGTTGTGGCAACGACGTATTTTCCGAGGAACTTTTCGCCAATTCGAGTCGGGTCTTCGATGAACTTGCGCAGCTTCTCGATCGTCACTTCGCGGTCGGTGACCCAATCATCGAAGCGGGCCATCAGGTCTTTCTTCCTGGTTACTGGCAAGAGCGCGACATCTTCCACCCGCTCCGGCAACTGCTCATAGAGATCGCGGTAATACGGTGAGTGAGCGCGAGCGTAGGCCACAATTTCGGCAAGCCGAGCACGTTGGCGTTGCGCCAGAGCGGTTGGACCGTGCCTTGTGGGGATTGTTTTCAACGGTTCGTCCGTGGTGAAGGATTGTTCGTGTTGCCGCTATGTTGAAGTTGGTGCTGGTGCTGATGGCGATGCCGTTTCTTCAAACGGGGAACGGCGTAGAAAACAAAATAGGCCGTGCTGGTCGCCAGCATCAGCAGAATGATTCCGATGAGCATTAGCCGGTTCTTGAGCTTCTCTTTGCGAAGCTTCTCCGCGTCTTTGGCTGCGGCCTGTGGTGACTTCCAGCGCCTCATAGGGCTGAACACCCGTTGCGGTCATAGGTGCGTGTCGCACTGGCCGGTGCGAATCTTCACAGTCGCTTCGACGGGAATCACAAAGATGCGGCCATCGCCGGGATTGCCGGTGTGCGCGGCCTTTTGAATGGTTTGAACCACGGTCTCCGCCAAATCGTCCGGCACGATGATTTCGAGTTTGGTCTTCACCACCTGATCGAATGTTCCGCGCTCGACCGACAGGCCGTGCGCGGGGGAGATGGTGATGGCAGGCAACCCTTTGACCTCGCGCAATGCCTCGATGACTTGCTCCAGCATGAATGGTTTGATGATGGCTTTGACTTCTTTCATGGTGTTTCCTTTTCTGTTTTCTCGCGTGTTACACCTCCACTTCGACGCGCTCGGGTTTGCGGCGGAACAGGGTGTAAAGCGTCGGCAATACGAGGAGCGTGAGGAGCGTGTTGCTGACAATGCCGCCGATGACAACGGTCGCCAGCGGTCGCTGAACTTCCGCGCCAACGCCGGTGTTGATGGCCATCGGAATGAAACCCACCGCGGCGACCAGCGCGGTCATGAGCACAGGCCGAAGTCGGACTTGGCAACCTTCGCGCACGGCTTCGTCCAACGGCAATCCCGCCGCGAGTCGCTGCTTGATGAATGTCACGAGAACCAATCCATTGAGGATGGCCACACCGCTCAGGGCGATGAAACCGATAGCAGCACTGACGGTGAGCGGCATTCCGCGCAAAGCCAAGACGGCCACTCCGCCGACCGCGCCTAACGGAATACCCGTAGCTACGATGAACACGTCGCGCACTGAACCGAGGCTGAGGTAGAGCAAAATGAAAATCAGACCGAGGGCCATCGGCAAAATAATCATGAGGCGGCGATTCGCTCGCTCCATGTTCTCGAACTGGCCGCCCCATTCGATGGTATAGCCTTCGGGCAGCTTGACCTGCTCGGCGATCTTCGCTTTGGCTTCCGTAACGAAGCTGGCTACGTCGCGTCCGCGCGTGTTGCATTGCACGGTGATTCGGCGGCGACTCCACTCGCGTTGGATTGTGGACGGCCCTTCGGTTTGCACGAGGCGCGTGACTTGGTCCATGCGCACAACCGGTCCGGCGGCAGTGGGAATCAGCGTCGCCGCCAGAGCGTCGGGGTCGGTGCGCTGCGTGTCGGGCAGGCGCACGGCGAGAGGAAACCGGCGCTGGCCTTCGCGAATCTCGCCGACCTTCCGGCTGCCCACAGCTTCCACCATGCTCAACACGTCGCGCGTCGGCATGCCGTAGCGGGCGATGGCGTCGGGCTCAACTTTCACCTGCAACACGGGCTGTCCGGTAATTTGCTCGCCGGAAATCTCACCCGCGCCGCGAATGTCCTTGAGCACGTTCTGAACGTCGTCCGAGAGCTGTCGCAGCGTTTCGAGGTCGTCGCCGTAGATCTTGATGCCGATGTCGGAGCGGATGCCGGCAATCATTTCGTTCAAGCGCATTTCGATGGGCTGAGTGAGCACGGCGTTGATGCCGGGGAAATCCTTAACGACTTTCTCGATTTGCGCGGCGAGTTGTTGCTGCGTGCGCGCCCGCTTCCATTGGTCGCGCGGTCTGAGCGTCAGGAAGACGTCGGTCAACTCAATGCCCATCGGGTCGGTCGCGACCTCGGCTGTGCCGAGCCGACTCCAGGCGCGTTCCACTTCGTCCGGGAAGTTTTCCAAAATCAGCCGCTCCAGTTTGGTGTTGGAGGCCGCCGCTTCGTCCACGTAAACGCCGGCGAGGCGAATGACGTTCACGACCAAAGTGCCTTCGCTCAGTTTGGGCAGGAATTCTCCGCCCATTCTCAGAGCGACGATCGCCGCAATTGCAACCAGCACCAGTGCGCCGGCCAATGTGCCCTTGCGGAATCGCAGCGCGAAATTGAGAGCGGGCGTGTAAAGCCGGTGGGCCAATCGCACAATCCACGGTTCTTCCGCTTTGATGCGTCTTGGCAATGCGATGCTGGCGAGCACCGGCATCAGCGTCAAAGAAAGGATCACCGAGCCGATGAGCGCAAAAATCATTGTCAGCGCCATCGGGCGGAACAGTTTCCCCTCGACTCCTTCCAATGTGAGGATCGGCAGGAAGACAATCATGATAATGAGTTCGCCGAACATGGTGGGCTTGCGCACCTCGATGGCCGCGTCGCGAATCGTCTCCATCCACGGTTTGTCTTTTCGATGCGCGACGTGTCGGGCGCAGTTTTCAATCATGATGACCGAGCTATCTACGATGATGCCGAAATCTATCGCCCCAAGACTGAGCAAACTGGCGGCGATGCCGGCTTGAACCATCAGGTTGCCCGCAAAAAGCATTGAGAGCGGAATGGCAAAAGCCACGATGAGTCCGGCCCGCAGGTTGCCGAGAAAGAGAAACAAAACGACGATGACCAACAGTGCGCCTGCCAGGAGATTGTGCTCCACGGTGCGAATGACTTTATCCACGAGGTCTGTTCGCTCGTAGAGGATTTCAACGCGCACGTCCTCCGGCAGGGCCTTTTGAGCCTCGGCCAGTTGCGCTGCCAGTTTCCGAGTGACGACATGGCTGTTCTCGCCCATCAGCATGAAGCCGAGACCCAACACGCGCTCGCCTTTGCCGTCCGCCGACACCGCGCCGCGCCGAATCTCGTGGTCAATCTGGACACGGCCGACATCGCGCACGCGCACCGGCGTACCGTCGTGCGTGGCCACGACGATGTTTCCGATTTGTTCGATGGTCGTCGTGAGGCCGAGGCCATGCACGAGCATCGCGTCGCCGCTCACGACCACTTGACCGCCGCCCACGTTGCGGTTGTTGGCTTCCAGCGCCTCGA
>WBZT01001980.1_pt1 | contig 14585 bp, 8 predicted proteins | sample 5204241 | NCBI WGS metagenome assembly WBZT01 (sample SAMN12344358, study PRJNA552823) | activated sludge metagenome | biome: Activated sludge suspended growth; feature: Nitrification reactor; material: Wastewater; isolation source: activated sludge from nitrification reactor of wastewater treatment... | reverse complement strand
GGGCCCGACCGAGATTGCCAAGATCGAAGGCTTGTTGCGCCGCGTTCATGTCGGCGGCGTAAAGGCGCACCTCGGCCAGTTCGCGTTGGTGGTGTTCCTTCTTCTGAGCTTGTTCAGCCAGGGCCTTGGAGGTCATTGCCGCTTGCCGCGCCCGGATGGCGCCCACCGCCTGCCAAGTGCTCACCGCCACGCCCAACCCAAGCACAATGATGACCGCTGCGGTCGCCGCAAACCCAACTTTGTGCCGCCGGACGGTTTTCTGGAACTCATACCAGCGGCTGGGCGGACGGGCAGTAACCGGTTCGTTGTTCAGATGGCGTTGTATGTCCGCCGCGAGACCGTTGGCCGATTCGTAACGGCGTGTGCGGTCTTTCTCCAGCGCCTTCATCACGATCCAGTCCAGGTCCCCGCGCAGCAGCGTGCCGAGTCGGGCCGGTTCGCAATGACGATTCTTGGCAACGGTGGTGAGGTCCGCATCGAGCATTGTGCTCAAGCGTGTGGACGGGCGAGCGGGTTCTTGTTCGCGAATGGTGCGCCGCATCGCGTCCAACCCTGCGGCCATGAGTTCATTCGCGTCGAATGGCGTCTGGCCGGTGAGCAGTTCGTAGAGCAGCACGCCCAGCGCGTAAATGTCCGTGCGCGTGTCAATATCCAGGCTCGTCATCATCGCTTGCTCCGGGCTCATGTAGGCCGGCGTGCCGATGAATTGCTCGAACGCGGTGAAGACGGTTTTATCGGTCAGGCGCTGATCGGTAGTGGCCTTGGCGATGCCGAAATCAATCACTTTGGGCACGGCCACCTTCTCGTCCCGCGTCACCAGAATATTCGACGGCTTGATGTCGCGATGAATGATGCCCTTCTGATGCGCGTGCTGGATCGCGTGGCAGACTTGCGCGAACAGCTTCAGGCGTTCCTCGGTGGGCAGATTGTTCTCATCGCAGTAGTCGGTGATCTTGATGCCACGCACCAGTTCCATCACGAAGTAAGGCCGACCCGTCTCGGTCGCACCGGCCTCGAGCACCTTCGCAATGTTGGGATGATCCATCAACGCCAGCGCCTGTCGCTCGGCCTCGAAACGCGCGATGACAGATTTAGTATCCATCCCCAGCTTGATGACCTTGAGCGCGACGCGGCGGCGCACCGGTTCCTCCTGCTCGGCCATGTAAACCACACCGCAACCGCCCTCTCCAATTTGCTGGAGCAATTTGTAGCGGCCAATCCGGTCGCCGGGCTTTTCGCTGGGAAGTCCAAGGACCACGGTTGAAGTCGTGCCACCACCCAGACCCGTGGGAGGAGCTTCCAGGAAATCGCCCGCTTGCTCAGCGGCCCGAAGCAAGGCTTCGACGCGGCGGCGCAGGGGCGCATCCGGCCCGCAAGCGTCAACCAAATACGCGGCGCGGCCTTCCGGCGTGTCGCGCAAAAGCGCCTCGGCGAACACGGCCTGTTCGGAGGGCGCGGGTTTCATCGCAGGATCGGTTGCATCGCCCATACATGCGCCATTTCAGCAGAGAATGGCTCACGGCGCGAAAAGATAAATCGCGTGAGCCTTTCTGGCGGGATTTGGCTCATAACGGGGTGGAACACGACGAACCGCTGCCTATGAACACCACATTCAGGAGTAAAACCTGCCGCCCCGCCGCCACTTTCCTCCGGCAACTGAGCTCGCTCGCCGCACTGTTCACCGGGCTGGGCCTGATCACGACGAAACCAGTGACGGCACAGACCTTCACCGTTCGGCACAGTTTCACGGCGAGGCCTGAAGGCATTAACTACGACGGGGCTTATCCCGCTGGAAGACTGATCGCCAATCCCTCCGGCAACATTTTGTATGGGACCGCGAACCTTGGCGGGAGTAATGGCTTTGGCACGGTGTTCGCCGTCAACACCGATGGCACGGATTTTACAACCCTGCACAGTTTCAACTACTTCACACATGGAAGCCAGCCGCTTGGCGGATTGGTCTTGTCGGGCAACACCCTGTATGGGACGGCGTGGCAAGGCGGCACCGCGTTCAACGGCGCGGTGTTCGCCGTCAACACTGATGGCACAGGATTTACCAACCTGCATAATTTCACCGCCAGCTCTGGGCCGCTTTCCACGAACAGCGACGGGGCTAAATCGCGCGCCGGGTTGATTCTTTCGGGAAGCCGGCTTTATGGGACGGCAGAATATGGCGGCAGCGCGGGCAACGGCACGGTGTTCGCCCTGAACACCGATGGCACGGGTTTTACGAACTTGCATAATTTCACCGCCACGGCTTATCAGCCTCCCTACCCCAATACCGATGGAATCCGGCCGAGGGCCGGACTGATTTTATCGAGCAACACTTTGTATGGGACGGCGGTGGGTGGCGGAAGTTACGCCCGAGGCACGGTGTTCAAGCTCAACACCAATGGCGGAGGCTTCACGACGCTCCACAGTTTTCCGCCAACCTCTGGTTCTCAGATCAACAGCGAGGGCGCTGGGCCAGTTGCCGGATTGGTGTTATCGGGTGACACCCTGTACGGAACGACCGAGAGCGGCGGCAGTTTCGGCCAAGGCGTGGTTTTCAGGCTCAATACCGATGGCACGGGCTTTACGGTCCTGCATCATTTCTTCCATGCCACCGACGGCTATTACGCCAATGCCATGTTGATTCTATCGGGCAACACCCTCTATGGGGCGGCGATTGGAAGCGGCATGTTTGGTGGTGGCACGTTGTTCGCCCTCAACACCGACGGTACGGGTTTTACCGTCCTGCATCACTTGATCAACGACAACGACGGAGGCGGTCCGGATACGCTGGTTCTAGTGGGCAACTCATTGTACGGGGTGGCGAGGGACGACGGCAGTTTTGACAACGGCACCGTGTTCAGTCTTTCGTTCAACCCGCAACTGACCATCACTCCTTCCGGGGCGGATTTGATTTTGACGTGGCCGACCAATGTCGCCGGGTTCGACTACGCGGCCTACACTTTAGAGTCCACCACCAACGTGCTTTCACCGGCAGGATGGAGCACCAACCTGCCCGCGCCGGTCATCGTCAACGGCCAGAATACCGTCACCACTACGGCATCCGAGCCACAGCGTTTCTTTCGACTGAAGTCGCCGTAATCAATCGCGCGCCGCAATCACCCATGAAAGTGCATCCATTATGAAACCACGTTCAGTCAGATCACTCATTCTCGCAGCCACCCTTCTGTGGCAATCGACCACGCTCTGTTTTCACGCGAACGCCGCGCCTGGCGACGTGGATATGTCCTTCGATCCCGGCTCGGGCGTCAATGGCGGTGTGGCGGCCGTCGCCTTGCAGCCGGATGGCAAGGTGATCATCAGCGGATCGTTCACCACGGTCAAAGGGCTATCGCGCCCGGGACTTGCACGGCTCAACGCGGACGGCAGCAGCGACAGCAGTTTCAATCCCGCGGTGAGCGGCGGCGGATTGATCGCGCTGCAAGCCGATGGCCGGCTGCTGCTGAACAATTACGAAAGCCTTGTCCGCCTCAATGCCGATGGGAGTTTGGACAATACCTTTTCCGCCAGCATTGCGGCGTTCGACACGGGCATTTTTGCGTTGACGGTCCAGCCCGATGGCAAGGTGCTCATCGGCGGCGAGTTCACCGTCGTCAACGGCACGAACCGCTTCGGCATCGCCCGGCTTCATTCCAATGGCACGGTGGACAACAGCTTCAATCCGGGAACGGGCGCTTACGGGGTTGGTGCGATCGCGGTTCAGCCGGAGGGGCGGGTGCTCATCTCGGGCTGGTTTCAATCGGTGAATGGGACAAACCGCAATTACGTCGCGCGCCTCAATGCCAACGGCAGTCTGGACAGCAGCTTCAATCCGGGTCCAGGCCCGAATGACTGGATTGCGGTCATGGCCTTGCAAGCGGACGGCAAGGTGCTCATCGGCGGAAATTTCACGACGGTCAATGGCACGAACTGCCACGGTATTGCCCGCCTCAATGCCGATGGCAGCGCGGACAACAGTTTCAACCCCGGCTTATTGCTCACGGGCAACCCGTACACCTATAGCACGGTCTTTTCTCTCGCCACGCAGGCCGATGGCAAAGTGCTGGTTGGCGGGACCTTCGCGCTCAACGCCACGAACTGGATCAATGTGGCCCGGCTCAACGCCAACGGCTCGCTCGACGCTGGATTCAATCCAGCCATTAACGCCGACCTCGGCTTTGGTGTTCTCGCGGTTCAGCCCGACGGGAAAGTGTTGATCGGTGGAACCTACACGGTCGCTCAGGGCACGACCGGCTACCGCTTCGCGCGGCTCGATGTCAGTGGGAGTCGCGACGCCAGTTTTAATCTAGGCAGTGCAATTGACAGCGGTGTCCTGACCTCAGCATTGCTACCCGATGGCAAGCTGGTGATCGGCGGGACGTTCACGACAGTCGGCGGACTTGCCCGCACCGGTCTCGCCCGGCTCAATCCTGATGGCAGCGTGGACAGCACCTTCAATCCCGACATCACATTTTGGGCGACAGCTTCGTACATCCGGTCGGTTGCCGTGCAAGCGGATGGCAAGGTTTTGGCCACTGGCATTTTTGTGGTGGCGAATGGTACCCAGTCTCGCTCGATTGCCCGGTTCAATCCCGACGGCAGTCTGGACGCCAGTTTTCAGCCGTACTTGTGGCCTTTCGTACAGCCCGGGGATTGTCTGCCAAACTATGGTTGTTGGCAATCCGTCGAGGCCACGTCCGTCCTGGTTCAACCGGACGGCAAGGTCCTCGTGGGCGGCAAGGCTTGGACGACGATTTACGGGGATGAATGGTCCTACGATGTGGTCCGCCCGTTTCTCGGCCGATTTGAAACCAACGGCAGCCGGGATTGGAGTTTCACTTCGGGCACGAACTATTCCGACAGTTGTATGGCCCGGCAACCGGATGGCAAAATCCTGTTCGGCGGCGTAGAAGGGATTTCCCGCCTGAACACCAACGGAGCGCTCGACCCCAGTTTCAATGCGGGCGCAATCGGTTCTGTCCGATCCATCGCGCTGCAACCGGATGGCAAGATGGTCCTCGGGGGTGCCTTCTATGTTCTCCAGGGCACGAACCACAGCGGCGTCCTACGACTCAACGCCAACGGCAGTCTGGACGCCAGCTTCAATCACGGACCGGGCGCGAGCGGGCCGGTTTATTCGGTCGCTTTGCAGTCCGACGGGAAGGTGCTCATCGGCCGCGATCACACCTATGACGGCACGAATTTCAACACGCTATCTCGGCGTAATGCCGATGGCAGTCCGGACGCCAGCTTCAAACCAGGCTCGGGAACAAGCGGGGCCGTTCGGGTGATCACAATTCAACCGGATGGAAACATCCTCATCAGTGGCAACTTCACTACGGTCAAAGGCGTGGTGCGTCCGAAAGTCGCACGCCTCCTTGGCGATTCCGCAGTTCCCTTACCTCGCCTGAGCATTGCCCGGTCAAACTCTCTCGTCGTCCTCTCCTGGCCGGTGTCGGCGGCGGGGTTCGTGCTCGACGAAAGCCCGAGCGCTACCGGTGCGTGGTCTCCAGTCACAATTCCCTACTTCACGAACGGGAACTTTGTGAATGCCAGCCTGCTGTCAACGAGCAGAACAAAATTCTTCCGCCTCCGAAAAGAATAAATTTCGGCCGCCGCTCGTGGGTTGCCGAACCATGGTCAAACGCACAGACTCACTGCGAGCCGGATGAATCAGTTGCATCAACCAAGCAAATTCTGGGACGCCCTGGCGCCGCATCACGCGGCGATCGAGGACAACTACCTCGATGTGCCGAGTCTGCGGTGCATCCTGGGAGACGTGCGCTCACCCGTCCTGGTGGTCGGCGCCGGTCAGGGCCTGCTCGTGGCCGAGCTTCAGTCAAAGGGCTTTCGTTGTGACGGCGTGGATTTCAGTTCCGAGATGATCCGGCACGCCAAAAGCCGGCGCGGGCTTGACCTCATTCAAGCGGACGCCACGGCGCTGCCGATGGACGGCGCGGCTTACGAAACAATCATCTATGCGACCGGGGTCGTTGATTTCACCAGCGACGAGGAGGCGATCCGAAAGATGTTCCGCGAGGGCCGGCGGGTGATGAAGCCGGGCGGAAATACCTTCGTCGCATTCTATCGCATGAGCCCGGCGATGGAGCATTTCCTCCAGAAGCTCGGCTTGCTCAACCATCATGTGCTGCAGCATAGCGAGTGCATAGAGTCGTACCTGCTGACTCCGGCGCAAATCATCCGGTGGCTGGGCGAACGCGCGTGCATCGGCCGGTTGGCCGCCGCCGCCTTGATGTTGCGGCTGGCGGTGTCCGGCACGCTTCGCGAGAAGATGACCTCGTTGAAAATGCAGCGAATCATCCGCAGCATGGAGAATCCCCGAGCCTTCATCCAGGCAGCCCCCGAAACCCAGCCCTACCGGAATGAAGCGGAGATCAAGCGGCTTTTTCAACGCTTGAACATTCCGTGCTACGAGTTGCGGACGCTCGCGACCTGTTGGATTGCGCAGGTATGATCACTCCTCCACCGGCCAGGCGAGCTTGTTCACGCCGGAATGTAGGTTCGGCCCGGCTTGAGGTTTCGGCCCAACGGCCTTTCTGACGAACTCAAACCAGCGCTGCGATCAGATGCCGGAGTTCTTCATCCACGAGCGCCGGGTCGCGCAAGGTTTGTGAAATCTCGCCCCGGACCAGGGTACGAAGCCGTTTGCGCAGACGATGAATCAGCACTTTCACGGCGCCTTCGGTCATTTCAAGACGGCGGGCCGCATCAGCCTGTGAATTTGTCGCGGTATCGCCCACGAGCCACGGTTTCAGCGTGTTGAACTCTTCCAGTTTCCCCGCAGTGGCGAATTCCTGTTGCAGCACGGAAAAGGCGCGATCCATCACGGTCAATGCCCACTCGCGATCGAAATGGCTTTCGTTGATCGCAGCAACCGTGTCGGCCACCTGGAAACCGGGCGAAGTATCACCGCCCGACGATGCGTCGAGGGATTCCGGCGTCTGCCCGCTGCCGCGTTTGAGCCGAAAGGCATGCCTGCGTTGGTCGGCGAGGAAATGTTTGAGCGCGCCCAGCAAATAGGAACGAAATCGCCCGCGTTCCGGGTCGGCCCCGCCAAACCCGCCGCCGGCCAGCACGCGGGCGAAAAAATCGTGGGCGAGTTCGCGAGCGGCATCTTCCTCCCGGCCTTCGCGGCGGAGAAAGCGCAGCACCGGCTGGTAATAGGTCTCGCACAACTCGCTCAACGCGGCGCGGCTTTCGACCGTTTCGCCCCGGGCGCGCAGGACCAAGGTCCAGCGCGTCGGGGCGAAAGGTGAAGTGTGCGGGACGGTGTTCACGCTCAGGGTTTTTGCGGCGAACCGACTTTGATCCACGCCTTCAGCGCAGTGTCACTGGAATTGCCAAATTCGAACAGGGGTTTCTGCTCACCCAATCCGATCCGAAGGGTTTTCTGTTTCAGCGCCTGCTCAACATTGCTGCGCAGCTTTTCGACCGCATCGCCGTGGACCGAATCCGGCAGCAGGTACTCCACCCGCTGATGTCGCACGCCCGTTGAAACTTGCGGGTCTTTGGCGTACTCGGACGTGCGGACCTCGGGCTTGAAGCCTGGAATGTTCGACTCCCACCGAAACGACTTCTGGCAATCGCCGTGCACTTCGTCCAGGTAATCAATGGCCAGCCAGCGTTTGCCATCCACTTCGCGTAGTTCAACCGCCAGAAAGGTGAATCGAATCGAGGCGGCCGCTTCCATGGCGACTGTGGACTTCGCGAGAGGCGAACGTACCGAGCCACTGCTCGCCGGCGCCAATTGCACGTCTCTGAATACCGCCCAGCGATAGGGACGGACTTGGAACTGGTATTCTCGAACGCGCCGTGGCGACAGCCGCAGCAGCGTGAATTGATGGCGCTCGCCGGTGGTATGCCGCGTGGTGCTGACATGCGTGAGACCCCGGTCGTCAACGGCCAGAATCCTGACGTCGTCCTCGGGCAAATCGTGCGTCAGGGTCAAGATCGTGTCGCCGGATTTATCCTCGATGACGCCATAGAACGCAACTTTCCGGGTTTGCCCGTAACGCGAAAACTCACAGCTTCGGCTGGCTGTGCCCGAATCTCTGGCGACGGTTTCCCAGGCGTCAACCGCCACTCCCACACGCACGGTCGTGGCCCTCAACGATTCCGGGAATGTCGCGGTGACGAATGACCCCCCGCTTACGGTGCGTCCATTGAGGCGAGGCGGCGCCCCGCTGTACCAGGTCTTGGCGCCCTGAATATCATAGGTGCGTGAGGCCTCGTGTCGCTCCGAGTCGTGCGAGCGGAATAGGAACACCACTGCACGCTCATCCTTGCCGATCGGCGGTGAGACGCCGTGTTTCTCGAAAGCGCCTTCATTCGCAGGTGTCCCATCCGCCCGCCACCACACGCCGTCGGAAGGCTCGCGCATGAGGGCCACCAGTTCGACCACGCCGTCCGGCAGCGGCGCGAGGGTGCGTGCGGAATTCAGTGGTTGGTACTGGTCACGCAGCCACGGCCACAGCGCCAGAGCGCCAGCGCTGACGAGCAGTGCGAGAAATACCCATTTCAAGATCCCGCGCTCTTTCGAGGGCGGCTTGTTCTCAGTCCTGCGCACGGTTGCATACACGGCCCAGATTGAAAACGTCAGTGCCCCTGCCGGAATCAACAGGACGAGTGATTGCCAAAACGGCCGCGCGATTTTCGGGGTCACAGGTGTCATCAAGATGAGTCCCGGCAAGCCCACGGTTGCGGCCAGGAGCAACAGCAACGGCCAGGTCAACGCGGCGAACACCGCGAGCGGCAGACCGTGAAGTGCGCCGCGACTCGCGCGGATGTTGCCTAGGCTCATCCAGCCAAGAATAGTCCCAGCCACGCCGGGCAAGCCCACCAAGGCCACCATCATGCCGAACACCGCGACACCAATGCGGCCAATCGCCAATGCCCCGGTGCGGTTGGAGTCAAAGAGCGTGGCCGCGAGCAGGAACATCGGAATGAGCAGGCTAATCCCGGTCAGCGCGGCACCACTGATGGCGAGCTTCGACCACGACACTGTCGCGGGAACTTGAGTGGGCAGCACGGCCCCCGGTGGAATCGTAATCGTGCCGCGCGGCCCCCGGGACGAACCCGGAATGCTCTGCGCCGGCGCGCTCCGGATGGTGCCAGCACCGACCTCGGTCAGATGCTCAACCTTGGTCTTCACCTCGCCCGCGCTTTGGAAACGTTTCTCGCGTTCCTTTTCGAGTGTGCGCATCACCACTTCATCCACGCGCGGATCCATGGGCGTGCGTTGTGAGGGCGGGGCGAACCGACCGATCGGCAGTTCGCCCGTCAGCATTTCGTAAAAAACCACCCCGAGTGAATAAATGTCGGCGCGATGATCCACCGAGGCGGGTTTTTCGAGCTGCTCCGGGGACATGTATTGCGGCGTGCCGATGGCCGCGCCCGTGGCGGTAAGGTCGAGATCCGGTTTCTCGTCGCCGATGAGCTTGGCGATGCCAAAGTCGGCGATTTTTACGCGGCCTTTGGTATCCAGCAGAAGGTTTGCCGGCTTGATGTCGCGATGCAACACGCCCTGATCGTGCGCGTATTGCAGGGCCTCGCAAATCTTTGGCACAATCCCGAGCGCAGCCGAGGGCGAGAACCTCCCCGCCTGCATCGCCTGACGCAGGTTTACGCCGTCCACATATTCAATGATCAGGAAGTAAAAACCGCCGGTCTGGCCGAAATCGTAGATGCTGACGATGCCGGGGTGATTGAGCCGGGCCAGCACACGGGCCTCGCGCGTGAAGCGTTCGGCAAAATGGGGGTCGCGCGCTAGTTTGTCGGGCAGCAGCTTGAGCGCGACCAACCGGTCGAGTTGCGGTTGCCGGGCCTTGAACACGAAACCCATGCCGCCCCGGCCCAGGAGCTCGATGATTTCCAGCTGGGGAAACGCCGCCGTGACCCGCTCCAGCGACGGAATCTCCGCGGTGGCGGTGGGCGAAATGCCGGCTTCGGTCGCCGCCACTCCCAACAGAACGCACTTGGGGCAAAGTCCCTGCGGCGCATCGGTTGGGATCGGGTCACTGCATTTTGGACAGGTGTTCAGATGGGATGTCTTGCTCATAACACCCGCTTCCTGAGGCGTCGCAGATGGCTGGTTACAAGAATTCTGCTCCGGTCCTCGCCTGGCCACAAGCCTTTCCCCGCCAAATGCGACTCCGCTATATAATTCCGACGAATTGATCCATGCCAACTTGGCTTTTGAAGACCGGGCGGATTTTGTGCGGTAAACCTCAGCCCCTTCGATCTTATTGTGAAGTTGGCTCCAGAGGTAGGACTCGAACCTACAACCACACGGTTAACAGCCGCGTGCTCTACCATTGAGCTACTCTGGAACCCAAACGGGCGCGCAATCTACAAATGGACCCCGACATCGTCAAATTCATTCTTCCGTTCGACGCTGTCAGGGCGCACGATCCATTCCCTCCATCGGCGGTTCGTTTGGATTTTCGTCGCTCGCAACAGGCAGACACGGTGACTTGCAGCCGTCATGTGACGGTGGAAAAATGGAAGCCGGTTCGCACGATCAGAATTTGCCGAACCAGCTTGGCGGGCGCTGGCGCGCAGAAATCCAGATCATTCCGTGAGTCCGATCAAGTTGCGACTACGAGACCGGATGTTTGATGGAAGGGCCTCCCATTCCGATTGGCATGGGCAGGACCAAGCGCGGGGTAGATCCGATCGCGAGTTCGCGCTGCGCCCGGTGATGCAATCTCGCGGAACGCTCCGGCATCCAGTTTCAAGTTGCCAAGCAAATGGCGGTGGTCAAGACTCCCGACCATGCTCCTGCGATTGGCAATCTGGCTTGCCGTGGCGCCGTGCGCGCTGGCGACGGCGGTGTTTGCGCAGTCAGTGGTGTTGAATTACGAGGGCCGCGTCTCGCTTCAGGGCACGAATTTCAACGGCCCAGCTTCACTCGTTTTCAGCATCCACGATGCGAACGGTGCGGCGCTGTGGTCGTCCGCGAGCCTTCCTGCGTCCGGTTCGACCAATTCACCCGCCGGTGCCTCGCGGTTGATTTTGCGCGACGGGCGGTACCGCGTTCGGCTGGGCGGCGCAGGAATGCCGGCTTTGGATGCGATGAGTTTGCGTTCCGCGTCCGCGCCGTTCTTGCGGGTGTGGTTCAACGACGGTTCGACGGGTTGGCGGCAATTGCCGGAGGAAACGCCGTTGCAACAAACGCTGCGTCCGCTCACGGAACCGCTGAGTGCCAGGCAGGGCGAGGAAATCCTGCGCGAAATTCGCGAGTTGCGCAACCAGATGGCGAAGCAAACTGCGCCTGGGGTGCCGCAAACCGCCACCGTCAACACCGCGGGCAGTCCGATGCTGGGGCACGCAGGTGCGCCGGTGGTGTTGGTGGAGTTCACTGATTTTCAATGCCCGTATTGCAAGCGGGCCCAGGACGAGGTGATCCCGGCGCTCCGGAAGAAATATGTCGAGACCGGGAAACTCCGCATCGTGTCACGGCAGTTTCCACTTGAGTTTCATTCCGACGCCGAACCGGCGGCTATGGCGTCGCTTTGCGCCATGCAACAGGGGCAATACTGGCCAATGCGCGAACGGCTTTTCGCAATGAATACGAACTTGTCCGCGGCGAATTTTCTGAAAGCCGCCAGCGAATTGCATCTCAACACGAATTTGTTCGCCGCGTGTCTGCGCGGCAATGCGTTTGCCACCCAACTGAGCCACGAGCGGGCCGCGGCGACGGCAGCCGGCATTACGGGCACACCCACTTTCGTGCTTGGCCGGGCCAATGGGGAAACGGTTTCCGGGACGATGATCGTGGGAATAAAGCCGCTGGCGTTTTTCGAGGCGGAAGTGGAAAAACTTCTGAACGGGAAGTGATGATTCGATGAGCGACAGTTTGCCAGACACTAATCCGCAGGTCACGAGCCGCGGCGCGCGCGCGGTTTGGAAGGTGGGGGGAATCTTTCTCGCCGGATTCGTTGTCGGACTGGCTTACAACCGGATGAGTCCGCCGGGCCGACCCACGCTCGGCGGTGGTCAGGCAGGGTCGCTGGCTGCTGACAGAGAGCGGTCGGCGGTGACGGCGGGCAGGACGGGCTACACAAATGAAACCTTGAGTATGACGCTGGAACTGGATGGCGAAGTTGCGTCACGGGCTCCCACACCGTCTGCGCACTCAATCGAGCCGGAACTGACGCCACTTGTTCTTCCCACCTTGAACTGGCCACAAGTGAAGTCGCTGCTTGCATCCAACCAGATTGTCTTGGTGGATACACGCTTCAAAGCGAGCTATGACTTGGGACATATCCCAGGCGCCATATCGTTTCCCTCGCACGGTCAAGAAGACGAGGACTTGTGGAAGTTCGCCAACAGGTATGCGAAGGGGACTCGATTTGTACTGTACTGCGGTTCGGAAACCTGCGGGATGTGGCGCACGCTGGCGGAGAACCTGGCGAGATTCTGCGGCTTTACCAATGTTTACCACATGCCGGGCGGTTATATGGAGTATTTCCTGGCAGAAGGCGATGCAAGCAGGCCCAAGTCGCCGTGAAGGGTGCGTGGTAATATTACTTGGGAGACGTCCTGCGCGGAGAAGAGTCTCGTCAGATCTCCAGTCCCGTTGGTGATTCTCCAGGAAAGGGCTCTGGGGCCGCCCCGACTGTTTGTTTTGATGCAGTAGTGCCCTCCGGTGCAGCCGAGAATTGTTCAAAGAGAATTACGAGCCGGCGTGCAACACCCAGCCGAGCAGATTCAGCCCCACGTGCCCTTGGCCGATTCAAACCCAAGGAAATTGAAACCAACAACTTGACTTTCAACGGCAACGAGGATTTAATCTCCCAGTTCCCGGAAGCGTAACTTCGCTGCCACGAAGCGATTTTATTTTTTGAGGGTGTTTGATTTGTGGGTGCGTTGTGTTTTTTAGTTGAGACGTCTTATATGAACGGCAGGTCTCTCATACAAGAAAGCGGCACTCTGCGGTTTCTGCTGCGGAGTTTCGAATTCAAACAAGGAGTGCAGAGCGTATTCACGGTGGTGACTTGCCTGTGGCTGATCTTGTGCGCGTCAGCGTCCGGTCAGGGTAGCATCCGATACGAGACAAACAATTTGGCGGATGTGGTTTTGGGGGAGGACTTGTGGGAGTATTCTTTTTTCCTTTCGGGTTTCAATTTTCAGACGAACCAGGGTTTCAGCGTATTCCTTGATCACACGCGCTACGTCAAGCTGGCGCATCCAAACCAGTCGAGCTTAGATCCCTTGTGGGATTTGCTGGTGGTGCAGCCTGACCTTTCGCTCGCGGCGGATGGCTTTCTGGACGCGTTAGCCAAAGGCAACTCGCCGTCGCTGGCCATACCGTTTCGGCTCCAATTCGTTTGGCTGGGTGGGACTGAAATGCCGGGAGACGTGCCGTTTTACACTTATGATTTGAATGGTCCAAATTTCCAGATTCTCGCCGGGGGAATGACCAGCTTGGCCCCGGAACCGCAGGTCTGGGCGTTCTTGGGATTGGGGGGGCTGGCTTGGTTGGTGCGGCGGAAGCGAACGAGTCACTTGCGATAGCATGAGCGCGAAATATATTTTTTACGTTTTCGTCTGGACCGCCTTGGCGGCGGTGGGCGTGCGGGGGCAAGATTTCGGATTTGGTGATTACCAAGTGGTAAGCAGCACCCGGGTTGACCGGACGACGTTCGAGTATGTGATGCGGGTCAGGATCACCAACGGAGTCGCGCCGGCGCAGGGCGTTACCGCGCAGGTGTTCAGCCTGAGTCCCCACACCGAAGTAGTCCAAGGGAGCGTGAGCTTTGGGAATTTGAGTTTCCTTGCCAGCGCGCAAAGCGTTGACACTTTCACCATCCGCCAGGACCGGTTGTTCGAGTTTGATCCATCCCAGTTGCGGTGGTTTGCCCTCGCGGATTCGATGCCGCTGCAAGTCACGATCACCGATCCAGCAAGCGGCTACCTGACCAACGGTACTAACGTTGTGGTGACCGGCACGGTTGGCGCGGGCGTTGAAACGTTGCAACTCCGCGGCGCGAATGTGCCCCTCGCCGGGAATGCTTTTACAGCGACCGTGCCGCTGGAAGAAGGCCGGAACGTAGTTACGGCCACGGCAGCCAATCATTACGGCGGGCTGGGAACCGCAAGCATCACGGTCACCCGGGATACCGTAGCCCCGTTGGTAAGTGTCCAGGAACCAGTTGACGGGGCGGTGGTGGCAAAACGGCAGATCACTGTGTCCGGGTTGGTGAACGATGCCGTGCCGGGCACGGTGAATCCCGAGCAAGCCAGCGTGATGGTCAACGGCCTCGCGAGCGCGGTGTTGAACCGGACCTATTCCATTTCCGATGTGTTGCTGGCCCCCGGCAGCAACACGATCAATGTCGTTGCGCGAGACCGCGCAGGAAACGAGACCAGCCTGCGGATCGGCGTTACTTTTCAGGACGCGGCCCAGCAGAAGCGCATCCTGATGTTGGGTGGTGATCAGCAGACGGGAATGATCGGCACCTTGTGCAGCCGGCTGCGGATGTCGAGCGGGCGCCCCGCCAGAACGTCGGTAAGCAGCTCGCGGGCGCGGACGATCCCGATCAGCGTATCGATATCGCCTTCGCCGACGG
>WBZT01001979.1_pt1 | contig 14585 bp, 12 predicted proteins | sample 5204241 | NCBI WGS metagenome assembly WBZT01 (sample SAMN12344358, study PRJNA552823) | activated sludge metagenome | biome: Activated sludge suspended growth; feature: Nitrification reactor; material: Wastewater; isolation source: activated sludge from nitrification reactor of wastewater... | reverse complement strand
GCGTCTCTTTCTTGGTGATGGCAGCCATGCGTTTCAGACAAAACGCACGAAAATAAATTCACCACCAATGGCAAGCTCTTACCTCAATCGTAATGATTGGGGCCTGACTCGCCCTGCTGCTCAAGCTCTCGACCGCACGCGATGATCTCATCGAGAGACCAGCGAATCTTCGCAAGCTGCTCGGCTGTGAAACTCGGCTCAGCGGTGAGATGGTCGCGGATGGCGTCCAAATACTCGATGTAATCCGCCTCCAGCCAGTTGCACCCGCCGTTGTGATTCATCTCCTTCTCAATCACGCCCATCGAAGAAACAAGCTGCTCATAGGGCGTGTTGCCGAGGGTGAACTGGGCCTCGACCTCGCGAATGAGCCGGTGGAACTCTCTCAAATACTCCTCATGAGAGAGCTGCTTCTGGTGGCGTTTGAACATTCCGAACATAGCGCGAGATGCCTAGTCAGGATGGCTTTCGCTGCGAGCGAAAGCGGTGTCTGCTCTCCGGCGTAAGCGCGGGTTGCGACCCGTCAGGGTTGCCGAGCCCCAGGTTGTGGGATGTGCGCCCCGGACAATCGTAATGACCGAAAGAACTGACACCATGAAGAGCTACATACTCCGCGACTCCAACCCTGTCGAGCCGCAAACCCCGGATGGATCTGTCAGGGGAATGTGGGGCCGGGGAATGGCCGGCTAGCCCGCCGCCTCGGGTTACGACTCAAGGCACGGAAGCCATCACAAACTCCACCGCGCCATCGAGGTCACGCTTCAACGCGTCGAGTTCCTGTGACAGGGGCGAGAACGCTCTGGCCGGGGCTTCCTGGGCCAACAACTGGGTGCGTTCCAGCGGGGTGGTGGACAGTGAAATCGTGTGCGGCTTTTCGGCGGGCGGGAGCAGCAGCCAAAGCCCGAGGCCAACGCACGCGGCGGCGCCAAAGCCAAGTTGCCAGCGCGGAACCCCGGCGGGCGGGCGAACTGCGACGGTGGCGTTACGGCGCACGGCGCGCATGATGGCGTCGTGCAAATCCTCCGGCACCGGCGGGGTCAAAGGCGCGGCCTTCAGGCGGCTTTCGACCTCGCGCATTCTTTCGGTGAGGTCGTTTGCTCCGCCACGGTGGAGCGCGGCAAGCACGACCGTTTTGACCCAGCTACTCATGTTCAGTCCTCGCGAAGTGGAAGTTTGGGATGGCTCTGCTTTTTGACTTAACCGACGGATTTGGCCGGCCCTCCCGTTTCAGCCGGAGCGCCAGCCGCGCGCGGGCGCGGAACAACAGCACCTTGACGTGCGTTCGCGTCCGGCTCGTGACGCGGGCGATCTGTTCCACGCTGAAGTCCTCCGCGTACTTGAGCCACAGCACCTGGAATTGTGGCGCGGGCAATAGCGTGCGGGCGGTCTGCCACAAATCCGCGCGCGCTTCGCGTTCCAGCATGAGGCCGGCGGGATTGGTGTCATCTACGATTTCCGGGATCGGTTCGTCCGCCACGCGGGCCGTCGCGCGGTGGCGGTCCACGCACTTGCGCCGCGCGATGGTGAACAGCCAGGTCTGAAAGGAGCGGTCCGGATCGAACTCCCGCAAGTGCAGAAACGCGCTCACGAACGCCTCCTGCGTGATCTCGCGGGCGTCCGCGCCGCTGCGACAACTGTTGGCTACGAACCGGAAAATCCGCGCTTCGTAGCGGCGCACCAACTCCTCGAAGCTCGCCAACTCGCCGACCTGCGCCGCGCGGGCCAGGGCTTCATCGCTGATCGTTGGTGGTTGATTCGTCACCGTGCCGTTCCCTTCGGCCGAACTCAATCCTTCTTGGGCTGGCCCATTTTGGCTTTCAACATCGCCACGACGTCCTCGCCTGGCAAAGATAATTTGGCCGCCACCGTCGTCTGATTCTGTTGCACCGTCAGTCCTTTGGCGATCTTGGCCGACTCCGGCTTGTCACTTTGGAGGGCCATCAACGAAATGAGGCCACGGGCGACAGTTTCGATCTGTTTGGCGGTTTCTTCCGTTTCCGTTTGCAGGTCGAGCGCAAGCTCCACCCGACCGTCGGTTTCGCCGACGCCGAGCCAGAACATCTTCGCCTGCTTGAGCACGGCGGCGCCGGGATCGTTGGGCAGATCGAGCTTCCGCGCCGCGCCGACGAGCACCGCTGATTTGGCGTTCGCACCCAGGCGGGCATACGCCGGGCTGGCGGTGAGGTTGGGCTTCTTGCCATCCAGCACGTCCAACGCGTCAGCGATGCGCTCCGTTTTCTGGCCGAAGATCACCCGGCTGCCGTGAATCGCGGCGTTCACTTTCGGCGAGCCGCCTTCCTTCGCGGCCTTGTTCTCGTCCAGCCAACTGTGAATTGTATGTTTGCCGTGCTTGACCGCCTCATGCTCCTTCGCGTTCTCCGCGATGGACGTGAGCCGGTCGGCGTCGAAATCGGCATACACCAGCAGCACGCCGTCGGATTGTTCCTTGGTCGTCGCGTAAATCGTCACGCCGTGGATTTGCTTGCGCGGGTCCAGGCTCACGAAGGATTGAAACGTATCGAGCTTTTGCCGGGTCGCCGGCTTGTCCAGTTCGGCCAGAATGAACTTGCCGACCGCCGTTGGCCGCAGCGCGTCGCAATCCAGATGCAGCACCCACGCGGGGTCGTTGCCCACATCTTTGTTCTGCACCGGTCCCGCGGTGGTCGGCCTTGCCAGCAACAATCCCGCACCCACGGCCAGGCTGGCCGCGCTCATTCGCCAAGTGATCGCTTTCATTTGATAATTCATCCGTTCGTTCGTGGTCGAAACATTCAGCCACTCTGACAGGGAATACGCACAACCTGCCGCGCGGGTTACAGAAATCTGTCGGCGAGGCAGTCCGGCTGAGACTTCAACCGATGGACCGCCGCAGCACGCGGGCGAGCTTAGTCAGTTGAGCACCCGTGTGTTCACTGGAAATCACGAAGCGAAAGTAACCGCCCGCCGGGCCGCCGGGGTATTCGATGAACGACGGAAAAATGCCCGTCGCGAGCAGCTCGCGACGCAGCCGGGCATTCGCCGCGCCGGACTTCAGCGGGAATGGGACGATGGGGCCGGGGTGATCGGGCAGGGCAAGTCCGGCAGCCCGGAGGTTTTCCTTCAGCCAGTTCGCGTTCGCGTTCAACCGCTGGCGCAGACCCGGGTCGCTTTGCAGCAAATCGAGCGCGGCGGAAACCCCGACCGCCAGCGGCAACGGCAGTGGCGTCGAGCCGATAAACATCGGACTGCGGGTGACGATTTGCTCGCGCAGTTTTCGCGAGCCGACGATTGCGCCGCCGTAACAGCCGAACGCCTTGCTCAAGGTGACGCATTGCACGATCCGCTGGTGGTCCACGCCTTCGAGTTCCAGCGCGCCGCCGCCGTGGTTGCCGAGCGTTCCCGCGCCGTGCGAATCATCCACGATGATCACGCCGTCGCGCGGCAGCAGCTTGAGGTAGGCGTGCAGCGGGGCGACCGCGCCGTTGCTCGCGAACATGCCATCGGTCAACACCACCGGTCGCGCCCCACGCCCGCAGCGTTGCAGCGTGGCGGCAAAGTCGGCGATGTCCCGATGCTTGAACCGGAGCACGGGGCAATCCAGGAATGGCGTCGCGTCCACCGGCGAGAGATGCGATTTCTCGTCAATGAGCGCATGGGAAAAACTGCCCCGCATTGCCTGGGCGGCGATCAGATTCGTCAGGTAGCCGGTGCTGACGAGCACGGCCGCTTCGGCGCGAAAGAACTTCGCCAGCTTGCGTTCGAGCGCGAGATAGACTTCGTGATTGCCGGTCGTGCGCCGTGAGGCCGCCACGTTCAGGCCGTACCGCTTCAGGCCGTCGCGGACGGCCCGGAGGATTTTGGGATGGCTGGCCAGCCGGAAATAATCGCAGCCGGCGAAATAGGAAAGCTCGCGCCCACGCTGGCGCACGTAGGTTCGGCGGACCTGCTGAAGTGGTTCTGGTTCCCTCATGCCGCGGCCAATTTATGGCAACCGCCGGCGATGGCGAGCAAACTTTGCCGCGCCGGCTTGGCAACGCCCTCGTGTTTCTCTACGTTGCGCCCGTGCCGAAAACCATCGAACAACTGCGATCCTTGCTGGCCACGCCGGAGTTGCCGGACTTGGGGCCGCGCGCGCGGGCGGGGACCAAAACCGTCGCGGAAATTGATTCCACCCTCGCGTCGCTACAACTGCCGGCGGCTACCCGCGAGCTACTCCGTTCATTGCTGCTGCTGTGGCACGATCATCTGGACGCTTCGCACACCCTCTCGCAGGGGATCGAGAACGCGGACGGCAGTTTCCTGCACGCGATCATGCACCGGCGCGAACCGGACTATTGGAACTCGAAGTATTGGTGGCGGCGCGTCGGGAAGCATCCGAGCTTTGCCGAGATCAGCCGGCGCGGCGGCGAACTGCTGGACTCGTCAGGCGATGAAGCCTTGCGCAGGCAACTGCTGCCGCGCGGCGAATGGGATGCGTTTGCGTTCGTGGACGCGTGCGAAGCCGCGGCCGAAGCGCCGGCCTCGGCCAGGGGCCGCTGGCTGCGCGAGCTTCAGCGCGTCGAGGCCGAGGTGTTGCTCGATTACTTTCTGCGCGATGATGCGCGTTGACCCCGGCGCGGATTTTTGCGATTGGCTGGCCGGGACATGAACGAATTTCTCACGGTGCTGGGCGCGGTGGTGCCGGTCTTCTGCCTCGCGGCGGTGGGGTTGGTCATTCGCAAACTAAACTGGCTGACTGAGGAGGCGGATCAAAGTCTTCTGCGGGTGAACATCAACCTGCTGTATCCGTGTCTGATCCTCGACGCCGCGCTCGGCAATCCAGCGATGAGCCAGCTGGGCAATCTGGTGCTCGCGCCCGCCTTCGGCTTCATCACGGTGGCGCTGGGCATCTGGCTGGCCCGCTCCGCCGGTTGGTTGCACGGGTTGCGCGAGCCGGCGGCGGCGCGGACGTTCGCTGTGAGCGTGGGCATTTACAACTACGGCTACATTCCCGTGCCGCTGGCGATTCTGCTGTTTGACAAGCAGACCGCCGCGGTGGTGTTCGTGCTCTCAGTGGGCGTGGAACTCGCCTTGTGGACGCTCGGCGTGATGACGTTGACCGGCGCCGGAGTCCGCCAAAGCTGGCGGCGCATGTTCAACGCGCCGCTCGTGGCCATTGTGCTCGCGTTGCTCCTGAACGCCGTCGGCGCGCCGGGGCATCTTCCGTCCGTGGTGACGACGATGCTCAAGCTGCTCGGCCAATGTGCCGTGCCCATGGCGCTCGTGCTGACCGGCGCAATCGTGGCGGATCACCTGCACGAATTCCATTCCGCATCGGGCTGGCGCGTGATCGGCTCGGCGGCGGTGATCCGGCTGGGATTGTTGCCGGTGCTCTTTCTCGCGGCGGCGAAATTTCTCCCCGCTTCGACCGAACTCAAGCGCGTGATCGCCATCGAGTCCGCGATGCCGGCGGCGGTGTTTCCCATCGTCATGGCGCGGCACTATGCCGGCGATCCCCCGACGGCGATGCGCGTGGTCATCGGCACGACGGTGGTGGGATTGGTGACGATCCCGCTGTGGATCCGGTTGGGGATGCACTGGCTGGGCCTGCAATGAGGGCACGGCAATTGGCTTGAGTTCGCCGGTCGCCCGCTGAATTCTCCCGGTATGAAGAATCTGTCGCTGCTTTCGTTGGTTGCACTGCTCGTGCTCACGACTCGTGGTTCAGCACAAACGAACGTGACACCGGAGGTCAACGCCTGCGTGGTGCCCACACCCCGCACGGACACCTCGACCAACCGGCTGCAGGAACTCAATCAACGGGTGAAGGATTCCGGGGGCCGTGCCGACGTCATCTTCATCGGCGATTCAATCACGCAAGGCTGGGAAGGCAGCGGCAAGGAAGTTTGGGCAAAGTATTACGCGCATCGCCACGCGCTCAACCTCGGCATCGGCAGCGACCGGACGCAGCATGTGCTCTGGCGGTTGGACCACGGCAATCTTGACGGCTTGCATCCGAAGGTCGCGGTGGTGTTGATCGGCGTGAACAATCTGCCGCACGACACGGACTCGCCGCGCATGGTGCTGGAAGGCGTGACGGCGGTCGTCGCCAAGTTACGCGCAAAATTGCCGGAAACGAAAGTGCTGCTGCTCGGCATCTTTCCCTTCCGCGAAGATTTTCACCCACAACGCGCCAAGGGGCTGCTGGTGAACCAGGCGTTGCACAAGTTGGATGACGGAAAGTGGGTTCACTATCTGGACTTCGGACACATCTTCATCGAACCGGACGGTCGCATCGCCAAGACCATGATGCCTGACTTCGTGCATCTGACGCCGGACGGCTATCGGCTGTGGGCGGGGGCAATGGAACCGAAGCTGGCGGCCTTGCTGGGAGACGTTGCGGTGGTGCCGTGAAATTGGCTGGGAGTACCATCAGGCGAGCGAAAGCCTCAAGCCTGCTTCTGAGTTGCGAGTTCGCAGTAACAATGCAACCACTTCAGCGTGGCCCTAGGTTTCGTGCGAGCCTGTTTGATGCCGGCTGAAGGGTGGGGTCAGTCAATTTTGGCGCTGGAGCGTTCGGTGACGAACCAGGTGGTGTCGAGGTTGTTGTTGGCGGGGAAGCCGCCGGGGTCGCCTTTGATGACGGGGCGGGTGGTGCCTTTCCTGGTCGTGGGGTTGTATTGGTCCTTCCATTTGTGGATTTCGCCGTGGCCATCGGCAAAGCCGATGCCACAGGCGCCGGCGTGGCTGCTGGCGGGCAGATCGGTCCAGCCCAGGCCGCCGGGCATGCCGTTGATGAGCCAGCCGTCGTTGATGCTGTCGGGGTGTTCGTCCACGAAGACCCACAGGTTCACCGGCGGCGGGCGCACGATGTCGGACATTTTCTGGTAGCTGAAGTAACCCGGGGTGGGCGTCTCGGCGGCCGCTCCGCCGCTGCCAGCCACGCCGAGGTAGGCGTTCATGGAGACGCTGCGGACGCGCGGCATTTTCAAGCCGGAGATGGTACAATCGTAGTTGTCGCCCGGGCATTTGTAGATGCCGATGTTTTTGGTGTAGGGCCCGATCTTGGCGTTGACGAGGTTGACGGTGTTGGTGTTGTCGCGGGTGCCGATGTTCCAATCGAGCCAGCCGTCCACCCAGCCGCCGCGACTGGAACTGCCGCTGGTGTTGGGCACCAGTTGGCCGCCATGGTCGTCGGCGTACATCAGCCAGGCCAGGGTCAGTTGTTTTTCGTTGGACATGCAGTAGGCGGCTTGGGCCCGTACCTTGGCCTTGGACAGGGCCGGTAAGAGCATGGCCGCCAGGATCGCAATGATGGCAATGACCACGAGTAGTTCGATCAAAGTAAATCCGTGGGTGTTTCGGTTCCCGCGCCCGTGCCGGTGCGTCAGGGGGTTCGCCTCGTTTTGCATAGTTGCTCCCAGATCAAATTCCGCGTTGTGCGATGGGTGGTTGTCCGTGGGCGCCTTTCCCCGGGCAGGCTGGCTTGACCCGGTTTCAGGCAAAGGAAAAACGGCCGGATGCAGGCGTTGTTTCCCGCATCCGGCCGTCGTGGGATTAGCTTATCGGGCCAGGCGGTAGAACACTGCGCCGGTGCCGATCGGCAGGGTCACCGGGGACGTCACGTTGCCGGCGGTCGCATTGGCCCAGGTGCCGGTGCCCAGGGTCGAGCGGGTTTGCACGGTGAACAGGCCCGCTTCGTTGTCCCAGCTCAGGGTCACGTTGTTGCCCGAGCGGGTGATGGTCAGTGCCGGCTGCGGCGCGGCCACGGGGGCGGGATGGCTGACGACGGTGTACACCGTCTGTTGGTCCAGGCTGTTGGGCCCGGCGGCCACGTCGTTGACGTTGTTGATCACGCATTTGGCGGCAAAGCAGATGGCCTGCGGGGTCATCGCCACCACCGGGTTCAGGGAGGCGTAACCCAGCACCGCATCCGGCTTCTCGTCGTGGTTGACGAACGGGAAGAAGGAGTGCGTGAGCCAGTTGAAATTCGCGCCGTCAAACTGCGCCACGCGCGCGGCGGTCTGATAGCCGAATACGTTTTTGTCCGCCTTGTACATCCAGGTCACGCAGACCCGGTTCAGCGCGTCCACCGCCACGGAGGCGCGGTCGCATTGTTGCAGGGCCGGGTCGCCGTCGCTTACCACGGAGCCGCCGACAAACTGGCCGGTGCGCGTGTCCCATGCGGCCACGCCGAGTTCGGCCGCGCCGCCGCCGCCGTTGATCGTGCCCGCCAGGAAGACGTAGTAGCTGCGGATGTCACCGCCGATGCGGATGCCGTCGCCGCGCCCGCCCGAGTCGGCGTTGCCGGCAAAGTTCATGCCGCTGCTGGTGACGTGGTTCGAGAAGACCAGCGTGCCGGCGTTGTTGTAGAACAGGATTTCGCCATGCGCGCGGATCACGAACCCGCCTTTGACGGCACACATGTTGTCGAAGATGTCCTGCGTGGTGGCCAGCGTGGCCGCCTTCACCTGCGTGCCGTCGGGCTGGATGATCGCGAAGGTCACGACTTCATTGTCGGTGCTGAGAATGCTGCTGCGGTCATCGGACATCACCACGATGTTGCCGTTGTCCAGGAAGTTGGGCCGGCCACCAGTGCGTCCGACTTGCGGCGCATTGTTGCCAGCACCCATCACGCCCACGAACGGGCCATAGATGTAGTCCCAGGCATTGGCCACGGGTGTCTGTTGCAGCGTGTACGGATTAAGCGTGAAGAGTTGCTCGCCCGGGTAACGGTTGTTGCCCGAGTAGATGTTGTTGTTGCCCCAGCGCGCCACGGTCTGGAAGGCCGACACCTGGCCCAGCGAAGTCTCCGCCATGGTCATGAACTTGGTGGCGCCGTAGCGCAGGTCGCCGGCCACGCGGCCCGGATTGCCGTTCTGGCGCGAGAGGTTCAACTGGCCTTTGAAGGGCTGGCCATTGTCGCCGTAGAAGCAGTAATCCACCTGGCCCGGTCCACCCGCGGCGGGCTGCTTGGCCAGCGCGTTGTTCTGGTTGAGACTCAAACCGTCATTCGCAAACGTGTTGAACTCCACCAGGAACGTGCTGTCGCCCAGCACGCTGACGAAAGGCTCCCAGTTGCCCAGCGTCGCCACTGGTGGCTGGTTGGCCAGAATGATCGGCCCGTTGGTGATCGTGTTGGCCACCGCGTCAAACCAGCACGGCACATCCGGTACGATCTGGGTCAGGCCGGCCGAGGCCGCGCCGCCCGGCAGCACGTAGGCCGGATTCGAGAAGTTGCTGGTATGCACCCGGCCGTTGCGCGTGCCCGGCGCGTCCGCCGAATAGTTGACCGTCACCGTCGCCCGCCCGCTGGTGCCCAGGGAGCCCAGCAGGGAAATCTCGAAGAAACCCGTGTTCGGCACCACATACGACCCCAGATATTTCTTGCCCTGCGGAAAACCATAAAACCCACCCAGGTTCGGATCGGCGAGGCCGGCCAAAGTGAAGGCCTGACCATTCGTCCATCCCTCGGGGTCGAGTTCGTAAACATCCACGATGATGTTGGTGTAAGCGCCGATACCCACGGCGAAAGTGCCGCGCAAGTACGGAAAGATGTTGGTCGTCGTCAGCACCGGAATAAGACTCCCGGACGTGTCCATGTAGGGAGCTTCATAAGAGGTGAAATTCGGCAACGGCGAGCCAAAACCGTCCAGGTAATAGAAGGGGATCAGGGTGTTTCCGACGGTCTTGTTACCACGCATGGAAACACGCGCGCCGGGATCAAGCGCCATCAATTGGTTGGGCACGTCACCCGGCGGCGCATAGATCGTGTCAAACGGCCAACTGTTGTAAATGAGGTTGGCTTCACCACTGTCATTGTTCCCATCCAAATCGGAGCCAATGCGCCCAGTGGCCGTGCTGGTGTTCAGGCGAATGATGCGGCAGGCATTGGTAAAGCGGGTCACGCCATCAATTGCCACGCCGACGTAATTGCCAGCGAACACAATGTTCGTGCGCGGGCCGCTGTACATGTGAACGTTCAGCCATTGGCGCGAGGTCGAGCCGCCAAAGACGTTCCCTTCGTCTCCATCATTGACGCCATCGCTGTCGGTGCCGATGGTCAAGTTGGCGATGCCGGTGCCGCCGCACTCGAAATCGCCATCGCCTTCAAAAGCGCCGCCCGCGATCGAATACCAGTCCGCGTTGTGCATGCCGTCCGGAAGCACGTTGGCGAAGTTGCCACTGTAGCGATGTCCCGGTCCTTGCAGGTCGGCGCCGTAGCCCGCCACGATCACGTTGAATTCCGCGCGCGGGTTGCTGGAATTCTTGGCGACGCCGATCGTGCCATTGGCGGCGTAAACGGTGTTCGGGGCATTGGCCTGCTTGCAGCCGTAGTGGGCAATGCCGATGTAACCGCAATTCGGATCGCCGCCGGTGAAGTCCATCTGGCCCGTCGCTGGATCCACCCCAAACCAGCATCCACTGATATGCCAGCCGGAGGCCGATCCCACATAATTGGTAATCCCGGCGGCGGTCTTTACATCCGTGGCAATGCAGATCGCCTTGATTTCACCGCCGGTGGGCTCGGATGCGACGTAACTCGCCAGAAAAGCCAGGCCCTTGATCTTGATGTTATCTCCGCGATACAACGGCAGGATGGCAACTTCTCCTTCACCCCATCCGGAATCAGTCACGGCCCCCCAAACACTCGTGTCCGCCAGCGTGGTGGTCCCATTGGGGCCACCCATCGGTCGGCCCGCGCCATTGCGCGAATCCAGCACGATCTTGATTTGGGCGTTGTTGGCCTCGTGGATCCCATGCGTGTTGGGGGAGGCGCCGGGCTGCGAATAACCGTCTATCGTGATGTTGTTGTTCGTTATGAAATGGTAACCACCCCCAGGGGTGACGATGTAATGAACTCCCGCCCCGGAGATGTTGAAGTTGATGGTGTCCCCGTCGGCCAGCACGCTCAAGGCGCGCACGAGGTTGGTCTTGCCGGCACTGAAATCAGTGTTGTCGGCGGTGTTGACGATAATCGTCTTGGCGTGGGCTGCACCAACGGCCATCAGCGCCGCGACGATTCCTCCTATACGATATGCTCTGTGTTTCATTTTGGGTTGTTGTTTGTTGTGGGGTACGACATGCAAAACGCTCCGGAACATGCTTCGATAAATAATAAATTGGTCAACCATGCACTCGGCTTGGCTGGAGTGTGCCTTCCACTGGGCCTGTTAACGAACGCTGCGCTCAACTTTTTGGCTGCTCTCAGTTAGCAGGAAAACCCTGGAACATTCACAAGCAATGCCAACCCGCACCTCACACCACCGCGCATCAATCACACCGAAACGCAGACCAAATTGCGATGCACTGGGTGTCTGTTGGGAAATCGTAGCATTTGAATTCTCACACAAGACAGCCTCGACATCGTTCAAGATTGGCCATTGGACGAAATTGTACGTCTTACGGACGCGCGCAGAGGTGCTTGCCGCCCTGCTACACGCATTTGACGCCGACCGGCTACCGGCTGTGGGCGGAGGCGATGGAGCCAACTCTGTCGAAGAGGCTCGGAGAGGAGCCTGTCAAGCCGTGATGTGCGCTTGAGATTTGCCTAAACTTCTTGTCGTCCCGGAACTACTTCTCGCAGATTCCCAATAAAAGCACTCCGCGTTGTGAATCGCCGTACTATCAGTAGAAATCCGGCAAAGAGGGAAAAGTAAAAGGTATTTGGCTCAGGCACCGGTTGCGGGGAGAACATAAACGAATCAACCACAGCAACACCCTTCGTGCCCACGCCCAACATCTGGACCGAGCCAGCGAACTGACCGACTTCCACGCCGTAAACGATGTAATTCCCTTCATCTTGGAGCGGAATAGGGACTAAGGTTTGGTTGCCAACCTGGACGCGAAAATTGTCCTGATAATTGGCCAATTTGAACTGCAAAGACTGGGCGTCGCTGGGAATCGCAGCGGAGGCCCACACCATGGTCTCAACCCGCACTGCGTCTGGTGGAGGGTCAGATTTCTGGGGCACGTCAAGATAACCACCGTAAAGGAGGACAGAAAGATTGCCATCCAAGGCTGAGCCCCAGTCGGAATGAACGAGAACAGCCGATGGCCGATAGGCAGGCGGAGGGCGTTCGTAATAAACCGTGGAATCAGCAATTCGTCCATCAATGAGAATGCTCCAGCCTGGAATTAGAACTGAGACATTGTAAGCGCCTGGTAATCCAGGTCCCGGCCAAGCGAACTCGAAGTCCGAATTATAGAACGTCCCTTGAGCTGGTGCGCTACAGGTGAGGCATATCAAAAGCCGACACAAGCCTATGTAATTCAATTTCTGATTCATCATAAGCCATGAATTTCGCCACCATTTAGGACGAACCAGAGGGTAACGTCTGCAACTTCAATACAGCCGCCAGCAAGCCATCCGTCGTGTGAACCTTCGCCTCGGTCCTCGGCTTGAGATTCAGCGCGGCGAGCGCCTTGGTGGTCTCCGGGCCGATGGTCGCGACTTGCAGCGACGGGAATTTCTTGAGCAGCTTCGGCAGGTCGAAGCGCGCATGGAAATGCTCCACCGTGGAAGCGCTGGTGAATGTGATCCAGTCGGCGCCCGTTTCCAACAACCGCGCGCCGGCGCCGTTTGCGTCTTCGGTTTCCGCCACCGTTTTGTAAACCGCGATGTCGTCCACGATCGCGCCCAGCGCTTCGAGCGCCTTTGGCAACTCCGGATTCGCCACTTCAGCGCGCAACAGGCAAATCCTGAGATTTTCGATCGTCTCAAATTTCTTGAACGCCGCGGCGACCTTCACCGCCAGCGCTTCTTCCGGCATCAAATCCACCTGCAAGTGCAGTTCGCGCAACCGGGCGGCCGTCGCCGGCCCCACCGCGGCGAGGCGCGCCCCGCCCAGATCGCGCATGTCCTGGTGCGCTTTGAAAAAGTAATCGAAGAAGGTCGTCACGCCGTTCGCGCTGGTGAATACGAGCCAGTCGTACGAGTTCAACTCCAGCAAGGCATCCGCGATGTCGCCCAGGCGCGTGGGGGGCGCTGTCTTGATGCACGGAATCTCCAGCACCTCCGCGCCCAGTTCGCCGAGGCGCTGCGAGAATTCCGCCGCCTGCTCCTGCGCCCGCGTGACGACGACGCGCCGCCCGAACAGCGGCCGCCGCTCGAACCAGTTCAAATGCTTCCGCAATTTCACCACGTCGCCGATGATTGTGAGCGCCGGCGGCTTGATCGCTTCCTTCGTGGCCAGTTCTTCAATCGTGGCGAGCGTCCCCACGACGGAGCGTTGCCGGCCCGTCGTGCCGCGCTCGACGATGGCGACGGGTGTGGTGGCCGCGAGACCGCGCGCGAGCAGCGCCTGCGTCAACTCCGGCAGATGCGTCACGCCCATGAGGATGACCTTCGTGCCCGAGATGCGCGCAATCTGGTCGAAGTCGAGCTGGCTTTGCGCCTTGTCCTCGCCTTCGTGGCCGGTGAAGACGGTGAAGTTGGACGTGAGATCGCGGTGCGTCAGCGGGATGCCCGCGTAATTCGCCGCCGCCGAAATGGCCGAGACGCCGGGCACGACTTCAAACGGAATTTTCGCCGCCGCGAGTTCCTCCGCCTCCTCGCCACCGCGGCCAAAGATGTACGGGTCGCCGCCCTTGAGCCGCACGACGCGTTTCCCGGCGCGTGCCTTCGCGATCATCAAGGCAGTGATGTGATCCTGGGAAACCTCCTGGCGCTTGCCGCGGGAAATCAACTCGGCGGCCTTCGGCGCGTGCCGGAGCAGTTCCGGGTTGACCAGCAAATCATAAATCACCACGTCCGCCCGGCGCAGCAGCTCCGCCCCGCGCAGGGTAAGCAAACCGGCATCACCGGGGCCGGCGCCGACCAGGTAAACGAAGCCGTCTTTTTTCATGAGCAAAGCAGGGCGGTATCAGCGCAGTTCAGTCGCCAACCTTGCGCCGAGCAAGGCGGCCTCGTTTAGGGAAGCTCTGCCCGCCGCGCTCTTCGGCGGACCATCGCGGAAGGAGATCGCGCGCATCGAAATGGTCGGGCCGCTGATCTCCGCATAAGCCGCGACTGGACTCTGGCAGCCGCCACCCATCGCCGCGAGGAACGCGCGCTCGGCGGTGACGGCTTGGTACGTGTCCGGGTGATTCAATCGCGCGCAGATTTTTTCGATTCGCTCATCGTTTACGCGAATCTCGATCCCGATGGCGGCTTGGCCGACGCAGGGCAGCATCGTTTCCACGTCCAGCACGGTGGCCAGCAATCCGGGAGGAACTTCCTGGCCGTGGATATGACCGTCAGCCGTGATTTTGAATTGCAGACGCGTGATGCCGGCGAGCGCGAGGACCGTGGCGTCGAGGTCCGCCTGCTCCGCGACCTTTTTCATGCGGGTGGCCACGTTGCCGCGAATCTCCACGATGTTCAGATCGGGTCGCACGCGTTGCAACTGCGCTTTGCGGCGCGTGCTGCTGGTGGCAATGGTTGCGCCTTGCGGAAAGTCGCGCAGCGTGGCGTTGGCCGGCAAGCCGCGGCGTCCGCCTGTGGCCGCGGCGCCGCCGGCTTCACGATAGATGAGCACGTCGCGCACATCCTCGCGCACGGGCGTCGCGGCGAGCTTCAAGCCGGCCGGCAATTCCGTGGGCAGGTCCTTCAAGCTATGAACTGCAAGGTCCGCCGCGCCGGCGAGCAG